>MDTB01157902.1_pt1 | contig 25076 bp, 17 predicted proteins | sample 811161 | NCBI WGS metagenome assembly MDTB01 (sample SAMN05326650, study PRJNA326480) | marine metagenome | isolation source: seawater | place: Mediterranean Sea | collected 2009
CGTAAGGAAGAGCTTGCCCATCGTGAGTCAAGAGATACCGGTAAACCTCTTGCATTGGCTCGACGAGTGGATGCACAACGTTCGATCGACAATTTCAGATTCTTTGCTGATTTTGCTCGAAACCAAGAACCTGAGGTGTTTGAAATGCGTGATGCAACCAACTTTGTGCATCGAAATCCGGTTGGAACGGTTGGGTTGATTACTCCATGGAATCTTCCGCTCTATTTGTTGAGTTGGAAGGTTGCGCCAGCGTTGTTGATGGGGAACACAGTTGTTGCAAAACCGAGTGAACTTACACCGCTGACTGCAAATCTCATGTGCGAGGTGGCATCGGAAATCGGTCTCCCTTCGGGTGTACTCAACGTAGTTCAGGGGTATGGTCCAGAGGTTGGGCAGGCAATTCTGGATCACCCTTCTATTCGGGCTATCTCCTTCACAGGCGGAACTGCCACAGGGCGACATGTTGCAGCTTCGGCTGCGCCAATGTTCAAGAAACTCTCACTTGAATTGGGGGGCAAAAATGCAACCATTATCCTCGATGATGCAGATCTTGATGTCGCCGTCAATGGTGCACTACGAGCGGGATTTACAAACGGGGGACAGGTCTGTCTGTGTGGCTCTCGAATCCTTGTACATGCCTCCATTGCCGAGAAATTCACCTCCAAACTTATACAGCTTGTGGACGAAATGATTTGCGGCTCCCCAGAGGATGAATCCACACAAATCGGCGCACTCATCAGCCAAGAGCACATGGAAAAGGTGGAATCCTATATCCAACTGGGCATTGAAGAGGGAGGCAATGTTCTGGCAGGGGGTACCCGTGAAATGACCGGACAAGTTGGCCCTTCACCTGAAGGGGCTTTCTTGAGACCGACTGTTATCGATGGACTTCAGCACACATCCCGTACCGCTACAGAAGAAATCTTTGGACCTGTTGTAACCATTCATAGATTCGAATCGGATGAGGAGGCCATTGAGATTGCAAATTCCACTGAGTATGGCTTGGCTGGATCAATTTGGTCGAGTGACACCGATCGAGCACACAAAATCGCTCAAAAAATACAAACTGGAATTGTTTGGGTCAATACTTGGTTGCACCGTGATTTACGTACACCTTTTGGTGGTGTCAAAAACTCAGGCCTTGGACGAGAAGGTGGCGCCTGGAGCCTTGGTTTCTTTTCCGAGCCACTGAATGTTTGCATCAAACACGATTGATTTCGTTGGCGAGCCTTTGAAATGGTGAATTCAATCGGAAGCACGAGGCAGAACAATGTCCGTTCACAGGAAGGCGACAAAAGTAACGACGCATACGCTCCAAGAAATGAAGCGAGCGAACGAGCCAATAACCATGCTTACAGCGTACGATTATTCTCTTGCACGTCTTGTTGATGCTGCTGGTGTCGATGTTATTCTGGTTGGCGACTCAGCTTCGAATGTCATGGCTGGTCAGGTAACGACGGTCCCTATGACACTCGACCACATGATCTATCATGCACAATGTGTTCAACGCGCCGTTGATCGTGCCTTGATTGTGGTCGACATGCCTTTTGGAACCTATCAAGGGAACTCAAGGCAAGCCCTTGAGAGTGCAATCCGCATCATGAAAGAAGCAGAAGGCCATGCTGTCAAACTCGAGGGAGGCTCAGAGATTGTTGAATCAATTGAACGAATTTTGACAGCAGGAATCCCTGTTATGGGCCATCTTGGACTGACTCCTCAAAGCATCTACAAGTTTGGAACCTACTCAGTACGCGCCAAAGAGGACGAAGAGGCTGAGAAGTTGATTTCTGATGCAAAACTCTTGGAGGCAGCAGGTTGTTTTGCAATCGTTCTGGAAAAGATTCCAAAAGAACTTGCTCAACGGGTTCAAGGGGAAGTCAACATACCCGTCATCGGAATCGGCGCAGGTCCTCATTGCGATGGGCAAGTTCTCGTTCTGCACGATCTTCTGGGCATTACAATGGATTTCTCGCCAAGATTCTTACGACGTTATCTCAATCTTGCAGAGGAAATCGATGGTGCAATACGCTCCTACTGCGAAGACGTTCGTTCGGGTGACTTCCCGAACGAATCTGAATCGTATACGTCTTAGAAGTAATTGAAGGCGAGGATACTGCCCCCAAAGGCGCCAACGTTTACAGCCATTGCGTGCCAGAGTCCATAGCGGAACGGTGGAAAGTCAAACTGTAGCCAGTATGAACTAATGAACAACCAAGCGATGCATGGAAGAAATCCTCCAAGATAAACAGATGGAGTGCCAAACATCCAGACCATTGAGAGAGTGCACGCCGTCACCGCAAAACCCATTGCATATTCTCCTGCACGGTCCATTCCCATACCCACGAGTAGTTTGTAAATCAAGGGGGATGTGATGAGACACAATGCGAAAGCGCCATGCACTGGATTTGGGACAAACGTGTCAATTCGAGGCATCACGGTGAGTTGCCATATGCCGCCAAAGACCATCCCAATAAGAAGTGGAGCCATCATGTGGCGAAGCATGTCGGAGAAAATTTCCTTTTGCGTGACACTGGGTTCATTGACCGCAGAATCCGAAGGTGTGTTGGATGGAATAGGATCCTCCCTCACCTCCGACATGGTTTGTGCTCAAACCCTTCTCGTTTGAGGTTTAGCCTTGCCATGCGATGAATCCATATGCGACCAGTGTTTCGTTGAACCATGGCCAAAGGTTCGATTGTTGCAGGCTGTCTTGCACCACACCCGCCTCATCTTGTCTATGCAGAAAATCCTCCACAAAATGAACCAACCTCCGAAGGTGGATGGGAGCAACTTCGATGGGGCTATGAACGACTTCGAGAATCTCTTTCCAAGATCGATCACGATGTCTTGGTCATTCTCTCGCCACACTGGCAAACCTATGTTGGTACGCATTTCCTCGGACTATCAAACTTCGAGGGACTTTCGGTGGATCCTGTCTTTCCGAATCTGTTCCGTTACTCTTACAATCTCGATGTTGATGTCGAGTTAAGCAAAGCCATTCACGACAAGGCAGCTGATGCAGGCCTGGCTGTGAAAATGATGGAAAATCCAGATTTCCGAGTCGATTATGGGACCATTACAACCGGGCACATGGTCAATCCAGCGTTTGACAAGCCGTTGGTCGTCATCTCCTCGAATCGCTCCAGACACTACTACTCCGTCGAAGTCATGCAAGAGATGATGATGGAATTAGGACGTGTGACTCGTGACGCTATTCATGAAAGCGGCAAAAAAGCCGTTGTGCTTGCCTCCAATTCGCTCTCTCATCGTCATTTTACTACCGAATCCGATGTTCCAGAGGACATGAGCAAAGAGCATATCGCAAGCCATGCAATGCATCTTTGGGACATGCGTATAATCGATTACATGCGAACGGGTCAAGCCCAACGAATCATCGATGAGATGCCCGAATTTACAGAACAAGCAATCGCCGAATCGGATGGGGGAGGCCTCACTTGGCTTCTCAGCACCCTTTCTGTACCATCCTACCCTGCCACGCTCCATGGATATGGGACAATCATTGGAACGGGCAATGCAATTGTTGAGTGGCCATGTTATCTGCATGAGGAGGTTTGAGTATGGCCAATCCAATTTTAGCATCCTATGTTGTACCAGTCCATCCACACCCACTGTTGGTTCCCGATCAAAACGAAGGCTGGCAACGACTGCGTGATGCATTCGATGAAGCGCGTGAATACATCGCTGAAAGCGGTGCGGATTTGCTCATCATCTATTCAACGACGTGGCCGAGCATTATCGGTCATCAGATTCAAGCAGATCCAAATCCAACGTGGACGCTTGTTGACCAGGATTTCCATGAGTTGGGCTCGATGGATTATTCCTTTCGCATCGATGCTGATTTTGCTCATGCTTGGAACGAAGCAAACCATGCTCGTGGTCTTCAAAGTCGAACAGTGGCTTACCATGGTTTTCCAATCGATGTAGGTTCGGTTGTTGCGCTTAAACTGCTCAATCCTGATAATGCGATTCCTGCTGTCATTGTTTCTTCAAACGTCTACGCAAACCGTGCAGAAACCACAGTCCTTGCAAAGGCCTGTTTGGACGTCCTTAAGTCATCTGGAAAGAAAGCTGTCGCAGTTACTGCAATGTCGATGTCAAATCGAATGTTCACAGAATTCATTGATGCATCCGATGATAAAATCCACTCGCTCAAAGACGACGAATGGAATCGAAAGGTGCTTGAATTCCTCGAGGAGGGTCGACTCGAGGATGTCGCCCAACTTTCTCGAACCATTCACCAGCAAATACGTGTCCAGAAGGTTGTCACGTTCAAACCGATGTGGTGGCTTTCAGCAATGAACGATAATCGAAACGATCTCACAGGCCGAGTGCTCGCATACGAAGCCTTGCACGGTGCGGGAGGTGCAGTGGTTCACCTCGATCCGACTTCGAATGGACAAGGCGACAAGGAGTACGATGAAGACGATGTGGATGTCTATCACGGTGAACGAAATGTTCTCGATGCTGACGGCTCTGAAATGGAGCAGTCACCTCCCTCAAGCGAGAATGGCCCTGCATTATGGAACCCCGCTGAAGGCGAGGATGCAGTAAACACCGATGCAGCTCCGAAACCAGTGGGCCTCTATCCGCATGCTCGTCGAGTCGGTGATTTGCTGTACCTTTCTGGTGTAGGGCCGCGACAGCCTGGAACAAACGCAATACCTGGCGGTCCCATCCGAGATGGCGAAGGCGAACCTCTCGAATACGACATCAAGGCACAAACTCGAGCGGTCGTTGAAAATATTTCCCGTATATTAGAAGAAGCTGGGTCTTCGATGGAGAAAGTGGTTGACGTCACCTCCTTTTTGGTCGATATGGATCGTGACTTTGTGGGCTACAACGAGGTCTGGGCTGAAACTCTTGGCCACTACGGACCTACTCGAACAACACTCGCTATTCGTGCACTACCAACTCCAATCGCCGTCGAAATGAAGGTTATTGCAAAAATCTGACCCCCTGAATTCGGTAATTTGTATCCTTAAAAAATGCAAGAGAATATATCCTAAGTTTACTTGTGTACATTTAGAAGCACGTACAGTGCAGTAAATCGGGGATATTGTTATGGCGATTTCAAAACCCAATTCTACCGTAATTTCAAAACTCGATTCTATCGTAGAAAAAGGAACGGACACAATCAAGAAAACACTCAAGCGAAGTCTGGGTCTTGCCGGTGTTGTCATTATCTCGCTCTCGGCCATGCTACCGGGGATATTTGTCACCCCGACCTTCGCAGCGGACATTATGGGTCCTGGGATTTGGCTTGCATTCATCGTCGCAGCAGCAGTTGTTCTACCTGCTGCAATATCCAAAGCAGAACTGTCTTCAGGTATGCCATCGAGCGGTGGTTCGTATGTCTATCTTGAGCGAACGTATGGTCCAATGATCGGGACGATAAGCGGACTAGGACTTTGGGCATCGTTTTTGCTCAAATCAGGTTTTGCTCTGATTGGCTTTTCTGCATATTTCATTGCAGTCACTACCTATTTTGATATTCAAATGCGAATGATGGTTCTGTCAATGAGTGCTTTGGTACTCATTACCATCGTGAACATTCTTGGTGTCAAGAAGGTCAAGGCAATTCAAACGCCGGTCCTCTTCGTAACCTTGGCCATGCTGACGATTACTTGTGTCGCAGCTTTCTTTGTCGATGGTTTCGACGGTGGCCGTCCATTTAGAGCAGCCTTCGATACGGATTTGTGGACACTGGCCGAAACCTCTGCCTTTGTGTTTGTAGCATACGCTGGTGTGACAAAAGTTGCCGCCATTGGTGGTGAAGTCAAAAATCCAGAAAAGAATCTACCCGCAGGAATGCTCCTTTCATTGCTCATTGCGACCATCCTGTATTCTGCTATTGCTTACCTCATGATGGCCGCGATTCCAGGAGAATGGTGGAAAGTTGATGGGAAAGTTGTCGAAGACCCAATCTATGTATTTGCAAAGGAAGTTGTCGGAACCGAATTCGGCATAGTCGCTGCCATTATTTCTGTCCTAGCCATGATTTCAATGGCTCTTGCTGGAATTCTAGCCTCCTCAAGATTTTTGTACGCCATGGGCCAAGACAAGTTGCTTCCACCGGCGCTTGAGCGTGTCCATGAGAAGTATGAAACACCACATTGGCCGATTATTGTGACGGGCGTTGCCATGGGTTTGGCTATCTTCTTCGTACCACTTAAAGACGTCGTTAAATTAGCATCTGGGTTCAAAATTATGATTTTCATCATGATCAACACGTGCGTCATCATCCTTCGCCAAACCAGTGATCGTCACGGTTGGGACCCCTCCTACAAGGGAATCTTCTACCCATTCATGCAGATATGGGGCATCGTTGCTGGGCTCTTCTTGATCTACTTCATCGGTGACAAAGCCTTCATCGGCGCCTCGGCAGCCATTGCAGCAGGTCTGGTCACGTACTTCCTTTATGGAAAGAGGCATGCGCAAATATCAAAGACACCGTTCCAATCTTTCCGTGAGTCGATGACCGGTCGTAACAAATGAAGATGATTATCTCTTGTAGGCATCGGAAGTGTTCTTTCCAGCATCAATGAAGATCCCTGGAATCAACCCGTGTATGAGAAGTTGAATCGCGCCCAGTGCGAACCGAAAAGCGAGCTTGTAAGCTCCAATCATGTGCTCAAAATATCCCATTCCAACGTCGTCGAGGTGCCCCATAATGAACAATCAGATGGGCTCCTTCTTGAGGTTGTCTTTCCACAACTACACAATGAATTGGAATGACTTCAGATGCTTCGAAGACGCCCACCATCAACAGGGAGAGACACACCACGAATCGCTCCAGCGGCTGGTGAAGCAAGGAATGCGATAACCGAAGCAGTTTCCAACGGATCGATCAATCGCTCGATGGGAACTTGGCTCATCCAACCATCATGAATCGCTTCGATGGATTGACCTGTTCGCTCATGGATTGATTGTGCTAAACTCCCCAAGCGTTCTGTATCGGTAAAACCAGGTAGAACGTTGTTGATTGTAATGGATGGATGGAGTTCTCGCGAGAGCGTCTTTGACCATGATGCCATCGCTCCACGCAACGTATTGGAGACACCTAAGTTTGGAATAGGTTCACGGACACTGGTCGAAATAATTTGGATGATACGTCCGTAGTTTTCCGCAATCATACCAGGAATGAGCAATTTGACCAATGTGTGGGCGGCGTGTAAATGACGAGCGAACGGTTGAGAAAGCTCGTCAACGCTTGCATCCAACAACGGGCCTCCAGGAGGCCCGCCTGCATTGTTAATCAGGATATGAATCGGGCCCTTGCGAAGAACTGGCTGCAAACACCCTGCAATGGATTCTGTTTTCTCTAAGTCCATGACAAGTGTTTGATGATGACCGTTTCCGAGTTCTGAGAGTTCCTTGAGCAATGAATTAAGTTGGCTTTCATTGCGGGAAGCGAGGATGAGGTTTGCTCCGGACTTTGCCATAATACGTGCGGTTGCAGCACCAATTCCTCGACTTGCCCCACAGATGAGTGCTGTCTTCCCTTTGAGGGCGTTGTTCCGTAGAACGGCTTGATCTCCGAGGAGGTCCATGATTGACCGTGGAACCACTCTATCTTAGTGGTTCGCTCTCAGAGCCAATCCAAAATTGCATCTTGTTGAACCAGCCAATCATCGCTTGCAGCATCGATAATGCTGTAATGATCGCCGGGGAGCCATACCTTCTGAATGTCACAGCCCATCGCTTTCATCGCTCGTGCATAAGTTTCAGTCTGCTCGAGAGGTACATCGGTATCACGCTCTCCATGAATCAATAGGACAGGCGAACGAGGCGGTAGATCAATTGGATTGACTTTTCTCCATAACGCCTCATTTTCATACGGCGAACATCCCATCCATTTACGAACAGCATCACCATCATCGCTGAGTTTTGCATCATCAGCTCCAAACAAGTCTGTGATGGGTGATTGTGCGATGGTCAACCAAGGTTTTCGCTCGGCTTTGCTCGCCATTAGGAGGGCCAAATGCCCTCCAGCAGAATGCCCCATGACCATGCTTCGGGTGATGTCGATGCCCGGTAACAGTGCCAACTGGCCCCAAGCACGGAGAACGTCAGAGAGCGTATCCATCCAAACTCCTTCGTCACCGTCTTTCCACCTGCGAAATTCGATGTTCCAACTTGCAACACCTGCATCGCTCAATGCGTTAGCGATGGGTTGCATCAACTCGGATGTGTATTCTGTTTTCCAGAATCCTCCGTGAATCAACATGATGCACGGAACGCCATGATCGTTTTGGAAAGGCGATGGTTCATCGGGCATGTGCAAGTCTGCATACTGCCAAGGTTCGGCTCCCCATTGCATTCGATCGATGGGCATGATAGCCAACTCATGGCGTTACACGATGGCGGTCACGAGGGAATAAAACGGTTTCACGAACGTTTCGTGACCCTGTTAAGACCATCAGAAGGCGCGCAACTCCGAGGCCCCACCCAGCGTGGGGCGGTGCTCCGAAACGGAAACCGTCTGTGTAGAAGGAAAATTCTTCTGGGTTGAGTCCCTTTCTGTGAAGATTTTCCTCCAAGATGTCGACATTGTGTTCACGCTGCCCACCACTTGTCATTTCGTCTCTACCGTAATTGAGGTCAAACCCACGACTGAGTTGCTCACCAGTCACGCCGTTTTCGCCAGGCACGTGGTGGATGTAGAACGGTTTCATCTCCATCGGCCATCGAGGTAGGAAGTGGAATCCGGGATATTTCGCAGCGATGATGTCACAGTGCGAGGAATCAATATCATCACCCCACTGAATTTCTTCTCCAGCGTCCTGAATCATTTGAATCGCTTCACAGTAATCGATGCGTGGAAACGGTAGGCTTGGAACGTCGACAGAAATGGGCTCCAATTCCTGAGATGCTCGGTACTCGTTGACCGTATCGATGTGTTCCTGATCGTTCTCTGCCACACACTTCCAGATGTGATGAATCATCCGTTCCTGTACCCCCATAACATCCTCATCGGTCATCCAAGCCGCTTCGATATCGAAGGAAATGAATTCATTCAAGTGACGGTAAGTATCGTGATTTTCAGCACGGAATGCTGGGCCGATTTCGAACACACGTTCCATTCCTCCCAGAACTGCGAGTTGTTTGTACAATTGTGGGCTTTGGGAAAGGAAAGCAGGGGTGTCAAAGTACATCATTGGGAAGAGATTGGTACCTCCTTCCGATGCAGAGGCGATGATTTTCGGTGTGTTGATTTCTTTGAAGCCTTCAGAAATGAGATGCTCTCGTCCGTACTGGAGGACACGCGCCCGAAGCGTGAACATAGCGTTGACGTGCGCTCGACGAAGGTCGAGAAATCGATTGTCCAATCGTGTGTCAAGACCGATGGATACAGTGTCTGTAATGCCCAACGGTAGCGGAACATTTGCTCGTGTAAGAACCTCCACACCGTTGGCAACAACCTCGTAAGCAGGTGGGGGAGGTGTTTCGCCTTCCTTGAGCTTCGGGGGTCGCTTTTGCGCAACAATTCCAGTAAATTGCAAGGTTGATTCGCGGGTCATTCGCTGCACTACATCAAGGCTTTCCTCTCCAATCGCATCGCCTTTGAGGAAGACTTGGAGTTTACCAGTTCCATCTCGGAGATCAACAAAACAGATGGCTCCTTTTCCGCGATTTGCTTCCATGAAGCCACAAACGGTCACTTCCTTCCCAACAAGGTATGCACCTCTTTCCTGAATTTCGCCCAAAGTATGCGTTCGATATGCCGTAGGATGCCAGTCAGCCATATCAATTCCTGCGTGATGTTCCTAAAATAGCAATCGCCAAAACCAACACCTAATGGAAACCAAACCTTTGATAATGTGAATTCGGGGGAATAGAGTATGTCAACGCGGATGTTCAGTTCCGAATCGGTAACGTCTGGACATCCTGACAAGGTTTGTGATGCCATCTCCGATGCCATCGTTGATGCCTGTTTGGTGATTGACCCTAACGCTCGTGTTGCAGTTGAAACCTGCATCAAGGGAATGCCTGAAAAGAGTGTTATCATTCTCGCCGGCGAAGTTTCTCTCGAGGGGGATGCTCCGGATTATGTAACAATCGCTCGCAAAGCCGCCGCTGAAATCGGATACACATCGCACGCCATTGGCATGGATGCAACAGATCCATCGCTCTGCGATGTTTTGGTCTATGTAACAACGCAATCTACATTCATCAACCAAGGCGTTGATCGAGACAACATCGAATCCCAAGGTGCGGGTGATCAAGGTTTGATGTTCGGATATGCGTGCGATGAGACAGAAGCATACCACGAGCTCAAAGGGCGATACTTCCCCCTCCCTGCAGCCCTCTCACAACGCCTTTCTCGCCGACTAAAAATTGTCCGTGAGGAAGGCATCCTTCCTTGGGCTCGGCCGGATGGCAAAACTCAGGTGACTGTAGCCTACAACGAAGATGGCTCCGTTTTGGGTGTCGACACCGTTGTTCTAGCAATTCAGCACGACAAGCATCTCAAAGACCGGTTCAATGGGTCAATTGAAAAAGAACAAGCGCACGTTCGTGAATCCATCGTTGAACACGTTGTCGAAAAGACCATTCCTCGTGAATTACTCTTGCCCGGATACAAACTCATCGTCAATGGTACCGGACGCTTTGCAGACCCAGGTGGCCCTTACGCCGATGCGGGTTTGACCGGTCGAAAAATCATTGTTGATACCTACGGGGGGATGGGTCGACACGGTGGAGGCGCCTTCAGCGGGAAGGATCCATCCAAGGTCGATCGTAGCGCTGCCTATGCTGCTCGTTGGGCCGCCAAACATGTCGTCGCAGCAGGTTTAGCCACAAAATTCGAGATACAACTGGCGTACGTTATTGGTGTTGCAGAGCCGGTGAGTCTGATGGTCGATTCCTTTGATACTGGAGTGATTTCAAACGAAGCTTTGGCAAAACGCGTTGCAGCAACCTTCGATTTCCGTCCGGCTGCGATTGCACGTGACCTTGATCTTCTCCGTCCAATCTACAAAGAAACCTCTTCAGGTGGTCATTTTGGGAGAGTTCCGACCGCGGAGGGTTATTTCCCTTGGGAGCGTCTTGAGCCGGCTCGTATCGAAAAGCTCCTTCAATCTTAAAGTTTCAACCCTTGAAGCCGATTCGCTCAAGTGCTAACAACACCTCGCAGGCATTGGTCCCATGTCGAAACTCCCCATTCGTGCGTTCGTTTTGGTAGGAATGATGCTGCTCGCGAGTGCATCCCCCCTTGCTCAAATTACGAAAGCAGACCCACAGATTGAACTTCAGGTTGACATGAACCACATGATTCTTACACCAGGAGAATCGATGAACTTGACATTAACCATCGAGAACAATGGTTCTTCCATCGAAGACTATGATGTTGAAACAACAACTGCGGGGCTCTCCTCATTGTGGACCGCAACGCCAACTTCCAGTTCCATAGGAAATGTGTTGCCGACGTACAATACCTCCACAACCATCGTCGTTCAACTTGCTGAATCTGCTACTCCAAGCGACAATGGTATGTTTACAATCGTTGTCAACGAGAGCGATGGAAGCGCATCTTCGTCCATCGATGTGTATGTGAGTGTCGCCGTGGTTTACAATCCGCATTTGGATGCAACGGGAGTCGGAGACCAAGGATTGTTGTCCATGCAGCCAGGGCAATCCGTGGATTTATCCATCCCGGTGAGTAACCATGGATCGGTCATGGACTCTTATCTCCTCAGCGTTGGCGAGGAGCCTGACCTTGCGGGCTGGTGGGCAAACTACTCGTCCAGTGGCTCAGGAAACACAACCAATCCTCCACCCTCTTGGTCTACATCGGTGAGCGATGTTCTCACATTTGGAAACTCTTACACTTCAGCAAACAGTCTCTCCTCGATGCTGGAAGAACTTCTTCGAAGTGCAGACAGCCCGAGCAATACCTCGGATTTCACAACTGGTGGTTGGAAGATTTCAGACCACTGGGATGATGTCAACACATCAGGAAGCGCTCAAAATCTCTCACTCGCCACCGGTGTTTGGGACACAGTTGTCGTTCAAGATCAATCGCAAGTACCAGGCTTTTACCGGACAAACGCAGACTGGCTCGCCAGCAAAAATGGAAGCATCAATCTCGCAGATAGAATTGACAGTGAAGGGGCTGCAATGATGCTGATGATGACATGGGGTCGAAGAAACGGCGATACTCTCAATCCTACACTTTACCCGAACTACACCGTCATGCAGGATCGACTCGAGGAGGGCTACATCGATTATCGTGACAACGTTTCTCTTTCTACTTCAGCAGAGATTTACATTGCACCGGTTGGACTTGCGTTCAAGCACGTCCATGATTCCATTACAGCATCAGGTGGCAACCCGTTGTCGCCAACATCGACCTTTTACGGTCTCTACGATACAGACGGTAGCCATCCCTCAACATCGGGTTCTTACCTTGCTGCTTGCGTGTTGTTTGCAGCATTAACCGGTGACTCTCCGGTCGGTCTCACGGACAATACAACCATGGATGCAACGCTGCGTTTGACCTTGCAACAAGCTGCTGCAGAGGTCGTTTTCAACGGAACCTCTGCCTACAGTTATCCTTGGGAATCCTCAGGAACGATTCAGCCGATGAATCAACACTCGAGTTTCCCGGCTGGCTGGGAAGTGCGCTGGTTGGATGACCAAATCGAAAATCTCACTGCAAACGGTCAAGAAACCGCTACTTTGCGAATATCCATTCCGTCGGATGCGAATCCAGGAGCAACGGGTGTTCGTCTCTATGCTGGATCGTTGTTTGGCAATCTCACCACTTCCACACTGATGGTTGTCGACGTCCAAGCGACGTACGACTTGCAAGTGGATTTCCTTAGTGGAGGCGACGATTTCCTTCCAGGACAACAAACAAACTCATCGGTCCGTTTGACCAACATCGGAACGACATCAGCCTCCTACGATTATGCTTTGTCGGTTCTATCGGGCCCTTGCACAGCTGCGTTGTTGTCCTACACATCCACAATCGATGTCGACCATTCACAGGACCTTCCTTTCCAGGTCGATGTCGGTTCGACTGCAAGTGCCGGGGATGTGTGTGCACTTCGCCTCACCTCAACGCTTGCTTCGGATAGCACCGTTTCCTTTGTCCGAGATTTCTCGTTTGAAATCGACCGAGAAATCACCTTTGTTCTCCAGGGCCCAAATGGGCCAACTGTACTCGATGTACTGACTGAGACAACACTGGAGGTTCGAGTGTTCAACACCGGAACCGAAACCGAGACCTTCTCATTGCAAATTAACAGCAACGCCTCGTCTCCGATTTCACTTGTTCTCGATAGCCCTTCTTCGGTTTCCGTTGAGGCAGGTGCATCCGGGACATGGACGTTGAAGGCAACCGCAGCAGAAGGCTCGCTCGGCCTTTACGATCGACTTGTTGTCGTGACGCATGATTCGTTGGTTAATCAAAACCTCAGTCTTGAATTCGATGTTCAATCTCGCTCGGACCTAAATCTGCAAGGCCCGCTTGACGGTCGGATTGTTGTTCAATCCGGAGGATCATCTTCTATGTCGATTTCAATCGAAAACGTAGGAACATCGGACCTTCTTCTCGATACATTCACCATTGCAGGTTTGCCAGGGGGTGTGGATGCAGTGCTTCCCGATGTCGATGAATTCCTTCTTGCGGCAGGAGCAACACACAATGTCTCACTCAACGTGAGTGCATCTGCTGCTACAAGCGCCCGAACGGATACATTAACCCTTCAATTGTCCTCGGATGATGCTGTTGCTGTTCTTGACGTGGAACTGCAAGTGGTTGATCGAACCCTTGCTCAACTCAGTCCAAACAAAAATCAGATTATATCGGGGCCATCTGCAGCAACCAATGTCACCATCGAGGTAACCAACATAGGAACGTTGCAAGACACATTCTTGCTTTCAATCGGTGCTGGTGAGACCTCGAATTATTTCGAAATCTCACTTTCGAAGACATCAGTCAACCTCGGTATCGGACAATCCGAGACCGTGGTTCTGAGCGTTCGCGAGACATCGGTCGGCGCCAATGAGAATGGCTTGCCGATCAACATCGTTGCTACTTCAACACTTGACCCATCTTCTACGGATGTTACCTTGCTAACCCTCATTCCGATGACAGCAGGTTCAGATTTGGAAATCTTCCCAGATGACGCCACGACCCAAGCATCCGGCTCCATATCAGGTATGCTGAAGGTAAGGAACACAGGAAACAGTGTGGATGTCTTTACCCTCTCATCAGTTGGCCTTGATTGTGAAATTCAACCCTCAGTGCTTCTCGAACCTGGACAAACGTCGGACGAACTCCCTTGGAGTTGTGAAATACCATCCGATGCGCTCGCAGGGACCAATGCTTTCAGCTTCAGGTCCTCATCAAATGCTCGTTCGAATGCAGTGCAAAACGAAGTCGTGACTTACACAATCGATGCGACATGGGACGCAAGTTCCGTTGTTTCGATTACGGTTGATGGCAACGAAATATCCATTCCACACCTAGGAGGCTCATCAACAACTGTGACAGTATCGAACCTCGCAAACATTGGTATTTCAGGTCGGCTAACATTGGTCGGTGTTGGTGATGGCGTTTTCAACATAAGGATCAACAACACATTGGGGGAAAATACCGATGCATTCACGCTTGAGCCTGGTGCCTCAGAAATCTTCGTCGTAAGGTTCGATGCCTTGACGGGGGACGAGACAGTAGCTGAGTTGCGGGTACGCGCGCTGGTTCAAGTCGACGGAGGCAGTGCGAATGCCGAATCCGACCTTATCGTCATAAGTGTTGAAGGAGAACATCAAGCACCCCAAGGCGTAACGCTGCTCGGTGTTGAACTAGGAAAGCAGACGACACTGCAAACAATGGCGGCGGGTTATGTTTTGTTTGCCCTAGCACTGGTGGTTCTTCGTCTACGAAAGCCGATAAAACCGAGTGCAGAGGGCGATGAAGAATCGGAAGAAGATGAGGAAGAAACCAAGGAGTATGCCTTAGGTCCGAACGAATGTCGAATGGACACAAACCGTCGCATTTCTTGTCCCTCTTGCGAGGCTCGACTGGCTGTTCCGGGAGGAAACGAACCACCGTTCCGATTCACTTGTCCAACGTGTGATTCAAGCATACGTGTTGTTGAGTACGGGTCTTCACCCAAGTTTTGATCAATTCTTACGTTGAGCGATTAGAAGGAAAGCCGTGTGGCCGAAAGGCCCGTTGACTGGACGAACTCCGCCCTTGCTTGCCTTGCCCCATTCACGTTCAATGATTTCACCGGCCCATTCAACCTCAAGTCCAGACGCTTCACACGCAACCCATGCTTGTTCAAGTTGGCTTGAGACGGGGCAATAACATGAAAGTCGACCACCAATTTTGAGAAGGTGTGCCACAGATTCAATTGCTGAACTGTGTTCGGGCAGATCAAGTAAAATTGCATCGACATTTGCAGAAATCGTTCGTATCTCTTCGACGTTGGATTCAATTCGTCCGTGAACGTGTGAATGCATCGGGAATTCGGACAGGGTGTGAGCGAGCGTTTGCAGATTCTCAAGACCAACTGCCGAGTGTTCTTCTCTTGGTTCAACGGTGATGAGATGGCCGGATGCTCCAAGAACCCGTGAAAGGTGCATGGATTGACCAGCAGAACCCAACCCTGCTTCAAGAACAACATCCCCTGGGCCGATTCCAAGACGGGTGATGAGAACCCCCGCATCCTTTGACCCAATTGTTTGTGCTCTTCTTTTCATTCCCTGAATCAACTCAGGCAACCGGGGAGGAAGATGTTTGAAAATTTTCGAGCCAATTTGGACCTCTTGTCCAAATTCAACATCGCTCATGGTGGTTTTTGGATTGAAAACGCCGATGCCCTTGATTTTCACACTTTCATCAACCAACCGAATGATGTGGACACGGCCGTTTTCTTCGACCAGTGCTGTGATTGTGGCGTCTGCCATGTCCTTCCGATGCCGTCTTCATCATCAGGCTTTTCCAAAGAATTATGGCCATTTGTAAATAAAATCTCAAAGACCTGAACAGACTACCATTATATATCTCGTTGTGTAGGAAATATCATGCAAATCGCCGCGCGCAGCATGGCTCTTACAATTGTCTTCCTCTTTCTTGGAAGTTTGATGGCTGGATTTACCACAGATTACAACAGTATCGAACCAGAGAATTTGGAAGAAGAAACCGTTGTCCAATACCCCTCTCAAGCAACGAGTCCGGGGCACGTCGTCTTCGGACAGTACATTTCTTCGGACAATTGCGGTCATTGTTCTAAACAGGGAGGTGGCTCAGATGCACACCACTCCATTAAGCAAAATCATCCCGATGAGTACGTCTACGTGACATACATGTCCCGCTCCTTCGGTGATACCGATACTGCCGCTGCCGGCAATGTTGCACCATACAATTGGGCATGGACAGCAAGCGGAGCGCCAGATGCTTACTTCGGAGACCGAACCGACCAGCGACAGAGCGGTGCAAACGCTGCCTACACCACCTATGATCAACTTTTCTCGAGCGGTGGCGGTATGCACAGTTCAGTCAATGACTACGGTATGACAGCATCGATTAGCCAATCAGGCACAAATTACAACATCGACATTACCTACAAGTATACCGGCGCTGGTAATGCTGCAGGCAACATGAAACTGTATGCAGCTCTCGTCGATAAAGATTGCACAGGTTATTCCTACTCCTCAGGAATCCCGCATGGCTACAACTGCTGGATGGCTTGGTTGACAAACGGCAATACGTACAAATCGCAGAACTCAGGTTCTGGCAGCTCCTTCGTCAGTGTTTCCCCTACAGCAACCTCACAATCCGTCTCATGGACAAGCGTACCAGCCGCAGTCGTTCCGGGCGGCCTAAGCAAAGCGATTGTTGTTGGCGTGCTCATGGCCGGAAACACGGTTTCGGTCGGCGGCTCCAGCCCTCACGTCTACCACGCCATTGACTCCACCATGGGTCCGAAGATGGATCTCTCGATTCCAAGCTTCACGGCTTCGACTCCGGCAGGTGCATCCTACGTTCGTGGCGACGTTGTGACCCTCGATGCGACCGTTGCAAACACGGGCGATCTTGACTACAACAGCGGCGGATCGGTCGACTTCTATTACGTCATCAACGGAAACAAGAACTACATCGGTCAAGGCACCCAAATCAACACACTCACAACAAGCGGTGCGGCACAAACCATGGCTGCTCAAGCCTCCTTTGACACCAGTGTTCTTCCTTCAAACGGATGGAAGACCGTCTTCGGCGTCGAACTTTCGACCAGTGGAGAAAGCGTTACATCCAACAATCAGGCAACCACAGAACTCGACCATGACCGTCCTCCAACGTCCAAGACGCCTCAAGTAATTGGGACTTCAGAAGTGAATCGCGGCCAGTACTTTACCGTCCTAGCAAAGGGTGATGCCGACGACAATGTCGACACCATTGATACCATGTCATTCGATGTGGAGGTTTCAAAATCTGGAATGGGTCAATGGACGGGGGCTGTCGTCACCGGTGGTGACAACATCTTGTATGCTGGTTCTGCAAACGAAGGACGTGAATACTCTGTTCTACCAACCATGGACATGCCAGCTGGCCTGTATGACGTTCGTTCCCGAACCGTTGATGCACGAGGGCAAACCTCAGGGTGGTCAATGGCTACCGAAGTGTTTGATTTGATGAACGCACCTCCATCGATTGTTCCAAATCAGGTAAGTCCTGTTCAATGCGACATTTCGACCAAGGTCGACATGACAGGCATCATTTCGGACCCAGAAACCCCGCTTTCTGGTTTGTCCATTACCAGCAGTGACGCAGCGTTCGTCGGATGGCACCCAACAACAACCGAGGTTGAAGTTCTGTTTGCCTGGAGCCCCACCCAAGGATGTCCTCTTGGACAACAGGGCATTGAAATCTTCATGGACGATGGTGGTGATTACACATCACAGGGACAGCTTCCTTACGGTACACTGCAATTCAACGTCCTCGAGAACGGACAACCTCGATGGCAAGCCTTGCCAACGCAAGTCATCGATGAAGGCAATATGGGTACTCTCAGTTTGCTCCCGTTCTTGACCGATACCGATGACGAAGGCAATTCCGCCCCTGCATCCGCTTTGTCCTTAGAAATCGTTGCGACATCGAACAGCGATGTCTTTGATGTCTACCTTGATTTGACAAACATCGTTTTCGAAACAATTGACGATGATGTCAACGGAGAGGTTACTGTTACCATCCGTGCAAGTGACGGTGAACAGTTCTCTGACCAGACCCTTCTGGCCAAGGTCAACCCAATTAACGATGCACCGCGACTTGATTTGACTGGCCTTGAAGAAACCACTCTCAAACTTGGAACCCAGCGTGTCATCAACCTCATGGCTTTGCTCACCGACGTTGACAACCCTGCGAACGAAGCTTTCATCACGGTCTCATCGGATGAACAAGGTGCGGCAAAGTACAATCCAATCGATGGCACCATGACCCTCAACTTCCAGACCTCTGGCCTCCACACGGTCACCATGAACACCATTGATCGATACGACAGCAACACCTACACAATCACTGTCGATGTCTTCGACTCCTATCCGTTGTACGTTGTAAAGAGCGACGACGGAAGTGGACATATCTACGTCGAAATGGAGAACACCTACATCGACCAAATACCGACAGCAAACATCTTCCTTACCGATGAGGCACCAACCTTTACGGTTATCGAAACCACGTGGAACATATGCAATGAAGAAACCGGTACGTGCGATGGTTTGTACGAAGAAGACCTTGACATCACACGTTCAATGGTTGGATGGACGACTGAATTGAACATCCCTTCCATTTTCATGCCAGACCAGTATGCCCGCCCGTCTGGTTCGACCTACAAAGACTACTACCAACTATCGGTCAGGGCTGTTGATACCAACGGCGACGATTACAAGACCATTGCAAGTCTGAAGTGGGACATCCTCGAAGAACTGCCGGCCCCTGCTGACATGGACGACGATATGTTCACAGAATACATCGACCGTTTGGCTGAAGAAATCGACACACTCGAAACAGAATCTGCTGATGCCATCAATGATGCATACAAAGAACAAGTTGCTGAAATTCTCACAGAGAAGCGTGCTCAATTATCGACGGCATGTGAAGACCCACGCGCAGACTGTCCGACGGAGCAAATCCAATCTGGATCTTCATCCGAAGCTGAAACAGCTGACACGAATTGGATGCTCATTCTCGGAATTGTCGTCGGTGTACTCTTTGTCGCCCTTGCCGTTGGTCTCATGATGCAACGCGGTCGAAATGACGATGTCTTCCAGACCCAAGCAGCATGGAATCAGGATACGCTTCCCATTCATGATTCGGTTGCGAACTCGATGTACGGCGGAGCTGCACCAATCTTCCAGCAACAGATGCCTCAACCAATTGCGGCGCCTGCTCCTCAACCTGTTGCGGCTCCAGTTCCGCAGCCTGTAATCGCTGGACCACCTTTGCCACCAGGTGGTTTGCCTGCTGGATGGTCCATGGAGCAATGGCAATACTACGGTCAGCAATACCTGGACCAGATGCAACAGTGAATTCTCAACAACCCGTGGGCTATGATAAAGTCCTAAAGGGGAGGAGAGCGAGGAAACACTATGTCAGACGACGAAGCCATCGAAGATGTCATCTCCGAAGATGACTCTGAAATGGTCACGGTATGGGCTCCTGAGCCTTCGAATGACAGCGATGAGCTCCTATCGTCGAGCATCGATAACTGGATTGAGGAAGTCAAATTCGAGACAACTGAAGATGTACCCATCCCCGATCGGCTCGTCGATCAAGTGATTGGACAAGAAGCCGGATCGATTGTAATCCGCAAGGCGGCCGAGCAGCGTCGTCACATGTTGATGATCGGTGACCCAGGAACAGGCAAATCGATGCTGGCGCGCTCAATGACCGATTTATTGCCACAAGATGCTTTGGAAGATGTTCTCGTTTATCCAAACGAGGATGACGAAAACGAACCTCGTGTCCGTTCGGTACCTGCCGGACGTGCTGATCGCATTGTACGCATCCAAAAAGAGGCTATTCGAGAGCAAAAAGAAAAGGCTCAACGCATGCTTTTGATCGGTTTCGGTGCTGTTGCCTTCTTGCTCGTTATTGTTGCAATCCCTAGCGGGGACATACTCACTCTCTTGTTTGGTATGTTTCTCTTGATGTTTGGATACATGTTCATTCGCAGCCGACTTGGTTCAGGTGACGAAGGCCGCATTCCGAAAGTACTGGTCAAGCACGAAATCGATGAACGTCCACCGTTTGTTGATGCAACAGCAACCCTTTCCGGTTCGCTCCTCGGCGATGTACGCCACGATCCATTCCAATCCGGTGGTATGGAAACCCCAGCTCACGATCGTGTCGAACCTGGCGCAATCCATCGAGCCAACAAGGGAGTTCTCTACATCGATGAAATCAATCTCCTTCGTCTCGAAGAACAGCAGGCATTGCTCACTGCAATGCAGGAACGGGCCTTTCCTATTTCAGGTCGCTCGGAACGCTCTTCAGGTGCATTGACCAAAACAGAACCGGTTCCTTGTGACTTTATTCTCATCGCTGCGGGCAATCTTGATGCCATTCAAGGTATGCACCCAGCGCTTCGAAGTCGTATACGAGGATACGGCTACGAGGTCTACGTGAACTCAGAGATGCCCGATACCAACCGTAACAGGAAGCGTCTGATTCGATTCATTGCACAAGAGGTTTTGCGCGACATGGGTTCAACCAGAGAGATTCCACACTTCGATAAATCGGGTGTATCCTTAATCCTTCGAGAAGCCCAGCGACGAGCAGGTCGTCGAGGGAAACTTTCCCTACGACTCCGTGAACTTGGCGGTCTTGTTCGAATTGCGGGAGACCTCGCTGCTGAAGATGGGGCCCCATTCGTCACGGATACTCACGTTCTCGCAGCACGCTCGATCGCCAAACCATTGGAGCAGCAGGTTGCTGACCGAATGATTGAGCGAAGGCTTGACTATGCTCTTATTGTTAACTCAGGGAACAGGGTCGGTCGGGTCAATGGTCTTGCTGTTCTTGGAGCAAATTCAGGTCTATCGGACTTCTCTGGAATTATGCTCCCTGTTGAAGCCCTCGTTACTCCTTCGCAAGGTGGTGGCGGAAAGATACACGCAACAGGTGGTCTAAGCGACTTGGCGAAAGAAAGCGTTACGAATGTTAGCGCTGTCATTAAGAAACTCACTGGAAAAGATGTCTCTGACTACGACATCCACATTCAATTCGTCGATACACACGGTGTTGACGGTGATTCAGCGTCAATCACGATTGCAACCGCCATCATCTCCGCTCTGGAAAACATCCCAATCCGACAAGACCTCGCAATGACCGGATCACTTTCGGTCCGTGGTGAAGTTCTTCCAATCGGTGGCGTCACAGCGAAAATAGAAGCTGCTGCTCGCTCAGGAGTCAAGACCGTCATCATACCTCGTTCAAACATGCAAGATGTTTTGCTCGACGAACAATTTGAGGGCCACATTGAAGTCATTGCTGTCGATACACTCGACGAAGTCATGCAGCATGCGCTCATCACGCACGATCAAAAGCAGAGCCTCGTAGAACGCCTCGGTTCCGTTATTGACCGTTTGACCCCCGATTTATCAGGACCGACAACGTCGATATGAATCACAGTGTGAAGCATGACTTCAAAGAGTGGATGTCCTCCACCGGTTTATGGATGAAAAAGCAGTTCCATCTTCTGGGATGGATGCTGGAAAAGGAGCCTTGCTCATCCTCTTTCTCGTCACCATGATCGATATGATTGGATTTGGAATTGTTATTCCGTTCCTCACCTATCTCGTTGAAGATTTGGCTACAGAGCAGGACATCAGTGAAATTGGTCTTTGGGTCGGTTTGCTTATGACCTCCTACTCTGCAGCACAGTTTCTCTTTTCCCCAATATGGGGGAGTTTAAGCGATCGTATTGGAAGGCGACCTGTGCTTATGATTGGGCTTGTAGGGAATACGGTTTTCTTCACGGTTTTTGGTCTTGCCAACACATTGATGATGGCTCTTGCAGCTCGTTTCATGGCCGGTGTGTTCAATGGAAACATTGCTGTTGCCCGTGCTTACATTGGCGACGTTAGTACTCCAAAGCAACTTGCATCTCGCATGGGGATTATCGGTGCAGCATTCGGCCTAGGGTTTACGGTAGGGCCGTTCCTTGGCGGAGAACTTTCCTCTCCTGCTGAACGCTGGGGCGTCTTTGCTGATACCATCTTTGAAACAAATCCCTATCTTCTTCCATGCATACTGGCGAGTGTTCTATCGATTTTCTCACTTCTTCTAGCATTCAAGTATTTACCGGAATCGCTTCATCCAGACTCAAGAACAAAGCGTTCCAAGCAATCATGGGGTGACACGATGAGACGAACCGGTGCAAACGTAAAGCACATGCTTGCCACAAAGAACATCGGTTCGCTCATGTGGGTTACGTTCCTGTACATGTTCGGGTTTACAGTGATGCATGCCGTCTTCATTCTATTCACCCAAATGGATCCAAGTCAAGGTGGATTAGGATTTAGTGAAGCACAAAACGGACGAATATTTGCACTCATTGGCATACTGGGAATTGTGACCCAAGGTGGCCTTATCGGACCTCTCACTCGAAAATATGGTTCGCTCTTCATCCTTCGATTTGGTTCAGTTCTTTCAGGAATCGGTTTGGTTCTTATTCCCTACTCGAGTCTTGACTTTGTCTGGGCTTGGATGATTCTGATCACAGGCTGCATAGCCATTGGAAATGGGTTGTTTCAACCGTCTTCAAGTACAGTTCTCACTTCCTTGGCTCGACAAGAAGACTATGAATTGGGTGCGGTAATGGGTTCGCAAGAGTCTCTTTCATCCTTCGCACGTATTCTCGGACCATTAACAGGAGGATATGTTTGGACCATCACGGTCGATCGAAACGGCTTTTTTGACTATCATACCGCCTTCCACATCTGCGGTTTGTTGATGATATTCGCATTCCTCCTCTCCTTCAAGGTTGAGTCCAGAGAGCCAGAGAATGTTCCACAATAAATTCAAACGTGGAGGCGAAGAGAGGACTGTATGGTCGGAGGAGGGTCTGTGTTTGACAACGAGACCTTTCACAGGCGATTGGGAGCACTGGCGTTTGCAGCGATTCTCTTGACACTCCTAACAATTTGGATGATTGAGCTAAAAGGCATCTTCCAACCGTTTTTCATCGCACTTGGTATTTATTTTGTACTTAAACCAGGTTCTGATTACCTCTCGAAAAACGGATTTCCGATTGGGCTGTCTTATCTCACAATGCTGCTCTCCACCTTCCTCGTGATCATTGCATCAGGGTATCTCGCATTCGATCAAGTCAGTGAGCTAGCAGATGACGAAGAACGAATCAAACAGTACAATGATAAATTGGACAAACGCTGGGACCAAATCAAAGCCACTCCTGTCATCGGTTCCTCGATCACGGAATCGTTGAATTCGTCCAACGGCACGTTCACAGAGGATTTGGCCGAGATGGGGCTTCTGTCCGACGATTCCGGTATTGCAGACCTTGCCGGAGGTGTTGTTTCGAGTGTTGGTGGGCTTCTCGCGATGGGTCTTACTGTGACATTTTTCCTCATCTTCATTATTTTTGAAGCGAGCTTCCTGCCTGGACGAATTGAACGTGCTTGGCCAGGTGGTGTCTCTGGACGGGTCCAAGACATGCAAATTCAAATTCAAGAGAGCATTAACACCTACGTCGTTGTCAAAACAGGTGTTGGTTTAGGTACTGCTGGAATTGCAGGGATTATTCTGTTTGCGTTTGGCATTGACCTGTGGTTCACTTGGGCACTGCTGACGTTTATTCTGAACTATGTCCCATACATCGGTTCGCTGATAGCAACGATTCCTCCTTTGATTCTTGGATTTGTTACGCTCTCGCCCGTTGCGTGGTTTGTGCTGTTGATTCTCTTGGTTTCGAACCAACAACTCTGGGGCAGCATCATCGAAACCAAATGGGCTGGCAGAGCATTGGATATTTCCCCTGTATTGCTTCTTTTGACAACAGCCTATTCCTACTGGGTTTGGGGAATCCTCGGGATGGTTCTCGTTGTACCGTTTACGGTCATCTTCAAGATCATTCTTGAGAACATCGAACCTACTCGTCCAATCGCTATCCTACTTGCAGAGCGTGCGCCATCGATTGACGAGGCTTGGAGAGATGCAATGAAGGATGGAAGAATCAGCAGTCATGAAAGCCGTTCATTGGAAGATCTCCAACGGATTCTTGGCTTAAGTGATCGAGAAATGGCCAAGACTGCAGCCAAACATGCAATTGAGCGCTCTTTGAAGCGAAATAGAATGACGCCAGAACAGTATGCATACATCAAAGACGCAGCATTGTTGTACGATGATGATTCGTATTTCTTGCAACTTAACAACATCGACATCGAATCTGGTCGACTTAAGAAATCCAACAGAGTTGTGCTTCAATCGATGTACGACCTTTTCGATGAAGAAGAGTAATCACAAAATGTCAGTCAGAATCTTTTCAAGTTCAGTATTGATCATTAGAATAAGTGTACCAAATTCTGGTGGAATGTTCGGGTCCTCGTAGAGTTCCTCCAACTTTGATTGCGACATAGCAATGCGAACATCGAGTTTCTTAGCTTTGTTCAACAACCAATTTTCACAGGTCTCTTTCGCCTGCCTGCGTATGTTTCGTGGTACCTTCGGGTCATCAATTTGATTGATTACGGTAGCAACTTGCTCTAGCCTTGTTTCGACGTCCATCACAACAACTCCTCAGAATCCGCAATAAGAATACCTTGTGGTGGGCCGTCTTTAAGGTCATTGGCGACATGGACCCGATAATGGATGTCGATTCAGACCTGATTCTCGGGTGGGCTCGAATGGCCGTCCTCATACTTTGCATGGCTTGGGCCGCTTGGTTTGATCACAAGGAACGTAAAGTCTCTAACGAGCATTGGATTGTTTGGACCAAACCAATCGTTTTCATCTGGACCCTTGACCTTCTCATGCAACAGCCACATTGGTCTGTTTGGTTAACAGCATCCGCCCTTTTGGC
>MDTB01036021.1_pt1 | contig 25075 bp, 21 predicted proteins | sample 811161 | NCBI WGS metagenome assembly MDTB01 (sample SAMN05326650, study PRJNA326480) | marine metagenome | isolation source: seawater | place: Mediterranean Sea | collected 2009
AAGAGATAAGGACACAATCTTTCAGAAATTTTATCAAGATATTAAAAAAGGAATACCAACTTATAAAGAACTAGCAACCATAATTGTTCAAGAAGGTATTAAAAATAATAATAAAGATAAAGCCAACTGTAAAAATAAAGAAAATAAATTGGATTTGGTTTGTTGGAGAAGCTGGGGGGAATTATTACCGAAGAAACAAAAGTCAAAAAAGAAAAAATTATCAACATCAACAACACCAGGATCATCAACAACACCAGGATCATCAACAACACCAGTATCAACAACACCAACAGCAACACCAGTTCCTCCTACCACTATTAAAATTATATCACTTGAAAATAAAGAACCAGCTAAACTTGTGAAAATTGACAAATTAACAAACATTGCTGAGTCAAATTATGATAAAGTTGCTAAAAATATTGATAAATTAAAAAATGTAGGTCCTTTTGTTCAAAAAAGTAAATTTGAAAATACAAATGAAGCAATAAAGTTAATAATATTAAGTTTAACAGCATCTTTAAAGAAAGTATTAGAATATTCTAAAAAGAAATTTTCAAATGAAATAAAAATTAAATTAAAAAATTCTAAGAACAAAATATTAAAGAATATTGAAAATTTCAACCAGTTATTTGAGTCATTAGAAAAATTAAAATCATCTGGAATAATACTAGCTTAATTTCAAAAAACTTTTAAAAAGAAACACATTTGCAGGTTTCTTTTTAAGATAAACTTTTTTTCTACCGGTTTCTATATGAGTGAGAATATGTCTCCGATTCAAGATATACATGCTCGTAGAATTCAGAAAAGATTTAGGAAAAATAAGATTCTTAAAAAAAATTATGAATTCTTAAATTTGAAGTTGGAATCACGTGGTCAACAATCAGATTTTGAGCAGTTTACAAAATATATTAGGGATCCTAAAGTTATCAAAATAGTAGATAACTATACAAAGTCATTTTCAGACTACAAAAATGGCTTCAAATTAAATTCAAAGGTCTTATTAACATCTTATTTAATATATTCCTTCAAAGATGAATTGTTAGGAGAAGAAAAACATCCTCTAGATAAAGGTATTTATGATTGGTCTGAAGAACTAATTAAAAGAAATAATGATTTACAAAATTGTAAAGATTTTGATAAGCTTTGGTTATTATTTAATAACTATGAAGCAATTTTTTCTCAATGGAAATCTCATGATAAATCAAGAATGATTGAATCAATAATAATTAGTTATTATAACAGAAGTAAACACATTGAGAAGATTCACGCTGATGAAAAGTTAAACGACGCAGAAAAAGAGATTATTATTAATTCTCTTGAACAACAAAGACAACAAGTTGTTGGAAATATTAAATTTATTGATCCCGATTTTGATGTAGAGTATTTACTAAAAAATTATGAGGAGGTTTATAACACTATGAATTCTGCATATGAGAAATTTGCAGTACAAATAAGTAATACTATGAAAAAAGCATATTATGATATGTTAGTTGAAGAAATGAGCAGTGAAAATTTATTGCCAATCGCAGAATTAATGACTGAAATTAGTAAAAGATTACTAATTATTGTCCCTGAGAAAAGAAGGGAAAAATTCGCAGAAAAAATAAATATTAGTATAATAGTAGATTTGATATCAGATAAATGTTGGACAAGTGAACTTGTTGAATATATTCAATTTATTTGTGAATCAGTATTTATGTTGGGTGCCAAATGTGATGATGAAGAAAATAAAAAATGGTTAAGAGATTTAAATGTATTAACTGAAGGAGAATATGAAAAAAATCTACCGTTAATTTTAATTCAAATCCAAGAAAAATTAGATAGAATTTTTGAACTTATTCAAAAAATTGCTTAAGATTTAAAAACAATTAAAAAGATTTTTCTATTTCTATTTAAATCATCGATGATTCAAATATTTGTTGATGTAGTTTTCATCAATATGCAAGTTGAGACTTATTTACTTGAAGTTGAAACAAATACAACTATTACTGATGCTAAAAAAATGATACTTGAAAAAACATGTGTATATCCGGAAGAGCAAATTTGGTTTACAAATAATGGACCAGTAAAAAATACAATAGAGTGGGATAAAAAATTAAAATACTCAATAATTGTTGATAGTAAATGGTATAATTTTGAAATTAATTCAGGAGTGAGTATAATAAGTGTTACAAATTTAACATCTAGGGATGAAATATCTACTTTAAAATATCATATTTATAAGAAAACAAATCTGATTCCTGATAAATATTCATTAATTTATAAAAAAAATGGTAGAAATATGATTGAATTAAAAGATTATGAAAAAATCGGAAAATATTTTATTCCAAATAATGCAACTATTAATTTAATAATTAAAATAAATTCTGGGTTAAGATAATGAATGATAATAATTATTTTAAAAAATATTTAAAATATAAGATTAAATATTTAAAATTAAAGGAGAAATTAAAAGGTGGTTCACAAAAACTGAAATGGCAAGATAAAATTACTTCTGAGTTAAATAGAAAATTATTAGAAGATGGATTACAACCTGTTTTTGTTGGAGATGATGGAAATTGTTTTTTTAGAGCAATATCTTATGTCTTGTACGGAACTGAAGAAAAACATGTAGAGTTACGTCAAAAATTGGCTAGAAGTATCAGAGATTCACCATTAGTTATAGAAGGAATACCAATTGCTTCTGATTCTGATATTTCTAGAGACAGGGCATGGGTTAGTGATGAGTTAGAAATTAGAAGAATGTCTAAAATTATTAAAAGACCAATCCATGTTTATAAAAATTATCCTACAGGAGGTAGTATAGTAGATGAATTTCTACCATTACTTGATAGAGAAAGAAAAAAATTTATATATGAACCAGTACCTATTATTCATTTGTCCACTAGAGATAGGATAGGTGTTCATTATATTTCTACAAAACCAAGATAAAAAAACCTTTAAAAAAGAAACTCAAAAAGTCCCTTTTTTAAAAGAATCAAAAAGATTCTATTATTTAATTATTTGAATCACAAAGTGATCAAATTAAGCTGATTCTACATTTTGTACTTGTTGTTCGTTAGGTGTTGTACTCTTTCTGTTATACCTGTAGAATACTCCAGAATTACCTTCACCCAGATCAAATTCTTTATGAAGATCTTGACTTAGAAGCTTATCTAATGCATCTTTGGTATCTATGGTTAAATCACCACAGCCCAAAAATCCTTTGTTTCTATAAAGCTTATAATACAAGACCTCTGAATCGGTGTTATCTTGTACAAACTTGACATGTTTATCTTTAATACTATTATAATCGGATTCATCTTTAAGATTTTCCATTGTAAAAAATACTCTATAGTGTGCAAACTTTACCATCAAGTCCTTATCGTGCTCTTTTCTAATTTTTTTTAGACCATCCAAAGACTTTTCAGCATCACTGAAAGTTAAAAAGTATGATCCAGTTTTATCAGTTTTACTATTAGAAACTAATCCGTCTAGGTTTTCAAACCATGACTCTTCAATTTTGGATCCATCTTTAGCCTTAAGAAGCAAAGTTTTACCTGCTTTGCGCACAAACTTCTTCTTACCATTCATATTATCAGGGGTTTTTTCGTTCATCTTAATTCTATAGGTCATTATTTCTTTAAATGTTTTGTTAAATTTTCAGTTATACATAAATATTACTATTATTTTTTGACTTGTTATCCATTTCTTCGATTATTTCCTTAAGAAATTTGGAATTAAATAGTTCTTTTTCAATATTGATTGTGTTAAATTTTAAATGCATAAAAAACTTTTGAATTGCACAAATTGAACATTTTAAATAACAAATTTTATCATAAAATTTCTCAAAATCTTCTCTTTCAGGGAAAAACTTGTGAAACATTTGCGATATTTGTTCTTTTGTTGCATCATCAAATCTTACTATCAAATCAACTCTACTTGGACGTATTAAAGCTTTATCTAATCTATTTACAAAATTAGTTGTCATAAAAGTAACTAACCCACTTTTCATAGCCATACCATCTAATACATTTAATATACCAGAAAAAGAAACCATACTTTTGTTTGAATCATTAGCTTTCCTTTCTACAAACAAAGCATCTATATCTTCTAACAATAAAATAGTATTATTTGGTAAATTAGAAACAGCAGACATAAATGTGGAGTCATCTACTTTAGGGCCCAAATTTATTATGTGAATATTCATATTAAACTTTGATGCTAATGCAAAAATCAGCGATGATTTGCCAGTTCCTGGAGGCCCTTCTAATAAGTAATTTCTTTTCCAAGGTATTCCTAAATTTTTGTATTCTTCTTTTGACTTTTTGAATTTTGATATGTCATTTATCATTTCATTCTTTTTTTTATCTGATAAATAAATTGTATCCATATCTCTTTTTGGTAACTTTGACAAAACAGACCAATATCCGTTTTTTAATATTTTACAAACTATTTCATTTTCGTCTTTTTTGTTATAATGATTTTTTGCATCTTTTAAAAATTTACTAATACAATTCCTCTTTTGAATATAATTACTTTCATTATGTTCAATCATTACAACTAATTTTTCTAATTTTTCAGCACAATAGTATGTACCGACTGAATCTCCAATTTCTTTATAATCTATTATAATTGTGTTATACTCTTCTTCGAATTTGTAATCAATATAATTAATTCCAAAATCTATTTCCAACTCTAATTCATCTTCAACATTGGACTTTATTGCTTCACATCTCAGATTTTTAACAGTAGGGAAAGTTGTGATATAACCTTTCACGAGATTTGCTAAATGAGATTTGTATGGAATATCAATTTTTATAAAATTATCCATCTATTAAGATCGAGAAAATACTTCAATAACTACTTATATCTTTTTTAATTTTATTTCTTATTTCTGAGAAAAATAAATTTAAATTTGAAGATAATCCTATTTTTCCAAACTCCTCCTCTTTTTCTTTAAATTCTTTGTCAAAGTCTATTTTCTCAGTATTACTTTCCCATACATCATACAAAATTAATAAATTTTTATAAACTATGTATTTGATAAACACCTCAATAAACTTTTTAAAGTAGTTTATCTCTTTTAATTTTCCTAATACTTTACTACTATCATCTATCCAGTAATAATATAATAAATAAATATCTATTAATTTTATCTTTGTTTCATCAAATTCGATGAAATAATTATTATATTTATTTACTAATTCTGAAAATGGTTTCGTAAAAAAATTATCGTACCTATCTTTATAATTAAAACAAGTTATTTCAGGAATCAATTTAATATATTCATATTTATCTGGAAATTGATTTAATAAAGCTGGTAAGTATAATACATCAAATGCACTATAAAGCATTGTAGATTCATTTAAATTTCTTACATCGATATCAACTAAATAAATAGGACCCATTTTTTCCTCATTTTCAGCTAGCATGTCTAATATATTATCATCTATTACATTCATCTCATATAGCAAACTATATATTTTACATTTTCCTTCAATTTTATTTTCCAAATGATAATACTCACACAAATATCTTGTATCGTATAAATTTTTACAAAATTCTTCCCTAAGATTGTTATCTGTGAATATATTTTTGAATAAATATGGTATATCCAAAGATTCAGCTCCATGTAATATTTTTTTTATACTTGGATTAGTAAGTAAATTTATCAAGATTTTCATTTCTTTTTCTTCTTTCAAATCAGGAGGATAAAATAAATATATAAAACCATCACTATTATCCTGTTCTAAATTAATCTGAAATAGTGCTATTTTTTTTCCTTCAGGTGAAGAATTAAATTCAAAATCTAATCCAACATATTTATTTTTTGATTTTGAATCATTAAAATCCATAAAATAACTTAACATCTCGTCAACTTCGTTTTGAGTTTTGACAACTTTAATTTTATAATTTTTATCCCAGCCAAGTTTTTTATTAAAATAATTATTTTTGTCTAAAATCATTAATACAAACTCTTAGAAAATAAATTTTTTTATTTAGGTTGAGATTCACTCTCAGAATCTATTTCCATTTCTTCTAAAGAATTATTTGATTCATCACTTTCAGAATCTAATTTCGAATACTTTGCCTCAAAATAGTCATCATCAAGTTTTTCATCACTTTTAAAATCTGGATAGTATAAACTGTATAATTTGTTCCATAACGACTGCATTTTATCCTTATATTTCTTAGATTGAGAAACCCATAATTTAGTTGTTTCTAATAACTCTTCTTTCTTCATCTCAAAATGTTGTCTAGTAAATTCCTCAAATCCATATGGAGGATTTTCAAATTTGTCTATAATTGCCCATCTTAATGTATAATATCTAATATTATCATTATAATTAAATGATTTCTCATCTCCTTGTTTAGTATTCATATCCCTTTCCCAACCAGGTTCATTAAAATATGGTTGTTCAACTAAAATTAAAGATTGAATTGAAACTAACACTTGAAGAAATGTTGATGTTTGTTTATTCCATGCTTCTCCTTGATCACCTTGCCATGTTCCTAATAATGATAAACATACCTTGCCACAATCATATAGATTTGGATTGAATCTGACAGTGCCACCTCCTGTTGTATCTAATAAAACCTTTGGTTCATAATCAGGATAATTTTTTGGGAAGTAAGCATGAAATTCAAAAATTCCATTATGATATGGTGTATCTTTAGGACCAGTAATTACAAATGAGAAAATATTTATATTAGATGTACTTCCCCTAACAATAATACTCGTATCCCAATCATTAGGTAAATTATTTCTCATTGAAGAAAACTCTGATGATATTCTCATTATTGATTTAGGAGTAATATCCTCTGTCTTATTCTTGAAAAATCTGTGAGAATCTTTTATCGTGTAATCTGACAAGATATTGTCTTGCTCCTGTTTTATCATCTTTTTATACTGATCAATCAAAGATTTATTTTCTTCACTATTTGAACTTTCCTTTTTAACAGATATACCTGTAGTATCAACATGTTCTTTTATATCATCTGCTATTGCAATTATTCTAATATAAAAAGAAATCTTCTCATCATCCTCTAGATTGTTTAACAAGGGACTAACATCTTGTCTGAGTATTTCTAATCCTTCGTGAATAGCAATTTTCCAATCATCAAAGCTTTCACCTATAAACTTGAATATAGTACGAATTAAATCTAATACTACAATAAAAAATTCTATTTTGTTATTAATATCGAGGAGAGTCGTATTACATACATTTGATCTTAAATAATTCATTAACATTGAAGATGTAACTTTTTCTATACATGTTGGATCATGTAAATCTATAATATTAGTTATGCTCCTAAGAATTTCTATAGAATTATTTGTTTTATTTATTTGTTCTTGAATAAACGATTTAATATCCCAATCACTTCTTCCTTTGTAACCGTATCCAACACCAGATTTCCAGTATTTGTTTTCAGTTTTACTTGATGTATCGTTTATAGAAAATTTCGAATGTTTTATATCGATCTTAATTTCTGTATAAAGCTTCTCACCATTTTCAAGAGCTAAATCTACTAATAAAATGTCCAATTTGTCAATATCCTCCTTATCTTCACCTACTAAAACATAGTCATCAATATAATGATGCATCTTTAATACTAAATTGTATAATAACCAATCCAAATCAATTATTGGATTCCAATTTTCTAATTTTAATATTTCCAAATTTGATATATTATACATCAAACCTTGCTTTACATTAGTAGATAGCAATTTAAGTTTTGGAGGATAAAAAGGATGCAAATCAGGATCATATTTAATTTCTAATTTGAGACTTAAATTATGCCTAAAAAATAATGTTATCTCAAAATTATAATCCTCTTTGCTTTTAGAAACATAATGATCATGATCTTTGTTTGAATTTACTTTTTTTATTTCGTTGACAATCATGTTTACTATTTGTTTTCTTGAATATAACATATTAGATGGTATTGAAGATAGAGTAAAATTAGATTTCAACTTTGAATCATTCAAATCTTCAATCAACTTTTGATAATCCAATTTAGCTTTATTAAAAATTGTTCTCTCCCTAAAAATTCCAAACAAATCTTTATTAGTCTCTATCTCATAACTTTCATTTTTTAAACTATTACTTATTAATTTTGGTACATTTTTTAAATTCTTTTCATAGAGCAGATTAACATTAACTCTATCAAAATTAGTACCTCCTGATTCTATGTAAATATATTCTTTGTCTTTATCAATATTGATAGTGTAATCATAACCCATATACTTAAAATTTAATAAAAAATTATCTTGGTTGATTTTTAATTTATAAGACTCAAACTTACTAAATACTGATTCTATTTCATCAATTACTGCCATATTAATGTTGTTTACATAAAGAAGATTTTTAAATCAATTTTTCCCGTAAACGTAGTATTTTTGCTTCACAAATACGTAAATAAAAGAACAAGAATTAACCAAGTAATGCCTTTTCAACAAGATCAAAGCTTTCGTGATTTAATGTTTCAAGGAAACTTTCAGTAGGTGTTACATTTACCTTTACATGACCAGAATCATCTTTAACATCTTGATAGTTACCTGTCATTGCTTCTATCATGATTGTCTGAGAAAAACCAGATAATAGCTTAACACCTACCATATCTGATTTTGCTACAAACGAATCTGTTGATCTAAGATTCCAATATTTTATTAATGGTACGTTGAAATTATTTCTGAAAAATTCTTCTTCCCATCTTTTTTGAAAGGTATCAAGTGTTCCATCATATTTCACCATACTATCAAATTGCTCATCTGAAAAAATAAGAAGAGAAAAATCTGTACCAATTTCCTCATTTTTATTTCTAGCTTTTATCATTTCATCCAATACTAACCTAAAAGTTAAATCTAAATTAGTTGATCCTCCCCATTCTTGACTTAATACAAGTTCAAATAATGTAAAAATATCATTAGATCTATCAAATTGAAATACACTTGGTGTTGTATGAAATGTTATACCAACCTCTTTGATATTACTAATTGAGCCACATAGAATTCCTAATCCTATTGAATATTGAATAACATTGTAATTTTTCATAGAACCAGATACATCAACAACAGCAAGAACATTTCGTGAGTTTGAATCATTTGATTCTTTATCAATCAAATCGCTGACGAATGAAACCATCTTTTTCCATTGAACTTCTACTAAATTCATTTCAATAGGTTGTAACCTTTTAAATCCAGTTACATGACTCCAAATAATATTAACTAATGATTGAAAGTCACACTGCGATCCATTTAATGTTCCCTCTATAATTGCTTTACTAAAATTTTCTCCACAAATTATTCTATCCTCTTTCTCAGATCTAACTTTTCCGTCTTCTGCAATATTCAAAAAACTCAATCTATTTTTTGTGACTAGTACCGATCCAGCGTCTTTTGGATTAATATGTCTCCAATCTCTTTTTTCAAAGCCATAACACATCTTTTGCTCTACAACAAGATTGCATTGAGACAAGAGAGATACAGCTTTTCTTAAAATCATCTGAGCAAAACTAACAGACTTTTTATTAGATAGATCTACGTTTGGAACCATTTTCTTTAAAAACTGATTTCTGTAGCTTTTTTTACCTTCCCTTGATAAATACTTTGCGGCTAACGATAGCTTTCCAATATAAGGTTTTACAAAATCTCTAATCATATCATCTTCCATGCTACAAAGTTTAACATGTAACTCATTAATTCCTTCCTTGTAATCTGAAAGATTTAATATCGATTTAACATCCAATAAAACAGATAAATCTTTAAATATTGAATTTGCATATACGTCAAGTAGAGCACTTACCATTTCAGTATCATTCTTCAAATAGATATCCGATTCGATCAAATTATCAATATCTTTATAATACCCATAATGTGGTATTAACTTTATTACTTTTAAAGCTTCCTCTGGAAAATAATTTCTAAATTGGGTTAACAATATATAAAACTGGTTTCTAGATCTGTTACCTTGACATCTTATTGCCCTTGTAAAAAATAAAAATTTCCATAGTAATATCCTTTCAGAATCACTCTCTTTAGCACTATTTAAAATATCGTAAAATCTTTTAGTTTTAACTTGATTAATAATAGAATCGTATTCATTACCTATAAATTCTTGTTTAAATTCAAGTAATTTTGATAGAAAATCCGAACCTAACGATGAATAACAAAGATCACCGTTTTCTCCAATCATATCGGGTTTGATAGAGTCCTCATTAACTCTTTGTTTTAAAGCTCCTTCAATCCAAGAACCTCTAGTCTTAACTTCTGAATTTTCATTAAATGTAGACATAAAAATAATAATATATTTAAAAAAGAATTAGTTCAATTTTTTTTTAATTTAATCATATGATTGTTTGAAAATAGCTATTAACATTGTTAAATAAATATCTCCAAAAGTAGACTTTGATACCTTGCTTTCCAAATTTGATAATTCTGAAAATATATAAGCATAAGAACTTGCCTCAAGAGAATTATCTGTAATTTTTTTTACTAAAAGTTCAACTAGTTCTTTTAATATGATCGAAATTGAATATCCATTTTCTAATACTATTTTCTTTATAGATGTAGATGACTTTTCCAAATTCTTAGATTTATCTAGTAAAATATCAGCAATATTTGAAATTTCATTTGGTTTTGGATAACCTGCTACATTATAACAAAGTTTAGAATCTAAAGTCTTCGTTCCATTCTTTTCAAGGATTGATGCTGATTGCATTAAATTAATAGCTTTCCTTAAATCTCCTTTGGAAATATTATTTAAAATATCTAAAACATTATCGTCACAAGTAAGGTCTTCCTGAATTGCTATTAGCTTTAACCTATTTATCATATTTTCTCTGGATATTGGATTGAATTTAAACTCCGCACATCTCGATTTAATAGCAGGAATAATCTTATTATCATAATTACAAATTAGACAAAATCTTGTACTCGAAGAATATTTTTCTATTATTCTTCTCAATGCAAATTGTGCATCAAAAGTCATTGAATCTGCCTCGTCTAAAATTATAACTTTTATTCCTGTTGAAAAATAATTCTTTTTCTCTGCAAATCCTTTTATTTCTTCCCTTACAGAATTTATACCTCTGTCATCCGAAGCATCTAATCTTAATACCATTAACTTCTTCTTCTTACCAAAATAATCATTAAGTATGGCTAATATTGTTGAAGTTTTACCTGATCCAGAACCTCCGTAAAATAATAAATGAGGAAATGAACCTCCTTCAAAAATATTCTGTAATGAATTTATAATTTTTTCTTGTCCAACAATATCTGATAGTTTTGAAGGTCTATATTTTTCTACCCAAGGTAAATTGTATTCCATATATTAATTGATATTAAGCTAGGTTTTTAAATTACTTTTTTGATACATTATAAAATATGCTAATCTATATAACTGAATTAACTCATCACATCCTTTTATCAGATTTTGATCAATATTTCCTAATGTAATTATTATGTCTGGCTTGACTATAGAAGGAATTTTTTTTGATTCTAAAATTAAATTATGCAAGGAATAAATTTGATTTACCAATGAATAACCTGATGTATAAACATAATTTATAAATTCAATTACATCTTCTTCTTTATTATCTATACAGTCATTAATAAATTTTTTTAGTTTATTTTCTTCAACTATTCCAGATATTTCATCTATTATAAATTAACTTATCTCATCCCCAAAACAATTAAAACACCTTTGTAAAAAATTAATTGCTTTTCTTAAATCTCCTCTTGAATATTCGCTAATTTTATTTATTACCTGAATTGAACATTTTAATTTCTCTTTTTTTGAAATGTATTTTAATTGATTTTTTATTTCTAGTTTAGGAATTGGTTTGAATCTAAATAAAGAACATCTTGATACAATCGGATCTATAATCTTGTGATGATAATTACATATTATACAAAATCTAGTTATTTTTGAATATTCTTCCATTATTCTTCTTAAAGCATATTGTGATTCAGATGTCATATTATCAGCTTCATCTAATATAATAATCTTCCATGGTGGTAAATTTAGATTTTTGCTTTGTGAAGAATTTATAGATTCTTGAGCATAATTTTTTATTTTTTCTCTAACTACATTAATTCCTCTTTCATCTGAAGCATTTAGTTCTTTAATTCTATCTCTATAATGGTCTCCAAAAATTTCCTTCGCAAGAGCTATAATTGTAGAAGTTTTTCCCGATCCTGACGGCCCAAAAAATAATAAATGAGGTATATTTTTATTATTTACAAAATTTCTCAATCCCTCTTTTACTTCATCTTGATAACATATTTCGCTCAATTTTGATGGTCTATTTTTTTCAACCCAAGATACGTATTTCATTAATTAGTTTGCATTTATTAGTTTAAATAAATTTTTTAATTCTGAATTTTTCCTATTCTTATCTTTTTTATCCCCGTGTACATACATAAACTCAGATGAATGAGATAATCTTGGTGGTAGATCTAATTCTTTTCTAAATGTATTTTCAGTTATATACATATTTTCATATCGCAATGTTTTAGATTTTATTCCATATATTGTACACTCTTCTTCATTATACAAATCATCAAGATTTTCTAATTTTCTTAAACAGTGAATTAATTCATGAAATAACATTACAACTATGGGTTGAAATTCAAAATGGGAAAAAGATTTTATAATTTCATTATTCAATGGATTACTAATTGGATTTCTTAGTTGTATATTACTAAGATTATCATCTAAAAGTACTTCTTTAATTAAATCCTCATTTAGTACAGGTACTTTAACAAAATATGGTGTATCTGGTATACATATTTCGAATAATTTATTTGTTACAATTTTACAAAAGGGATATTGGAATATTTTATCATTAGAATAATTTAGTATTTTTACATTTGCTCCATTAGCAATATGATTATTTATTTTTTCAAGTAATATATTTCCAACATTAGTTTTTTTTATAGTATTCAAATAAGATTTTATTAGGTTAATCCATTCATTTTTGCTTAAAAATAAGCTATTCTCATAGTAATCTATTTTTATATTCATTATTATTAAATCGAAACTGATCTTTTAAACTTTTTGAAAACAAATAATTTAATAAATTTTTTGTAGATAAATATTATCTACGAAAATATATATATGTCTGAATCTATTGAAAATACAAATTTTGTGTTAAATACCTTCAAATTTATAAAAAAATATCCTGAAGAAATAAAGAAAATTAACATAAAATCATTAAGTAGCAATGAAAATCTATCAAAATTTAAAGGTAAAAATATCAAAATAATTAAAAATTTAAATCAAATCATAATGGTTAATAAACTTGATAATAAAATAAAAATCATTGATGATAATTTTGAAGTAATTCAAACTTTATTTGCTTCAAAAACTGATGATTTGAGAATTTTTGGAAATAATATATTCTTTATGGGAGACTACCTCGGAGTTACCGGAGTTTTTCAAAATAACAATTTGGTAGTGTATATTTATAAATTAAATACAATGAATGAATTTGAATTACATAATAAAATTGCTCTTGAAAATTTAGCGGGAGATTTTTATCCAAAATATGTGAATGACAAATTAATGATTGTTCAATATGTTGAAAATCAATTAATTTTTTACACATTCAAATTTATAAATCTCGAATTACATCAAGATAATATAATGAAAATGAAAATTACAACTGGTGTAATAATTTTATCTATTACCAATAACCATATTTTTATTTTTAACTCCGGTAATTTATTTATTATTGATTTAGAAAATAATAGTGTTATCGAAAAATTGGAAATAAACTGTCTTGCAATTGAGTCAATCGAAACTAATAATGATTACTTGACATTAATTTCAGAGAAAAAATATGTCAGAGTTTATGACAAATTTTTAAATATTAGGCAAAAAATTAATGTTAGAGAAGTCGATTTTATAAAATTTGATAATTCATATTTGATTCTCTTTAGCTCAAAAAATAATAGATTGGAAATTTTAGCCCTAAATCATAATGGCATATTTGTCGAATTTGCAAATATAACTGAAATTTATGATACTTTATCCAGAGTACAAATAATTGGTAATAGATTAATAATTCAACAGAACACTGATCTAAAATATTTTGATTTACCAAAAAGAATTTATGATTATGAAAGACTAGTTGGTTATGGATTTCCTGCAGAAATAGATGATAATTTTGGAAAATTTATATTACTAAATGAAGGAAGGATATCTACTGAGAAACAAGAAGATTCTCTTTTGATTGGATATACAAAAAGTGTTTCTGACATAATTGTTAGTAAGAAGAGTAACAGTGATTATCAATCTGATTTTTTACCAACTATTGATCAAGAATTATACAAAGATTTTATATTAATAAGCGATGACTTGACAAATTCCTCTTCAGAAAATATATTAAGTATTGAGAATTCTAATTTCATTTTTGTTGAACATCCAAATTCAAAACTATATTTTAAATCATTGAAAGGAAGCAATATGACTTTAATCCTTGAACTAAAAGAAAAGTTAATATCATGGCCGGATGATGGTATTGTAATGATAGATTTATTTAATAATAAATCTTTACTGCAAATAAAAACTAAATCAGATATTGAGGTTTTAGGCTATGAGACAAAGAAAGATTCTAGAAAATTCGATTATAGTTTTACAATTTTATCGGAATTTGATGATGTTTTAGTTAGTGATAAAATGTTAGCAACCTATCAAACATTTTTCCCATATGTTAATGACTCTAAAGTTTGTGGCTTAGTAAATCAAGAAATAACCGATTTAGATGTGAATTTTAATTTATCTCCAATAGAAATCAATCTGTCAAGTTATAATGACACCGATTTTATTGAAAAAAATAATTTAAATCAACATTTCTCTAACAATTATCTAATTGAACATAATGATAAAACGATAAAGGTAACTAACTTATTTACAAAAAAAGTAGAATTGGAATATAAAACAAAAGATATTGATGGAATTATAAAGGTTATTTATTCAGAACCAATTTTAGTAATCTTTTCAAAACCTAAAAATGATATTGATACATTAATTCATTTGGTAAATTCTGAAGATAGTAACTTATTACCTTATGTCATTTCTAATAATAAAGATGAAAATTTAACTGGAATTTTTGATTATGATGGAAATAATTTGGTATTTATTACTAACAATGATATTGAAAATATAATTTATGTAATAAACTTTGACGAATCTACGGAAGTTAATAATATTAAAAAAATTAATCATAAACACACTGTTACCGACTTGAGAATATATGGAAATTATATTGCTGTCATGGGTATCAATAAAGAAATTGTAATTTATGATATTGAAGAAGGTAAAGCTATTGTATCTTTTACAGATAAAAATATAATTGATTTTGATTTAAATTTTAATACTTTAGTAGTGTTATTAAATGAAGAAAATAATTCAATTAATATTTACGAAATAAAACCTGATTTTGAACTTGTATATAGGAAAGAATTATCAGAGATAAATAAATCTACAAAAGTTAAATTAGGACCAGGTAAAATTATTCTTAATAATGATATTACTTATTTATTCAGTTTTAATAAATTTAATGGTATGGTTAAAATTGATACAATTAATAGCAATCTAGTTCATTATTATAGAAATATATTAGTGATTGACAATACAAAATCTTTTAAATATTACAAGATTTCTCCTCAAGTTAATTATATTGACAATATGACAGAATGTAGAGTTAAATTTAATAATATTCAATTAACCAATAAACTTAATGATATGATTGTTGATGTAAACTTATTTTTGGGAGTAAATAATAAATCAAAATTAAAAATTAACGATGATGAAGTTATTGATTTTAGTAAAATGGTGGGTAATAAATCAATTGTTAAAATGGCAATAAAAATTCATAACAATACTGCAGTTAATATCGATTCACTAGATATGAATGTCCTATTTAACGGTGTTATTGTAGGAGAATTTAATGATAAACTCCCGTGTTTTCTTCCAGGAACTTTAATAAGTACTCCAAATGGAGAAGTCCCGATTGAAACTATTAAAGAAAATAGTATAATTTACGATCAAAATAAAGAAGAAATAAAAGTTGGATCAGTTCATAGCTGGACAACAACTAATTTTACAGTTGGTACTATTCCATATGTTATACCAAAAGATTCTTTACAAGAAAATTATCCTAGTGAAAATTTGTATGTTTCCCCATTCCATAAAATTAGATTACCTAATGGTGATTTTAAGATAGTGTGTAATATTAATTTACCTTTTATAAAACAAATGAAAAATAGTAATGGTTTATTAAAACATAATGAAAAACAAATAAGTGAAATAAAATATTATAATCTTGTTCTTCCAAATAATTCAAATTATATTGCAAATGGAATAATTGTAGAGAGTCTAGATAAATCAAATCATTTAATTACATCAATCAGATAAAAAGATTAAAATAAAAACTTTTTTAAAAAAGTTTTTAATCTAATGAAACTTTTTTTCTAACAGTTTCTATATGGCAAATTTATGGCACAGAAATTTTAAAGCTCTAATTGATAAACCTTTTGATATTTTTCCTTCAAAAAATCAATCAGAAACTGATAAAATAAATTCAATAGCAAGATTAGGAATGTATTTAATAGTAGCAATAATAGTTTTTAGATTAGATAATTCTGTTCTAACAATACCTATTTTACTAATCACTACCTCATTTTTTTTAGGAAGAACAGAAGGTTTTATATCAGAAAGGAGAAAAAATTATTGTTATAAGCCTACTGCTAGTAATCCGTTTATGAATTTTACTTTAGATGACCACTATAAAAATCCTGGTAGACCTGCAAATTGTCCAGTACCTGCTGTAAGAAATGAAATGAGAAAGGAATTCTTAAAAAGAATTATACCTGATCCAACAGATCTTTGGGGTCAAAACTTTAGCGATAGAAGTTTTTATACAATGCCATCAACAAGAGTAGTTAATGATCAAAAAAATTTTGCAAAATCTCTATATGGAACAATTGGACAATGTAAAACTTTTGGAATAAATTGTGTTGAATATGCCAGATCCAGAACTGGTACTGGTATGTTTGGATCAGCTATTTAACCAAGAAACCATTTCTTGTATTCCAACATGAATATTCTGACTTACCATTGATAATCTAAAAGTTAATCCTTCAATACCAAAACAATAACCAGGAACAATAATTAACCCCAAATTATTCCCAAGATAGTTAGCTAGATCTTGAGAATTATAAATTTTACATGAATTTAACTTTTTAGAATATTCTCTTAAATCAAACCATTTATACCATGCACCTTGGAAGTCAGAATGTATGATTTTTGTATTTTTAATGCATTTACATACTTTATCTGATATATCTTTGAAGTATTTCTTTTGTAATGTAAAATGGTTATTATTATCATATGAAGTTATTGCTCCTACTGCTACATCATTAAAAAAATCTGAAGGACATGAATACATAATTGATCCAAAAGAAACCATTTTTTTATGAATATTATTTAAGTTCTTTGAAAATATCATCCAACCAAATCTCCACCCACCTGAAGCCCAATCTTTAGACAATGATGATCCTACAATACAATTATTATATATTTTTGAAATAGATATTGTTTCAACTTGTGAAGTATTAAAATAAATTTCATCGGCAAAGACAGTTAAATTAAACTTTTTAAAAACTACAAGTAAATCATTTAATTCTTTGATTGAATAAACAGATCCAGTAGGATTAGTTGGATTATTTAGAAATAACAATGAATTCATTCCATTATTTTTTAACAAGTATTGCTCTAATTTTACTGGGTCTAATTTATAATTATTTAAATAATCACATTCAATTAAAAAATATTTTTTTTTCAGTAATTTCATATCTTCTAAATAGGTAACCCAGCAGGGAGTTGGAATAAAAATATTTTCGCTCCAATTAAATGCCAAACTAAAAATTAATTCCTTAAGACCATTACCTACTATTATATTATTCATATGTTCTGGATAATTAGAAAATACTGAATTTCTAAATTCGTCTCTTCCTTCTATATTTGAATATTCTTTTTTATTTAAATTATCGGAAATTATATCTAATAAATATTTTGGAGTAGGTAAAGGGTTTTCACCTAATCCACCATTGTAAACAGGGAGGTTATCATTTAATCTTTTCTTGTAAATTAATTTTGAATTTAAAGTGGGAGAGATGTTTCCCAAATTTGAATAATTTTTCATTACAAACTTTTAGAAAAAAAGTTTGTTAAAAAAAATATTTATAACATATTTATATGGACAAAAAAAACGTAAAGTATTTCGATGGTCTCAAAAGAAAATTACATACACCCAATTTTAAAAAGCAAGAAAAAACATTAGATGAATCTTTCTTACTATTTCCTGGAGTTAATTCTAAGAAAAAAACTCAAGTCCAACTTAAAAGCAAAATACACCCAACAGATTTTAGTGTTCCCTTAAAATCTGAAAATATTAAACAAACAAAACATATGGATGTTTATTATGGAAATCATTATGGACCCGGAAGAGGATTTGGAAATATGGATACAAATAATAATATTAGAGATGGACAATCAACTAGATTATCAAATGACCAATTTTTTAAAGTTCAAGAGTCTCAAATTAATAATAGAACAGATATAATAACAAAAAATTATCAAAATCCTAATAATCTAATTTTACCATTTCCAAGAGGAGGTGAATTAACTAGGAAATCAACATTATTTGAGAAAATAGAAGATGAAGAATGTAAATTTGAATTTAAATATTAAAATGAATTAAAAATAAAATATTAATTCATTATAATTCTATTATGGAAATAGATAGCAATTTAAAAAATGTTATCAAATATTATTTAAAAGCTAAAGATAACATTAAAAATAAAAAGAAGTATTTGTATTTTTTAGAAAAGACTATTATAAATTTAAATAAAATAAATAGTGAAGAATTAGATGAAAAGCTAAAAATTTATGTTAATTCTATTAAAGATTATTCAACAACAAATTTAATTAATGTTGTTAATGAATTATTGGTAAAAAATATAAAACCCGCGAAAGATTCTATATTTAATCAGATTGATGAAGGAAACTTGAATTCAATTACTGAGTCAGAAAATGGTTGCGAATACACAATTTTCAATAGTGAGGGATTAACTCCTCTTCATAGATGTATAAAAATGGGAGATACAACAATTTTAAAAGAATTATTAAAAAAAGGAGGTAAAGTAGATACTGTTAATAAACAAGGAAATACCTTATTAGAATATGCTTGTTTACAAAATGATCCAAATTTAATAGTTTTTTTATTAGAACACGGATCTGACATGAAGAAACATTTATATTTTAGAAGTGATGTGAAACTTAAATTAAAAATAGACGATATTGATATAGCTAATTTAATAAAAATATGTTTGTTAAAAGGAAAAACAGAAATATCTCCAAAGAAAACAGATATAAGTTTCTTGTATGATTTTATTAAAAATGATTTTCAAATAGGAGTTAACGATTTTAAATTTGAAGATTTTTATTTATTCTTGAGTAATTTTGTAAATAGCTTATCAGAGGAGTCACAAAATACAATAATAGAAATTTGGAAAGAAGAGTTAAGTTTTGAGTTAAAAAACAAAATGGGATGTCAAAATAACTATTTGGAGGTAATATTACTAAATTTAGTTCCATTTATAGATTACCCTTTCAATATAACAAATAGAGATGTCTTGACCTTTGAATTAATAAATTTAATCAAGTTTCTAAATTTAAAAAATAATTATTTAATAGATTTAAAATTTAACAAAAATTTAGTAAATAGAATTTGGAAAGATTATAATGGAAAATTACCATATGACTATATTGGAATAATACTGAGTAATATATTTGATAAAATTAGAAAATAAAGTATAAAAATATTTATTTTCTATAATAATTATATATATGAGTTTTACAAGACTTGATTACGACAACTGCGCTTATGCTAAAGAATTAGAACAAAGCACCACTCCTTTGGAATACTTGATGTATAAGGGTAAACATGAAAATTGCAAAAATTGTCCAGATCATGAAAATAATCTTGATTTTGCTGTAAGAGCTGATATTGAAAGTGAATTAAGAAATATTACAAGACTATCAAGCAAATGCCCAAGTAAAAAATATGATCCTAAAAAACCATATTCTGCAGCAAAAAATACCAACCCACATATTTGCGATATTAGACCTCATGGCCTTCCAAAACCAACTGGACCAGGATTTGATACTACTAAATTAGCACGTGAATGCTGCCCAAAAAAATAAATAAAAAGTTTACTTAATTATCAAAACTTTTTCTTAAAAAAAAAACTTTTTCTAAAAAGTTTTTATTTTAATTTAAATTTTTATCTAATACACTATATAGATGTCATTTACAAGAATCAATTATGATAAATGTGCGGTTGATCTTGATTTAGAAAGATCTGTTGCTCAAGGTAATTATAGATTGGACGGTAACTATATTGATAACTGCAAAAAGTGTCACTCTTACCATACCGTCGGATCTTCAACAGAAGCTGCATCTTCAGTAAGAGATAACTGTGATACTGGTTTTGGATCATTAGCAGATGCTGAATCAATAATTACAAACAGAAAAAGATATTTACAAAAATGTAACAAAGAAGGTAAAAACGATGATTATAAGGATTTTAAGCTTAACCACAAACCATTATGTGAAAGAGGTATTGAATCAGAAGATACTAGATTTACTAATCCATTGGATAATTACAGAGGAATGAGTTTAACTGGATACTATTTTACTCCTTATCTTCATATCAACCCTCAATGTCATATTCAAAGTACAAAACACAGAGAAGGATCATCAAGTAGATTGATGGTAAAAGATTGTTACTCAAAACCATCTGAATACAAATCTGTAGGTAAAAAAGGAAGTGTTAAAGATATTTTTTGGGATGAAGGTAAAGCACTTCCACCAAAACCAAAACAAACAAAAAAGAAAACTAAATGTAAATCCTGTTGCGATTAAATTTAATTAGGTATTCTTAAAATTCTAGTAGAGAGTTTTAAAAATAAAAATTTAAATATATAAGTTATTATAATATGAGTAAATCTTTATCAGGATCTAATAAAAAACATAAAAAAGTTTATAGTTCTGGAATGGCGGATAAAATAGAAAGAGCAACAAGAAAACAAGCTAAGCAATTAAAAGAATCTGGTTTTTCCCAACAATTTGATACTATCATGCTTGAAAATTATGATTCTACACCAGTAGGAATTAATCAATCTAATGTTATGAAAAATGGAAATGAAGTTACTTATGACACTTCTCTTCAAAGAGATATTGATTTTAAAAGTGGATATTCTGAATTTGGTCCTACACAAATGCATTATGATGTCGTTGAAGACTTTGATAGAATGACTAGTAACATGGCACCACATACTTCTAGAAGAGAATATCAATATAATAAAAATTATGACACAAAATTAGCTTTACAAACTGGAGTTGATGATCTTTATATGAGCAAAGATACTTTTGATCCAAAAACATTATTTGAACCAATGAGAGATTTGACTTTTGTCAATGGAGCTCCTGTTCAAACTGACCTTCTCGAAGAAAGATATCTTCCTTCTGTTAAAAATAATTTTGGTGAACTTCCATTTGAAACAGACATTAGAGATCAACCTGGTTTATTTGGAGAAAATTTTCCTAAAGACACTGTATACAGATTTTTACCAAAAAATATAGATGAATTAAGATCAAAAACTAATAAAAAAGTAACTTATGAAGCAGATAAGGTTGAAGCTGTAAAAATGGGTGAAGGGAAAAGAGGAATAACTGGTGAACAAACTAAAACTAAAAAGAAGTCCTACAGGGATAGAGATATTAATGATTATTTACCAAATTCTGCTAGTGCAAACAAACAACTTTTACCAGGAAAATACAGAGATTCTAATACAAATAGATCTACAAGTAAAAAAGTTATAGGTACTGCTTATAATCCTAACTTAGGTCACAAAAAAATTTCAAAATTTACTGATTCAAAAAAACATTCTTTCTTTGATGATAGTATTTCTAGAGGTGCAGGAAATGTTTCAAATAAACCAGTTTTACAAAATAAGAAATCTTTTAGGAATGTTGAAAACGAAAGAACTTCTACTAATCACAACATAACAGGTAGTGTTTATAAACCTGAAGAAGCTACATATGTATTAAATCCAGAATATGTTCCATTAACTACATTAAGACAATTAATGATTGATGGTGATACAAACATAGGTGTAACCGGCCAAGAAAATAAAAATTATGTTTTCTCAAATGATATGGTTTTACCTGATAATAACAGAGTTACCACTGTAGTAAACGAAAATGAATTAAATGTAAGAGGAGACCAAAATGCTGGACATTATTACAATTCTAAAGATGGAGCAAGAAAAACTATTAAAGAATCAACTACTCATAATGAAACAGTAGCTCCAATTCAAACAACAAATAATTTTGTTGGTCATTATTTTAATAATTATGATACAGCTAGAGAAACCGTTAGACAATCAACTGAAATTCAACAAAAAGAAGGTTTTATGGGAACAAATCAAGCTACATATGCAAAGAATAATGATATTGCAAAACAAACTGTTAAACAAACTACTGAATTTTCTAAAGATGAGGGTATAGTAACAAATCCTTACACACAAGGATACCTTTATAACATGAAAGAAAAAGCAAAACCAACTGTTAAAGAAACTACTTCAAACTTAGTTGTTCAATCTTCTTTACAACCAGATTATTTTGCCCCTAATTATGTTTTTGAAGACTCTGCAAAAGAAACTGTAAAAGAAACTACTGAATTGTCGAAATATCAAGGTATTTTAACTGGAGATAATTATGCCGGTCATTATTTTGATGAAAACGATGTTGCAAAAGATACAATAAAACAAACTACAGAACTTTCATCTAATCAAGGAAATTTAACTAGTCTAAATCCACAAGCTTATTTATATAATTCAAAAGAAAAAGCTAAAAGTACAATAAAAGAAACAACCGAAGCAAACACTTATGAGGGTAATCAAAAAACAACAACTGGAGGAACATCCTACTTAAAAAATAATGATTTAGCTAAACAAACCATTAAAGAAAACACAATGTATTCAGATAATGAAATTAATTTATCAAAATCATCTTTAGGAAATTATGTAAAGGACGAAAAAGATATTGCTAGAGATACTATTAAACAAACTAACTTATATTCAACTGGTGATGGTAATCTGAATAATACATCCGGTAACATAGGATATAATAGAGATAAAAAATTAAATGCAAAACCAACTATTAAACATTCCACATTGTACTCAACTGGTAATGGTAACTTGGGTAGAGAAAATGCTGAATCTGGATATTACAAAGATAAAAATATGAAAACAAAAGCAACAATTAAAGAAACTACTTTACATCCAACCCAACAAGGTAGATTAGGAAGAGAAAACGGAGAAGTTGGTTACTATAAAGATAAAAATGATAAAGCTAAAACTACAATTAAACAAACAACCTTACTAAAAAATAGAACTGGTCCAGTTTTTGCAGAGGTTGAAAAACATACTTTACAAAATGCTGAAAAGAACATGAGTATTGATGAGAGAAGAGAAATATTGACATACAATAGACCAGCAGGACCAAAATCAGATTTGGTAGGTCCAGTTATTAATAAAAAAACAGTAAAATTAAAGAAACCTCAATTTGTAAAACGTGATAATTATGGATTTAATAGAGAAGGATGTAATTTAGGTCAATTGAATCAATCATATACTAGAAACAAACAATTACTTCAAACAGCAAATTATAGAATTAATGATGATTATATTACTACATTACATAATAATCCATTAGTAAATGATTTAATGCACCAGAAGAGATAATTTTCCACCAGTCAATATTTTTATTATCATGATAGATAGAAATGACATGTTTTTGGGATGGAATTTTAGCTAATCTAAAAGAAGAAGATTTTCAGAGATCGTTAAGGGTTAGTAAACCTAATAATAGAAATCTAGTAGATCTACTAATGAAAAACAATACACTAGATACCAGAAACATAATATGGAATGGTAAAAATATAACAGAACAAGAAACTAAAGAAAATTACGAACATATTAAAAATTTTAATATTAATTCAATAGGTAATGGATATTTATGTTCTTCTTGTGACCCATTCTTAATATTAATTTGTGAACTTTTCAAAATAAATATAAATCATAAATATTTAGGAAATATGATAAAATATCAAGTAAATAATCCTGTAAAAACATTAAATTTTAGTTCAAACAGGGGGCATTTTACTGCTTGTTAATTTTTTTTTAAAAATGTTAATCTTTATATTTAAAAAAAAGTTAATCTTTTATATTATAATGTATTCTGTTGATGGAGATTATACTGAATTATCAAAAATATACGGTGTAGGTGAGCCTCCTAATGAAACTATATTAACAAGCTCTGAAACTGACAAAGTTAACTCTCTAAAGGTTGGTGCTAGTATTCATAAAGAAATTAGAAAATTTATAAGACCTCATCTTCAACCTGGTTTAAAATTAAGTACATTGGCTAACCTTATTGAAAATAAATGTGTTGAACTTACAGAAGGAAAAGGTATTAATAATGGTATAGGATTCCCTTCAAGTTTATCTGATAAAACATGTGTGGCTCATTTTGGCCCTTCTTCAAAATTTGATGTTACTTTAGATGAAGATTCTATTGTAAAGATAGATTTCGGAGTTGAAGTAAATGGTTGGATAACTGATTCAGCTTTTACAATAGCATTTAATGATAAATATATTAATTTATTGGATGCTGTAAAAGATGCTACTTGTACTGGTATAAAAAATGCCGCAATTGATGTAAATATTAAAGAATGGAGTAAAGATATACAAGAAGTAATGGAATCTTATGAAGTTGAAATTGATGGCAAAAATAAACCCATTAAAGTCATAAAAAATTTAGGTGGCCATAACATTTTAAAAAATAGGATTCATGGAGGAGTTTTTTTACCTGCTGCTCATATTCCTTACTATGATGATAATCTTAAATTTAAAGAAGGTGTTTATGCAATTGAAACATTTGGTTCTACCGAATC
>MDTB01079704.1_pt1 | contig 25075 bp, 26 predicted proteins | sample 811161 | NCBI WGS metagenome assembly MDTB01 (sample SAMN05326650, study PRJNA326480) | marine metagenome | isolation source: seawater | place: Mediterranean Sea | collected 2009
ACAACCCACTGGGTCGCGTATTGCTAGTGCATCGCGAAAATCGGAATGTGGATGTAGAAACCCTCGAGCTGAAACTCGGTGAAGCTATCCTCGGCGAGACGCCAAGTCTCACGAAACGGATTACGCTGATTCAGGTTATTTCAGTCGTAGCGCCTCTGACCGGGCTATTGGGTACGGTGATCGGGATGATCGAGACCTTCCAGGCGATTACGCTGTTTGGTACTGGCGACCCTAAGACCATGGCCAGTGGTATCTCGAAAGCGTTGATGACCACAGTACTTGGCTTGTGTGTGGCGATACCGACCACTTTGCTGCACGCCATCGTGAACAGCAGATCTCGTGAGCTAGTCCACATCATCGAGGAACAGAGCGCGGGCATCATCGCGGATCATGCGGAAAAATCTGGGCAGCCAGTAGGTTAGGCCCAAAGGAGGCTGTCGAATATGATTAACGACGCTTACCTAGCAATTATCCGCTTTATGGAGATGGGCGGGGATGTACTTTGGTTCATCGCCGCGATCACCTTCCTAATGTGGACGCTAATTTTCGAGCGGATCTGGTTTTTTCGTAGCGAACACAAAGAACTCGTCTATCAGGCGACGGCACTTTGGGAAGGCCGCGATGAACGGAAATCTTGGAGCGCATACCAAATTCGCGAGGGCATTATTTCTGATGGTGCTACACGAATTACCGGGTCGCTGCCTATCATTGAAACGTGTGTGGCGCTTTGCCCGCTCTTTGGACTGCTTGGAACGGTCACAGGCATGATCGCCGTGTTCGATGCCATGGCAACCCAAGGCGGCAACGCCAGATCAATGGCCGCAGGCGTTTCCATGGCTACTATCCCGACTATGTCAGGCATGATTGCTTCGCTCTCAGGCTTGGTTGGAACGACCTACTTAAAGCGTAAGGTCGAATACGAGATAGAGCTGTTCGAAGACAATTTTACGTTGGACCATTAATTTTAGGTTTAGCATTTGGCGCTAGTCGCTGAAGTTAGGTGAGAGGAGTTTTACCTATGCGCAGAAAACTTAGGCGCATTTCGCGGAGCGAAGAAGAAGCAGATATCAATTTGACCCCTATGTTAGACGTGGTCTTTATTATGCTGATCTTCTTTATCGTGACCGCAACGTTCATTAAGCAGGCGGGTATCGACGTTCTTCGTCCTGATGCGTTGACCTCGGAGCAAAAGCCAACAGTGGCGCTACTGGTGGCAATAAGCCCAGTAGGAGACATCTGGATCGATAAGAAGCGCGTCGACCCAACATCTGTGCGCGCGCATATCGAACGTTTGCATGCGGAAAACCCTAAAGGGGGTTTAGTAGTGCAGGCCGACCGTAATTCAAATAATGAAAAGTTGATGGTAGTGCTTAATGCTGCTCGCGCTGCGGGTATGCGAGAAGTTGCCATTTCAACCGAAGGCAACTAGCCAGGAGTCACGATGATCGCTCGTTATGCAATCGGCATCGGCCTAAGCGCCCTGGTAACCTTTGCCCTGTTCTTTTTGATGCAGGCAATCATTTCATCTGATGAAGCAAATATCGATGAGGGCGTGAAAGGCAAATTGCTTGATTTCGTTCGCCTTCAAGAAGATCAAGAGCTTGAAGTGAAGGATCGCAAGCCCAAACCGCCGCCGCCGCCAGATGAACCGCCACCTGATATGCCCAAGCCGGATTTCCAAAATACCGACGTCTCACAAGGTGTAGACATAGGGCTGGTGGACGTAGACGTTAACCTAAACATCGAAGGTGGGGGCTTCTCCTCTGATGGAGAGTATCTGCCCATCGTTAAAGTGGCGCCGCAGTATCCACGTAGAGCTCAGACGCGTGGAATAGAAGGATTTGTGCTGCTCGAGTACATCGTTACGAAAACCGGCGCGGTACGCGAGCCAGTTGTGGTTGAGGCCAAGCCACCGGGTATTTTCAACAGGGCAGCAATCAACGCAGCGCTGAAGTACAAATACAAACCAAAAGTCGTTAACGGTGAGCCAATCGACGTGGCCGGAGTGAAAACGCGAATAGTTTTCGAGATGGCCGACGGCTAATACGGGCAGCCAAGGGGTATCCCTGGCGCTACAAGGTAAAAGCTAGTAACGATACGAGACTCGCATAAGGTACAAGTGGATTAAGAACACATGAACCAAGAAATAAAGCAAAACGTTTTGAATGGACTGCAACAGTGCTCAGTACAGCGTGCCGAGCAAACCCCCACTAAACCAAACAGTGCGCTGCTATTCGCGCTCTTGGTTGGGTTGCTAATGTCCGGTTTTACCCCGTTATCTGCCACCATAGACGGTGTATTAGCTGGCGCCGCCTACGCAGAAGAAGCGCCAGCGAAAAAGCAGAAAACGCGTCGGGTACCTTCACTGAGTGAACCGGTATATAAAAAGCTTGGGGAAGCTCAGGAAGCTATTGATCTAAAAGATTATGCGACAGCCACAAAGGTCATTCAGGACGCATTAGCACGCTCGCGTCGTTACAACGAAAACGAGGTTGCTAACCTGCATAACACCATGGGTTACATTCACTATCTCAAAGAAGATTACGATAGTGCACTGCGCGAGTACAAAATCGTTGTAGCGCAAGGTGAAAAAATCCCTGAAGGCTTAGAGACAACAACGCTTTATACGGTCGCCCAATTGAGCTTTGTCCAAGGCAATTACGACGATGCTCTGAAGTACATGGAGATATGGATTTCCAAGGCGCAGAACCCCTCTGCTGAACCGCGCTTCTTCATGGCGACGGTTTATTACACGAAGAAAGATTACGATAAAGCCATCGTGCAGATGGAACTGGGCATGCAAATAGCGCGTGAGCGCGGTACTACGATTAAAGAACAGAACTGGGCACTGCTGACGTTCTTGTACTTTGAAAAAGAAGACTGGCCAAACGTGATCACGAATCTGCAAATCATGGTTGAGCTGTTTCCCAAGCGTGAGCATTGGGTGCGCCTTGCGGGCGTCTATGGTCAGGAAGGGTTCGAAAAAGAGCAGATGTATACCCTTGAAGCGGCGTATACCGCTGGCTTCTTTGAACAGCGAACAGACTATACCAATCTAGCTGGCTTGCTCATGCAGGAAGAAGTTCCCTATCGAGCAGCCAAAGTGCTGGCCGCAGGCTTTAAGGCTGAGGCGATGGAGCGAGACGCTAAAAATCTTCAGTCCTTTGGACAAGCGTGGCAGCTAGCGCAAGAAGTTGACGACGCGATTGAAGCCTATGAAGAGGCTGCGACGCTTGCCGATGACGGAAAAATCTTTGAGCGCCTTTCCTATCTATATCTCGAAGACGATCAATTCGGGCGCTGTGTAGATGCCGCCTCTGGTGCTCTAGACAAGGGTGGATTGCGCAAGCCTCAGTCAGTGCACATTGTTAAGGGCATGTGCTTGTTCAATCAAGATAAGTTGAGTAACGCTCGCACAGCCTTTGTTCAGTGCCGCCGCGTAGCACGCAGCGATGAAGACAAAACGAACCAGCGCGTGTGCGGCCAATGGATTACCTACATCGATCGTGAAACCCAGCGCCTCGAGGCATTAGCACGGGCTTCAGGTTAGAGTTCTGTTAGCGACCCTAATTGGTAAAAAGCTTAGACTGACCCAAAGGTTGAGGAAGAGTGTGAGATTAGCCAAAGCCGGTCATAGACCGGCTTTTTTGTTGGAGTAGAAAAGTGTTTACCGGAATTGTTCAGGACCTCGTCAAGGTCGTCGAAATTGATCAGCAAGTAGATTTACACCGGCTCAAGCTAGCTCTTGGCGACATGACCCAAGGGCTCGAGCTAGGGGCCTCTGTGGCAGTGAATGGCACCTGTCTAACGGTGACTGCGGTGGAGTCCAACGTGGCGTACTTCGATGTGATTAAAGAGTCGCTCGGCGTAACCAATCTAGGCGACTTAGAAGAGGGCGATCTGGTTAACGTCGAACGCTCATTTAAAGTTGGCGATGAAGTTGGTGGGCATATTGTGTCCGGGCATATCACTGCCACAGGGGTTTTAAGCAAGTTGCACAAGGAGGGCAACGACCGTGTGCTTACTTTCAGCTTGGCATCAGAATGGATGCGTTTTGTCTTGCATAAAGGCTATGTGGCCCTAGATGGAGCCAGCATCACTATTTCGTCTGTTGATCGCGAAAATAGTATGTTCTCGGTTAGCCTAATTCCTGAAACGATAGAGCGAACTACTCTGGGACGCATAGCGGTAGGCGAGCGGGTGAATATAGAAGTCGATTCACAGACCCAGGCTATCGTTGAAACCATTGAGCGGGTCATGGCGGATCCGGCCATGCTCAAACAAATGCAGGCTAGCGCACGCTCGTGACCCGTCATGAGGCACCGTTTCATCAGCGGCTGCGCCAAGCGTGGTCGCAGCAGCAATCGTTGCTTTGCGTCGGGTTAGACCCTGAGCTGGCAAAACTGCCTGATTCGGTGCGCGGCCAACGACAACCACTGCTGGCGTTCACGCGAGCCATCGTAGATGCCACAGCACCCTATGTGTGCGCATTTAAGCCCCAAGCCGCGCATTTTGCAGCCCAAGCCGCGGAGGATCAGTTAGCGGAACTGATCGCTTATATTCAGCAACAATATCCACATATTCCGGTGATTTTAGACGCTAAGCGTGGTGACGTTGGAAGCACGGCTACGCTGTATGCGGTGGAGGCATTCGAGCGCTATAACGCCGATGCGGTTACGGTAAACCCGTATCTGGGTTATGACAGCCTCGCGCCATACTTTGACTACACCGATCGTGGCGTGGTTGTGTTGTGCCGCACTAGCAATCCTAGTAGCGACTGGCTGCAACAAGTGCGGACGTTAGAAGAACCACTGTACCTTGAGGTAGCGCGAAAAGTAGCCCAGTGGGACAAACATCAGCAGTGCATGCTCGTTACCGGCGCAACCTATCCGGATGAATTAAGTCAGGTCCGGCAAGCTGTGGGAGATATGCCGCTGTTAGTGCCAGGAGTTGGCGCTCAAGGAGGTGACGTCAATGCCGTGCTTAACGCGGGCTGTGATCAACACGGCAATGGCCTAGTGATCTCCAGTTCTCGTGGCATTATCTACGCCGGATCTGGAGAAGACTTCGCAACAAGTGCTGCTTTAGAAGCTGAACGGATCTCAAAGCAAATCAATACAATTCGCCAGCTTACCGTTGGTTAGATTGGGCTAGCTGTCCATTTCCCTGAGCAGATTGCGCGCGATGATGGTTTGTTGAATTTGGCTAGTGCCTTCATAAATTCTGAACAAACGCACATCTTTATAGAAGCGTGCCACCGCGTACTCCTCCATATAGCCTGCACCGCCGTGATATTGCACTGCCCGATCCGCGACGCGTCCAACCATTTCCGTAGCGAATAATTTACAGCAAGAAGCAAGGGTATTGACCGCTTCGCCGGCATCGCGACGCTGCGCAGCGTCCAGCACCATGCACTGAGCTGCGTAACTTTCTGCTTTGCTGTCGGCGATCATGCCTTGCAGTAGCTGAAACTCTGCGATGGGCTGACCAAACTGTGTTCGTTCGCGGCCATAGCTTAAGCACAAGTCAATCAGGCGATTTGCGCAGCCGACAGATAAGGCACTGATATGAATGCGCCCACGGTCCAACGTTTTCATTGCGCTTTGAAAGCCCTTGTTAAGCTTGTCAGGGCCGCCAAGAATTCTATCTGCAGGCACCCGGCAATCTTCAAATATGACGTCGCATACATAGCCGCCTTTTTGGCCCATTTTTTTGTTTGGCGCACCCAACGCAATGCCAGGCGAGTTGGCATCCACCAGAAATGCACTAACGCCCTTGGCGCCGGGAAGGCTTTGATCAGTGCGGGCAAACACGGTAAATAGCTGAGCACTGGGTGCATTGGTAATATAGCGCTTGGTGCCATTCAGGATAAACTCGTCACCATCGCGCACGGCCTTGGTAGTGAGAGAGCCGGCATCTGAGCCCGCATCTGGTTCCGTAAGTGCAAAGGAGCCAACGATTTCACCGCTGGCAAATTTAGGCAGGAAATAGTTTTTTTGCGCTTCGGTACCATCCATAACGATACCTTGAGAGCCAATGCCATTGTTGGTGCCGATGACCGACCGAAAGGCTGGAGCAGTGCGGCCTAGTTCCATTACGACCAAACACTCTTCATAAGTGTTTAGGCCAATGCCGCCGTACTCGGTAGGGATGGTGAGTCCAAACAGCCCTAGCTCGCGCATCTCCTGAACCACTTCATCAGGAATTTTGTCTTCAGTATCCACTTGCTCTTCAAGCGGAATCAGACGTTCATTGACAAACTTTCTAACTACATCGATCAGTTGCTGTAATGTTTCTGCATCCATCGTTGTATGGGGTGCAGGTAGCAGGGCGGCTTGATTCATGTTGAGTCCGAATGATTGAAAACATCTCAGTATAACTGGCTGAGATTAGTCAGAGCCAAGGAAACTTGGGCAAAACCTAGTCGGAAGGTCATTTTCTTGCAGTGCTTGCAGCGCTGCTTTAGCCTTCGCACCTGACAATCAAGGATGCCGATATGAGCTCAGACAAAGCACCGTTCAGTTGGGACGACCCTTTTCAGCTGCAAGCGCAGTTGAGTGAAGAAGAACGAATGATTACCCAGAGTGCCCATGATTATGCCCAGGGCAAACTGCTCAGCCGGGTGCGTAACGCATTCAGAAACGAAGTTTTTCATCGCGAGATAATGAACGAGTTCGGTGAGTTGGGGATGCTAGGGGCGACGCTGCCTGAGAAGTATGGCTGCGCTAACGCGAGCTATGTGGCATACGGCTTGATGGCCCGAGAGGTCGAGAAAGTAGATTCTGGTTATCGCTCGGCTATGAGCGTGCAATCTAGCTTGGTTATGCATCCAATCCACGCTTACGGAACAGAGGCACAGCGCGAAAAGTACTTACCCAAGCTTGCTACCGGTGAATGGGTTGGGTGCTTTGGCTTGACGGAACCCGACCACGGATCCGATCCAAGCAGCATGATCACCAACGCGAAGCCAGTCGACGGTGGATACATCCTCAACGGCGCAAAGATGTGGATTACCAATTCTCCTATCGCAGATCTGGCGGTAGTTTGGGGCAAGCTTGACAACCAAATACGAGGTTTCGTCGTAGAGCGCGAATTCCCTGGTTTCTCGACGCCAAAGATTGAAGGCAAGATGAGTTTGCGCGCCTCGGTCACAGGGCAAATCGTCCTGGAGGATGTGTTTGTGCCAGAAGAAAATCTGCTGCCCGACGGCCGTGGTTTAGGCGGACCTTTTGGTTGCCTTAATCGCGCACGCTATGGAATTGCCTGGGGCGCTATGGGAGCTGCAGAAAGTTGTTGGCACTCTGCTAGAACCTATACGTTGGAGCGTAGCCAATTCGGTAGACCGTTGGCGGCTAACCAGCTTATTCAAAAGAAACTAGCCGACATGCAGACCGAGATAGCCTTAGGCTTACAAGGGTGCTTGCGCATGGGAAGGATGTTTGACGAAGGCACGCTGCCGATCGAAAACATCTCAATGATGAAGCGCAACAACTGTGGCAAGGCGTTGGATATTGCGCGCATGTCCCGGGATATGCACGGTGGCAACGGTATTTCTGATGAGTATCCGGTTATTCGGCATCTAATGAATCTAGAGACTGTAAACACCTACGAAGGCACCCATGATATTCACGCACTGATTCTCGGCCGGGCGCAAACGGGCCTGCAGGCTTTCACTGGATGATCTAACTGTCGAATACTTCGCGAAAGCTTGTGCGAGATAACGCTTTTACTCTCCCGCCAATTGTTCACCGTAGTAAAACTATTTAACTTCGGGAGCGTGTTTGGAACATTGGGGTGAGAGGATGATTACAGTGTTCTTGGCTGACGACCAGCGCCTGGTGCGCGAGGGACTGAAAAGTATTGTTAACAAATTTGCTGGGTTTGAGGTCGTTGCTGAATGCGACAACACAGACCGAGCGCTGCAATTAGTAAAATCGTCTCCAAGCGATATTCTATTGTTAGAGATAATGATGCCTGGTAGCGGCGCGCTCGATCCCTTGCATCGAATGGCGCGCCTGGACAGTAAAACAAAAATAGCTGCTTTAACCTGTTGCGATACTGCACCGTTTCCCTCCCATGCGTTGCGCCTTGGCGCCAAAGGCTATTTGTCGAAAAATATAAGTGCAGAAGAACTTGAAACGGCGTTGAAGCAGATCCACTTCGGCAGAACCTATATCTGCCGTGAGATCGCCCAACAACTAGCTTATTACGCGTTCAGTTCAGGCCGGGACAACCCATTCGACAGTTTGTCGTATCGAGAGTTGCAGGTGATGTTAATGGTGGCGCGTTGTACCAGCGCCCGTGAAATTGCAGAGGCCTTGCATTTGTCTCCTAAGACAGTAAATAGCTACAGATATCGGGTGTTTGAGAAGCTGCAGGTTAGCGGCGACGTCGAGTTAACCCTACTGGCCATGAAATACGGCATTGTTAAACAAGCTAGCATTACGCAAAACTTTTCAACAGACACAGCGTTTGAGGCCACTCAACTCGGCGCTGATAGCGACGAATCAGCAGCAATAAACGGTGTTGGGCTCGAGTCACGCCAAAGATCGCCGTTGGCTGCGGAGCAAACCGTTTCATCAGATAACCGTTACGGCGCTGGCCTCAAAGGTCCTCATAGAACCGTTGCTGAAGAGTTTCATCCGACAAGCAAAACCAAGGCGATGCTAGCAAAACGTGCAAGCGATAAGCGGGTTAACATTTAATCTGAGGCGGATAAAAAAAGGCATACGGGTGACGCGTCTTGACAACCATGATGAACTTTACGGAACAAGCTTGCTTGGCTGTCAACGCTGCCCACGTCTAGTTGCTAACCATCTGCGCGTAAGTAAAGAATTTCCTGATTATCACGCAGCGCCTGTTCCGAGTTGGGGTAGCGCCCAAGCTCGACTGCTGATCGTCGGTCTTGCTCCAGGGTTGCACGGGGCCACGCGAACAGGGCGCGGATTTGTGGGTGACGCTAGCGGCGACTTCCTGTTTCGCGGGTTGTTTCGTGCAGGTCTGGCTAGTTCAGAACAGCCTGAGGCTGCCAAACTTAGAGCTACTCGAATAACCAACGTTGTTAAGTGCCTGCCGCCCGGCAATCGCCCTGAAAACGCCGAAATAAAGGCCTGTCACATGTACCTTGCAAGAGAAGTGGCGGGGTTTATGCCGCGCGCGCGCATGAAACATCGCATTATTTTATGTCTAGGTGGCATTGCTCACAACCAGGTGTTGTCTGCCTTGAATATACCCAGGGTGAAATTTACTCACGGTAGCTGCGTGCCAGCAACAAAACAGCTAACAGTGTATTCGAGCTATCACCCGAGTCAGCTGAATGTGAATACTGGGAGGCTGACTAAGCCGATGTTCGACAACCTGTTGAATACGATTGTCCGCTTGCTGCGCTAGCGGCAGGCGAACTGGACCTCTATAGTTTCAGCTATGCCTGCCGAAAAGTTCGATGCACAAAATTATCTGTCTAACGTTACCCGTAAGCCTGGGGTCTATCGCATGCTCGATGCCAAGGACCAGGTGCTCTACGTTGGCAAGGCCCGTAATCTAAAAAATCGCCTGTCGAGCTACTTTCGGGCGTCTGGCTTGGCCACAAAAACTATGGCCATGGTGGCCAAAATTGCACGCATAGAGACCACTGTTACTAAGAGCGAGACTGAGGCTTTGCTGCTTGAACAGAGCATGATCAAGGTTGATCGTCCCCCTTATAACATTCTCCTACGAGATGACAAATCCTATCCCTATATTCATATCTCCAGCCATGCAGAGTATCCGCGATTGTCTTTTCATCGCGGCAGTAAAAAACAGCCAGGAAAATATTTCGGACCATTTCCCTCTGCTGGCGCCGTGCGTGAAAGTCTTAATGCGCTGCAAAAGCTATTCATGGTGCGTCAATGCGACGATACCTATTTCAAAAATCGCTCTCGCCCATGTTTGCAGTATCAAATCAAACGCTGCAGCGCGCCTTGCGTCGGCCATATTGATCCAGCCGCCTATCAAGAGGACGTAGATCTTGCCGCGCTCTTTCTAGAAGGTAAAAGCATTGATTTGCTAGAGCAATTTAAAAACAACATGGACGACGCAGCCCAGCGGCTAGAGTTCGAGCGTGCAGCTCGCTATCGCGATCAGATTTTACAGCTCAGGAAAATCCAAGAGCGGCAGTATGTCCACGGCTCAGACGGCGATGTTGACGTATTCGGATGGGCCGAAGACGGGGGGCAGACCTGTGTTCAAGGCATATTTGTGCGTGGTGGACGCATCCTTGGTCAGCGGGCCTATTACAATAAAAATGGCTTGGAGCTGGATGCTGGCGCCTATATGGAGGCGTTCCTGTCTCAATACTATTTCGCGTCGGTGCAGCGCGACATTCCAAAAAGCATTTTAGCCACGGCGCTGCCCGCAGATTCATCAATCCTGCACGCCGCCGTGTCAGAAAAAGCTGGCCGCAAAGTTACGCTGAGCGTTGATGTGCGTGGTCAGCGCTCACGTTGGTTGGCTCTGGCCACCGAAAACGCCCAGGTCAATTTGGCCAGTTTCCTAGCCAATAAGGCGCATGTTCAAACCCGCTTCCAGGATCTGCAAGACGCTCTGCAGATGGAAGCCATGCCCGAGCGTCTTGAGTGTTTTGATATTAGCCACACGTCCGGTGAGGCGACGGTTGCTTCCTGCGTGGTTTTCGATCCGTCCGGCCCGCTAAAAACTGACTACAGACGCTTCAATATCGAAGGCATCACGGGAGGGGACGATTACGCAGCCATGGAACAAGCTCTGCGGCGACGTTACACACGCCTGATCAAAGGAGAGGGCGTACTGCCAGATGTCCTGGTGATCGATGGCGGTATGGGTCAAGTGCATCGCGCCATGGAAGTAATTAAAGAACTGCAAATAGATAGCGTAAAAATACTCGGTATCGCTAAAGGCCCTGATCGCAAATCTGGCTACGAACGTTTTTTCCTTGGCGACACAGAGATTGTGATTGAAGGCACATCTGATGCAGCCCACTTGCTTCAGCATATACGCGACGAAGCACATCGGTTTGCCATCACCGGGCACCGGGAGCGCAGAAAAAAGGCTCGAAGTCAGTCCGAGCTTGAGCAAATATCTGGTGTTGGGCCAAAAAGGCGAAGACAATTGCTAATCCATTTTGGTGGCATTGCAGGCATTAAAGGCGCCAGTAACGAAGAACTGGCAAAAGTGCCTGGCATCAGTTCTGCGTTGGCCGAACACATTTACGATTCGTTACATTGAAGGGGGCTTGGCAAGCAAAATGAATAAAGGGTCGGCAAGAACTCGAGCACTCTCATTAGCTGGAGCGAGCGAGAATAACAAGGAAGTGATCTGTTGAACTTGCCAAATATCATTACGGTGGCGCGTATTTTTTTCGTTCCGGCCTTCGTGATTATCTATCTGCTTGGTTATGAGTGGAGCTATCTGACAGCGGCCACGCTGTTCGCGTTAGCTGCGGCAACCGACTGGTTGGATGGCTACCTAGCCCGCAAGCTAGAGCAAATCACGCCCTTTGGCGCGTTCTTAGATCCCGTTGCCGACAAGCTGATCGTGGTTTCGGCGATAGTTGTTCTGCTCGCTAGCCACAGCACTATTTGGCTGACCCTGCCAGCGCTCGTCATAATTGGCCGAGAAATTGTGATCAGTGCTCTACGCGAGTGGATGGCATCCATGAATGCGTCGGTAGCGACTAAGGTAAGTAGCCTCGGCAAGATCAAAACCACGATCCAGATGATTGGCATTACTTTGCTGTTAAGCCTGCCCCCGCAAGCTGATCACCCGCTGCTCTACGCGGCTTATGTAGTCATGTACCTGGCGGCTGTAATGACGTTGTGGTCGATGAGCGTATATCTCAGGGCCGCCTGGCCAACGCTGAAACTTGGATTGCGAGCGTGAGCCAAGCAATACATTGGTGTTTAAGGGATTCTTTAGTTTTAGAAGTCCGCCGCGGTGCGCGGCGGTGATCGAGAAAATGGAGGCTGAGGTCGGAATCGAACCGGCGTTCACGGAGTTGCAGTCCGCTGCATAACCACTCTGCCACCCAGCCTAGGGGACGGGATTCTAGCGGTGTGAGCGTCTGAATACCACCAAAGGCTTAGATTTGCGAAAAATACCCTGGGCCAGCGGCACTGTAATTGGCAAGGCAGTTTCCTCAGCAAGGCGTTCAGCAATGTTATTGTAAGCGCAAGCATCCAGGAGAGAAAAAATTGACGCCAGCCAGCCCTGAAGAGAAAAAGTCCGACGAGAAAAATATAGAAGACTTCCTTGATTACATCGACGATGTGCCCTTTCATCAATACTTGGGCCTCAAGCTGGCTGAGGTAAAGCCAGATTACGGGCGTCTGCGTCTGACCGTCGGCGAGACTACGCCGACAGGTATCGGCGGCAGTGTTAACGGTGGGGTGCTGGCGACCATGGTAGATATGGCCACCGTCGTGGCGGTGTTCAGCAGGCCTTTTGCCGGTGCCACGCCAGCAGGGACCGCTGATCTGGCGATTACTTATTTGCGCCAGGCCCATGGCGAGTGGGTTGACGCAATAGCTCAAGTGGTCAAACGCGGACGCCAACTGTCAACGGTAGAGGTGAGTATCGTCAATGATGAAGGCGTCCTTTGTTGTCGTGGCAGAGTGCTCTATGCGATGCGACCGTCAAGCTAGAGCAATCTTCCAGCCGTTCTATCCATTTTAACTTCTAGACCATTTGGACTAGACCGCTTGGATTAGACCGCTTGGACTAGACCACTTGGACTAGACCACTTGGACTAGACCACTTGGACTAGACCACTCGGGCGAGAAATCGATCCAGCGCGTTAGCAAAGCGTTGGATCACCTTCTGATCAATGGCCGAAGGCCCGCCAGAAATTAGGCCGCTATCGCGCAGCGACTCTGCTTCGTCTCTGCGGCGCAGAAAGTCACGAACATTCTCCTTGGTATACAGGGTACCTCTCGGGTTCAGCGCCGTAGCGTCAAGATCAATCACCTGGGCTGCCAAAGGCACATCTGCCGTGATTACTAGATCGCCAGGGCTTAACTGTGCTGCTATGGCGTCGTCGGCCTTGTCGAATCCTTGCTCAACCTGTTGAGATCTAACAAATTTAGACTGTGGCGGAGTAATATATTGGTTGGCAACCAAAACCGTCGGCACCTGTTTGCTCTCGGCGGCCCTAAACAGAATTTGTTTAATCGCCCGGGGGCAGGCGTCTGCGTCGACCCAGATAGTGAAGCTCATACTCAACCTATGCTCTATTAACAATTGCATCGGAATTTAATGCGCAAGGGCACGAATCCAAAAGTCAGCGGAAACGTCCTTCGAGCGACTCCAATCGCCAGCATACAGTGTAAGGAAAGAAATATTGAACGAGCCCACCTTTAGGAATCTCTTCGGCGACTTGCTGATATTTTTCGGTGCTATAGCGACCTTTGTTGGCGGGTTTCTCGCCTTTAGTTACTTCATTCCACCTGCCGCTCCAGGTCTCGCCTTTTGGACCCTGTTTCTTGCTTACATCTACCTTTATGCCAAAGGATTACGCTTCGTAATGGACACCGTTAAGCGTCGTCGCAAGCAAAGATAAGCGTTTGTAAAGTTGGAGTGGGGAACGCCTTGGGGGTATCTAGACAAGAGGGGGGGGGAGGAGAGAATCCGGAGTACCCCCAAGGCAGGTAAACAATGCCGCCATGATCGTGAAAACTTAGTAATAGTTCGCGCGAAAGTTGTTCACGCAATGGCTACATTTTTCGCCCAAAGACGAGTTCATACAACATGGTGAGAGTTTGGGGCGTCGATAGTGAGCGCCCCAACGCTAAGGGAGTTAGTGTGGGTTATACGTCAGCGTATGGGTCTAGAGTGCGGGCCAAGGGAGCGCCACTCAAAAATCCACCGATAGCATCCATAAGCCCGGTCTCTACTCGCCATGCCATGTACGCCTGCTGGTGTTCGGCAGTTTCCCATTGTTCGACTAACAAGATGTTTTCATTCTCGCGATCTACATAAGTCTCAACGCTCAGACAGCCTGCGTAGGCCCGGGTATCGACCAGGGCAACCTTAAGGGCTGCCAAAAAATCATCCACCGCGCCAGGCTTGGTAGGCAGTTCTAATGTGACTAAGACGCTCATATTTGACTCCTCTATTTCGGTGTATCAAGACTAGCAGGGCGCAACAGAAAAAGATCGGCTCATTAAACTGTCACATTCGCGGAATATGTTGCCCGCTCGATCAACAAGAAGGGCTTATGAAACAGCTCATAACAATTGCAATGTTATTGCTACTAGGAAATGGCGCCATGGTGAACGCGTCAGTTGCACCAGCGCCGATTATGTATGGTCAGAGCTATAGCATTATTGTTAGTGACCCAGCTGCCGTAGTCGCAGCGCTAACCAAATACCGCAACTCTGAGACCGGTAAGGCATCGCAGAGTATGGTGGCCCTGTCTATGAACGTGGCCAACGGTGAGTACGAGAGCACTCACGGTATAAACGTTTTCTATGCGAACCCTGCCGCGATGGATGCAACCAATGCGGCTCTGGCTGGCTCTAAAGACGCCGCTGAGTTCCGTGACGCCATGAATACAGCGGCAGTGATAGAGTCTGAGAACGTGTTCACTATGCTGCGATCTGTTGTGAACTCAGAAGCTGCTGCGACGAATAATCCGCTATCTATGTTGTTTGGCCTCAACGTTACTGATGCGGAGGCTTTCAACACTGCTCTCGCCACGCTGGTGGACTCTGATGCTGCTAAAGCATTTCCAGGCAATCTGTATTTCGGTCAGACCTTGGCTATGGGTGATAGTGACGTCACGCACTGGGTATCGTTCCAAGCAGACAGCATGGACAATCTGCTGAACGGGTTAAGTAAGTTTATGGCATCGGCAGACTTTGCCGTTTATGCGAAAGATGCAGATGACTTCCGCGAGATAGAAAATCGTATGGTCACTCGTGAGCTTATGCGCTTTATGCCAAGCGCAGGCTAAGCACACGGCTAAAGTAACAATCTTCATCTGCCAAGAGCCCTCCGGGGCTCCTTTTTTGCCTTTGTAACGCCATATATTGCTAATCGATTGACGTATCGCCTCAATGCGCGCCATAGTTGGTGCGTTAGTAATCATGCTCCCAGTCGAGGGATTAGGTTTCAGATTTAGGGCCGAGATTTTGGGCCAAGGTTAAGGGCCCAGATTGAGGGCCAAACAGAGGCACGGATGGTTCAGAGCGTAGGCAGCAACAGTTCTCTAGTCTTAGCGGCCTCCGCCGCGCGCAGTGCATCTACCAGTGTTAACAAAAACAGTGCGGGGCACGCGACGGCTGGTGCCGACAATATCACCTCTCCTAAAGAGCTGAAGCGCTCAGCCGCGAAGGCTTTGCAGCAACTGGGCGCAACCCAACGCGACATGATCCTTAGCGGCGGTAAGGCTACAAAATCAAACTCCTCTGCTAGTGCTCGCACAACCCAAGAAACGATTTTGGCGGGGTTGACCAGTACAGCGTCACGCAGCACCAAGAACGTGCTCAGCGCCATGATCCAAATGCAGAACATCTCTGGCGCTGGAGTAACGGCGGCGAAACTAACCGCTGCCTATGAGGCGATTAATACCCGCCGATCCTAAACGAAGAGCATCTGACAGCGCGGCTGCAGCTTATTACTTTGTTTAGGCTTTGTGCGAGGTAGCGAGGTTTCTTAAAGCAACACAGGATGATAATGAGCTCACCGTATTTGCAGCCTGTATCGGCTTCAGCATTGGTATCAGTGCTCGGTTTTGCGTTGGTTCTGGCCAGCTTAGTGCAACCGGTGCGGGCGAACGAGTCGATTACCGGCTATTGGGAGATTTATCAGCGCGCTTTGCCTCGGGGTGGTGAAGAGCACTTCGCGCAGCTAACCTCAGATGGCCTTGAACAATATCTTTATGATCCTCCAAATCTTGTTCTCTATTGCGTAGACGGGGAATCACAAGCACGACTGTTTATCGATTGGGCGCGTAATATAGGCCATCCATTGCATGAACTGCGTTTGCAGCTAGATCAAGACGATCCCTTGTTGATGAATTGGCTTGCTGGTCCTGACGGCGAGAAGAGCTGGATTGCCAGAGGCCGGATCATTGCTAAGACTATTTGTGCAGAGGAGCAGGTGGGTTGCACTCCTCGGCGCGTACGAACTAGCCAAGAAGATCTTCTTGAGAAGTTTGGCACCGCAGAGTCGCTAGTCATCAATACAACGGATCAGGTAGGGGTGAATTGGCCAGCCAAATTCTCGTTGCGAGGCGTCAAAGGTGCGACACAACGTTTGCTGAATCGTTGTGCAGGATATTAGGCTGGATGGCCCGACTGACCTAAACCGCGGTAACCTAAGATATGGTTGCCTAAAACAACGTTTCGGCAAATGCTTCTAGTTCCTTTATTTTCCCTTCGTCCACTAAGTGGAAGCGCTCAATAGTTGCCGGCCAGTCGAGGTTTGCGTATTCCGCCTTGCGGCCGATATACGCGGAGTTGGACTGCACGTCAGCAGAAGTTTGGGTTAGAGCCCACATTAGAAACAACCAAGAACGTGGTTCTAAATCGTTGATTCTTATCGCAGTTTCAGCGCAACTTTCGAAGTCTGATGCACAGAAATATCCCAGCGTAAGGTCGCGCAGCCGGTTATCAGAGTTGGATTGCCCCATGGGTATTGGGTCAACTTCAATGGCCTTGCGCAGCATTTCTAAACCGTCGGTATGATCTCCCACCCGTACCAGCACTTCACCTACGCCTGATAGCACACGTGGATCGTTAGGGTTCAATTGAAAGGCTTTGCGGGCGTGCTCCTCTGACTTTTGAAAGTCGTGGGTTGACAGAAATACTGCTGACAACATTCGGTGGCATTCGAAGTCATTTTCGTTGAGGTAGAGGGCTTGATTCAGATGCGTCATCAGCTCGGCGTAAATCTCTTCAAAGTCTCTGTCCAGATAGTTGCGCGCAAGGCTCTGGCCAAGAGTACAGGCCTTCCAGGCATGGGCCTGAGCGTTGCCCTGGTCTAGGGCGATAGCCTTGTCGAAAAAATTGATGGCTTGAGCGCATGCTTCAGCGCTGAAGCGGTGATGCAACTCCCGTCCTCGTAACAGCAGTTCATAAGAATTGAAGTTATCCGTTGGCTTGCGCTTGGACCGCTGTAGGCTAGTAATCTCTATCTCGCCTAACAGCGCGATACTAATCTTGCGCACGATTTCGTCCTGGATATCAAAGATGTCGTCCATCACGCGGTCGTATTTGTTGCTCCACACCGCGCTGCCGGTAGCCGTATCAGTGAGTTCAACATTTATTCTGATGCGGCTGCCAGAAGAGCGGATACCACCACTGACCAGGAAATTGATGCCAAAGCGCTCAGCGAAGGCGAGGGCGTCTTCGCTGGCGGGATCGAAATTGGTTGAGGATTGGCGCGAAATAACGTCGAACTGCCGCAGCATAGAAAATTCGGTTATAAGGTCCTCGACGATGCCGCCAACAAGAAATGCATTGTCGTCATTGCCGCTGGCATTTTCGAAGGGAATTACCGCTAACGTCGGTTTCTTGTGCGCAGCAGTCTGGGCGCTAGGCCCCGCGTTCTCATTCGTTTCAGCTGCCTGGCTTGATGCCTTAATTTTGCCATTCTCTGTTGCCGCTGAGGTGGCCACTAAAAACACTTCGTAGTTGTCATCAATGTTCTTGAGAGTCCGGGTGCCGGCCGACTCGATGGAGAAATTGACTTTTTTCTCCACCTGTTCGCGAACTACACGAGAGACGAGGATACCGCCTGCATCACATTGACTTTCCAAGCGAGCGGCGATGTTCACCCCGGTTCCATAAATGTTGTCGCCTTCAATGATAACGTCATCAACGTGGATACCTACGCGCCACTCGAGCTTTGGTTCAATCTCTGGGCCTTTGTTGCGTAAGTAGATAGCTTCTTGAAACTTTAACGCGGCATTTACGCATTCCACAGGGCTATCAAAATCTGCGATCACCGAATCGCCAGCGGTATGGAAAATACGACCGCCGTGGGCAGAAATTTCTGCGTCGATGATTTCACGGCAAGCGTTGAGGTTGTTCAGGGTGGCGACTTCGTTGCCTTGCATGTGGCGGCTAAAGGAGACGCAGTCGGTAGCGAGAATGGTTGTCAGCTTGCGTTTTATTTTTGTCATTATTGGCTCCAGGAGGCACATCCGCTTCGTGCACTAAGTTACTGCCAAGATATTAATCTAATGCTAAAGCCAATGCGCCATATCCAACGAATTTTGCTCTAACTGATACTATATATCTCACCTAAACCTAACACTTATCTGATGTTCGACAATCATAAAGGGCATCACTTGACCGTTAGAGCAAGGTTATCCAGTGGTATCGAGCGTTGTGCTCTGGTTTCCGAGATAGTTGACCGATGCGCGCGAGTGCCAGATGATCAGCGCAAATCAAGGGGAGTTTTTATGCAAATTACCGAACACAAATTCGTATCTGATCGTCATACCTCTTTCTATCGCGCCTGCGGCCCAGAGGACGGACCTTTAGTGATTATGACTCATGGTTGGCCAGAGCTATCGCTGAGTTGGCGGCACCAGCTGGTAGCTCTGGGAGCAATGGGCTTTCGCGCGATTGCACCAGATATGCGAGGCTATGGCGCATCGTCGGTTTATACCGATCACGTCGCTTATGCTCAAGAAGAAATCGTCAAAGATATGCTCGAACTGTTCAACAGCTTTGGCCGCGAGAAGGCCGTATGGATAGGCCATGATTGGGGCTCTCCGGTAGCCTGGAATATGGCCCTGCACCATCCTGAGATTGTGGCAGCCGTGGCTAGTCTTTGTGTTCCGTATGGGTTTGATGGTAACCCTGAGGCATTGGAACATGGGATCAATCGCGAACTCTATCCTGTCGATGAATATCCGGTAGGGCAGTGGGACTATCAGCTGTATTACTACGAAGACTTCGCTAACGCTCAAGCTGAGATGGAAGAAAATCCTCGAGCCCTAGTTAAGATGCTGTTCCGCAAGGGCGACCCTAATGGCATCGGTCAGCCGTCGCTAACTGCAACTATTCGAAAGAACAAAGGTTGGTTCACGCCGCTTGGGGGCGTGCCTGACATGCCGCACGATGACGATGTGGTAACTCAAGAAGATGTCGATATCTATACTCAGTACCTCGAGACTAACGGCTTTTTTGGGCCGAATTCCTGGTATGTGAACGGTCCGGCGAATGCTGCTTTCTTCGCATCCAAGCAAGATCACCAGCTGGCCATGCCTGTGCTTTTTGTGCATGCAACCTACGATTTTGTTTGTGATACCACCACAACTAACTTCGCCGAGCCTATGCGGGAGCTATGTCCGAATCTGACTGAGCAAAGGCTAGATACTGGCCATTGGATGGCACAGGAAAAACCTGAGGAGCTCAACCAGATCCTTAAGCAATGGCTAACAGAAACTGTTAACTACTAGTAATCAGCAAAACTAGTAGCAGGCACAGTTCACGTGGAGAGTGAACTGTGCAAAGTCAGCAGCTAGCAAAGGGCTCAGAGGGTAGTGCTCAGATTAGGGGGAAATCAATGCAAGTAGGTGATTTGCGGCAGCACAGCCGATGCCAGTGCACAAGCTGCGGTGTGCGGTGCCATGATTTGGGCTTCGTTCGCTGCGCCTGCGGCGATTCCGCAAGTGTTCGAAATTGTTAGTCGAGCGCAATTGAACGAGCAGTATATCGACACGGCAAGAGTCGCTGATAGTGTGCAGTTTGGCCACGACTATTCTGCTATGTTTTTGAGTACCGTGTGCACCATGAGTCATGTACGCCAGCCACAGGGTTTTGTATTGCTTATGCAAAACTTGGCAGAAGCCTGGCGTCACGGATGTGATTCGCCAGCCGTCATGGGCATTGAATGGGAAGACGATTGGCATCTAGATATCGCGAGCATTCGCCGGAACCTTGCCCGCAGATTTGCTGGAACAACTTGCTGGCACTCAAGCAACCTAACCAAGCTGATACCTTGCGCCTGCGGCTCTTTGTCCGATGCCGTAGCCAGATTTAGGCGATGTAGGTGCGGCGGTTAGCTGAACCTATTCTCCGTCAGGTGCTGGTGTAGTTTGAAAAGTCGCTTTGGCGCGCAATAAGGCCACCATTGGCAAAGCGAAAATAGCTGCTGCGATTAATCCGCGCTGCAGACCGCCGCCGTTTTCGGCCACAAGATTCCAAACCAACATAGCAATCACTACTTGGGCTGCATATACCGCCGCCCAGGGCCACATCCATGGCTTCATGTAGCGGAATCCATAGGCTCCCAATCCGTAAATCAGCCAGTGCAGGGGTTCGGTCGCTTTTGCCCACCAACCATGCAGCACAAACCCAAACCATACTTCTTCATCTTCTGCTACGGGTTTGATAAAGAAGTCGAACGGCATGTAAATAAAGGTCATATAGAGGCAGAAGTAGAAAATAAGATTCATCCACCATGGCCGTAGACGCCAATCTTCCCTAATTAAATTGATCACTGGGACTCCTCAACCTTTTTTCATGTGCTGTAAACCGATCAGGCAGGGATGATCATGCCAGATCGCAGAAACTGCGAACATTGCTGGGCATACCGACATTAATTGCAGCCCGGCAGTGCTAAAACTTGCCTTCGAAAAGATTTCGCGGTGGAATGCTAGCCATTGCGTTATTTGGAGCCGCAGTTATGCAGCGCCTCTTATTGGTCATGCTAGCTTTACTGATTGCCATCCAAGCGCATGCTCGCGCGCCGGTTGCAGCTTTTGCTTCTTTACCGAGCGAATTGATGCCCGTGCTATCTCCAGACGGTGGGAAGATCGCATCCGTGATTAGTTTTCAGGGCCAGCAAATTGTGCTGGTGCGAATGATCGGCGCAACAGAGAAACCTAATCTCATCTATCGCACAGACAACAAAGATGTTCGGATTCAGTGGATTGACTGGGCTAACAAACATCGTCTGTTTATTGCCATACGTGCACCCAGCAAGCGTTTCGGCCTTGACACCACTGAAACGCGGTTAGTTTCAGTACTCCACGATGGCAATGATCTGGTCAATATGGTGCCGGTCAAATCCTCCGATTGGATGCCTCAGTTTCAAGACCACGTTATCGATCTGCTACCTGCAGATCCTGATCACGTACTCATGTCATTGGCATTATCAGCCACCCGCAGCGGGCTGAGAAACGGCGTCTTTAAAGTGAATGTGAACAACGGCAAACGTAAACGAGTCCAGGTTGAGACGGTCGATGTGGTGCAATGGCTAACCGATCGCCAGCATCGGGTCAGGCTCAGTGTCAAGCTGAAGAAGGGCATCGGCACCATTGCCGTGCGTGCTCCCAACGAGAAAAAGTTTAGCGTGTTATGGCGGTTCCCCTGGGCGTCTTTGGAACATGTCGAACCTTTAGGTTTCGGCGGCGATCCCAACGAGTTGTATGTGCTTGCCTATCATAATGACCACAAAGCGGTATTTCGCGTGGATCTAGCCAGTGCAGACTTACGCCGCGAGTTGGTGTTTGCGCTGCCAGGTACTGACGTTCATAGGCAACTTTTGTATTCGTCTGTGGCCGGCGAAGTGGTTGGCGTAAGGGATCGGAGCGGTGGTCAGTACCACGTTTGGCACAGCAGTTATTTGGCCTTTAGCAAAGCCCTGTCGAAAGCCCTGCCTGAGACTAACAACACGCTCATATCTATGAGTGAAAATGAACGCCGCTATGTTGTTTTGGCCTCTAGTGACACTATTCCCGGCGATCTAATGTTCGGTGATCGTGATCGCGGCGAACTGATGGCCTTTGGCCAGCTTTACCCCCAGTTGAACGATGTCGATCTCGTTGAAAAACAGGCCATTACTTACAAAGCTCGGGACGGCGTCAGCATTCCTGGCTACAAGAGTATGCCCAAGCATGCGACAGGGAAATTACCTACTATTATTCTGCCCCATGGTGGGCCAGCGACTAAGGTTAACAAAGACTTCAGCTATTGGACTCAGTTCTTTGTCAATCAGGGCTATGCGGTCATTGAAATGAATTTTCGCGGGTCTGCCGGTCTCGGCTACTCCTATCTCCAGGCAGGCTTTGGCAGCTGGGCAGATCAGATTCACAACGATATTACTGATGGCGTACGCTGGGCGATAGAGTCTGGGATCGCCGATCCAGAGCAGATGTGTATCGTTGGCGGCAGTTTTGGTGGTTACGCAGCGTTGCTGGGAGTTGCTCGTGAGCCTAACTTATATACTTGCGCGGTAGCCTTTGCTCCTGTCAGCGATCTTCTGTCCCTCAAACGCACGTCCAGCCGTTATCTCAATAGCGAGTTGATTGAGGGGCAAATTGGCTCTGATAAAAAGCAGCTCAAGCGTTCATCGCCACGACGTATGGCAGATCAGGTACAAGTTCCAGTGCTGATCATGCACGGTGAAAAGGACCGAGTGGTTGATGTAAAGCAGGGGCGCGGTATGGATAAAGCGCTACGCAATGCTGGCAAAGTTGTCATCTACGTCGAGCTTGCCGATGGCGATCACTATCTTTCGATTGAAGAGAACCGCCTGCATGCGTTTGGTCTGATGGAAGACTTTCTCTCTCGCCATTTAACTCGCCCACTCTTACCTGCCAGCTGAGCTAGCAGCGACAAGTCGAGAAAGGTTGAGCCTTTTTCATTCACTCCTCTTTCATTCACTCCTCTTTTATTCACTGATAGGGCCTCGCTCCGCTGTTGCTAGCGAACCTCCTAAACTCCCACATTTTTACCAGTTCGGCGCGCCCAGCCCGGTTATGCAGACATAAAACGTTAATATTTTCGCTGTTATCCTTAAGCACGGAGGGGTGGTCTTCGTACAATTTTAGTTAAACAAGGAAAAATAATGATAAAGAAAATACTAGCCGCAGCATTAGTGCTGGCCAGCTCGGCAGCAATAGCTGAGGATCATGAGAGGTCTTATAACGGGTTGGATCTAAGCCAGCAGCTAGGGATCCAATTCGAGGTTTGTACGTTGAAGGAGGGCAAAAGCGTAGAGGATTTGGCGAAAGTAGATGCTCGGATCGTTAAGGCCTTTGATAGTTTAGGCATTGAGTTGTCTTTTCTGCGCTTAACGCCTTTGTACTCCCACGCCACCCCAGGGCAAGCTTCTGCTGACTATATTGATATGGTTGTTGGGTCCATTACGGAATTCGGCAGTGGCTGGGACAAGTGGAGCGACTACTCTGACGGCGAAAAAATATTGTCAGATGTAGCAGACATCGCCGACTGTGATTACAAATTTCTGCGCGGCATAAACAAGCATATGAATGTGGCAGCTATGGAGTCTACAGATCGTCGCATCTTTACGTTCAACTGGTGCACAGCGCACGAAGGGGTGTCTTATGCTCAGCTCAAAGCCAAGCATGATTCGTGGCTGGCTGAGAACAAAGACGATTTCCAAGCCGCCTCTTGGACCATCATAGTGCCACGCTTAGGCGGAGCGAATGCCCCGGGCGGCTACGCCCACATGAATGTCTTCACCAGCGCTACTGCGTTGATGGATAACGAAGACTGGATCGCCAACGGTGATGGCTGGCGTGGAATTCAGGATTACTACACATCTTATGCGTCCTGCAACGGCGACTCGGCATGGAACGCTGAGTTTAAGTATCGTCGTGGCGAATAAGCATTGAGTGAAAGCTAAGTGAAATAGTGGATCTCTTGGACATGCTTTGAGAGACCACTTTGAAAGGGCCCATGCAGGGCCGCAAGCTCTATCCTATGGTTACTCCGCCGGCATTTGGCCCGCAAACACAAGCTCTGACAAATCTTTCCGCTCGTTAGGCGTTTCGCGTTCGCGAAATGGCTCCGGCAAGGCACTTACTGGCCCCTGCCTGCCCACGGCGACCATGGCTTCGACGGTATAGGCATCGGATAAATTCAGTGCTGCCTTGGCCTCATCATGATGAAAACCCCACATAGCATGTGTCACCAACCCGCTGTGCTGGGCCTGCAGCGCAAAGCTCATCCAAGCCGCACCGGTATCAAAACTATGCTTGGGCGCGCTTTCACCGGACGCTTCATATTGCGTGCGGCTGATGATCGCCACCAACGCACCGGCTTTGCCCGCCCACAGCTGATTAAACTCGATCAACAGGTCCAGCGTTGGATGCCATGCAGGTGTGCCTGGCAGCGCATACACAAAGCGCCAGGGCTGGGAGTTGAAGCAAGAGGGGGCCCATCGTGCGGCTTCAAACAGCGGTAGCAAATCCCTCTCGGTTAGAGCTTCGCCAGTCATGGAGCGTGGCGACCAGCGCCGCATAAAGCCTTCGTTGGCGGCGGCTTGGGCTTGGCGAGGGCTGGATGTTGTGTCGTTATCAGTCACGATATGGTCCTCTTGGATGATATTTGCAATAGGTCCGATTTGATCAGCCGATGTTGCTAAGATCCGGTTTGCGATTGGCGCCGTGATTGGCCTGCTCAAACAGATGCGCTATGCGCAGTAATTCAAGATCGCCTCTTGGCTTGCCCACCAGTTGCACACCAATGGGCAATCCGCAGTTGCTAAATCCTCCTGGTACAGATACACATGGCAACCCAGTGACCGAGACCATGCAGCATGCGGCCATCCAATCAATGTAAGTTTGCATCTGCACGCCGTTGATTTCTTTCACCCAGGGGAGGTCCTTGTCAAACGGCGGCACCTGAGCGGCGGGAAGTACTAATACATCATATTCGTCGAAGAAGTTGACCATGTTTTCATAGATATGCGAGCGCGCCAGTTCGCTGTTCATTAGCTCGTCGGCGGATAAATCCAAACCTTTTTGCATGTTCCACAGGGCGGTATCTTTCACCAGCTTACGCCAGTTGGGCACAGAGCGCTCCAGCCCCATCGCTAGCAAGCGCAGGCCTGCGGCACGTTGGGTTTGGAACACCTCCATTGCGCCTTGCAACGGTGGATCGACCGCGACCACGTCTGCGCCGAGATTTTCCAGCACTGTGGCCGCGTTATTGACGGTTTGGATTACCTCTGGATCGATGGGCAGTGCGCCAAGGTCTGGGCTAACAGCGACCCGTAAATTTTTAGCATCTACATCTCTATCCAAGGCTTTGCGGAAGTGGCTGCCAGGTTCAGACAAGGTCAGCGGGTCTCTCGC
>MDTB01007472.1_pt1 | contig 25074 bp, 25 predicted proteins | sample 811161 | NCBI WGS metagenome assembly MDTB01 (sample SAMN05326650, study PRJNA326480) | marine metagenome | isolation source: seawater | place: Mediterranean Sea | collected 2009
AAAAATAGGAAGAGTTGGAAAAACTTCTGGAATAATTCCTTTTATAAAAGTAATGGACTCTTTAACAATGGCAATTAGTCAAGGCTCTCTTAGAAGAGGATCTGCAGCTTGCTATCTTCCTATAGATCATCCTGAAATTGAAGAGTTTATAGAAATGAGAAGACCAACTGGAGGAGATCCTAATAGAAAAGCACTAAACTTACATCACGGTGTTTTAGTGTCTGATGCTTTTATGAGAGCAGTTGAGCAAGATGATCAATGGGCACTAAAAAGTCCAGCCGACGGTACTGTTCAACAAACTATTTCTGCAAGGAACCTTTGGATTAGATTATTAACTGCAAGGATAGAAACTGGAGAACCTTATATAATTTTTATTGATACGGTAAATAGATTAATACCACAACACCACAAATTAGCTGGACTCACAGTTAAAACCTCAAATTTATGTAGTGAAATAACTTTACCAACAGGAATGGACAAAGAGGGCAGAGACAGAACTGCTGTATGTTGTTTGTCTTCACTTAATCTTGAAACTTATGACGAATGGAAAGATGATAAAAATATAATTACTGATGTTATGAGATTTTTAGATAATGTTTTGTCAGACTTTATAAATAGAGCTCCAGACCAATTCAGTGATGCAAAATATTCAGCAGAAAAAGAAAGAAGTGTTGGCCTTGGTGTTATGGGTTTCCATTCTTTTTTACAAAAAAATAATATTCCACTCGAGTCAGTAATGAGCAAAGTTTGGAATAAAAAAATATTTAAAGATATCCAAGAAAAAGTAGACAAAGCTTCAAAAGATTTAGCAGACGAAAGAGGAGCCTGTCCAGATGCTGCTGAGTATGGTTTTAAAGAAAGATTTTCAAATAAAACAGCAATAGCACCAACAGCTTCGATTTCTATTATCTGTGGCGGAGCTTCTCCTGGTGTTGAACCTGTTGCTGCAAACAGTTATACACACAAAACTTTGTCAGGATCTTTTAATGTTAGAAATAAGTATTTAGAAAAAATATTAAAAAAACATAAAAAAAATACAGATGAAGTATGGTCAGGAATAACAACAAACCAAGGATCAGTATCACATTTAGATTTTTTAACAGATCAAGAAAAAGATATTTTTAAAACTGCTTTTGAATTAGACCAAAAATGGATAATAGAGTTAAGCGGTGATAGAACACCATATATTTCTCAAGCGCAGTCAGTTAATTTGTTTTTACCAGCTGATGTGCATAAAAAAGATTTGCATCAAATTCATTTTCAAGCTTGGAAGAAAGGCCTTAAAAGCCTTTATTATTGCAGATCAAAATCAATTCAAAGAGCTGAAAATATTAATGATGCTAACTCCACTGATGTTAAAGCTAATGTATATAAAAAAAAGAACCAAACAAATGAACAACCAGAATATGAGGAGTGCCTATCATGTCAGTAGCAAAAAAAATTAATTCTAAAATTATACAACCAAAAAAAATGGGATTACTTGTAGAAAACCCTGTTTATAAACCTTTTAGATATCCATGGTGCTATGACGCATGGTTAACTCAACAAAGAATTCATTGGTTACCAGAAGAAGTTCCCCTAGGTGATGATGTGAGAGACTGGCAGAAAAACCTAACTTCATCTGAAAAAAATTTACTAACTCAAATATTTAGATTTTTTACTCAAGCAGATGTTGAAGTTAGCAATTGTTACATTCGTCATTATATGAATGTTTTTAAACCAACCGAAGTTTTAATGATGATGACATCTTTTGCTTCGATGGAAACAGTTCATATTGCTGCCTATTCTCATTTGTTAGATACAATAGGAATGCCCGAGTCAGAATATTCTGCTTTTATGAAGTACAAAGAAATGAAAGACAAATATGATTATATGCAAGGTTTTGACGTAAAATCAAAAAAAGATATAGCTAAAACTATTGCAGTTTTTAGTGCTTTTACAGAAGGACTTCAATTGTTTGCTAGTTTTGCAATTTTACTTAATTTTCCAAGATTTAACAAAATGAAAGGAATGGGCCAAATAGTTACTTGGTCAGTTAGAGATGAAACTTTACACTGTAATTCAATGATCCGATTATTTCATGATTTTATAGAAGAGAACCCAGAAATTTGGACACCAGAATTAAAAAAAGAACTTTATCATGCATGTAGAACTATAATTGAACATGAAGATGCATTTATTGATTTAGCATTTCAAATGGGACCTATGGAAGGTCTTACCGCACAAGATGTTAAAGATTATATTAGATTTATTGCAAATAGAAGGTTAACCCAGTTAAAACTTGAGCCAATTTATAAAATTGATAAAAATCCATTAGGATGGTTAGACACTATGCTTAATGCAGTGGAACATATGAATTTCTTTGAAGGTCGTGCAACAGAATATTCTAAAGCTTCCACTAGAGGTAGCTGGGTAGAAGCTTTTTCATAAAAACTTTTTCAAATTAACTATCTTTGATTAAGAGGTACTACCTGTCTATATTCTTCACCACTATATTTTGAAAGAGGTCTAATAAGTTTATTTGAAGAATGTTGTTCCATGATATGTGCAGACCATCCAGTAATTCTTGCCATCACAAAGATTGGAGTAAAAAAATCTGTATCAAAACCCATCAAGTGGTATGTTGGACCAGTAGGATAATCAACATTAGGATGAATATTTTTTCTTTTTATCATTACGCTTTCAACTACATCGTAAATTTTATGAAATTTTTTATCACCTTTGACTTTAGCAACTTTTTTAAAATATTTTTTCATTGTTGGAACTCTAGAATCTCCTTTTTTATAAACTCTATGACCAAAACCCATTATAACTTCTTTTTTATCAAGAGCATTATTTATCCAGTTTAATGCATTATCAGGTTTTTTAATCTTATTCATCATATTCATCACTTCTTCATTTGCTCCACCGTGCAAAGGTCCTTTTAAGCTAGCTATTGCACCTGTGATTGCTCCATGAATGTCGGATAAGCTACTAGTAATAGTTCTTGCTGTAAATGTTGAAACATTAAAACTATGTTCTGCATAAAGAATTAAAGAAACATCAAAAGCTTTAATGATTTCTTTATTTGGAACTTTTCCAAAGCACATGTGAAAAAAATTTTCAGAAAAAGATAATTTTTTTTTCGGTGGTATAATTTTTTGTCCTTTTCTGGCTCTAAAAAATGCTGCTATAGCTGTTGGTGTTTTAGCAAAAATTCTTATTGATTTCTCCATATTGGCTTTTGGTGAATTATCATTAGTTTTTTTATCTTCTAAACCTAGAACACTTACTACTGTTCTTGCTACATCCATAGGATGAGATTTTTTTGGCATATGCCTGACTATTTCTCTAAGATTTTTTGTAATATTTCTATTTTCTTCTAATTGCTTTTTAAAATTATTTAATTTTTTTTTATTAGGGAGCTCTTTATTTAATACAAGGTATGCTACTTCTTCAAAGCTACATTTTTCACATAAATCTTGAACTGCATAACCTCTATAAGTTAAAGAATTAATATCAGGCATAACCTGAGAAACTGTTGTTTCATCAACAATAATTCCTAGTAATCCTTTTTTAATTTCATCACTCATTACTCATGTCCTTTTGTATCAAAATTATAAATTTTTTCGTCAAGTTCGTTATATTTTTCGTACTCAACTAATTCATATAATCGTTTTCTTGTTTGCATCTTATCAATAATATTATTTTGATGTCCATTTTCATAAATATTCCGCAATCCATCTTCAACATTTTTCATAGCTAATCTTTGAGTTGTTACTGGGTATATTACTATATTGTAACCAAAATTTTCTAACTCTTTATAGTTGAATAGTTTGGACTTTCCAAATTCAGTCATATTAGCTAGTAAATAACAATCCAGGTGTTTTCTAACTTTTTCAAAATCTTTTTCATTTTCCAGAGCTTCAGGAAATATTATTTCAGCACCAGCATCGATATAAGCTTTACATCTATCAATCATTTTATCTATTCCTTCAACGCTTTTGGCATCAGATCTAGCTATAATTTTAAAATTTTCATCTTGTTTAGCATGCACACATTCTTTAATTTTTTTAACCATTTGTTCTGTTGAAATTAATTCTTTATTATCTAAATGACCACATCTTTTAAGTTCTATTTGGTCTTCTATGTGCACAGCTGTAATCCCAAATTCTTCAAATACTTGAATAGTTTTTTCACAAGATTTAAAGCCAGTGTCTATATCTACAATTGTTGGAAGGTTTGTCACTCTAGATATTAAATATGATCTTGTGCTCACATCTTCTAAAGATGTTAAACCAATATCTGGAAATCCAAGATCGTTGGCCATTACACCACCAGAAACATAAACAGCATCATATCCAATTTCTTCGATTAGTTTAGCTGTAAGAGGATTATAAGCACCCGGAACTCTAAGAATTTTATTTTTTTTTAGTTTAGTTATGAAATCTAATCTTTTTTCGCTTGGTTCTTTTTTAACAAAATGCATTAAAAGATACCCTTTCTTAAATTTTTTTTAATAAGACTTCTTTTTACTATAATATTTAATTTATCTAATCTACCAGCTTTAATTTTTTTTAAATTTTGAACATCTTTAATAAATCTGTGGCTTTCTTTTTTATCTAAAATCCCATTTGTAAGTATTAAAAATTTTTTAATATAATTTGCTCTTTTAAAGGGTCTTAAACCATAAGGGTGAGCATCTGCTTTCTCAAGTTGTTCTATTATTTTTCTTCCATCAGACATAGTTACGACAACTTTTGCTCCAAAAGACTTATTTTTTGGGTTAGAGTTATGATATTTTTTTGTCCATTTTTTATCTTCATATGTTTTAATTGATTTCCAAATTTTTATAGTGCTTTTTCTATTAGATCTTTTTTTTGTATATGAATTAATATGATGCCAATCAGCATCTTCTAAAGCCACGGCAAAAATATACGTTATGGAATGATCCAAAGTTTCTCTACTTGCATTCGGGTCCATTTTTTGAGGATCATTTGCTCCGGAACCAATTACATAATGAGTATGATGACTAGTATAAATATCAATCTTTTTTATTTTGTTTAATCTTGTAATTTTTTTATTTAGTTTTTTAGCAATATCAATAAGTGCTTGGGATTGATATTCTGCAGAATATTCCTTTGTATAGGTTTCTAAAATAGCTTTTTTAGTTTGATTAATTTTTGGTAATGGAACTTTGTATATAGTGTTTTTTCCATCTAAAATTCTTGCAATAACACTGTCTTCACCTTCGTAAATTGGGCTGGGTGATTTTTCACCTCTCATTGCTCTATCGACAGCTTCTATAGCAAGTTTCCCAGCATGAGCAGGAGCAAATGCTTTCCAGCTAGAAATTTCTCCCTTTCTAGATTGTCTAGTTGAAATTGTAGTATGTAAAGATTGTTGAATTGCTTGATAAATAGTTTCAGTACTTAATTTTAGCATTGCTCCTAGTCCAGCAGCAACGCTAGGACCTAAGTGAGCAATATGATCAATCTTATGTTTATGTAAACATATACCTTTGACCAAGTTAACTTGAACTTCATAAGCGGTAATTATCCCTCTTAAGAGATCTATCCCACTCATTTTCTTTTGTTGAGCAACGCTTAAAATTGGAGGTATATTATCTCCAGGATGACTATAATCTGCAGCTAAAAAAGTATCATGAAAATCGAGCTCTCTTACAGCTGTACTATTAGACCAAGCTGCCCATTCACATTCAAATTTAAGTTTTGAACTTACACCAAATAATGTAGCGCCATTTTTTTTTGGATGCTTTAAAGCCATTTCCCTGGAAGATATTACTGCTTTTCTATTTAAAGATGCTATAGCTACTGAAGCGTTATCAATAATTCTATTGATGACCATTTCAATTGATTTTGAATCTAGTTTTGCATTATCAGAAGAAATTTCAGCAATTTTCCATGCTAATTGATCTTTTTTTTTTAAATTAAATTTAGATAATCTAGCTTTAACTTTATGAATTTTCAAAATTTCTCCTAAACACTGTAAAATAAATCATTATTAATTAATTACAATAAATATTGCTGTAATTAATAATAAAAAAGCTAACAAATATTCAATAATTCTTTTTATTTTAACATTTTTTATTAATAATCTTAGTGAAGAACCAAATAAAGCCCAAAGACATATTGAAGGAAAACAAACAAAAGCTGCAGTAAAACTTACAAAAATTACTCCTACAAATAGCTTTTCTTCATATGGAAAAAAACCAGAAGCCACCATACTCGCTATAGACCAAGCTTTGGGATTAACAAATTGAAATAATGAAGCTTCATAAAGCTTTAGTGGCCTTGCACTATCTTTATTATATTCACTGAAAGAACCAATCATTTTATACCCTAAATACAAAAGATATATCGAACAAAGATATTTTAGAATTAATAAAATTATTGGAAAAGGCTGAGATATTTTTCCTACAGCCAAACAAACGATTGCAATTTGAACAATATGTCCTGTGGGTATTCCAACCAAATGAGGTAGAGTTTTCTTAAAACCAAATTTCAAACCCGAGGTAGTTAACATTGCATTGTTTGGACCAGGCGTTGCAAACATTACAAAATAGAAACTTACTAAAGCCAAAAATAGTTTTAGATCTATCATAGGTATTTTTTAATTATTTTTTCCACACCTATAAAATCTTTAATTAAGTAGTCATGATAAATTTCATTAGTATTTTTTTCTGTATAACCATTTTCTAACAGGATAACAGGAATAGAAGCATCTTTTCCTGCATTTGCATCAGTTTCACTATCTCCAATTATAAGGCTTTTTTTTATGTCACCATTCAAAATCTCAATTACACTAGTTAGATGTCTTGGATCAGGTTTACAATAGTCAAAAGTATTACAACCAGCTACATACTCAAAATAATCATAAATCTTAATTTTTTTTAGAAGATCAATTGCTAAATGTTCTTGTTTGTTTGTACATACACCCATTGAAATATTATTTTTTTTACACCAATCTAAAAAATCTTTTACACCATTAACAAGAGTGCTTTCATTAATTATATTTTTTCCATAATAATCAATAAAATCTTTAGACATTTTATCTTTCATCTTTTTTTCATCTATACTATGAAATTCTTTTTTTGCTTGACCCCATATTGATCTACCAATTAATGCACCAGCTCCTTTTCCAACTAAATTTCTTATTTCTTTAGTAGATTTAGTTTTATACCCATATTTTTTCATAACATAATTATGAGCATTCATTAAATCTGGTGCTGTATCTACTAAAGTTCCATCTAGATCAAATAAAATTGTAAAATTTTGTGTCATATCAAAAGTATTAATAAGAAATATATTGTGATTTATCTATATTTATTTCTTAATATAAACAATCAATAAATGATACAAAAAAATAAAATAAATCAAAATAAATTAAGAAAAAAATTTATAAAAAATGGAGTAAAGATGATTGCTCCAGAAACTGTCTTTTTTTCTGAAGATACAAAAATTGGAAAAAAAGTTACTATTAATCCTTATGTTGTTATTGGTCCAAAGGTAGTAATTGGAAATGAAGTTGAAATTCTATCTTTTACTCATATAGAAAATGCAAATTTAAAAAACAAAGTTAGTGTTGGACCTTTTTCAAGAATAAGGCCAGGAACTATATTGTCTGAAGGGTCAAGAATAGGAAATTTTGTTGAAACTAAAAACACAACAATTGGAAAAAAATCTAAAGTTAATCATCTTTCCTACATAGGGGATGCAAAAATAGGAAAAGCTGTTAATATTGGCGCAGGAACAATCACTTGTAATTATGATGGTAAAAAAAAGCACAAGACAAAAATTGAAGATGAAGCATTCATAGGATCTAACTCATCTCTAGTTGCACCAATTAAAATTGGTAAAAAATCAACTGTGGGCGCAGGGTCTGTAATAACAAAAGATGTTAACAAGAATTCTCTCAGTTTAACTAGATCTGTACAACAAGAAAAAAAAAATTATAAAAGAAAATAATATTTATGTGTGGAATAATTGGTATAGCAAGCAACAAATCAGTAACTTCAAATATTATTCAATCATTAAAAAAATTAGAATATAGAGGCTATGACTCTGCTGGAATTGCAACTATTGTAAATGGTAATATTGACGAAAAAAAATGTACTGGAAGAGTAGATAATTTAGAAAAAATATTATTTAAAAATCCTTCAAGTGGAACGTTGGGCATTGGGCATGTCAGGTGGGCAACTCATGGAATTCCCAATCAAGTTAATGCACATCCTCATTCTTCAGAAGAAGTATCAGTAGTTCATAACGGTATTATAGAAAATTCTAGTAAATTAAAAAAAGATTTAGAAAAAAAAGGATATAAATTTAAATCACAAACCGATACTGAAGTTATAACTTTTTTAATTACAGATTTTTTAAAAAATTTTGATACGATCCAATCCATTAATCAAACCTTAAATAAACTTGTTGGAAGCTTTGCACTTGGTATAATTTTTAAAAATAAAAATATTGTTATAGGAGCAAGGCGTGGAAGCCCATTAGCTGTAGGTTATGGACCAGAAGAAAATTATCTTGGCTCAGATTCTTATGCTTTAAAATCTATGACTAACAAAATTACTTATTTAGATGATGGTGAGATGTGTGTTTTAACAAATAGTAGTATTGAGTTTTTTAATTCAGAAAATAAAAAAATTAACAAAGAAATACTTATATTATCAGCTGACGAATATACTGTTGATAAAGGTGACTATAAAGACTTTATGTCAAAAGAAATACATGAACAAGCATTAACTTTAAAAACATGTTTAAAGGAATATACTGATAAAATTAAAAAGGATATTAACCTGTATAACTTTCCACTTGATCCAAATAAAATTAAGAAAATAATATTAATAGGATGTGGAACGGCTTACCACTCATGTTTAATTACTAAATATTGGCTAGAACAACTAACTTCAATTTCTATTGATGTAGATATTGCTTCTGAATTTAGATACAGAAATATAAGATTTAAAAAAGATGAATTATATATTTTCGTATCTCAATCAGGTGAAACAGCCGATACTTATGCTGCTTTAGAATTATGTAAGAAAAATAACGCAAAAACATGTGGAGTTGTTAATACAATCGAAAGTTCTATAGCAAGATCTTCAGATTTTGTCTTACCAATATTTGCTGGACAAGAAATAGGAGTTGCGTCCACAAAGGCTTTTTTAGGCCAAATGCTAGTTTTATATTTATTAACATTAAAAATTTCCTATCAAAGAAAAGAGATAAACCAAAGAGATTACATAGATAAAATTAATGATTTGTTAAATTTACCAACACTAATAGAAGAAGTTTTAAAAAAAGAAAGTGAAATACAGGTTATCGCAAAAGATTTTATAAGTTCTAAAGGAACAATGTTTATGGGAAGAGGTTATTCTTTTCCAATAGCTTTAGAGGGAGCTTTAAAACTTAAAGAGCTTTCATATTTACATGCAGAAGGTTATCCAGCAGGTGAGATGAAACATGGACCTTTAGCATTAATTGAAGAGGGATTGCCTGTCGTAATATTAGCTCCTAAAGATAGTTATTATGAAAAAACAATTTCAAATATGCAGGAAGTTATTGCACGAGGAGGAAAAGTTGTAGTTATTACAAATAATGAAAGTGAAATAATTAGTGAAAACATTAGATTTAACTTTACTATTCCAAGTAGTAATGAACATCTTAATGCTTTTCTTATGACAGTCCCTCTGCAATTATTAGCTTATCACGTAGCGTTACTAAAGAATTGTGATATAGATAAACCTAGAAATTTAGCTAAATCTGTTACTGTTGAGTAATAATTAACAAAACTTTCTATTTAATTTTATGCTTTTTTGTTTTATATAATAACAATTAGAAGTTGAATTATGAAAATTTGGAAACCAGATAGCTGGAAAAAATATCCAGTTAAACATATACCGGAATATCCGGACAAAAAAGAACTAGAAATGGTCCTTGGAAAAATTAAAAAGTTTCCACCACTAGTTTTTGCAGGAGAAACGAGACATTTAAAAGATCAGCTAGCTGATGTGGTTGATGGTAAAGCATTTTTATTACAAGGAGGAGATTGCGCTGAAAGTTTTGCTGAATTTCATCCAGATAATATAAGAGATACTTTTAAACTCATGTTGCAAATGTCTTTAGTTCTTACTTATTCTGCCTCGTTGCCAGTTGTTAAATTAGGACGAATTGCTGGACAATTTTCTAAACCTAGAAGCTCACCAATTGAAAAAAAAGATGGTATAGAGTTACCTAGTTATTTAGGAGATAATATAAATGGAATAGAATTTAATAAAAGATTAAGAATACCTGATGCGAAAAGATTATTTAAAGCTTATTCACAATCAGCTTCTACTTTAAATCTTATTAGAGCTTTTTCTCATGGTGGTTTTGCTGATTTGAAAAAAGTTCATACTTGGAATCTTGGATTTATTAAAAAAAGTCCAGAAGCAAAAAAATTTAAAGAACTTGAAGATAAAATTGCAGATGCATTAGCTTTTATGGATGCTTGTGGAATAAATTCTGATTTTAATCGAAGGTTAAAAACTGTTAATTTTTGGACTTCCCATGAAGCGCTTTTATTACCCTTTGAAGAATCTATGACTAGAGTTGACTCCACAACTGGTGAATATCATGATACGTCAGCCCACTTTGTTTGGATAGGTGACCGAACAAGACAGATAGATGGTGGACATGTTGAGTTTTGTAGAGGTATTGAAAATCCAATAGGAATTAAGTGTGGACCAACATTAAAAGCAGATGATTTAATTAATTTGTGTAATAAAATAAATCCTAAAAATGAAAAAGGTAAAGTAACTTTGATTTCTAGATTTGGTTATGAAAATGTAAACAAACATCTTCCAAAATTAATAAGATCTATTAAAAAAGAAGGATTAAATGTAATTTGGTCTTGTGACCCTTGTCATGGAAATACAATTAAAGCAAGCACTGGTTATAAAACCAGACCATTTAACAGTGTTGTTAAAGAGGTAAAAAATGTATTTGAATGTCACCAGTCAGAAGGAAGTTATGCAGGCGGTCTACACATTGAAATGACAGGCCAAAATGTAACAGAATGCACAGGTGGAGCTCAAAAGATATCTGATCAAGATTTGTCACATAGGTATCACACACATTGCGATCCAAGACTTAATGCGAATCAAGCACTGGAATTAGCATTTTTGATATCTGATGAGATTAAAAAAAATGCCAAATATTCAAAAAATAATATTAAAGCGGCATCTTAAACGATTGTATTAAATACATTTTCGTTTAAATTTTATTAATTATGAAAACTTCTGAAAAAGTGCTTTTTATAAGTAACTGGATAAAAAAATATGTTGATACAATGGAAAGTACAGCACAATCACTAATAATAGGAATATCTGGAGGCATTGATTCTTCAGTCACTAGCACATTAAGTGCGATGACAGGTTTAAAAACAATTGTTTTGTCCATGCCAATTAAACAAAAAATTTCTCAACATAATTTAAGTCTTAAACATCAAGAATGGCTAACTAAAAATTTTAAAAATGTTCATCCTTATACATTAAATCTAGATAAACTATTTGAAACTTTTGAATTGAGCTTGTCTACATTTTCTAGTGAACATGGTATGGCTAATTCAAAAGCTAGACTAAGGATGGCAACTCTTTACCAGGTAGCAGCAGCAAATAAAGGTATTGTAGTTGGCACAGGAAATAAAGTAGAGGATTTTGGTGTTGGTTTTTATACTAAATATGGAGATGGTGGTGTTGATATATCTCCAATAGCAGATTGTACCAAAACTGAAGTTTGGGAAATGGGCAAAGAACTAAAAATTTTAAATGATATTATTGATGCAGCACCAACAGACGGTCTTTGGGACGATGGAAGAACTGATGAAGGCCAACTAGGATTAAAATATAAGGAATTAGAAGAAGCAATGATTAATCAAGATTCTCAAAATCGTCAAAAATATGAAAGAATAAGAAAATTAAATTTGCATAAAATGGAGCCTATTCCAGTATGTAAAATTCCTAAGTAATCAAATAGATTCACAAATCTATAATTAAAGTATATTTCTATAATAATGAATAAAGATATTTTTTTAACAAACAATCTTAATAACAAAAAGGAAAAATTTGTTCCTTTAGATAAAAAAAAAATTGGGATGTATGTATGCGGCCCTACAGTTTATGATGACCCACATATAGGGAATGCAAGACCTTTAGTTATATTTGATATTCTGTTCAAGGTCTTAAAATGTAAATATGGAAAAACCTCAGTTAATTATGTGAGAAATATTACTGACGTTGATGATAAAATAATTAAATCAGCAAAAGAAAAAAAGATTTCAATACAAGATTTAACAAAAAAAACAATAAAAAATTTTAATGATGATTGTAAGTTTTTGAATTTAGATTTACCAAACAAAGAACCAAAGGCAACTGATCATATTGACATTATGATAGAAATGATTTGTACATTGATAAAAAAAAATTTTGCTTATGAAAAAAATAATCATGTTTATTTTGAAGTTAAAAAATTTAAAGATTATGGAAAATTATCTAATAAAAAATTAGAGGATTTAATAGCAGGTTCAAGAGTAGAAGTATCAAAAAATAAAAAAAATCCTGAAGACTTTGTTTTATGGAAACCATCTATAGATTCCGAACCATTTTGGGAGTCTCCCTGGGGAAAAGGGAGACCTGGTTGGCACTTAGAATGTTCTGCAATGTCTAAAAAATATTTAGGAGATAAATTTGATATTCATGGTGGAGGAATAGATCTTATTTTTCCACATCATGAAAATGAAATAGCTCAATCTAGATGTGCGAATGGCAAAGAAGTGCTTGCAAATTATTGGGTACACAATGGTTTTATTACTATGTCAAATGAAAAAATGGCTAAGTCCCAAGGGAATATATTATCTATTAATGAAGTTAAAAAATTAGGAGCAGGACAGGTATTAAGATTAGCTTTAATGAGTTCACATTATCGACAACCACTAGATTGGAATGAAAAGCTTTTTCAGGATTGTCAAAACACAATTCAAAAATGGTATGACGCGTTTGAAATAAAAATTTTAGATAAAACTATAAAAATTCCAGATGAAATCTTAGAACCACTATATGATGATTTAAATACCCCAGGTTATATTTCTAATCTTCATAAACTTTTTGATAAAGCATTTAAAGGAAATGAAAAAGAAAAAAGAATATTTATTTCAGCATGTAATTTTGTTGGGTTATTAATAGAGTCAAAAGAAGATTGGGAACGCACAAGATTTAATGCAGCAAAAGTTGATGTAAAAATTATTAAAGAAACAATTGAACTAAGAAATAAAGCTAGAGATAATAAGGATTATGCTGAAGCAGACAGAATTAGACAAAAACTTTTAGACTTAGGAGTAGTATTAGAAGATAAAGATGGTAAAACCATTTGGAGATTAAAATGAGCAAAGAAAGATTATACATATTTGACACAACTCTCAGAGATGGTGCACAAACTCAAGGTGTAGACTTTTCTTTAGAAGATAAAGAAAAGATTGCTGTTGCACTGGATAAGTTAGGTGTTGATTATATAGAAGGCGGGTGGCCAGGAGCGAACCCTACTGATACTGAATTTTTTCAAAAAAAACATAATTTTAAAAATGCTAAGTTAACTTCTTTTGGTATGACTAAAAAATCAGGAAGAAGCGCAGATAATGACCCCGGATTGTCTGCTCTTATTAATTCTAACACACCAGCAGTTTGTTTAGTAGGAAAGTCATGGGATTTTCATGTAGATGTAGCACTTGGAATATCTAAGGAAGAAAATTTAGAAAATATTAAAGAGAGTACAAAGCTTTTTGTTAAACAAAAAAAAGAATTTATGTTTGATGCTGAGCATTTCTTTGATGGATATAAAGCTAACCCAGATTATGCTATGAATTGCCTTAAATCAGCCTTTGAAGAAGGTGCAAGATGGATAGTTTTATGTGATACCAATGGAGGAACTTTACCACATGAAGTTACTAAAATTGTTAGTGAAGTTATCCAAACAATACCTGGAAAAAATTTAGGAATTCATGCTCACAATGATACAGAAAATGCTGTAGCAAACTCTTTAGCAGCAGTTTTAGCTGGAGTTAGACAGATACAAGGTACAATTAATGGACTTGGTGAAAGATGTGGAAATGCAAATCTAATGTCATTAATTCCAACTTTTTTTTTAAAAAAAGATTTTTTATCTAGATTTGAAATTAACATTAAACCAAATAATATAAAAAATTTAACTCAATGTTCAAGACTTTTAGATGAAATTTTAAATAGAAAACCTAATAAGCACTTACCTTATGTTGGTGCTGCTGCATTTTCGCACAAAGGTGGCTTACATGTTTCCGCTGTCCAAAAAAATCCAAAAACATATGAACATATAAGTCCTGAAGAAGTAGGTAACTCAAGAAATATTATTGTCTCTGACCAAGCTGGGAAATCAAATATAATATCTCGTTTAAAAACTATTGGTATTGATATTAAAGAAAATGATCCAAAGATTAAAAAACTTTTGGAAGAAGTAAAAGATAGAGAATTTATTGGTTATAGTTATGATGGCGCAGACGCATCGTTTGAATTATTGGCAAGACGACTTCTAGGGGAGATACCAAATTATTTAACTATATCTAAATACGATGTAACTGTAAAAAAAGATTCTAAAAATAAAATTATTTCTACAGCTAAGGCACATATTTTAGTTGATGGAAAAGAAATTATTTGTGAAGGATCTGGAAATGGTCCAGTAAATGCTTTAGATAATGCCATAAGATCAAATGTAGATAAAGTTGGTAAATATTCTAGATATTTAAAAGACTTAAAATTAGTTGATTATAAAGTAAGAATTTTAAATACAGGAACTAACGCCACTACAAGAGTTTCAATTGAAAGTTCTGACAATGATGGAAAGAATTGGTTTACTATTGGAGTCTCTCCAAACATTATAGAAGCTTCTTTTAAAGCTTTGATAGATAGTCTTGATTATAAACTTTATAAAGATAAAGCGCCCGCTAATGATAATTAATGAATTATAAAGATATAAATTTTATTTTAGTCAACCCTCAATTAGGTGAAAACGTAGGCTCTTGTGCGAGAGCTCTTAAAAACTTTGGTTTTAAAAGATTAAATTTAATAAATCCTACCTGTAACTGGCCAAATGAAAAAGCTAAAGCTACATCTGTTGGAGCTAAAGATATAATAAATTCAGTTAGAATTTATAAAACTTTGGAAGAAGCAACAAGTAAAGATGATTTAGTTATAGCAATGTCCTCCAGAGTTAGAAATACAAATAAAAAATTTATTAAACTGAAAGATTTAAAATTAAAAATAAAAAAATATAGAAATATAAGTATTTTATTTGGTCCAGAAGCCTCAGGTTTAAGCAATAAAGATATAAGTTTAGCCAATAATGTTATTAAAATTCCAAATAATCCCAAGTTTGAGTCTATAAACCTTTCACATAGTGTTATCTTAGTTTGTTATGAGATTTTTAAAAATGCAAATAAGAAAGAATTAAATTTTAAATCTTCATACTCAAGCAAATTAGCAAATAAAAATTCAATTAATATATTTGTAAAAAGACTAATAAAATCTTTAGATAAGGTTGGTTTTTTACAACCTAGACAAAAAAGAGATAGCATGATAATTAACATCAATAATATTTTTCATCGATTTGATCTTTCAGATCAAGAATTACATATTTTACAAGGAATTTTTACCAATCTTCAAAACCGAAAAAACTAAATGGTTAATTGACAATCTGTTAACTATGCTTATAAGTTTGAATAAAATAAATAATGACAAAAAGACATAGCTCAAAACATAAAGTAGACAGAAGATTAAAAGTTAATCTGTGGGGTAGGCCAAAAAGCCCATTTAATTCACGTAACTATGCTCCAGGTCAACACGGTCAAAGACGAGCTGGTAAATTGTCTGATTATGGAATTCAATTACAAGCGAAACAAAAAATGAAATTTTACTATGGTAATATTAATGAAAGACAATTTAGAAATATTTATAGAAAAGCCTCAAAAAAAAGAGGAGATGCTACAGAAAATTTAGTTGGTTTTTTGGAGAGAAGACTCGATACTGTTATATATAGAGCTAAATTTGCAACAACAGTATTTTTAGCAAGGCAGCTTATTAATCATGGCCACATAAGAGTTAATGGAAAAAAAGTTAATATCCCAAGTTATTTACTTAAAGAAGAAGATGTCATTGATATTAAAGATAAATCACAAAACTTAACTTCTATTTTATCATCTTTATCAAGTAAAGAGAGAGAAGTTCCAGAATATATACAATTAGATGAAAAAACTAAAAAAGCGAAATTAATAAAAGTGCCTAAATTTGCTGATGTTCCTTACCCAGTTATTATGGAACCTAAGTTAGTTATTGAATATTACTCTAGATAAATAATTATTTTTTATAATTAATAGATTTACTGTCTAGTAATTTTTGTAGATCTTTGCTTTCAAACATTTCTTTAATTATATCACAACCACCTACAAATTCTCCCTTAACATATAATTGTGGAATAGTAGGCCAATCACTAAATTTTTTAATACCTTCTCTAAGATTTTGGTTTTCTAATACATTTATACCTTTGAATTCTACTTCTAGAATTTTTAACATATTAGAAACAGCCATTGAAAAACCACATTGAGGAGCGTCAGGTGTTCCTTTCATAAACAAACAAATATCATTACTATCTATTTCTTTTTTAATTTGATTATTAACTTCTTGATCCATTATTTTTTTTCCTTTGTTGTTATTGCTAGTGCATGTAATTCGTTACCCATTTTACCTTTTAAAGAATTATAAACAATTTTATGTTGTTCAATTTTAGATTTTCCAACAAAAGTTGATGATACTATTGTCGCTGAGTAGTGGTTTCCATCACCAGCTAAATCTTGAATATTTATTGTAGCATCTGGTATTGCTTCTTTAATTAATACTTCGATTTCACCAATATTCATTGCCATATTTAATCTATATATTTATTAAACCAATTATCATAATGGTTTTTTAATTCTGTAACTTTTATATCAAATTCTTTATCTAATGATAAATTATTTTTTTGTGTAATACCAACTTTTTCATAAAAAACAGAATTTTTATTTAATATTTTTGTTACTTTCTCCAAGTTATTTTTTTCTATTTCTATAATATATCTTCCTTGGTCTTCACTAAAAAAATATTCATGATTTTGAACTAAAGATTTTGGTCCATTAATTTTAGCTCCCATATTACCTAAAATACACATTTTTGCTAAATTCACTAACAATCCCCCTACAGATATATCATGAGAAGATAGTATAATTTTTTCATTAATTAGTTCTAATATTGTATTTCCATTATTTTTTTCATTAAACAAATTAATTTCAGGCGGTGGTCCTTTTAGATTTTTTAAAATGTACCTTGAAAATAAACTTTGATCTAAATGACCTTTTGTTTTGCCTACAATAATTAAAATACTATTCTCTTTTTTTAATTTCATATGCATCATTTTTGAAATATCTTTAATAAGGCCTATACCTCCAATTACTGGAGTTGGTTTTATTCCTACTTCATTGGTTTCGTTATAAAAAGAGACATTTCCAGATACGACTGGAAATTCTAAGTATTTGCTTGCTTCTGCAATTCCTTCAACACATTCAACAAATTCACCCATTGATTTTTCTTTTTCAGGGTTTCCAAAATTTAAACAATTTGTTATTGCAATCGGTTTTGCTCCCACTGAAATTAAATTTCTCCAACTTTCACAAACTACTTGTTTGCCACCGGTTAAAGGATGTGCAGAACAATAGTGAGCTGAAGAATCTATAGTTGTTGCAATTGCTTTATTTGTATTATGAATTCTAACTACACCAGAATTACCACCTGGTTTTTGAATAGTGTCACCCATAACAGTATGATCATATTGTTTCCAAATCCATTCTTTACTACAAACAGCTGGATGTTTAAGTAATTTTTTTAAACTATCAACAATTGTTAGTTTATTTAATTTATCTTTTTTAAATTCTTGTTTTTTTGGAACTAATGTTTTTACCCATTTCCTATCATACAAAGGAGCTTTATCAGCTAAAAATTTAATAGGTATATCTGCAACTTTTTCATTATTAAATTTAAGAACAATTCTTTTACTGTTTGTAGTTTTACCAATTATGGAAAAATCTAAATTCCATTTATCAAATATTTTTTTAGCTTTTTGTTCTTGTCCAGTATTTAAAATTATTAACATTCTTTCTTGACTTTCAGATAACATCATTTCATAAGGTGTCATATTTAGTTCTCTACAAGGGACTTTATTTAAGTCTAATTCAATACCCAAATTTCCTTTTGCTGCCATCTCAACACTAGAAGATGTAAGTCCAGCAGCACCCATATCTTGTATTGCAATTATTGATTCATCCTGCATTAATTCTTGACATGCTTCTAATAATAATTTTTCAGCAAACGGATCACCAACCTGAACAGTTGGTTTTTTTTCTTCAGTTTTATCATCAAATTTTGCACTAGCCATACTAGCTCCATGTATTCCATCTCTTCCAGTTTTAGAGCCAACATAAATTACTGATTTATCAATTCCTGCTGCTTTAGAATAAAATATTTTATTTTTTTCTGCTAAACCTACGGTCATAGCATTTACTAAAATATTACCATTATAAGATTCATCAAAATGAGTTTCTCCAGCGATTGTGGGTATACCCATACAGTTACCATATCCCCCGATTCCTTTCACCACACCATCTAACAAACTTTTTGTTTTGAAGTTTTCAGGAGAACCAAAGTGTATAGAATTTAAATTTGCTATAGGGCGAGCACCCATAGTAAAAACATCTCTTAGTATACCCCCAACACCAGTAGCTGCACCTTGGTAAGGTTCAATAAAAGAAGGGTGATTATGGCTTTCAACTTTAAAAACTATTGCGTAGCCATCTCCCACATCAACGACTCCAGCATTTTCTCCTGGACCCTGTATTACAACTTTTCCTTTTGTAGGTAATTTCTTTAAATGTATTTTTGAAGATTTGTAAGAACAGTGTTCATTCCACATTGCTGAAAAAATTCCTAGCTCAACTAAATTAGGGTCTCTTTTTAATAATTCACAGATCTTTTTATATTCAGTTTTTTTTAATCCATGTTTCTCAACAATTTTGGGTGTAATATTCATTTAATTATTTGATATAATGTCTTTAAAAAAAAGAGAGCCATCTTCTCCACTTAAAAAAGTATCTATCATCCGTTCAGGGTGGGGCATCATTCCAAGAATATTTTTATTTTTATTATAAATAGCAGCTATATTATTAATTGATCCATTAGGATTAGCTTCTTGAGAAGTTTTACCATTTTTATCACAATACTCTAAAGCAATCTGACTATTATCTTCTAATTCCTTTAACTTATTATTATCAATATAATAACAACCTTCATTATGTGCTATATGAAATTCTAAAATTTCTTTATCAACATTTTTAAAAAAAAATTGAGAATTGTTTCTTATTTTTAAATAAACATTTGAACTTATAAATCTTAAATATTTGTTTCTTAATAAAACTCCAGGTAATAACCCTGACTCAGTTAATAATTGGAAGCCATTACATACACCAAGCACCATCCCTCCTTGTTTTGCAAAATTTATTACTTCTTCCATGATTTTTGATTTAGCTGCGATAGAACCTGTCCTTAAGTAATCCCCATATGAGAATCCACCAGGCAAAACTATTAAATCAGATTTAGGTAGCTCATTATCATTATGCCACACCATTTTATTTTTAAATCCAAATTTCTCTAAAGCAACAGACATATCCCTATCACAATTAGATCCAGGAAATATTATTACAGATGATTTCATTTAAAAATTATATTTTTTCAACAATTTTATATTCTTCAATTACTAAGTTTGCTAGAAGTTTTTTACACAATTCTTCAGCAACAGATTTAGCTTTAGAAAAACTTTCTTCATCAATCTCAAGATCAAAATATTTACCTTGTCTTACACTTTTAATATTTTCAAAACCTATATTATTCATTGTTTGTTGAATAACTTTACCCTGAGGATCAAGCACTGACTCTTTTAACGTGACTACTACTGAAATTTTCAATTTATTTTTTTTTAAGTTTAATTGAGGTTGGTTTATTAAATTTTAATTCACTTATATTTGTAAGCTCATGTAAAATATTTAATCTTTTTGCAACTTCTTTATACGCAGGGATTAAGTTTCCTAAATCTTTTCTAAATCTATCTTTGTCTAATTTTTCATCACTATCTATATCCCACAATCTACAAGTGTCAGGACTAATTTCATCTGCTAAAATTATTTGTTTTTTTCCAGTTCTAGTTTTTCCAAATTCTAATTTAAAATCTACTAATTTTATACCTACACCCCTGAACATCCCTTGCATGAAGTCATTAATTCTAAAACACTGCTCGGTAATCCAATCTAACTCTGTTGCTGTAGCCCAATTGAAAGCAAGGATATGCTCTTTTGCTATTAGTGGATCCCCCAAATCATCATCTTTATAACAAAATTCTATTAATGGACGATCTAAAATAGTTCCATCTTTAATTCCTAATCTTTTAGTTATTGATCCAGTGGCGATATTTCTAATTATAAATTCTATAGGTATTATGTCTACTAATTTAATAAGCTGTTCTCTCATATTAATTCTTTTAACTAAATGAGTTTTAATTCCTATTCCCTCTAAGCTAGTTAGTATATGTTCAGATATCCTATTATTTAAAACACCCTTTCCTTCAATAGTAGATTTTTTCAAGTTATTAAATGCAGTTGCGTGATCTTTAAAATGTTGTATTGCCAAGCCAGAATCAGGTGCAGCATAAACTATTTTAGCTTTTCCTTCGTATAACTTTTTCCCTTTTTTCATAATATATTAAAATGTTCTTTTAAATATATAGTCTATTTTTTTAGTATGATAAGAAATATTAAATATTTTATTCAATTTATTCACAGCTATTTTTTTTGTTAAATTTTTGTCTGAAATCAAACTTTTTAATAGAGTAACTTTGTTTTCCCAAGAAAATTTAGCGTGTTTTTGGACAATTTTATAGGCTTCTTCTCTTGAAAAACCATTTTTTGTTAACTCAAGCATAACTTGTTGAGAAAATATCATTCCTTTTGTTAAATGTAAGTTTTCTAACATCTTTTTGGGATAAACATTCATATTTTTTAAAATACTTTTTAATCTAACTAAAGCAAAATCTAATGTAATTGTTGCATCTGGCCCTATATTTCGCTCGACACTAGAATGAGATATATCCCTTTCATGCCAAAGGGCAATATTTTCTAAAGCTGGAATCACATAACTTCTAACTAATCTTGCGAGACCTGTTAGGTTTTCACTTAATATAGGATTTTTTTTGTGGGGCATTGCTGAAGAGCCTTTTTGTTCTTTAGAAAAAAATTCTGTCACTTCTTGAACTTCAGTTCTTTGCAAATGTCTAATTTCAGTAGAAACCCTTTCTACTGAGCCAGCAACTATTCCAAGTACAGAAAAAAAATATGCATGTCTATCTCTTGGTATTATCTGGGTAGAAATTGGTTCAATTTTTAATTTTAGTTTTTTTGCTACATATTTTTCTACTCTTGGGTCTATATTTGCAAAAGTTCCTACTGCACCAGATACTGCACATGTTGAAATTTCATCGATTGCTTGGATTAATCTTTTTCTATTTCTTTTAAACTCAGCAAAATAAGATGCAAGTTTTAAACCAAAAGTTATAGGTTCTGCATGAATACCATGACTTCTACCTATACATACAGTATTTTTATATTTTTTAGCTTGAGATTTTAATACTAGTAATATTTGGTCTATATCTTTTAGTAAAATTTTCCCAGATTGAACAAGCTGCATATTAAAACATGTGTCCAATACATCTGATGAAGTCATACCTTGATGTAAAAATCTAGCTTTATAGCCTACTTGTTCTGTAACAGAGGTTAAAAAAGCAATGACATCATGTTTAACTTTATTTTCAATCTGATGAATTCTGTTTACTTTAATTTTTGTTTTTTTCTTGACTAAAGATGAAATGCCTTTTGGAATTAAGTTAATTTTTTCCATTCCTTCAGCTGCAGCAATTTCTATATCAAGCCAAATTTTATATTTGTTAAATTCTTCCCAAATAGAAGTTAATTCTTTTCTAGAATATCTTTTAATCATAATAAGTAAGGTGGTTGATCAAATTTAATATCAGATTCTGTAAAAATTTCATATCCATTATGTGTTACACCAATTGTATGTTCGAATTGTGCTGATAAAGATTTATCTTTTGTTACAGCCGTCCATCCATCTTTTAACATTTTAACATCAAATTTTCCCTCATTAATCATTGGCTCTATAGTGAAGGTCATACCTTCTTCTATAGAAGGGCCAGTATTTTCTTTACCATAATGAAGAATATTTGGGTCTTTATGAAAAGTTGTTCCAGTCCCATGACCACAAAAATCTCTAACAACCGAAAAACCTTTTTCTTCAGTATATTTTTGTATAGTTGCTCCAATATCACCTAGTTTAAGACCTGGCTTTACTAATTTAATTGCCATCATCATAGACTCATAAGTTGCTTTAACTAAATTTTTTGATTTTACAGAAACGTCTCCAACAAAAAACATTCTACTTGTATCTCCATGATGTCCATCTACGATAGCTGTAACATCAATATTTAAAATATCACTTTCTTTTAAAACTTTGTTTGAAGGAATTCCGTGACAAACAATATGATTTGTAGATGTACAAACTGATTTTGGAAAACCTCTATAGTATAGTGGGGCAGAGTAACCTCCGTTATCTCTTATATGTTCATAACAAATTTTATCTAAAGTTTCAGTGCTTACTCCTGGCTTGATATAGGGTGTAATAATATCTAAAGTTTTAGCAGCCAGTTTTCCAGCAATTTTCATTTTCTTGAAATAATTAGAGTAATCTTTCATAAACTACATTTATATTATTTTTATTTCCTTATTAACTTTTATTTCTTGAAGATCTAAACTGCAATCATAAATAAGCAAATTAACACCTTTTTCTCTAGCTTGTAAAAAAGAAGAGAAATATTTAGGGTCAATTTGTCCTGCAATTTTGAATTTTTTAATATTCTCTCTTTGAATCAAGAATAAAATATAACTTTCATAACCATTTGTTTTTGCCTCACATAGTTTTAATAAATGTTTTCTGCCTCTTTCTGTTACTGAGTCTGGGAATTCAGCAATATTATCGTTAAGTGATAATGTGACATTTTTAACTTCTAAAAATACTTTTTTTTTATCTTTTTGTAAAAAAAAGTCAAACCTTGTACCTTTATCAAATGTAGTTTCTGCTTTTATCTCTTTATAATTAGAAAGATCTTTAATTTTATTATTGATAAGAGCCTCATGAACAATTTTATTAGCTCTATGAGTATTTACACCAACTAAACTATTCTTAACCTTGATAAGCTCTAATGTATATTTAAGTTTTCTTTTTGGGTTATCACTCTTTGATAGCCAAACATCATTTCCCTGGTCTAACAAGCCCAACATTGAGCCTGAGTTAGGGCAATGAGATGTGATAGTTTTCTTATTTACACATACATCTACAAAAAATCTTTTATATCGTTTTATTAATTTTCCTTTTAATAATGATTGTTCAAACTTCATAAAAAATTATAATATTAACTTATAAATGAATAATAAAGAAAAAAAATTTACAGCTGCAATAACAATAATTGGTAATGAGATATTATCAGGTAGAACACAAGATACAAATGTTCAAACTATTTCAACATGGTTAAATACTTTGGGTGTAAAATTAATAGAAGTAAGAGTTATTCCTGACATAGAGAGTAAAATTATTGAAACAATCAATGAGTTAAGAAATAAATTTGATTATGTTTTTACAACTGGAGGAATAGGCCCAACCCATGATGACATAACTGGAGAGTCGATAGCAAAAGCTTTCAATTTAAAATATGAGATTCATACAGAAGCTTTTAATTTATTAAAAAATTATTATAAACCAGGAGAGTTTACTGAAGGTAGACAAAAAATGGCAAAAACTCCATTAAATGCAAAACTTATTTTAAATCCCACAAGTGGTGCGCCAGGTTTTTTTGTAGAAAATGTATTTTGTTTACCTGGAGTTCCTTCAATTCTTAAATCTATGTTAGGCGGTTTAAAGAATGAAATTATAGGTGGACAACCAGTTATTAGTGAAAGCATTAATTTACGAACAGTTGAAAGTGAAATAGCTAAAGAGCTTACTATAATCCAAAATAATAATAGCTCTATTGAAATAGGTAGCTATCCTTTTTTTAAAGCTGGTAAATTAGGTGTTTCAATCGTATTAAGATCAGAGGATCAAAAAAAAATTGACAAAAGCAAGTCAGAAATCATAAGTTTAGCTTCGACAAAAAAAATTCAAATTATATAAACTTATATGTTATATTTCGGATACGGCAGCAATCTTAATCACAACCAAATGAAAAAAAAAAGATGTGTTGGTTCAGTATTTGTACAAACTGCCTATTTAAAAGATCATGATTTATCATTTTGCCACCCAAATAAAAACAATGTCTTTGGTTATGCTAATGTTTTTAAAAAGAAAGGATCAAAAGTCCCAGGTGCTGTGTGGAAAATCAGCAAGAAACATGAAAAAATTTTAGATCTATACGAACAATTTCCTTCAATTTATATAAAAGATTTTTTTTACTTAAATAAAAAAAAGGTGATGTTTTATAAAATGAAACTATGCACTTTTAAAAGACCTTCTTGCAGATACATGAATCTGATTCGAATAGGCTACATCGATTGTCAAATGAATATAGAGTATTTAAAAAATAGAATGTCTCATTATAAGATTCCATGTAAGTTTAAATGGAAATTATAAAAGATTAGTTGCTATTTTTAAACTGGTACTAAACTGGCACCTAAAAAGATAATGTGTTAAAAACTTAAATGAAAAAAATAATTATAACATTTCTAATTTTATTAATATAAAGTTTGCACTACTTTATTTACTCTTTCTTTACCATCTGGGATTATTTGCTCCAAAAATTTATGACAATTTTC
>MDTB01093021.1_pt1 | contig 25067 bp, 15 predicted proteins | sample 811161 | NCBI WGS metagenome assembly MDTB01 (sample SAMN05326650, study PRJNA326480) | marine metagenome | isolation source: seawater | place: Mediterranean Sea | collected 2009
GTGAAAACGTGTACACGCTTGGTGCCACGCTCTCGTAGGCGGATGTTCGTGTGTCCACGGGTTGCAGCTTTGAGGGCTGCTCCTCGTGGTTGCTTGCTCGCAAATACTTGGCTGGTGTCTTTACCGCTCTCCATGAGAACGAAATATTTCTTGTCTGACATTTGGATTACCTCCAAACCTCAATCACAACTTATAGTTAATATATTTTTTGCCGAAAAAAGGCAATACTGCGCCACATATGCCTTTCAGTACCGCATTCCGAAGCCTAAAAATGCAAAAAACAAGGCACTGCAAGACTAGAATTCTGCACCTGCAAGCGTCTTTGAATCGAGTATACCGGGAATCTGACGAATCGACTCAACAACTGTTGCAGCAATGGATGAGAGATCATCGGCAACCAATTTCACAATCAAGTCGTAATCACCGAATAAAACCGTTATATCAGCAACAACGTCGAGGTCTTTCAGTTGAAGATAGACATCGTGCTCTACTCCGGGAACAACGTTCAGCAACACATACCCTACCGCCATGACGACCAAACCTTCCTTGCGCATTCAGAATAATATCTCATCGGTGTTGATTTCTGCAGATTCAAGACGTGCGGCATGTTCCTCGCGTATTGAGTCCCATTGCTCTGTCGTCCAGTCTTCTGGTTTATCCCCTTGCAGCCAAGCTACGAAAGCTTCCTCTGTCCAACCGTCGGGGAGTGGAGGTGTTTCAGAAGCCATGCTCAACAACGATGCTTCGGCTTGCGCAATTGAGTCCGATGTGAGCTGGTTCAAATCATCAAGCGATTCATCTGTCGCCCATTTCTCTTCAATGCCTCGTCGACGGACAAGCAACATCGTGGTCAAAAGAATCGCTATGAGGCCGAGTCCGAGCAGTAACCATGGTAGCGGAGAAGCAGGTGCTGCGGACGTGACCAACCCCTCATTCGTCGCATTGCAGTTTACTTGACAGACGTAAGGTTCGACACTTACGTTCGTCGACGCCCATGCACCCGTCTCTCCGTCTGAATCCTCGCAATCGACGTAAACGCGTAGGAATTCGGTTGTCTCGTTGAGGTTTCGAGGAAGTGGCCACTGCAACTGAATCAATCCAAAAGCATCTTGCGATTCGATGGGGAGTAACGCTTTCTCCCAGACAGCACTGTTGTTGTCAATGACAACTTCAACAGCGCACAGCACATCCTCCAATCCATCCAGATCAGTGATGGTGAGTTGAAACAACAGGTCGCTGCCTGCTTCAACCAAAGTTGGTACCGTACCATTGACGATTGGGGGTGCATGCCGAAACACCATTGGTATTTGCATTGAAGCTGGATATCCGTCAATTGTTGATGCAACAAGTTGTATTGAGCCTCCATCAGAAGCAAAAGACCCGTCCAATTGAAGCCTAAACCAATAAACGTCTTCTCCAGTAGCTTGGAGGCAACCATCGTTTGAAACAGCCCAATCGGGTTGCTGGATTTGAGGCGCAGAAACCGACCAACCAAGTTGACGCAGTGAGAGCTGGATATTTTCCAATGGGCGGTCGCTTTCAATAACAGCACCGAGTACAGCAGGGTGGCCAAACATCAATTCCTCAATTGTCCCTTGTTCATTGCAAGGAATCATCGAAACGATTTGAGGCACATTGAGAATCAACGGGATGGAGGCAGTTGCAGATGATTCAACACCTCGTGAATCCTGCAGAACGGCCAAGACGTTGATTTCTCCCGCTTCAAGAAGTCCAAGCGGCGGTTGGAGTCTCATCCGAATCTCACCTTCATTGACGAAACCTTCCACTGAAAGGACTTGCAAACCATAACCAGGCCAATCGATTTCGACTTCCCCAAGATACCCATTTACGAGATCATCTTCATCTTGGACAACAATCCGAATGAATTCGTCGTCGTTATCGACAATCCGGTCGATGGTCGAATTGGATTCATTCTCAAAAAACAACTGGATTTGAGGCGCTCGATCCCTAACCACGATGGTCCTTTGAGCGACAAGGCTTCCGTCATCTTTCCTCATTTCAACATCGATTGAATCCGTGGAAGAACCGTTCTCTACAACAAAGGATGATTCATAACAATGATGATTTGCATCCCCCATCGCAACGTAAACAACTTCGCCAATCAGTCCTCGGGATACGAGGAATTGTGGGTGCTCAGTCGCAGAATCGTGGTCAACATCGAGGACACATCCCGTGATTGTTTGTTGAACCCCACGAAGAATTCCCATTGAAGATGTTGGGGGGAGTTGAGTCACACCCAACCATGGAGGGTCCGCATTCGACATGTGTGGCCCAAACCATGATGATGGTGCATCAAGGACTTTTGCGACATCCTCTGCAAGAAGTTCGGTTTCCATAGCAAGCCCATCCCGAGCCGTTATGTGAAGAGCGAGTTGTCCAGTCACGACGTTGATTGGTAGCGTAATCATCGCTTCCCAAGTCGTACCGTTGTCATTGGACCCCATCGGACCAACATTCCATGTTGTGTTTGAAATCGAACAGTTTGAGCAAAGAACACTCCAACCCATTTCTACCGATTCCACACCCTCATCATCGGATGCAGTAACAGTGCACAGAAATGAATCACCACGGGCATATTCATTTTCATCACAGGCAACGTACTCGATGGTTGGAACATCGTTCACCCATATCCGCATCAGAATGAAATTGTTCAGCGTATCGCGTTCAAACGATGTCGAATTATCGTGCGCATACCGTACACGAACGTCCAACCACCCAGGTTGGGTTGGAGTTAGGGGTATCATAACCGACATTCTCGAGCCTGCTTGATTCCCCTCGACGATGCTCACATTTGCCGTGGACATCAAGACGGAACCCTGGAGATTAATCACATCGATTTGTCCGTTTCCTGCGGACATTCCATTGTTTTGCATTGCAACCTCAATATATCCGGTTTGACCCACAGAAAAATTGTCGAGAATGCGTGTATCGAGGAGTTCGACGTCGTGTAATGTGCTCATGTATGGGGCCATCTTTGGATCGCCAACAACGACACCCATCCAAGAAAGATAGGTGTTTGCTGCAGCATTTGCTTCGGCAAAATTGTACCCTTGGGCATACATTGAGAACAAGACACTTGGTTGGCCCACGGCTGTCAAGTACGGCTCGTACACGTAACCCTTGACGCCACTCACGCCGTCTTCAAGAAGATCCGCAACAAGGGACTGCCCGTACGTTGTTCCAAGCGTGAATGAACGCCCCCCTGTGGAAACCGCTGTTTCTGCGATGGAACCGTTGTTCCACGACATATGTGGCCGAATGGCACGAAGAGTGAAACTATCGATGTACACTGAACCACTGGTTGAAGTTGCGACGACATTCAGGGGCACTTGAATTCGAAGGAAGGTTGCATTATCATGCGGGCGGAACCGCATTTCGGCGCTCCCCCAATCGTTTTCGAATGTCTTTGAATTCGATGTGTTTGATGAGAGGATGTTGCCCTGATCGTCAACACCCTCGACGGTCATCGCAAAACTGCCATAGACATCTCCGTCCCGCTTACCGGCAAGGGAGATGATCCATGCATGACCTTCCAATTCAGAATCAATTGGGACAAATTGCTCAAGTGAAGCCCCTGATGCACCCGACCCTGAGTACGCTTGACAGTCCTGATAGATGTCACGACTTAGTACGGTAATTTCATCATCGGAGAGAGCACTCTCCCAGACCATCACTTTGTCGATCATACCTTCAAAATACGTCGATCCTGCTCGGTTAACGCCGAGCTTGTACAGATCAATGTTGTTAACAGACCCTGTTGGGAAGGTTGTCGTGCGAACATGAACACCATCGAGGTATTGCCTTGCTGAGCCGCTATCAAACACTGTTGCAAGATGCATCCATTGCTGGGCTTCAATATCACCAAACGTGTGCGTCTGGTTGTTGTGCAACCGCCACTCTCCGCTGAAAACAGCGTGCTGGAAAGACGTGTTTGAACCAGCGTTGTCTGAAACAGCCAGTACCGAAGCATAATTTGGAAGGGTTGTTGAATTTGCCCATACCCATTGGCTCACCGTAAAATTACCGACCCAATCGTCAACATCGACCTCGACATAATCGTCAACACCATCGTACCAAAGGCAACCTCCATCAGCACATGCTCTCCAATTGGTTGCATCCATGTTGTAGAGTGTCATGTTCGAGCCGTTTGCGACCGAATCGTTGGACACGGTACCGATACCTTCGTCAAAATTCCATGCGTGAATCAATGCAGAGGCTGATGGTGGCGTACCGTCTGATACGAGGAATGCAGATGCAGGTACCAACGCTTTCGATTGATTCGGGCCTTCCCATTTCAGATTCAAGCCGTGTGGACCTGTGCCCTGGAAGAATTCTATTTTGAAATCGTGGAGACCAGCTGTAATGTTTCGGGTACCTGATATCTCCCGCATACCATGTGAACCATAGTTGGTCACCAAGCTCAGCCCGTCAAGCCACAACTCACTTCCATCATCGCTCGTGAGGTAAAACGTCCAATTACCAGAATCTGGAACGTTGATGAGTCCACTGAATCGGGCTCCCCAATTGTTTTTGAAACGATTATCAAGACCCGGGTAAGCGGAATTCATCGAATTGTACTGCAGGGATGATTCAATTCGGGTATGTTCCGGAGTTCGATCAATGAGCGATGGCATTGAACCGGTATTGAAACTCACACCTTCGTTGTCAAAGAACTCTGCAAAGATTCCTTGCGTCCCGTTGCTTGATTCATCTGAACATGAAGCAGAGATTGTAGCCTCAAGTGATGCGCTACCGGCGTCTTTCACACTGGTTTGATAGTTCCAGGCAAAGGAGTCGCCTGAGGACAGTGTGGGGACCGTGGCATTCCAATGACGAACACCGCTTGTCCATGTTGCATCTTCTGTTTCAAAGCCGGTGTTCTTTCCCCAATTCGCACCCCAATTATCATCGTTCGAACCCCATGAGGCATATCCCATAACGTTGCTAACATTGGTTACAAATCCCGTTTCCTCATCGAAAAAGACACTTTGATTGTACAATTCTGTAAGTGTCGAATTTGCGGTGTACAAATCATCGTTCCAGAACTTGTAGCCCGAGCCGTTGCGGTTTGTGGCCAAATCCAGTACATAAGTACCGCTTTCTCCAAGGCTGTTGTTCGCTTTTTCAATCAGATTGAGTGCAGTCTCAACGGTATACCCTGTGAGTCTCGTAACGAGGTAAAAACCATGCTTTTGCCTGGAAAAGGACTCAAAATCTCCGCCTGTGAGAGGTCCATAGGTATGCGTTGACCAATAATCCCCTCCAATGCTGCTGTTGTAAGACCCTCCGAGTAAAGCGAATTCCTGATCGAAGGATGCTTTGTCGAGACCTCCGTTTACCCGCAATGGCATGCCTTTGCTGGTCACGAGATAATTCATGTCCGATACATTGCTTCGATTGTTCAACATCTCAAGGAATGGTAACGCAAAGAAATTCATAAATTGCTCCCTGTTGATGGTCTCGCCTGTTGGCGTTCCTTCAAGATTGAAAACAAAAACACGTTCGTGGCTTATGTTTCTGGCTTCGACAAAAGCCCAACCAATGGTTTTGCTGGACTCTGATTTGTTGTTGATCAACACCCCCACATCGCTGTAATCGTAGACATCCATAGCGTTGAAACCATTTGGTACGGCAATGGTTTGATTGTCAAGGTTGAGCCAATTATCACCTGTCGTAAACCCTTGGAAGAGGCTTGCAGCCGGTTCTACATGAGGTGATTGATGAGGAATTGAGGGCGAGGTTGGCAGAGCACTGAACAGTGAACCAAGCATAAGGGCAACAAGAAACAAACTCGTCCCCCTACCTGCCATGGTTCGTCGATATCAAAATGTAGTTAAACAGTATTGATGGATTGCGCATGAACCAATGAAAGAAAACATTGTTTCCATGGAAAAAACACTGAAAGAATATGAAGGGTGGCCCCGTCTGGGCAATTAATGGCAGAGTTATACATGGCTCGGACCTGTCGATGGGGATCCCTTCGCGTTGTAGGTGGAGATGTGTGGAATCATGAAGGAGATGTCCTCATCACACCTGCGAACAACCGACTTTCCGGAAGGGAAGGTCTGGACAATATGATTCACCAGAAAGCGGGCGAAGAACTTACACAGGCGACTCGAAACATCTGCCTAGAAATGCGCAAAATCAATGCCCCACCTTGTGCAGTGACCCATAATGTTGTGACCGAACCCTTTGCCCTCGCAGATCGATTCAAACACATCATCCATGTCGTCGGTCCTGATTGTCGACGGCCAAATCAGGATGAAAATCGAAGAGACCTTCTACCAAGCACCTACTACAACCTCTTTGCAACGCTCAAAGAATTGGGTGCGATGGAAAATGTCATTTCCCCACCGCTGAGCATGGGCGTGTTTGCCTATCCGCATCGCGAAGGTGCACGGCTCACGCTCGAAACGCTGCTTGGACTTCTCGATGGCGAGGAAGACCCAGGGGTGAAAACCTTCACCATCGTCGTGAAGGAGAAGAATTTCATTTCCAACATGCGAACGGTCTATCGTGAAGTCAACGATCTGTTACCCGGTATAGACACCACAAACGACTGAGGCCTGTGCCATGAGCGACCTTCCTCACATGGTGAGCGTCGCCCTTCAATCCTCCTCATCTTCCTTTGATGCCGTTCTCATGGTTTCAAACGACAGCCGTAAAGTACGTTCGATTGTTGAGATTCTTCCTACCAGCTTACCGTTACGTGTCATGACAAGCCTGAGTCGTGTTCGCGATGCGTTGATTGAACATGCTATCGATGCTGATGTCCTCGAGGAGGGATTGTCCACGAAGGGTTTGTCCATCCTCAATGAATTGTATGACCTGGTACTCCAAGGCATGGGCGAACGATGGATTGCAAAGGGCGGCCGATTGCTGATCGTTCTTGCCGAACCAATCGATGGCGTGATCATGGTTGACACCAAGATGCTCGGTGCTGAACGTCTGACTGCAATTGCTGAGGAACAGAGCATCGAACTTGAGGTTCTGATTCGAATGATTGAACTCGCACGAGCCATCGGAACCAGAGGTCGAGAAGGCACCGCTATCGGCGCCTTGTTTGCAATCGGGAACATTCAGAAGATGCGAGGCAATTCAACAGCAATGGTGCTTAATCCATTCAAGGGCCATGGTGAAGCAAAGCGTGATGTCCGAAACAAGGAAAATCATGAGACGCTTGCGGAATTTGCTTGGTTGGATGGTGCCATTCTTTTCAATCGAGAAGGAATTGCAAGCGACGCCGGTCGATACATCCAGGTTCCATCTGGGCTCACCCCAAAATCAGGTGAAGGTGGCCGACATCTCGCTGCACGTGCCATTTCACAATTAACCGAAGGCGTTGCTGTTGCGGTTTCTTCAACCGGAAGCATCGTCCTCTATGCAAACGGTCGTGAGCGATACCGTGTACGAATTAAATGAGATTGATTGCCTCGAGGAGTGTTAATTCTCCTAAAGCAACTTGTCTCGCTAGTTCGGAAGAGATTGTGATACGACCTTGACTTTTTATTCGACTTCGACGTTGAATCTCTCGGATTTCGCCTTCCGTTGTTTGCAATTCAAATGGTTCCCAGACCCTTTCTCCAGAAAGTGTTGCAATTCGAATCGCTGAAACACCGTGTTGGTTCCTTTTCACGCCTCTGGATGTTTTTTGTTCGTTCACCAACTCAACAGCATATCCCCGAGCGAGCATGGCATTAGCAAGACGGTTACGATGCGATGGAGACCCTTTTCCCATTCGAAGTAGAAGGTGTTCAAATTCGTGATGTTGAATGAGGGACTCGATGGTCTCGATGCACTCTTCAACGGATTCCGTTTGTTTTGTATCGATCAAAACACCGTCTGTAAACCATGCAAGTCCTGGGCGAGGTCCAGTATCTACACCCAAGATGAACCGATGAGTTTGCGATGTGCCTTTCAATGCGAGGATCGCTGCTTCGACTGCGATATCAAGCGATTCTAAATCAGCAGCAATCGGGCGCCCATCGGATGAATTATTTGCTACTTCATCGATTGAACCAACCCAAATGGAGTCCTTTTCTGGCAACGGTTGATCGATCGAATATTGCTCGACGTTGATTTTCCTCGTCCGGAGAAGATGCATAATGCGGTAAGCAAGTTGGAAATCATCGGTCCGAACGAGAATCCTTTGCACAAAAAGTTCCACGCTCTCGTCCTCTATAATCCTCCGTCTTGTTTCAAATTGAACGAACGCACCTTGTTTGTCGTAAAATCACCGAAGTCAATAAAGGCGGTTGACAACATTAAGACATCATGACAAGCCAATACGAGCGTGAGTTGAGGCACGTTCTCGCCGGTATACCCGCAGGTGTTGAAGCGGTCATCAAATCTTGTTCTGTAGAACAAAAGGAACGGATGCGATTTGTCCTTCAACGCCCCTTCCTCGTCGTACGGGCTGCAGGTTCAGGCATCGAGGGGAGCGGAGACCTGTTGGCCCTCAGAGGCGATCTCTCGTTCCCAATTGAAGTAAAAACAACAAAATCCAGAAAAATCTACCTGAGCGGCCGCACCCTTCACCAGTACGAAGCGCTGGTGTATGAGGGCGAGCGTTGCGGACTCATGCCACTTTACGCTCATAGATTGAAGGGCACTCGTGGCGATTCATGGAGGATTTTTCGCGTTGAAACCTCAACTCTTGAAGGACGCCTTCGCGTGCTAGCACGTCGCATTCCACCCCTTCCTCGCACTCGCAAAGACAGGGCATTTATCGATTGGGACCAAGGCTTGCCTCTGAACGAGTTCATCCACATCGTTTGCCAACACAATGAAAACTCACCAACGCTCGAATACATTCAGAAACGAAGTGTGATTGAAGGAGAGGCGGGTGTCGATTCTCCCGTTAAAGCGTCGATTCTTGATGAACTTCAACGGCGCCGGACCATTACCCGTTGATCAAAGGTACGGCATCAGAATCAAAAACAGAAGCATGAACAGCAGTCCAAGCGATGAGAAGTTGCTTGCTTTTCTCGAAATTTGATCAATCCAAAGAGGGTGGAAATTCCAGAGTTTGAGCTTTCGGCCAAAAGCCCGGAGTCGGGATAAACCAGCATGAACCATGTCCTTGAACATGTGGCCTCCATCGAATGGAACCATTGGCATGAGGTTGGTAAACCCGAGAAGAATGTTGACCCACATGACCCAAAACAGGAGGTTGACAAGGAAGAGCAAACCCTCTTTCCCGACCAAATTACCAAACCATGAGTCGTCTGCTTCAAGCATTGCTTCCTCATTCGGATGCATCGCAACTCCTTGGAACTGGAATGGGATGAACATCGTGGTAACAACATGGAATGGAGCGATCAATGTTCGTTGCAGCATTGTGTATTCTAGGTTAGGAGAGAGTGGACCTGCGAGGCGGTCGATACCAGCTGTGTTCGAATTCAACCCTTCTACACCCAAAAACGGGTCGCCGGGTTCAATCGCAAGCGAATCGAGTTGTTCACTTGAAAAGCCCAAACTCTGGTAATACGTATACTTGTCAGAAAGCGTTGCGTTGACCGTTTCTCTGGTCCCATCTTCATGCAATACCCCAATCAGTACTGAATCGCCTGCTTGGTGTAGATCGAGAAGTTCACGAAATCCTTCGAGTCCAACGACGTCTTCTCCTTGAATGGTTTCAATCGTGTCCCATGGTAACATGCCTGCATCATCGGCTCCCTGGTCCTTGACGATGCCCGTCACGTGAATGGACTGATTACTCGATGCAAACTGACCTGCGATACCGCCAATCATGATGAGCAGAACAAAAGCTGCAAACAAATTTGTCGCTGGACCTGCAGCAAACATACGCTGTCGTTCTCGACGTGGTGCTTTGAACAACTCCTCACCTTCAGGCTCTGCAAATGCGCCGAGAGGGAGTGGGCCCAACTGCAACAGACCAAATGAACGGATTCTCATGCCGTGGCCTCGGGCGAGTAAACCATGGCCGAATTCGTGGATCACCAACGCCACAATGAACCCGATAAGACCCCACCAGAGTGGAATCATTGGGTTAATGCCCGGAATAGCAACAAGTTCACTTGCGCTTGGAGGATCAACATCTGGGGGTGAAATCAGTGCCCCTACAAAAGCGAGGATAAGGACCAATCCTACCATGAGCATCGCCAGGGTGCAAACCCAAAGAGAAATTTCCCCGTAAATCCTCCAAAGGCGGCGTGGTTTTGCAACCTTTTCCAGCAGCTTGAGTCCTTTCTTCGTACGTACCATGAGGACAAAGCCAAACACCCGTGTAGCATTCCAGCGATCCAAAACACCGTTGCGTTCCCATCGCTTGAGAAGCAAATACCACCCAAAAATTAGGAGTGGAATGATGCGCCAATCGAAATCGACGGCTCCCCAAGCTGCTGCCATAACACATCGGAATGTTTGCTTCCATTTCAATCAATGCACCAACTCGTGGAAGTGAAGGTTCATCAATGGGGATGCAAAGGTGGGTTCATGCTGCACCGAGCTGCTGTCGAGGCATGGACCAGTGACAAGTGGGGTCAACCATCGGTCCAAATCGCTGAATGGTTGATTGAAGGTGATGTTGTTCAAGCATTTATTCGACTCCAGCGAGGCGCATTGATCATCGATGCAACCGTTGACGAAACTGGTCATCTGCGATGCAAAAATCATCTCCATATACCGTTCGACCAATGGAATCCGGGGTCCATCCAAGCAAATCGCACACGAGATTCACGCGTGCGATTTCGGCACAGGCATGCTGAAATTACCCTCTCTGCTCGATTTCGCGCCCCTGAATGGGGTCAGGCACTCCTTGAAGAATGGTTGATGGCTCAACGCGGTGAAGAAACTCGTCCGAAAAGTTCTGAGCAGCGACTCGCAACAATCCGACGTTCGAAAGCGAGCATTGAACGGTACCTCGAACAATCAAATCTTGATTATGCCATGGAGATGTTGGCCACGACCCAAGTCAGCCTTGACAATTCTGTACGAAATCTCGCTCATAACCGTGCCATTGCAGAAAGTGAAGAATGATCATTCTTCTTCATCAATACCCAATGCTACGAGATAGGCTTTTTCTTGCTGTGCTTGTATGTTCTCAGGCGAGGATGCGAAGATTCTTTTCACAATAGGTTCAGCAAACATCGGGAAGACAAGAACACATCCAATGCAAGCAAGGAGATACATAATCGAGGAGCTCGGTACGTAAGTTAAGCCAGGGCCGGTTGGACTGACGATCAGCTTCACTGCACCAAGCCATGGGATTTCAGCACCAGCACGACCCACGAGCCAACTTTCCTGCACAGGCCCCAACATTGATCCATCAAGAGAACGAAGACCCGATGAACCATTGACTGCTTCAGGGCCTTGATCAACTGAGCACTTGTTGGCATCACCCAATGTAAGCAAGCCTGAGTGCTCGGGGACCCAATTATCAATCACCAGATGTGGTTCGACCCCTGCATGAACAAAGCGTTTGCAATCGTAGTACCCTGCGTCAATTCCATCAAAGGATATTGTGATATTGCTCTGATTCACAACATTTGTCCCCGGTACATCCCATGTCAAAATGCAAGCACCTGGTTGACCATCAATTCTCCATTCTGAATCAAAATTGCCACCCGTAGGGCATGGATTCGCCGTACCTGTAGCAGGATACGCCTCATTGGGTACAACCCTCAAAATTGCACGATGGATAATCGGAGTTGAGGATTCACCGCTTTTCTTGTAAATGACAACATCACCTTCCATCCCGTGTGACTCGTGACCGTAGTACAGGTTTGATGAATCCGTGGCTTCGGCGAACGTCACGATGTTTTCGAACGACGATTTGTGGACCATGACAAGATCGCCTGCGTCGATGCTGCCAACCTCTCCATCACTGTCGTGTATCATGCTCGAAGATTCAACAACAACGAGCGGAGGCATCGATTGTGTGTGTGCATACAATGCTGCTATGAGGACGACAACCATGCCTCCTGCGAGCAATATCTCTCGAAGGAGAAGTTTGGTCGAATCGGAGGGCTGCAAAGAATCTCCACCACTTCAACGTCGCATGCCTCGTTCTTTGAGGTACGCATTCCACCGTTCTTCATGGCCTGCGCCAAGTGCTGCCGCAGAGCGATCACCATCCGAACGGCGACGCTTTAGTTCAGCTGTGCTTTGGATTTCATACAATTCATCGAGAGTGCTAACGTGGCCTTTGTAAACCAAAAATTCTGGCGTGACGAAAATCAATCCTGTAGCAGCAGCAACGAGCACCCCAATGGCTGCACCTGTGTATTCGCCCCAAGTGTCGGATTCTTGCAGGAAAAGAAGTTGGGACAAACCGGCCAAAAACAAAACAAGGAACGCTCCGAAAAGTGTTGCTAAAATCGAGTAATGCCGCCCATGCTGAGCAGCCCACCATTGCGAAAACAGGCCTGCCATGTCTCTCCCTCGGTCGTACCTACGGGCGATGTTCTTCAAGATGATTGCGGAAGAATGCGTGATGCCCCGTAGCCGATGCGTTGATATGCTAAACAAAGATAGTTGTTGATGGTGGGTGTGCACACTATGCGGAAAGCCGTTTTTCTTGTCCTCCTGTTCTTCATGTCTGTGATGGCTCCACTGGCCTCCTCAGCGACGACTGAAACCCAGTTTAAGGGCGGAGCAAACTCTTACACCCACACCTTCAGCGGGCAAGGGAACGGCTCTGCGGGCGTCATCACGTTCCCATTCGGCGCTGAGGTTACATCAGCGCAATTCAATTTCTTAGGTGAAGCGAGCACAACAACATGGAGCAATCTAACCAACAATCGCGACTTTGGCGGCGTGGGTACAGGCCAATGGTCGAACACACAGACTGGTACGTTCCCATACGGAACGCGAAGCAACCTTGAAACTGCAAACGATGAGATTGGGTTGCGTGGCAATCCAACCAACAGTGCTGTAACCTTCCGCGGAAGCAGTGAACTCTCGAATGCCAATTCTGCCACCCTGAATGCGACCGGACAGTTTGTTGCCCTTGGAGATCAAAACTACAACAGCGTCACGAAGCAATTTACAGACCTGTCCGTTTCTTCGAGTGCAAGTTGGAATTACCGTGGAATCGTCGTGCCGGTTTCTGAACACGAAATTCACACGACCCGCTATTCCAGTACATCCTTGTACACCGCTCCAACCATCCAGCGATTCAATGCAACGACCGGAGCGCTGCTTGGAACTGCTAGCCTCAGCACCACCGGATGTACCTCCACCGTTTCGAGTTACTGGTACGATGCTGCCGTCGATTCGAATGGAGACATTTGGACCGTTTCCTATTCGTATTACTACCTAACAAAATGGACCCTGAACGCTGCCAAAACACAGTGGCAGTGTTCCTCCTACACAAGCTATGGTTACCCATATTACCTCACTGGTGTGGATTTCGACGACAACACGGGCAAGATGTACGTGAGTTACTACGATTCTTCGACCTATCCGACTTACAACCGTTATTTGATGGAAGTAAACCCAAGCAATCCAAGTTCCATTAACTCAACATGGTCGATTGGTAATGCAGCGGATTACAACTACAAAACAACCTCAACTGCGGGCAATCCCAACTCTGGTTTGGTCGTCGATCTTCCACGTGTCATCCTCAACGAGTACAACGTCCAAGGGTCACGCCACCACCATTTCTCCATGAACGGATTCACACTCGAAAAGATGGGCGTACAAGAAATGCCAAACGGTGGCCATTATGGGATTACACAAATCGAAGATGATGGTAAAATCTATTATTCCTGTTACCACACATCCTACTGCAACACTGTGCAAAGAAAAATCCACATTTGGGGCGATGGAGGTATTTCTGTTTGGCAGACTCCATCGGCAACCACTGCAACGATTTACGGGAAAACTATCACCTCAACAAGATCGATCGATCAAATCAAACTTGAGAGTGCCATTGGATACACTCCATCATCGACCTCCATCAACATTGATGTTTCAAATGATGATGGCGTAACATGGAAGTCGATTTCTGTCGGTTCAACCAAGACCTTTGCCAACAGCGGAAACAAAATTACGTGGAGAGCGACCCTCAATGGTACATCCTCCTTCACACCGATTCTTGATCTTGTTACGATTCAATACACGACGAGTTACTACAGCAGCGGAAACTTCTACCTCCGCTCAAATTACAACAATCCATTCCCATCTTACGTGGCTGGGACCGTCAATTACAACGCAACAATTCCTGCGAGCACATCCATTAGTGTACAACTCGGTGGAAGCACGTCAAGTCTGTGCAGCAGCGGGCTTACGACGTTTGGCCAGAGCGGTCAGACAAAGGCGTTTACAACTCCAAGTTATGGATACCTCTGCCTGCGTGTTACCTTCTCAACAAGCAACTCTGCCTACACACCCGTTCTGCATGACATTCAGGTTGCCCTACACAGCAATGCTCCAGAAAACCCAGGTTTTGAGATTCACACACCTTCACCAATACCTGCGAATTTCAATCCACCGTTGTCACCAACGGTTGGCTGGAAGGAAAATGGCCCGCTGATTGGAACAAAAACCATCGATGCAGTTGGCGCCTCGAATACCATCATCAAAGGTTTCAATGACCGAATTCCGGATACGGGTGCTGGTTTCGTTGACATTCCGATTGACCTCACCTCTGAAAGCAGCGGAATCCTTACCCTGACATCTTTCAGCGTCACCTACACAATTCAGACGGTCAACCTTGAAATTAACATTCCTGAGGGTGAAATCCTGCACGAGCGAACGGAACCTTACGAAGTCGTTACTCGCCACATCGTTGGTGAAAGTGCCACCAAGATACGCGAAGCAACACTCACCCTCATGACAAGTTCTGCGAGCATGAACCCTACGCTGTTCTGGCAAGATGGGGATGTTTTTCCTTCTCCGAACGACCCTGAGGGCTATGTTGTCATGGATGGAAACTCCTATTCGATTCTCAACAACAGTATTCTCGAAATCCACTGGCTGTTCCGCATAACCAGCGATTTCCCCGACCAAAACAACGTTCGCTTCAAAACAGGATGTTTGGATGACAGTGGTTCTGCAGGTTTTGCACCTCTGGATTTGATCAGCGATGAGGGCCTTCGGGTCAACAGAACGTTTGGACTGGGTTGGATGAAGGTTCGAGACAACGAAGGAGACTTGGTACGTGATGACGTCCCCAACAACGCATGGGTCGCTGCTGGAGAAACACTCCATTTCCAAGGTGCAATGTGGTTCATGGAAACCGATGATGCACCTCTTGACAGCGCATTTGACGTTCGTGTCTCACGAAACGGCTGGGTGGAATCAACCGCTCGGGATACGACCAACATCAACGGCTCGTTTTTCATTAGCGTCGTAACGCCGAACATTGACGTACCTGACGGTTTGAATTACGAAGTTCAGACCTACAACGAACGCAATCCAACCCATGTAATGGAACCGAACTCGGACTGGAGCCGCACGTTCCGTGTTGACGCAACAGCTCCCGAGCGACGAGAGGCCTTCCCCGAAGATGGGTCTTACGAGGCAGGTGTCAATCAACAAGATGTGCGAATCCTCGTTCATGATGAAGTGGGGGTACCAATTGAATTGAACCTCATGTATTGGGTTGAAGCAGACCATGATTTGAATCGCAATGGAGTCGCTGATGATTCCGAGTATGCCATGAAACGTGTCACAAACATGAGCGAAAGTAAGACCAAGTGGTTCATGACAACCATCGACCATTCTCGCAACCCGAACATGGGTCGAGTGTCGTACTATTGGACCGGTGGAGATCAGGCCGGCAATCCGGTTTTCTACACGCAGTACGACGATGAGGGTATTTTGTACAACCTCAACTCAGGCCCCGGCTTCAATTTCGATGATGCAACCTTCCAAACCCGGAAAGACTCTGAAGCGGTGTTCACCGGACTTGAATGGGTGGGTCATTCCGATAACGAGCCCGTCTTTGCAGGACTTGAACAATCCATTACCGTAGGTTTCATCGATGCGAACACTGTCATTGACTTCGAGCACATCTCACTTGTCTTCGACTTCGAGGGGCCAAACCCGAGCCGCGATGCTCAACGGATTTCCTATTCCGGTCTGAACAACACCTTCTGGAGTGAGAGCAAATACATCCATCTCTTACCGACCAGTACGATGCGTGAAACAACAAATGAATCGGGTCTTCCTTGGGTCATTGTAACCTACAACTTCGTCTTCGCTTGGGATTGGCCAGACGAAGAAATGGGTGACCTTGCACTGCTGTACAAAGAACGTGGTTCAGATGTCGACAGTGAATTGCTCATCCTTGAACACACCTTCCGCGTCGAGAACGACTTTACGCTCTCTCCTTCCGATTACATGGTTGAAGACGTGAGTGAACCACGTACAGGCGCAGTTGCTGATGGTACGCGCATACGGAAAGACGACCGGCTTGCGTTCAGTGGACGGGTTGTTTACGAGGGTAGCAACGTTCCAGCCCCACGTGACGTTGGTATTTTGGTTGAAGTCTTTGACGGAGAAAAGTTGTGGAGCGATGGATCACTTACCGAGGACGGTGAGTATCTCATTGAGGTTCCACTCGATTCAGCAAAGTCGTTGCAATCCTCCCCAACTCGCACCTGTTTGATTTCCATCACAAACATACCTGGTCGTGGTGAAGACATGACGGGAACGCTTGTTTCGACTACGCTGCGCGTGATTGTAGACGATGCTGCTCCTCGAGTTGTTCGACGGATGGCTCCGTTGAACATCATCGATGTTTCGCCTACAAACGATTTAACCTCAATCTACGTTGAATTCCAAGGCTCAGAAGACGCTGATTTGACCGGTTCTGAACAACTGATTCATTGGGTTATGCGTGACCAAACACGCACCATCACCATTGGCGCTGGCTCCTCTTTGCTGGGGATGCAACAAGAGGGGCAAACCGTCTATTGGACAGGCGAAGTCGACATCACAGCTGGTGGGACGATTCTTCCGCAGGCAGGTGATTTCGTTGGGTTCTACATGACTGGGTGGGATGCTGCTGGCAATCAGTTCCCTGTTGTTTCAAATTCCGAAGCAAGTCCAATTCCGGAGTTGGCTTTCGATGACACAGACTTTGAACGCCAATGGGTACGCTTGGGTGCAGTTGGACCTGAACTCCGAGTTCAATCGATCACTGTTTCCGATGATCATGTTTCACCAGGGACGGATGTTGAGATTACTGCAACCGTCATCAACAACGGTGGACCAACAACGCAGCAATTCAAAGTAGCCTTCTTTGCAGGTGACGCAGACGAACCCTTTGACGTTAAGGCCATTGTTGGCATCGAAGGTGGAGAGAACATTCCTGTTACCGTTGATTGGGAGGTAGAGAACGTTGATCGCATTCGAGTTGAAGTTGATTACGGCAACGTCTTGGTCGAAGTGAACGATAACGACAACACGGCCGAACACGACATCAACATCGCATACGGGCAATACCTTGGATGGCTGGATTCTCCACGAGAGCATCCTTTAGCATGGATTTTCGCTGTTTCGACAATTCTGATTCTGGTTGTGGTGGCAACCGTTGCGAGTCGAACCGCAGTCGATCTTGGTGACGGAGCATTCAGTGAGGATGAGGAAGTCGACTGGGAAGACGAAGACGACTACGATGATGAAGACGACTACGAGGACGACTGACCCCATTTTCATTGACAAATCCTCAAGAAGGGTGGGCAGGCAGAACACTCCACGGGGGTGGGGAGAGTATGTCAGATGTCTTTTCGCTGTTGCATCCACAACTCCAATTCTTTCTTTCACAACGTGGTTGGCAACCAACACCTGTACAGGAGCAGGCTCTCCCCGATCTCATCGATGGAAACGAACGTCTTCTCATCGCTCCAACTGGTTCAGGCAAGACCCTCGCCGCCGTCTTGCCTCTGCTTCATCGTTGCAAGGTTGAAGAATGGAAACCGTTGTCCATCCTCTACATCACTCCCTTGCGTGCCTTGAATCGTGACGTTGATCGTAGGCTCGCTGAGCTGAGTGAAGTACTTGGCCTGCGATTTGCATTACGCCATGGGGATACACCGACAAATGAGCGAACCCGACAAACTCGACGTCCACCTCATCTTCTCGTCACAACACCGGAAACCTTCCAACTCATGTTCACTGGACATCGGCTGCGAGCAATGCTTTCTTCTGTTCAAGCCGTCATCATCGATGAAGTGCATGACTTGGCTGGGAGTGAACGTGGATGGCAGTTACGACTTGGTTTGCAACGGCTTGAGGCATTGTGTGGAAGAACCCTGCAAAAAGTTGGGCTCTCTGCAACCGTTGGCAACCCTGACCAGGTTGCATCATGGATTTCAAACGGCTCTTGTCAACCAATTCTTGCTCCCGCTGAGCGGTCAACAGTTCTTACAGTCGAAACGGCACCACCGCTTGCTGAGGACGAAGTTGGGGCCATGGAGATGCGGTTGTCTCCGAGAGCGCATGCAACGTTCCGCCTTATGTCAGAAATCGTCGAGAACGACCCACCTTGCCTTGTCTTCGTCAACAGTCGGAATGCTGCTGAAACGGTGGCCCAGCGTCTTCAGACCATGGCTCCCCAACTTACGATTGGCGTGCACCATGGAAGCCTTGCTGCTGAAACACGACAAGAAATGGAAGAGAACATTCGTAATGGAACCCTGCAAGCTCTGATTTGCACCTCAAGCCTTGAACTCGGAATCGATGTTGGTTCAATTCGAAAAATCGTTCAGTTGGAAAGCCCACGTTCTGTGGACCGGATGTTGCAGCGAGTCGGTCGTGCAGACCACCGCATTGGGGGAATCGGTCGGGGGCACTTGCTGGCTTGGGAAACCGACGGAATCGCAGAATCTGCTGTCATCGCGCATCGCTCGCATCTCGGTTCGATCGAAGATGTTGAATGGAGAAATCGCCCCTACAGCATTGCTGCGAATCAGATCATGCTCATGGCCCACAGTTTCAAGGTTGTTCGAATCGATGACGTTCATGAGATTTTTGAACGGACGGAACAATTTGCTGACTGGACTCGGAAAGACACTGAAAACACGCTCGCTGTTCTGGCCGACCGATGGCTCTTACGTTATTCTCTTGATCCAAATGAAACACCGTGGTATCGGTGGCCAAAACATCTCTATCTCGCTGCGAAAGATGCGATCCCAGATGCAGATTCTTGGCCCGACGAGTTGCCGCGTTACGATGTCGCAGACGAAGACATCCCAGTGGAATACAAAAGCATGCGAATGCCCGTACCGAAGCAATTCAAGGATGGATGGTTTGCGTCTGCTGGCCGAACCCGACGCTGGGTTGAGCATCATCTCTCAATGATTCCAGACAAGCAATCGTACAGGGTCCGTGATGTGGTCACGCGTCGAACCATCGGAAACGTTGACGAAGCATTTGTTCTCGAACTCAATGGAAGTGGGGAAGAAGAAGACGGTCGAACAAGACAATTCGTTATGGCAGGACGTACTTGGACTATTGTCGATGCCGATCCTGAACAAAGCGAAGTGCTCGTAGCACCCGTCTCGATTCAGGGAGAAGCCCCTACTTGGGTTGGCGAATTGCCCCCTGTACCTGCAATTGTTGCACGAAACATCGGGCGACTTCGACGATTAATCGCTGAAGATTTTGGGCTTCTTGAAGCCAAGCAAACGGACAAAATCGATGCTGCTGGTCTTCTCTCGCATGATGGCCTTCCTTTGACATCGTATCCTCTTGACGGGGAAGCCATCGGAGTACTCGCTGACACAATTACTCGACACATCGATGCAACCGAAGCGCTTCCAGACCAACAGACAATCACGATTGAGCGGCGCTCCGAAGCCCTGGTGATCAACATCTGTCAGGGTACCCTCATCAACGAGACCGTTGGGCATCTGTTGCTGGCAATGGCCTCGACAAGGACGGGGAGATGGGGTGGATTGATGATTGAAGCAACCCGAATTCACATCTCAGGAGCAGACATTGAGCCAGAGGATGTTATCGGTTGGCTAAACGAATTGCCTGCAGATGGAATCGAGGGGCTACTTGCGGTTACGTTACCAAATTCTCGTCAGGTTCGATGGCGATTTGCACAAGTTGCAAAGACGTTCGGAATCCTTCAGCACGGGGTTGACCCCCGGAAAATCAACCTCAACGCTTTGGTTCGGAAGTACCGAGGAACAATTGTTCTCGAGGAAGTTCTCAACAAACTTTACTACGAGCGAATGGACATTGAAGGTGCAAAAGATGTGCTGCGAGGAATTCAATCCGGATTACTCGATGTTGTTGTTACGCCGACTGGACCTCTTGGATTATCGGATCGAAGCCAGCGTGATTTGTTGCTGCCCAATTGGGACAATGAGGCTGTTCGTGCGCAACTACGACTTCGCTTAATGAACGAGCGTGCCGTTCTTTGTTGCCTAAAGTGTCAAGCAGTTCGTCGATTCCGTGTCGAGCGATACCCTGAGTTGAAGAAACCTGGCGAATGCATTTCTTGTCAGGGACAAATGCTGGTCTGTGCTCGTGAAGGACTTGAAAAAATGCTTGAAGAGTGGGTGGTTTCTGATGAAGAAAGCGATCGAAATCGGATGATTCGGAATGCCTCCCTCCTTCGAACGCATGGGTTCCATGCGATATTGTGTCTGATGGCTCGCGGTGTTGGCGAGGCAACGGCTCAGCGGATTCTTCGCAAGGGACACAACAACAACACAGAAAGTTTGCTTCAATCAATCCATCACGCCGAAATCGAGTACGCCCGAACTCGCCGATTCTGGGGTTAATCACTCAAACTCTATTGTTCGGAGTTTGATCCCTGCCTCTTTCATCATGTTTATTGAACGAATGAAGTCTTCTTGCCATCGTTCAGGTATGTTGTTTGTCTCGGTATAAACGACCTCAACAATGCCCGCCTGAATCAAGGAACGTGCACAGCGTGTGCACGGTGGCCATGTTACATACGCTGTGCAATCTTTGAGTGAGATACCGATGCGAGCTGCATGCATAATTGCATTCTCTTCAGCGTGGCATATCAAAGGGTACTTCTGCTCACGGTCTGTCAAACGTTCAAGTGAATCCTCAATGCCTCTTGGGAACCCGTTGAATCCAGTGGACCGGATCTCTCGGTCCGCTCCAACAACGACACACCCCACTTTCGTTGAAGGGTCTTTGCTCCATGAACTGATGTGGTCTGCAAGTTCAAGAAAACGAACGTCCCACTTCGAACTCATCTTGACCAACTCTACGTTATGCTTCATCCCTTTGAGTCTTTGCAGGGAACAATTCCATGTGTTTCGTACCCAATAACCCCATTGCATCAAACATTTCACCTACAAGATACAACGAACCTACAACAACTGAAAACTCTGGACGATGCTGGTTCAAAAACGCATACGAATCATTGGCATCTTTGCAGAGATGAACCTTACTCGATGTAGGCCAATCGAGTCCTTGCAAGGTATCCAGCGATACGGCTGGGTAGCGACCAGATTGAGGTTCAGTGAGGATAATGAATTGAGGAGGGTTCGTGCGACACAAATCGATTAGGGGCTCAGAGAATGTGACCAAATCGTGTTGTGGAGTGCACCCAAACACAAGCGTCCATGAGCGATGTTCGGCAATTCTCTGCTGCAACTGTGGGAGGATCTTTGCCAGTCCACTTGGATTGTGAGCAGCGTCAAAGAGAATCGATCCACTCCAGTTAGCTGGAATTTCTTGGAACCGACCGGGCCAATTCAGTGACTGAATCGATGCCTTCAATTCGTCTGCATCAATACCCAAGGATTCCAACGTCGTTTTCGCAAGAAGGAACGCTTCATTGCTCACGGACGTATCTTCGGATACATCCACCCATTCGAGGAAAGCACGTTGTTTGGTTTCTCCTAACTCGACACGCCCAGCATTCCTCGCCTCGGTTTCAATGGCGGCCATTGCCTCCGAATCCTGAATTTTACGAACAATCAATGCCTTCCCGGGTCGAGCAATAGCGGCTTTTTCGGCAGCGATTTCGGCAAGTGTATCACCTAGGATGTCTCGATGCTCAAGACTCAATGACGTAAGGACGCATACATCAGCAGGTAGAATTCTCGTGGCATCATAGCGTCCGCCAAGGCCGGTTTCAACGATGAAAAAATCGACGTTGTTGTGCTGCGCACACAAACAAGCCACGAGAAAAGTGATTTCAAAATACGTTAATTCAGCCATCAGTAATGATTCAACATCTTGGATCCTCAAGAGCAACTCATCGAATAAACGAGCATCGATTGGTCGCCCACCAACACGAATCCGCTCCTCAATTCGGACAAGATGAGGCGATGTGAACATCACCGTCGAGTACCCAAGAGCATCCAAATGCGCTGCTAAGGTTGCACAAAGCGTCCCTTTTCCATTGCTTCCAGCGATGTGAAGGATGGTTGCTTGATACGATTCCTGCAACAAGGCCTGATGGGTTGCATGGACGCGCTCAAGACCGAGGTCCATCCCACGTTTCTTGCTTTCAGCAAGCCATTCACGGACGGTTGATAACATCGAACTCGGTTGTCCCTCGCGGCTGTTTCTCATAGGTGTAGCGATGCGCCGATTGTCCGTGCCACCGTCGATGCGCTCAAATGTGGCTCGTGTTTGGAGGTGGTATGAGCGACGTCGGAGGAGACTTTCGCCGCCAACTCCCATCAATGATTGGGATGGCGGGGATGTTTGTTGCCACCATCTTCCTTGCCATGTTCATACGGCCTTGGTACGACAAGGCGGGACTGCAGGCATTTGGTGAAGCAGGAGCCTCTCAGTTGCGCTACATTGGCCTTGAACTGATTATGATTTTTATCTTCACGGCTGCGATTTTGATGCTTGCAAAATACAAGAAAGAGTGGATTATCAAGTATGGAATCATGGGAATTCTCTTCATTGCACTTCTCTACTCAAGCGTACCACTCGCCCACCAAATCATGGTCGATGACAGCGTTACGCCGTTTGAATATCAATCGTCAAATGAAACTGAAGCCACGTATCTCACAGAAATAGGCATGGACCAATACCTCGATTCGACCCGAAGCAATCAGAGTGGGGCATTGACGAACACCATTCGACTCATGCAGTGGGGTGTTGAAGAACCAATCTGGACAACCGAAGTACCTCATGGTGAAGCATTTGAATTCTCGGATCTGGTCGTTGTTCCCGGTCCAGATTCTGTGACCATCAACAATGCTGCCCTTATTCAGACTCTTTCACTGCGCGACGGCACACTCGAATCAACCTACGAGTGTTTCGAATACGACGATGACGGGAACGTACAGTCGATTTTACCCACAGGATGTGAACTCGCAGCCGAGACCGAAGATGCAGTTTACATCATGGATGGTGCAGATAGACTGCATCGGTACAACACCTTTGATGAAGATCCAAATGTTATGACAAAGCAAGCCACATGGCAACTACCAAGCCAAATGGAAATCGTCGACCACATTGAAGTAGAATTGTTGAGTGATGAGCATTTGTTGGTAGTGACTCAGGACTACGCAGGTGTCATTCTGCTTGAAGAAAGAGCGGGATTGGTTGAAGGTGATGACTTCTATCAACCCGTAACCATGCTCATCGAAGCGAATTCAACTGCTGGATTCACTTCACTCGATGTTGGTTACTCCAACGTTGCTGATGTAACCATGGAGAATTCAACCGGAGGTGAGCAGCTCATCGTTCTGGGCACCAACGATGGTGATGTTCTCGCATGGAGTTATGAACCTCTGCAAAGCGAACCCTTCGCTGTGGAATCGAGGGTGAGCATCAACAACTTTGCAGAGAGCATTCGTGATGTTCGTTTGACCGACATCGATGCGACCGGCTATACCGAGTTGTTGATTACAACCGATGAGGATGCTCGCATGCTCTATGGGGCCTCAATGACGCAACGATTGATTGTTGATGTTCCAGATGGAGAGGATGTAGTTGTAGCATTTGGCGAGACACCTCAAGATGTTGAGGACGAAACAATTCACATCTATGCAACAGTCATCAATTCATCCTACACAACAGATTCAGGTGTAGTTGATTCATCGATGTTCTTGGTTGGAGGACTTGTTATCGAAGACATCCCTACCATCATTGGGATTCTCTTCAGTGTCTTGTTGATGATTCTCCTCTATGTTCACAGTGAGTGGTACGTAGTCAACACCGTTGGAATCCTCGTAGGCAGTGGCGTAATCGTCATGCTCGGCGTTTCCTTTGTTCCAACGTTGATCATGGTGTTCATGGTCGCTGCAGCGATTTACGACGCATGGGCGGTGTACAAATCCAAACACATGCTAGATCTTGCAGATACGATGATGAATCTCAATTTACCAATTTTGTTGGTCGCACCTCAAGATTCTGATTACACGATGCGAACTGAGCGCATGACCGTCCACGATGCGAAGGATGCTGATGACAACCTCGTACCTCAAGTCACTCAAGAACGCGTTGTTGCGAAGAGTAACGATGCGATGCTTATGGGACTTGGAGATGTCATTTTCCCAGGTATGCTTGTCCTCTCAACAATTCAGTATGTTGGAGGCGATAACGGTCTTCTCATGGCCATGACCACACTCGTTGGAAGCCTGATCGGCTATTCCATTCTCATGTATTACGTCGGTAAAGGGCAAGCCCAAGCTGGGCTTCCTTTGCTGAACGGCGGGGCAATTTTGGGCTACGTCGTCGGTGGCTTACTCACAATTGGTATGGCGATGTTCCAATTTAACATCAGTTTCTGAGGTGATTCAAATGCTTGATATTCAATTATTCCGTGAAGAGGTCGAAAAAATTCGGGCCGATCACGATCGTCGGGGTCTACCTCACGACAACGTCGACAAGGTGATTGAACTTGACACAAAATGGAAAGGAATGCTTCGTGAGACCAATGAATTGCGACGCCAAAAGAACGAGGCTGCTCGTGGTATCGGTGCTGCAAAGAAGTCCGGTGACGAGGCTGAAGCACAACGGATTCTCTCCGAGGTCGCTGACCTAGGAGCACAGATTTCAGAAATGGAGAAGAAGACAGATGCGTTCTTGTCCGAACGAGATTCGGTTCGAATGTCCATTCCAAATCTTTTGCACCCAGACGTTCCTACTGGTGCTGATGAATCGGGGAA
>MDTB01229206.1_pt1 | contig 25064 bp, 22 predicted proteins | sample 811161 | NCBI WGS metagenome assembly MDTB01 (sample SAMN05326650, study PRJNA326480) | marine metagenome | isolation source: seawater | place: Mediterranean Sea | collected 2009
AGTTGCAAATCTAGAACCTGTTAATATTCTTGGCACACTTGTAAAAAGAGCATCACTTCATAATGAAGAACAAATATTAAAATTAAATTTAATTGAAGGTGATTCAGTATATGTAGAAAAAGGTGGAGAAATTATTCCAAAAATTGTCGGAGTTGAAAAAAGAAATATAGGAGATTTATTTAGCAATAATTTAATTTATAAATTTATTGAATACTGCCCTGAATGTAATTCAAAATTAAATAAAATTGAAAATGATTCAATTCACTACTGTATTAATCATAAACATTGTCCACCTCAAATAAAAGGAAGAATAGAGCACTTCATAAGTAAAAAATGTATGGATATAAAAGGATTAGGGCCAGAAAAAATTGATATGTTAATAGAGAATAAACTCATACATAATTTTTCTGATATATATGATCTTATTAATAAAAAAAATAAATTAATTGGTCTTACAAAATATGTTAACAATGAAATCTCTGGAATTAAGATTAATAATCATCTCCAAGTTAAATCTGATTCACTATTATTTTGTTTGGGAAAGTATACATTTACTAAAAAAATATGTACATTTATTATACTCAACTTTAACAAGTTACATAATCTAACTAAATCTATTATTTATTCAAAAATATCTCTTGAAAATCAAAATGAAATTAAAAAAAATGATGTTAAAAATTTACTATTTTTTTTAAATTTAAATAAAAATTTGGTATTAAAATTTGATAAATTTAATGGTATTTCTAAAAAATATTTTACTAGTTTAAATATTGCATTAGATTTATTAAATATTCATTACATTCAAGATAAATATGAAAAATTAAATTATGTAGATGAACTAATTAATTCAAATAATTCAGATAGGATAAATGAAGTCTTTAAAAAAATATCAAATAGAAATAAAATAGTTTTTAAAGATAAAACTATCGTAAATTTAATTAATAGTATTGAATCTTCAAAAAATGTTGAATTTAGTAGAGTTTTATTTTCTTTAGGTATTAGACATGTTGGAGAGACGGTTTCTTTAAAAATAGCTAATAAAGTCAAAAATATTGATAATTTAATTAATCTTAGTTTTAATGAAATAATTGAAATAGAGGATGTTGGTGAAGAGATAGCAAATAGTATAGTTAAATACTTTGACTCCAAAGCAAATTTTAAGATAATAAATAAATTAAAAAAAATTGGATTAAATTTTGAATTAAAAAATAATGAAAACTATAACAAAAAATTAAATGGTAAAAATATAATGATAACTGGTAAATTTGATTCTTTTTCAAGAGATAAATTAAAGTCAATAATTAGAATCAATGGTGGCAACAATATGACATCTATCTCAAAGAATACATCTTTTATTTTAGCTGGTGAAAAAATGGGACCAAAAAAATTTGAAAAAGCAAATAAACTGGGAATTAAAATAATAGATGAATTAACATTTTTAAATATGATAAAATGAATATTCTTAAAAACATATTAATTAATTACTCAAATTGGAAAATTAAGAATTTTAATATAAAAAATAAAAGATATTTTAAATCAATGAATATATTAGATGCAAGAAAAATTGGAATTATCTTTGATGCTTCAATTGATTCAAATATTGATTTAATAAAAAAATTTACATCGGATATATCTACTAAAAATAATAATATAGTAACTCTAGGATATATTGATTCAAATCAAAAGGATATAAATTATTCTCCTTCGATGTATTTTAATTTTTTTTTCAAAAAGGATATTGATTTTTTAGGTCAACCGAAAAGTAAAGTAGTTGATAAATTTTTATTTAATAATTTTGATATACTAATAAATTTTAGTTTGGATGAAATTTTACCACTTAAGTATATCTCAACATTTAGTAAGTCTGTTTTTAAAGTTGGTAAATTCAATAAAAATGAAAATATATATGACTTTACTATTACAACAAAAGAAAATTCTAGTCTAGAAAAATTTTTAAGTGATACATTACATTATTTAGAATTGATAAAAAACAACTAATTTTATTCCTCATATAAACTTTTTAAAGAATCTAAAACAAAACTCTCTCTTTCAAATTTTATTTGTGCATTAATCATATCTATATATCTTATTGTATCATAATTAGGCTTTAGTGAGTCTGGCTTATTAAATGAATTTCTTATTACATAGTTTATTATTAAATCCTTTTCGATTTTAGAAAAGTGATTCATATCATTTTGTACACTTATTTTATTATAAAATTTATTATGATAATTTTCTGAACATGAAAAAAAGATAATCAATATAAATATAATATAACGAATTTTACCCATATGTTGTCTTATAATATATATTATGTATAATTAATTAATATATTTAAGCCTCTCGTTTATGTCCTTAAAACAATCGATATCGTCAGTTTGATAACACACATCTTTTAATGCTTTTAATACCTGGATAGCAGAACTATCAATTCTAGATGCATTAATTAAATAAGGTTTAGCTTTTTTATACAAATTGTTTCTTTTATTTTTTAGGATGTCATATTGTTTTTGATCTGAAGCACTTATACCTAATTTATTCATTTTCTCGATTATTGGTATTGCTTGGTCTAAATACAAACTTGCTAAATTATTATATGCATCAAAATAATTAGAATCGATTTCAATTGATTTTTCATATGCAATTCTGGCCATCTCATATTTTTTTTCTGTAGTTAGTGTTGAACCTTTAGCAAAATATAAAACTTTATTATTAGGATCTGCTTTAATAGCTATATCAAGAACTTCTAATAACTCATTATTTTTATTAAATTCTAAATAATAATTAACTTCTTCAAATATAATTGCAGTATTCTGAGGGATATTGGATCTTCCCCTTGAAATAGTCGAAAATCTTTTTTTAGTATCACCAATCTTAATATATTCTTTAATTAAATTTAGGTAATAATCACCATTTAGTGAATCAATAGTTATTAATTTTTCAAGAATTGAAATAGATTTTTCAGGATTACTATCCTGAATTGCACTAACTGAAGCGTTGTAAAGACTCATCGTATCAACATAATTAAAAAAATCTAAAGAATTAATACTATAAACTTTTTCGAAAAAAATAGTGGCAGAACTGAAGTCTTTACTTTCATATGCCTTATATGCTAAATCATTAAAGGATTGTGAACATCTTTTGATTTCAATCATAGATTTATCTTTATATGAACTTGATTCTAAATAAACATCCTTTTTGAATGATTCATAAGAAATATTTAAATTTGTTAAATTATCTAGTATATCGATATTATCTATATTTGAATAATATTGATTATAAAATACTAATCCTTTGTGATAATATAATTTTGACAAATCTTTCACTTTTAGTGTCCCACCTTCATTAATTTTCTGCTCAGCTTTTAAAATATAATTCTTTGATGTTATCATATCCTGTTTTCTAAAAGATAGAATAGCACTTGTCAATTCAGCTTTTTGAGCTAATAAATTTAATGACTGAAATATTAGTACAATTAATAAAATTATTCTGTTCATGATAGTATATTTTTAAATTGGTGTTTCTTCTGAAGTATTATCACTTTCATCTTTATTTACTTTTGCTACTGCTGCTATATTTTCGTTTTCTTTTAATTTTATTAGTCTAACACCTTGAGTAGCTCTTCCCATAACTCTCATATTTTCAACATTCATTCTTATTGTTACACCTGATTTTTTAATAATCATTAAATCATTTTCATTGTTAACATTTTTCAATGCAATCAATTTTCCAGTTTTTTTTGTAATGTTTATGGTTTTTACCCCTTTACCTCCCCTATTTGTAACTCTATAATCACTGAGAAGAGATCTTTTTCCATATCCATTTTCTGATACAACCAATATTGAAGAAAGTTCATTATTAATACAAATCATCCCAACAACTTCATCATTAGAATCAATTCTTATACCTCTTACTCCAGTTGCATTTCTTCCCATAGATCTTGTTTTAGATTCATGAAACCTAATTGCTTTTCCAGATTTAGCAGCTAACATAATAAAAGAGTTACCATCAGTCAATTTTGCTTCAAGAAGTTGATCACCTTCTCTAATTCCAATTGTGTTAATACCATTAATTCTTGGTCTTGAATAAGACTCTAACCTTGTTTTTTTGATAACTCCTTTTTTGGTACACATAATAATGTAATTATTATTTATGTAATCTTGATCTTTTAAATTTTTTACATTTAAAAATGCCATTACCTTGTCATCTTTATCAATGTTAATAAGATTTTGAATAGCCCTTCCCTTTGCAATTTTACTACCTTCTGGAATTTCATAAACTTTTAACCAAAAACATTTGCCTTTTTCAGTAAAAAATAACATATAATTATGATTTGTAGCCATAAATATATGTTCTAAAAAATCATTATCTCTGGTAGTTGCTCCAGTTGAACCAACGCCTCCCCTTGACTGAGTTCTATATTCTGACAACAAAGTTCTTTTAACATAACCTAAATGTGATATTGTTATGACAACTTCCGAATCTGGAATCATATCTTCAATACTCAAATCTGAACTTGAATATTCAATCTTTGTTCTTCTTTTGTCTCCATATTTATCTTTTATCTGAAGAAGCTCATCTTTTATAATAGTCATTCTGATATCTTCAGTTGATAATATTTTCTCTAATTCAGAAATTTTATCCATTAATTCTTTGTGTTCATTTTTGATTTTTTCTTGTTCTAAACCAGTTAGTTTCTGTAATCTTAATTCTAATATTGATTTAGCTTGGATGTCAGATAAATCAAAACTATTTAGAAGTTCAGTTTTAGCAGTTTCTGGATTTTTTGATTTTTTAATCAATTCAATTATTTGATCAAGATTCTCTAAGGCAACTAATAGACCATCTAAGATATGAGCTCTTTTTTTTGCTTGTTTTAGTTCAAAATTTGATCTTCTGATTACTATCTCATGTCTATGATCAACGAAATATTTAATCATATCCTTCAAGTTTAGTAACATTGGTCTACCTTTAACTAAAGCAATATTGTTAACAGAAAATGAACTTTGAAGTGAAGTAAACTTGAAAAGCTTATTTAAGACTATATTTGGAATAGCATCTCTTTTTAATAAATATACAATTCTCATTCCATTTCTATCAGATTCATCTCTTATGTCAGATATTCCAACTAATTTTTTGTCGTTTACTAAATCAGCTGTCTTCTTTATCATATCAGCTTTATTTACCATATATGGTATCTCAGTAACTATAATACATTCTCTTCCATCAATTTCTTCAAATAATGTTTTAGCTCTAACAACTACTCTACCTCTACCAGATTCAAAAGCTGATTTAACTCCCTCATAACCATATATGACTCCACCAGTAGGAAAATCTGGAGCTTTGATAAATTGCATCAAACCTTCTATGTCAATTTGATTATTTTCGATAAAAGCACATGTTGCATCAATTACTTCTGTCAAATTATGAGGAGGCATATTAGTAGCCATTCCAACAGCAATACCTGAGGCTCCATTAACTAGAAGATTAGGTATTCTTGAAGGTAAAACATTAGGTTCTTCAAGAGAATCATCAAAATTTAATCTAAAATCTACAGTTTCTTTATCAATATCTTTGAGCATTTCTTCAGATATTTTCTTTAATCTTGCTTCAGTATATCTCATGGCAGCTGGTCCATCACCATCTATCGAACCAAAATTTCCTTGACCATCTACAAGTAAGTATCTTAGAGACCAATCTTGTGCCATCCTTACCATTGAATCATAAACAGAAGTATCACCATGAGGATGATATTTTCCTAATACTTCTCCTACTATTCTTGCTGATTTTTTAAAAGAACCGGTAGATCTTATTCCAAGCTCATGCATTCCAAATAACACCCTTCTATGAACAGGTTTAAATCCATCTCTTACATCGGGTAAAGCTCTTGAAACAATTACTGACATTGAGTAATCAATATAAGAAGATTTCATTTCTTCTTCAATGTTGATTTTAACAATTTTTTCTCCTTCAGACATAATACAATTTTTAATATATATTCAACGAATATAACTTAAATAAGAATGAAATATTTAACAAATTTGAGTAATTAATTAACAATTTTATTTTTAATGTTAAAAAATTTAAACAATTTGATAAATAATAAAAAAAACCTGTATATCTTTATAGAAATAATGATAATTTATAGATAAGATGGACGATAATTTTTCAGAAAGAGTTAAAGATGTTATTCAGTATAGTAAAGAAGAAGCCATAAGACTAGGGCATAAATTTATTGGAACCGAACACCTATTGCTTGGTATAATTAGGGATGGTGAAGGTATGGCGTTGGAAATTCTAATTTCTCTTGGATTAGATATTAAAAATCTAAGAAAAAATGTTGAAGATATTTGTAAAACTGAATCCCAAAATATCTCTAAAATCTCCTCTAACCTACCCTTAACAAAACAAGCAGAGAAAGCACTTAAAACAACATTTTTAGAAGCAAAATTATACAATAGTAAACTTATCGGAACACCTCATTTATTACTTTGTATACTAAGAAACGAATCTGATCCAATAACGAGATTACTTTATCAAACGGGTATAAATTATGATATAGTTAAAGAACAGTTTGAGTTTAGAATTAATGACGAAAAAAATCATGAAACTATATTATCCAAAAAAAACACAGACGACAATGATTTTGAAGATTCAAATTTCGAAAGTAGAGAATCCAAAAATTTAAATATAAACAAGTCCAATAAAAGAAAAATTAAATCTAAAACACCAGTATTAAATAATTTTGGAAGAGACTTAACAATACTAGCTGAAGAAGGAAAATTAGACCCAGTTATTGGAAGAGAGAAAGAAATAGAAAGAGTTTCTCAAATTTTATCTAGAAGAAAAAAAAATAATCCATTATTAATTGGAGAACCTGGTGTAGGAAAATCTGCAATAGCTGAGGGTTTAGCATTGAGAATAATACAAAAAAAAGTTTCAAGAGTTTTATTTGATAAACAAATTATAACACTTGATCTACCATCCCTAGTTGCAGGAACTAAATATAGAGGTCAGTTTGAAGAAAGAATGAAAGCAGTAATGAATGAATTAGAAAAAAATCCTAATGTAATATTATTTATCGATGAAATTCATACCATTGTTGGTGCAGGTGGTGCTGCAGGTAGTCTTGATGCCTCAAATATTTTCAAGCCTGCTCTTGCAAAAGGAGATCTACAGTGTATTGGTGCTACTACATTAGACGAATATAGACAGAATATTGAAAAAGATGGTGCTCTTGAAAGAAGATTTCAAAAAGTTTTGGTAGAACCTACTTCTATAGAGGAAACAATTTTAATACTTAAAAATATTAAAGATAAATATGAAGACCACCATAATGTTGAATACACGAGTGATGCTATAGTTGCCTGTGTTGAATTAACAAATAGATATATCAGTGACAGGTACTTACCTGACAAGGCAATAGATGCATTAGATGAAGCAGGTTCAAGAGTACACATATCAAATATAAATGTGCCAAAAAAAATAATTGATTTAGAAGATAAGCTACAAGAAATTAAAAATGAAAAAATTGATGTTGTAAAAAAACAAAAATATGAAAAGGCTGCTCACTTAAGAGATATTGAAAAATTAACTGAAAATGAGTTACTTGATGCACAAATTTCATGGGAGGAAGAATTAAAAAGTCAAAAAGAAATTGTTTCTGAAGAAAATGTTGCTGAAGTTATATCAATGATTACCGGAATACCAATAAAAAGAATCGCAGAAAATGAAAACCTTAAGCTTTCATCTATGTTTTCAAAAATAAAAGAGAAAGTTATTGGCCAAGATGAAGCAATTGAAAAAGTTGTTAAAGCAATTCAAAGAAATCGTGTTGGTCTCAAAGACCCTAATAAGCCAATAGGATCATTTATTTTTTTAGGTCCCACTGGTGTCGGTAAAACTCAATTAGCAAAAGAATTATCTAATTTACTTTTTGATAATTACTCTTCAATGATTAGAATTGATATGAGTGAATATATGGAGAAATTTGCAATTTCAAGATTAATTGGAGCTCCTCCAGGATATGTGGGATATGAAGAGGGTGGCCAACTAACTGAAAAAGTGAGAAGAAAACCTTATTCAGTTATCTTACTTGACGAAATAGAAAAAGCTCATCCAGATATATTTAATCTTTTACTTCAGGCATTAGATGATGGGGAACTTACAGATAGTCTTGGAAGAAAAATTGATTTTAAGAATACAATCATAATAATGACATCAAATATAGGTAGTAGGAAACTTGAAGATTTTGGTTCTGGAGTTGGCTTTAGTACAATTGCAAAAAAAAATAATTCTGATGAGTATTCTAAAAGTATAATTAAAGAATCACTTAAGAAAAAGTTTGCTCCTGAGTTCCTCAATAGAATAGATGAATTAATTTTATTTAATTCGCTGAAAACCGAAGATATTGATAAAATTATTGAAATTGAAATTGAAAAATTACTTAAAAGATTAGATAAAATTGGATTTGATCTAAAGATAACTGATTCTGCCAAGAAATTTATTTCAAAGAATGGGTTTGATCCTTCATATGGAGCTAGACCACTAAAAAGAGCTATTCAAAAATATGTTGAAGATAACTTAGCTGAAGAAATGATTCAAAACAATATAAAAAGTGGTGATAAAGTAACTGTTGATTATAACAAAAAAAATCAAAAAATTATTGTAAAAGTCTTTAAAAATAAAAAAATAAAAAAATAGATTTAAATCTTCTCAATGATTTCATTACTTACACCTGTCGATGAAAATCCCCCATCATGATAAATATTTTGCATTGTCAACATTTTAGTATAATCTGAGAAGAGAGTTACAATAAATTTTGCGCAATTTAGAGCACTGGCATTTCCAAGAGGAGATAATAATTCGGCATATTTATAAAATTTATCAAAACCTTTAACTCCACTTCCTGCTGTAGTCATTGTTGGAGATTGAGAAATTGTATTTATTCTTACATTTTTATTTTTTCCAAAATGGTAACCGAAACTTCTTGTAATTGACTCAAGAAAAGATTTATTATCTGCCATATCATTATAATCTGGAAAAGTTCTTTGGGCAGCAATATATGAAAGAGCAACAACAGATCCCCATTCATTTATAAAATCATTTTTATAAAGAGTTTGAAGAATCTTATGAAATGATATTGCAGATACATCTAATCCTTTGAATAAAAAATCATAATTTAAGTTAGTATAGTGATTTTTCTTTCTTACATTGAGGGACATTCCAACAGAATGTAAAACAAAATCAATTTTACTATTAAAGTGATTTTTAGTTTCATTTAACAAATTTTCTATGTCACTAATTAAAGAAATATCAGCAGGTATTACAATTGAATTACAAGATTTAGCTAACTTGTTTATATCACCCATTCTTATTGCGATTGGAGCATTCGACAAAATAAAATCTGCACCCTCTTTATGACATTCTTCAGCAACTTTCCAAGCGATTGACTTATCATTTAATGCACCAAAAATTATTCCTTTTTTTCCTTTTAATAGCATTTTATAGATTTTTAATTTTAACTAAATATAATAAATTACATCAATGATTTAGCATTATTTAATGAATGTTTTGAAATATTTTCTCCTGAAACCATAGATGATATTTCATAAATTCTTTGTTGTTTATTTAATTTTCTAATAGTAGAATAATATTTATTAGACTCCTTAATCTTTATAACTTTGAAATGATGCTTTGCTTTAGCAGCAATTTGAGGTAGATGTGTTATAACTAATATTTGATTATTTTTGGAAATATTGATAAACTCTTCACCATATCTAATTGCGATTTTACCTGAAATCCCATTATCAATTTCATCAAATATTAAACAAAAATTATTAAAGAAATTATTGAAAATAGACTTAATTGCTAACATAAGTCTTGACTTCTCTCCGCCCGAAGCAATTTTAGATAATTTATTAATTGGAAGTCCAATACTCGATGAAAATAAAAAATTTACTTCATCTATACCATCAATTGAAAAATTATTTTTTTTATTAAAATGAACTTTAAATTTAACATCAGGCATATATATTTTATTTAAAAAACTGAGAACGTGATTCTCCAATATTTTTGAAGTTTCTTTTCGATTTTTTGAAATATCAATAGCTAGATTAGTAATAGTATTATTTAATTCTTGAATTTCTTTTTTAAAGGACAAAATTTTTTTGCTAAGAGAAGAAAAATCATTTATTTCTTTTTCAACTCTTTTTTTCAAATTAAATAATTCCTCAACAGAATTGACATTATATTTGAACTCAAGGTTTTTAATCAGGTTTAATCTATTATTTATATTTTCAATATTCACATCACTTGATAAATAATCTTCTCCTAATAATCTTATTTCCTTTTCTAAATCATCTAAATCAATAATACTTGAATTTAGAGTATCTATGAACTTTCTAAAACTTATATTGTTCTTAGAGATATTATATAAATCTTGTTTTAATTCATTTAATTTGTCTAGAATTGATTTAGATTCATGGTTGTCTCTTAAAAAAAAAGATATTTTATTAATTGTATTTAAAATTAAATCTCTTTTTTCAAATAATTTCACTTTAGATTCTAAATCTTCTTTTTCGTTAATTTGAATATTTGCAGATTGAATTTCAGAATTTATAAATTTTGAAAATTCTAACTTTTCATTAGATTTTTTTTCGAGCGACATCAGCTCATTTAATTTTAGATTAAGAGATTGTAATTTATTATAATAATTTGAAAGATTTAATAATTTTTTTTTATGATCTTTGAATTTAAATGATGTTAAATTGTCAATTAATTTTAAATGAAAACTTTGTTTATTTAATAAAATATTTTCATTTTGTGTATGTATATTCAATAAATCTTCACCAATCTCTTTTAATTTTGATAACTTTACACTACAATCGTTTATAAAAGATCTAGAAATTGAGTTATCAATAATCTCTCTCCTAATAATTATTTTATCTTTTAACAAATCTATTCTATTAGTTTTTAAAAAATTTAAAACTTTTTTATTATTATTCTTAAAAACTGCTTCGATTACAGTTTTTGAATCAAAATTTGGTATAATTTTGTGTTCAACTCGTTTACCACAAATAAGATTTAGTGCATTTATTATGATAGTTTTTCCAGAACCTGATTCTCCTGTTATTACATTAAATCCGTCTTGAAAGTTAATTTCAAGGTTTTTAACTAAAGCATAATTTTTTATGTGAAGTGACTCTAACATTAATTATTTTCTATTTGATTCTAATAATATTCTGTCCCACTTATTAATATTTGAAGGATTCATTTGTTTTAATAAATCAACTACTTCATTTTTATTTGAAATAAAACCATCAGAAAAAATGTTTACAATTTCATCACACTTTGCATCAAAGAAAACTTTTAATAAATAACTTCCTTGTTTTTTATCAAATGATTTTTTCACACTGTAAAGTGAAGATATTATTTCGTCTCTTGCTGATTCTTTCTGATCAGATAATTTATCAAGACCATTTAAATGATATATATAATTAGCATTTCTTAAATTTTTAAAATCATTATGTAACAAATTTTCTATTAACCAGTGTCTATTGAATAAACTTTCGTAGGGTTTCCAACCTATTGCTTTTTGATCACCCACAGCATTATTTAATACTTTTTGGGCATTTATAAAAAATTCTTGACCTCCTTCTATTGAAAATGTATCATAATCCATACCAATAATAATGTATGCATAATAAGCTAATATTGATATTAAATTTGAAGTATGATTGAGCTTATTAAACTCTAATACTTCATTTTCATTATACTCAAAGTTTAAATTATTATCAACAATATTTAATATGGGAGAGTTGTATGAAGAATTGAAAATAGTTCTAGATGATTTTACATTAAGAGATCCTCTATATTCGTTTAGTCCTATTTGTTTATTTAAATTTAATGTAATATTGCACTCAATTCTTTCTTCAGGATAAAAAACATCATTTGTCCATCTTGTATTATTCATAAACTCAAATATGGCAGTTTTCATATTTAAAAACTTCTGACGATCAACCCCTTGAATTTGTTGATAGTTGGCTTGAATTCTAGAATTTAATTCCTGAGCATAATTACAATATATATTTAATGAAAAAAATATTATTAGATATTTATAAATTAGTTTCATCATATATTGTATTTATTATATCTAATGCAATATTTTTCTTAGATTTTAATATAAAATCATATTTTCTTCCTGATTTAGAAAGTATTTTTACTTTGTTAAAATTTGAAAAGGGATCAATGTTTTTAGTATTTAAAGAATTCAAAACTATTAAATCTAAATTTTTTTTAATTAATTTATTTTTTGCATTTTCTAATTTCATTTCATTTTCTAGAGCAAATCCAACTAAAAATTGATTTTTCTTAAATTTACCTAATTCATTTAAGATATCTATGGATTTTGTTAAATTAATTGAAAATTTAAAATCATCTTTTTTTATTTTTTTATTGACTAATTTTAAAGGTTTAAAATCTGAAACTGCTGCAGTAAATACAATTATATCATATTGAGAAAATTTAGATTTAGATAAATTAAACATTTCAATAGATGTTTCAATTCTATAAATGTCAATATTTTCATGAACAGGATTTTCTGATGAGGGACCTAATATAAGATCAACATTTGCACCTTCATTAGCAAAAGCAATTGACAATTCGCTTCCCATTTTTCCAGATGATTTGTTAGATATAAATCTCATGATATCAATATACTCCCTAGTTGGTCCAGCAGTAATTAAAACTTTCTTATTGTAATATTTTAAAGATTTTAGTAAATCTGATTTTATAAAATTATAAATTGTTTCAGGTTCACTCATTCTTCCTTCACCAATTAAACCACTTGCAAGTTCACCATAATCAGAGTATATAATTTTAACTCCATTATTTTCTAAAATTGTAAAATTTTTTTTTGTTGAATTATCTTTATACATCTCAAGGTCCATTGCTGGAGCTATATATATATTATTTTTTGAAGATAAATAAGTTGCAATTAGAATATTATCAGCAGATCCATTTGCCATTTTACTAATTGTATTTGCAGTAGCAGGTGCAATAATAAATAAATCGGCCCATTGTGAAATTGTTACATGATCATTCCAAGTAGGATTTTTTTTATCTGAGGTAAATTCAGAAAACACTTTATTTTTTGATAATGTGGAAAGTGAAAGAGGAGTAACAAATTTTTTAGAATTTGGTGTTTGGATACATTTAACGTTTGCTCCAGATTTAATAAATAATCTTACTAGGTACAGAGATTTATATGCTGCTATTCCACCTGAAATACCAATTAAAATATTTTTATTTTCAAACATTAAAATTATTTTTCACTTTCTTTTCTATTATTAATAATCAATTGATCATCTAATAGTTCTTTTATTGCAATTAAAGTTGGTTTAGATAATTTTTCATAGTATTTAGATACTTCAATTTGTTCCTTGTTTTCAAAAACTTCGTCTAAATTATCATTATGAGTAGCAAATTCGTCAAGTTTAGCAACAAGTTCTTCTTTTATTTCTGAACTAATTTGATTAGATCTTTTTTCTAAAGCTACAATAGCCTTATAAATGTTTCCAACTTTATCTTCAATAATTCTGTTATTATTTGTTACTGTAGTCTTAGATGCTGATGTTTTTTTAAAATCCATTATTTTATATTTTTTAAATTGTTATACATTTTTTTTGACTCATTTTTAAATTTACTTGTTGGGTACTCATTTTTAAATTGATTGTAAGAAATTAAGCAATCTTTGATTCTTTTATCAATTTTTTCTTCAATACTATTTATTGCTAATTCATAATAGCTACAAAGTTGTAAAAATAGTACTTCTTCTTTAAATTGTGAATTTTGATTCTCCTTTAGAAAATTATTAAAAGCATAAATTGCAGATTTATAATTTTCTGTTCTATAATATTGTTTTGAATTTTCAAAAGCTTTCTTTTCTAGTTTATTTAATAACTCAAATTTAAGTTCAGATATTTTATCAATGAATAAACTATTGGGATATAATTCTATAAATAATCCAATTTCATCAAGGGTTTTATATGTATTTGTTTGATCTAGAGAATAAACTGGACAAAGTAAAAAATATGAGTATATTGATTTATATAAAGATTCCTCTGCTCTAGGTGAATCTTTAAAAGTTTGATGAAATTTTTTAAACTCATTTGCTGATGCTAAATAATTACCTTTTTCAAATAAAGTTTTAGCATAAAAATAATATACATCCTCAAATTTTGCTGTTCCTCTGAAAAGAAGTAACAATTCTTGAAACAATGGGTATGCCTTTATAAAATCATTTTCATTAAAATAATTAACTGCTTCTTGATATTTATATTCTAAATCATTACTTTTTAGGATCTTTTGGTAGTCACTACAAGAGAAGATAAAGACAATAGAAAAAATACAAGTAAGCTTCAAATAACATTTAAATAATTTCATAATTGCAAATATATAATTTTAATGAAATTAATTGTATTAAAATAATTTGTAATTTTGCAACTTGATAAAAAAAAGTTAATGGATTTATTTGAAAAATTAAAATTAAATAGAGGCCCACTTGGACAACATGCCAAAGAAGCTCATGGATACTTTGCATATCCCAAACTTGAGGGAGAAATATCTAACAAAATGATCTTTAGAAATAAAGAAGTGTTAACATGGAGCATCAATAATTACCTTGGTTTATCTAATGATCCTGAAATCAGAAAAGTTGATGAAGAAGCATCAAAAAATTGGGGTTTAGGCTACCCTATGGGTTCAAGAATGATGTCTGGTAACTCAAATTATCATGAGAAGTTAGAAAAGAATCTTTCAGAGTTCATTTGTAAAGAAGATACAATTCTACTGAATTTTGGTTATCAAGGAATGCTATCTTCTATTGATGCGTTGGTAGATAGAAAAGACGTTATTATTTATGATAGTGAATCTCATGCATGTATAATTGATGGTGTAAGATTACATCAAGGTAAAAGATTCGTATTTCCTCATAACAATATTGAAAATTTAAAAAAACAATTAGAAAGAGCTGAAAAAATAGTTAATGAAACTAACGGTTCTATTTTAGTTATTACTGAAGGAGTATTTGGTATGTCTGGTGAACTTGGTAAAATTAAAGAAATAATTGAACTCAAAAAAAAATATGAATTCAGATTATTTGTTGATGATGCTCATGGTGTAGGTACAATGGGAAATAATGGAAGAGGAACCGCAGAACATTTAAATTGTATTGACGATATTGACATATTATTTGGAACTTTTGCTAAGTCATTTGCTTCAATTGGCGCATTTATATCCTCAACTTCCGATATAATTGAATATCTCAGATATAACATGAGGTCTCAAATATTTGCTAAGTCTCTCCCTATGCCTTTAGTAATAGGTGCATTAAAAAGATTAGATATCATCAAAAATAAGAAGGAAAATAAAGATAATTTGTGGATAATTGCTAATGCTCTGCAAAAAGGTTTAAGATCCAGCGGATTTAATATAGGTAATACTGAATCTGTAGTTACACCAGTTTATTTAAATGGTGGTGTTGGAGAAGCAACAAATTTAACATTTGATTTAAGAGAAAATTACAATATTTTTTGTTCAATAGTTACATACCCAGTAGTACCCAAAGGTACTATTTTATTAAGATTAATCCCAACTGCGATCCATACTTTAGATGATGTAAATTATACTATAAAATCATTTAAAGAAATACAGCTAAAACTATCTCAAGGAAAATATAATTCCGAAAAAATTATAAAAACTTAATTTCAAATTAAGTATTGAAAAAATTATTAAACAAATATTATTATAATTTTATCCTTCATTTTACGGTACTTATTTGGGCCTCTACAGGTTCTCTAGGAAGGTTAATAACACTCAAATCTGATATAATTGTAATATACAGAATGTTAATAGCATTTATAATTCTATATCTATATAGTATCATATTTAAAAATAAAGTTTATTTAAATAATAAAGAAAAGTTAAAAATGTATGTCGTAGGAATTATAATTGCGTTACATTGGATATCATTTTTTGAAGCGATAAAAATATCAAATGTTTCAATATCATTATGCTGTTTATCATCTTCATCATTTTTTGTATCAATAATTGAACCATTATTCTTTAAAAAAAAAATTAAAATATATGAATTAACTCTAGGTATATCTGTAATTATTGGAATATTAATCATTTTTAATTTTGAATCAAATTTTTATTTAGGAATTATCTTGAGTATTATTTCTGCTATTTTAGCTTCTTTTTTTTCAGTATGGAATGCAATTCTTGTTAAAAAGAACTCTTCTTTAACCATAACAATAAATGAAATGAAATCAGGTTTAATATTCTTATTAATTATTAGTTTTTTTAAATCATTAGTAACCAAAAATTATTTGCAATACAATTTTATTCCAAAAATAGACGAAGTTATATATATTTTAATATTAGGAATAATTTGTACAGGTGTTGCATTTGTTTTAGGAATAGAAATTTTGAAGAAGATATCTCCTTTTAGTGCAAGTCTGACAATGAATTTAGAACCTATATATGGAATAATTCTTGCAATAATTATTTTTGGAGAATCAGAAAAAATGTCAAAAGAATTTTATTTGGGATCATTTATAATTATTTCTTCAATAATAATAAATGGCATAATTAAAGAAAAAATTAAATAAATTTTGTTAAAAAATTTATTCCATAACTTTTTAATTCAAATAAAATTGGGTCATAAATATTTTTATAAATAGGAATAATTACTCCTCTTTGATTAATTTTATTATTTAAAATTAATTTTGTAGCAATCCCAACTGGTAATCCAACAGTCTTTGACATAGCTGTGTAAATTTGATCTTCTCCATTTAGTATGAATGAAGAGTGGACTTCAAATTTTTTTTTACCAAGTAAATATTTAAATTCATGATGCATTACTATCATATCTTTATCATTTTCATCCAATTGCCATTTATTTTTTAGTAAAGAATATAATATTTCACCTGGAGAGACTATTCCGAGATTTATTGGAGAATTAGATAAAAAACCTAACCATTTTAAATTATCAATAGCAATTTCTGAAGCATTATATTTTAATTTCAAATACTCATCTAATGATTTAATTTTGATACTTAATAATGAATACAAAAATTCTTTGTATGATAAGCTTTCAGTATTAATTTTCAATTTATAATCAGTTAGACCTATTTTAACTAATAAATCCCATGATTCACAAAAATTCTTTTTTCTTAAAGTACCTCTTAACAAGGTTGAAACATTGCTTATACCATATATATCCTTATATTTTAAACTATCTCTGTTAATGTATGACTCAAAAATTTTATTATCATATATTTTAACTTTTTCAATTTTATTAAATAAAGTATTGTACGGAATAGTCTCTACTTTAGAGTCCAACAAATATTTTGATATACCTTTTCCTGCATTAATAACATTTTTTGGATTCCATGTGAATTTATATTTCCATGGGTTGTTGTCATATTCATCAGCAATTAAACCACCACAATATGATTTAAAGCTTGTAATCTCTCCATTTTTTTCTTTAATATTATTTATAATTTGCATTGCTGACATGTGATCAATTCCAGGGTCTAGTCCTATTTCATTTAAAATTATTACATTATTTTTTTTAGCTTTTTCACTTAAACTTTTTATTTTATCATCAACATATGATGCAGTAATTAAGTGAGTATTATAATTTACACAATCATTAGCTACAATAAAATGTAAATTAGATGGTAACATAGAAATTACAATATCTGATGACTCAATAATATTTTTTCTTAATGAGTCATTAAAAATATCAAATTCAATTACTTTAAAGTTTTTTGGTAGTGAAAAATTTATTGATAAACTTTTAATATGTTTATCCCCAATTGTTAACTTAAATTTTTCATACTTAGATAAATTAATTAAGTATTTAATCAATGATGATGACGATCTTCCAACACCAATTAAAAATATTCTTTTTAACATATACTATTAAATTTTAATAAATATATATCATTTTTTTTTTAGATTTGCTATAGACAAAACATTAAATTATGAAATTAATTATATCAAAACTATTTATATTTTTTTTAATATTTTTAAATTTTTCCTTCATCAGTGAAAAAAAATGTGATAAAGAAATTTCAAAAGAAAGATTTGAAATTCTTTACAAAAATTTAAAAAATAATAAATATGATGAAAAGAAATATATTGTTATATCAGCTTATACATCAAGAGAATGTATTTCAATAAATCAATTTCTCAAATTTATTGATCTAATCTCAGATCATCAAAAAAAACTTTTACTCACTAAAAATTGTTATCATAGTTTATTTGATAAAACAAAAAAAAATCTATTAAAATCTTTATTTTCTGAGGATGAAATTAAAATTATAACTAATTTAGTTAATTAGGATAAATTTTAATAAAATTTATTTAAAATGAATGATGTTATTAAACCTTTAAAACCTGGATTAGAATTTTTAGAGTTGAATTATTCTAAACTTAATTGGAATTTAGAGGTTGATCAATTGACAAAAATTTGTATAGATAATATACAAGGATCTTTGACTAACAAAAATGTCTTATCAATAAAAACAGGAGAATTTACTGGGAGATCGCCAAAAGATAGATATATAGTTAAAGATAAAATCACATCTGATTTAATTTATTGGGGAGATATAAATATTCCAATTGATAGTAAATATTTTGATGATATCTATACAAAAATGAAAAAATATATATCAAATAAAGAATTATTTCTCAGAAATGTTTATGCCTGCTCAAGTGAAATTCATAAAGTATCTATTACAGTTATAAATGAATACTCTTGGTCAGATATTTTTTCTTATAATATGTTCATTAAACCAAATAAAAATGAAATATATAATTTCAAGTCAGATTGGCTAATAATTAATATTCCAAGTTTTAAATCAATTCCTGAAGTTAACAAAACTAGAAGTAAAAATTTTGTAATTATAAATTTTTCAAAAAAAATTATTTTAATTGGAGGAACTGGGTACACAGGTGAAATTAAAAAGAGTTTTTTTACTGTTTTAAATTTAATTTTACCAATTAAGAATGATGTTTTGTCCATGCATTGCTCAGCAAATATTGGAAAAAAAAATGATAGTGCTTTATTCTTTGGTTTATCTGGAACAGGAAAAACTACTCTATCTTCTGATTCAGAAAGGTTTTTAATTGGTGATGATGAACATGGTTGGGATGAAAATGAAATTTTTAATTTTGAGGGTGGTTGTTATGCAAAATGTATTAACTTATCAGAAAAATCTGAACCAGGAATTTATGACTCAATTAAAAAAGGAGCTCTTTTAGAAAATATACCATTTATAAAAAATACAAATATTCCTGACTTCAAATCAAAATTAATTACAGAAAATACTAGAGTAAGCTATCCAATTAAATTTTCCAAAAAAATCAAATATCCTTCTATTGGACCAGAACCAAAAAATATATTTTTCCTTACATGTGATGCATTTGGAATACTCCCTCCTATTTCAAAACTTTCTATCAATCAAACTATGTACCACTTTATATCAGGATACACTGCAAAAGTAGCTGGTACCGAAACAAATATATTAGAACCAGTTGCAACATTTTCAGCTTGTTTTGGAGAACCTTTCTTGCCTCTTCACCCAATAAAATATGCAATAATGTTAGGAAAGAGATTGAAAAATAAAAAAATAAATGTCTGGTTAATTAATACAGGTTGGTCGGGTGGACCATATGGCATAGGTAAAAGAATTAATTTGGAATATACTAGAAAATTAATAAATACCTCATTGAATGATGGTTTTAACAATATTGAATTTGAAACTACAAAAATTTTCAATTTATTAATACCAAAAGAATGTCCAGGGATACCAAATAATATTTTAAATCCAAGAAATTGCTGGAAAAGCAAAGATAAATATGACTCTGAATTAAATAATCTGAGTAAAAGTTTCAATAATAATTTCAAAAAATATGAAAAATATGCAAATAAAGATATTATTAGTGCAGCTCCAAAATTATATTAGACTTTAAGATGAATCTATTTTTTTGCCCTGAAGTTTTACAACAGAAATTTTATCTAAATGATATTGAGAGTAATCATTGTAAAAATGTATTAAGAAAAAAAATAAATGATATAATTGATATTTTTGATGGAAAAGGAACATTCCACAAAGTCCAAATAACATCAATTATAAGAAATAAAGTTAAATTTAAAATAATAAAAACTTCGAAAGAGATTAATAAAAAATATTATTTACACATTGCTATCTCTCCCTTAAAAAAAGTTTCAAGATTTGAAAATTTTATTGAAAAATCCACTGAAATAGGAATTGACCAGATCACACCATTATTTTGTATTAATTCTGAAAAGCATAATATAAATTACGAAAGATTAAATAATATTATCATATCTGCTTTAAAACAGTCAAAAAGAGCAACTATACCAAAGCTTAATAATGCAGAAAAATTTGAAGATTTTATTAAAAAGAATTTCAAAAGTAAAAAGTATATAGCAACTTGTAATACAAATTTTAAAAAAGAATTATTATCTAAAACGATTCGAAAATCAAAAAATATTATAATTTTAATTGGCCCAGAAGGTGGATTTACAAACATTGAAATTGAACTTGCATCAAATAACAATTTCAATTTTGTAAGTCTAGGTAGAAATACTTTAAGAACAGAAACTTCTGGAATTGTTGCATGCCAAACAGTAAAAATAATAAATGATGAAAATTAAAAATATTATAATTACAATCTTTATTCTATTATTACTTATGTCCTCAAAAAGTTCATACAAAATTGCATTATTAAAATATAATGGAGGTGGAGATTGGTATTCAAATCCTACTTCATTAAAAAATCTAATTAAATTTTCTAACACAAATTTAAATTTAAATATTAATCCAAAATATGATATTGTTGAACCATCAAGTTTAAAATTGTTTAATTATCCATACATATATATGACAGGTCATGGAAATGTTTATTTTAGTGATGCAGAGTGTGAAAATATCAAAAATTATCTACTTGGAGGTGGATTTCTTCACATTGATGACAACTATGGTTTAGATAAATACATTCGAAAAGAAATTAAAAAAATATTTCCATTAAATGATTTAATAGAAATTCCCAATTCTCATAAGATATATAACCAAATTTATAAATTTGAAAATGGATTGCCTAAAATTCACGAGCATGATAATAAACCACCCAAAGGCTATGGTATATTCATTGATAACAGACTTGTATGCTATTACAGTTTTGAGAGTGATCTTGGAGATGGTTGGGAAAATAGAGAAGTCCATAATAATTCAGAAAACATTCGTATATTAGCTTTAAAAATGGGTTGTAATATTTTATCTTATGCTTTCACACATTAATTTTTTAACTATATTATCTTTCTTTTTTTATTTAAATAGTTTTTCTCAAATTCAATATTCTTCAAATCTTAATAATGATGAAATGCCAGATATTAAAAATTTATCTGGACCAAGAATAGGTTTTTCAATTATTACAAACAGTAAATTTATAAATAGGATTGAAAATAAAAGAGGCATAAAACCATATTTTATGTCTCAATTTGGATATTTACTTGAAAAACAAGTTATGGGTGATGATGAAATAGCCGGTTTAATAAAGGGTGTAGGAAGATTTGGTGGTTTAGAGTATGGAATAATTGATGCAAGCATGAGTCTAATGTATGGATTAAGATTCAAATCAAATTTTGAATTTTCTGCAGGTCCTAACCTATCTGTAGCAGCCAGAGGTGCAGGTTTAATCATTAGTTTTGGAAAAACCATTAAAACAGGTAAAGTAAATATTCCAATAGATTTCAGTTGGGTTCCCTCAACTAAAAGAAGTAGAAGAGTATACAGATCACAAAGAATTGAATCAGATGACAGTAATGAGGTGTTTTATGATTCCTCATTTGAAAGAATAAATTTTAAATCTAGTCATTTATTTAATTTTTCAATTGGTTTTAAATTTAGAACAAAATGAGAATAATCATTTTTTTATTCTTTTTGGGACAAACTATATTATTTCCACAAAAATTAATGAAATACAATTTTAATGATTCTATTTCCTTAAAAGATTTTACTCAAGGAGTTAAAGATTCAGAAAAATATTTTAAAAATTCAAGAGATTTTTTTGTTGGTATGACAATTTTACCAGCCATTGTTTCATACACTCAAAAAGTAGGTGATAAAAGATTAATAAATTTAAATAATCCCAATAATGATTTTTTATTTACTAATAAAAACTATTATCTAGGTTATAAAACAAAATCTAATTTGCTAAAAAAAAGAGCTATTAGACAAGGTACTCTGGCAACCGTTACAGGGTACACAATTGTATTTCCATTACTAGTTACAATTTTAATTTTATCTATAATTTAAATAAGTTCAACATACTCTGTTTTAATCCAACCAGTCATACCATTATATAATTTTATTTTTGACCAACTATCAAAATTGTCGAGCAATTCCATTTTTACTCCCTCGTGAAGCATAAATAAATCCTCACTTTGGATTGAAGGAGCACTTTTAACATAGATATTTGAAGGAATCAAAATGACATAATTTTTTATCGTATAGAAATTGACTATTGATAAGATGAAAAAAATTAAACTAAAAAAAAATGAAATTAATGATAATGAAAAAAAGAGATTCTTAACCTTGATTTTTTTTGTAATGATTATTATTAAAAAAAATAGAATCAAAACCCAAGAAAATAACAAAGAAATATTAAGTAATTGATTAAAACTTAAATAATGTAGAACTCTATCAAAAAAAATAGATAAGCTAATGTTATCAACAGTATTAATTTGATCAATTAATTGTGAATTTAGAAAATCTAAATTAAAATTTGTTTCTTTATCATTTGAATCTATTTTAAGTGCTTTCTCATAAAAAAGGATTGATTTTGAGGTTAATCCTAATTTATAATAACAATTTGCAATATTATAATACAATTCGAGAGATTCATATCCGTTATTATAAACTTTTAAATAACTGTCTAATGATGATTGGTAATTTTCTTGTTTGTATAATAAAGATGCATCATCAAAAAATTTTTGATTATTTTGAGAAAATAAAAAATATGGTATAAAAAATAGAATCTTAAATAACTTCATATTAAATTTTATCTATTTTAGTTAATAGTTCTTTAGTTTTATCTACTTTATTTTTGATAAAATCCTGATTTACTTTTCTTTTAGAAAATTTGAGACTTTGATAAGAATCAATCAAATCAATTAGCTCATCAATTAAGGATTCTTCATATTTATTTTTAATTAAAAATTCTTTTATGTAATTAGAATTAAAATTACTTTTTTTTATTTGAAATCTTAATTCTAAAAAAATTTGAATTGATTTATTTACATTTGATAAATCTTTTGAATTAGTATTTTTTAATTCTTTCAATGCTCGCTTTAATATAGAACCTTTGAATATATAATCAAATTTTATATTATTTTTTTTAATAAAATATTTCAATGAAATAAATAGAAAAATTATAAAAAAGGGAATAGATAAATTATACAATTTATCATAAAAAGATAATTTAGAATTATACTTATAAAGTTTGCCTCTTTTCTTGATGTAAAGTATATCTTTACCAATGAATTTTACATCCTCTTTATTAAATTGACTTAAAATTTCTTTTTTAGGAGCATCTCCATAAACATATATATTAAATAAAGGTTTTTTAATAGTTTTATAATCATTTTCTTTTAAACTGAAATAATTAAAATTAATAGAATCAATTTTGTATGTACCTTTATTTCTTGGTATTAGAAGGTATTCAGCCCTTTTAAATCCATTTAATCCTTGTTGACCTATTTTTATATCTTCATTATATTTTGGATCAAAAGTTTCAATATCACTAGGTATAATGAATTCAGGTAAATTAAACATTTTAAGATTACCATCACCAGAGACTCTTAATGATAAAGTTATGGATTCATTTATTTTTGTAGAATCTATATCTATTTTAGTTGAAAAACTAAAATTTCCAACAGCACCACTAAAATTTTTAGGTTTATTTTTTTTTGGTAATTCAATTACATTTATAATTTTATCTTCAGTTGAACAAATGATATTTATCAATCTTGATCTTTGTCTACCAAAAATATCTCTTTGATTAGTTTTTATTACAACTGGAACATCCAATTGCATTTTAGTAATGTTCAACTCCCCTACTTTTTGGGGTATTAAAATAACTTTTTTGATGGTAGCTACTTTAAAAACTTTATTATTAATTGTTTTATTTACTATTGGATATGAATCACCTAAATCAATATTTTCACTCCAAAAGCCTTGATATATAGATTCTTTTAATAACTCGGGGGATCGAATGTCCTGAGAAAAATATAAATTATAAGTCAAAATTATTTGCTCTCCAGAATAAGGTTTAGGATTACTAATATTTAATTTTAGATAAACATTTTTTTTTGCTTTAGATTCTGGGGAAAAAGTATTTTGATTTACTGGAGATTTTAAAACTTGAATTGATAATGTTTTAGATGAGTAGATCTTATCATCTATTTTAATATAAGCTTTATCAATAAGAAAGATACCAATTTTCTTTGGTCTTAAATAATAAGTATATGTAGATTCTTTTGAGATTTTTCCATTTATTATTGTGGTACTTGAAGAGGAACTGGGACCAGAAATTATTATAAAATCATTAAGATTTGGCGGAGTAAATTTATCTATATCTTCATTTACACTGTATATCAAAGAAAATTGTTCATAGAGACCAACCTTACTTTTATCGGTGTAAGAAGTAAAATTAAACTGACCATGAATTTCAAAAATATTTATTACATATAAAATATTAATTGAAATATAAAAAAAAATTTTACCAATCTTTTTCAATTTTATTTTTTCCTCCTTGAATTTTTGATTTTTTAATTTTTTCTAAGATCTTATTTTCTTCATTTTGAAGTGCTTCAAGTAATCGCTTAACTTCTTGAGATGACATTTGTTGTTTTTTATTTTGATTAAGATCATTTTTTAAATCTTTTTCATTCTTATCATCTTTAT
>MDTB01076974.1_pt1 | contig 25062 bp, 20 predicted proteins | sample 811161 | NCBI WGS metagenome assembly MDTB01 (sample SAMN05326650, study PRJNA326480) | marine metagenome | isolation source: seawater | place: Mediterranean Sea | collected 2009
CACCGACTCCTGCACCGACTCCTGCACCGACTCCTGCACCTACGGTAATAGTGTCAACTATTAATACTACTACGCAGACAGTTAATCCTACATCTGTAACAGTTACACAGAGTCAATATAGAACTGATCCTGTTATGACTAGTACTACTACAAGTACAAATACTAATACAACTACAACGTCTCTAACTAACACAACGACAAGCACTGATACAGTAACTTCTACTGTTGCTACTCAAACTAATTTACCAATAGATGCAAGTCTTAACCCGAATGATCCTGGAAATGATGGTATTGCTGAGTTAGGTCAAACAATTAATGTAATGTTATTTGATTTCCCTAATGGAGATTTTAACGACGATACTATCAATACCGATTATGCTGGAACTGGTCAATCTGCAACAATTGAAGCCACAATTGAAGTACCTACCGAAGTTATGGTTCCTATCACCATTGACGTAGATATTGATTCAGGAGCTACAGAGCAGGTTGAAATTGATCCAATTGCTATTTCGGTCATCCAAGATGTTGAGTCAACAGTTGAGATTCAAATTGAAGTACCTGTAGGTGAAGAAGAATCATATGGTGGAACAGTTGTTTCAACAGCCACAGCTCCAGGCTCATAACTTTAATCAATCATAAAAAAACGCTGCTTTTGCAGCGTTTTTTTTACTTATAATAAAAGAATATCTCTAACCTTGGAAATTCAGGATGAATGACTTGCTGCGATCGAAGCACTCTTCCGGATAATGGATCTATCCAATACTTATTTGTATACTTCCATCGAAACTCTTCAGTTGCAACAAACTCCTTAAAATAAATTACTTTTCTTAAAGCGTCTAAATAATTAATATCATCTTCGCCTACCATTTCTACAACTAATTTTTGTTGAATAATTGCATGAGGATTATTTAACTCGACATCAAATACATCAATAGTCTTGTTCTCAAGTGAAAAATCTGAATATGTAATATGACTCATATTTTTACCAATACCGGAAGTCTTGATAATCTTTCCATTAAAAGTATATATTTTTTCATTAGCTGAGGAGACCCACTCATACACTCCATTTTTAATTGTTGCTAAAGTCAGATTTGCATTTGCAGCCCGCCCTATTCTGACTTGCATAAATGAATATTCAGCGTTCAAAAAATCATTTGAGCTAATTATTTCTCTTTCTGCGCCAACAGTAGCTACCTTAATCATTGGCATCACTTGCGAGTAACTTATGTAATTACATGACGTAATAAAAAAAAGGACTAAAAACAATCTAATCATATATATCATCCCAATCTCGAGTTATTGAATGCCCTTGAGCCTGTTCAGTAATGCCCCAAAGGTGATGAGAGTGAACTAAAATTGCCGCTCCATCTCTAGTTATAGGCCTCAGACCAAATGCTGCATTCCCTTTACTATGGAAATCAAAGAATATGTCTATAGGTATATAAAAATAGAACCCTTTATCAAAACTGCCTTCTCCAAATTCAACTTCAGAGATGTCAGTTTGTGAAAAGAAAGCTCCTATTCTCAAACCACTTTTAAAACGCCTAGAAAAATCAAAATATATACCAGAATCTTGAGCTAAAAATTTTCCACCTCTCATTGTGAACATTACTTGAGATCTTGGTTCTTTTAAATACAAATTTATGTGACCAGTGGTAGTTTGATAGGGAGTATCTGGATCGAAAGAGAACATTTCATCATAACCTCTTTGTTTCACTCTCCATATTTCCGCACCGATTCCCCATGTTTTATTAAAAGGTCTGTATAAAACTTCTCCTCCAACACCTCCAAACATTTCTTCAAGAAGTCCTCCAGATAACTTTGTATAAAAATCTTCAAACGGATTGAGAAAGAAATTTAATTGCATTCTTCTAACAGAATAATCTTTTGATTCTTTTAAATATTTCACAATGTCTGTTCGAACACGAGGCAAAATACTATCCGATGCAAGTTTTAGATTATCATAGTTATCAACAACACCTATTGAGGCGGAAGTAACCAATGTCAAATTTTTTCTAAATATTGTTTCAGTATGAGCAGAAAATCTTAAGTCTCCAAAATAAAATCCATCAGGACCACCAATTTGAGAACGTATTGTCGGAACGAACTTATAAAAGAAGGCTGGTAATGTTGGTTTTGGTGAATACTTGTAATCTTCAGGAATATATTTATATCTTGAAACTTTGATATCTTTTGAAGTTAACTTATAAAGATTACTTTCTTTATTTCTTTTAAACGAGTCTCTTTTTACCTCAATGGTGTGCATTCCTATGCCACCATTAATATTAGAGATCTTAAATGTATCAATATATTCCGGTGATATTTCATCCAATACAGTAAATGTTCTTCCAGCTGTCCGAGCAAAGCTTGAATGTTTAGATTGGGTAAATACTACATCAATTGTGCTATCTCTTACTTCAGCATTCTGAACAAACAAGCTATTTGATCTAAGCGATCTTAAAGTAGACAGATAAACTAGATTTTCTCTTTTAGATGTTACTTCCCTTACTACATCAGCATTTTGAGTAGGAACATAGGGATCTTTTTTTGGAATCACTGGATTTTTAGAACCCAAATCCCCTTTTATCGAAAAGCCAAAACTAAGTGTATTCCCTTTGACGTAACTGAGCTTAACACTGAAATTATCATTGAATGGATAAACAAAACCATAATTAATCTTAGACTCTTGGGGCTTGACGGATCTAAAGGCAAATCGAAAAGAATCTTCTCCAAAAGGAAACCCCTCCTTAGTATAATCAATTCCGTCATATTCTAACTTGAATCTAAGTCCTTTAGAATTAGGAATATACATTTCAACTCCTCCAAAGAGGCCTGTTTCACCTGCAAAAAAAGCATCAGTATTAACATTTCCTCCCAATCCTTCATTCACACCCCTAGTCTTAAAGCGATCAGCTAGTTTAGTAAAAGGATTGGTAAAATGACGGTTATTTGCCATTACTCCCCATCCCATCCCAAGTGTAAAATCAAAATTTCTAATTCTTTTTGATGCAACAATAAATTCAGAGGAGAATACCCCCGTACCTGCAAGATCTCTTGCTCCAGCTGCAATAGCTGGAAAATATTTTGATTCTTTTAGGATAAGAAACTTGGCATCAAAACTTTTATCTTTATATGTCTGTTTGCCACTAAACGCTTCGATATTACTATATAAAGCATTGCCAATGTCAGTATATTGATAGGACGCCTCAAACCACGAGAAGGGGTAAGCAACAATAGAGCCTCTCTTATATGGATCCATATCACTCCATGAGAAACCTAACGAGCCCTCTGGCATCATTCTAGCATTTGGCATTTGAATAATTCCAATGGTTCCGTAATTGCTGTAGCTAGGATAAGAATCTTTAGGATATCTATAGTCTTGGGTAGAAGCATTTAATTGCATGCACAGCAAAGAAATTAAAACCAAAGAATATTCATTTATCCTATAAAACAAATCAGACATTACAAAACTTTAATAGTATTAATTTACTAATCAGAAATGCTATTTAAAGATGCAAGTGAAATAGCAAGACTACTCAATACAGGAGCCACTGTAGAGGCATAATAAATGCCAGATAATTGGCCAATATCTCTTGGTACATAAATTATAGAACCGGGATAAATATCAGTTTTACTTCGATTGAATAAAGAAAAACTTCCACTGATTTGTTGAGAAATGCCATTTGGATTTATAACAAGAATATCTTTTGTTGCAGATTCCTTGATTCCGCCAGCAAGATTAATGTAATCCTTGATATCAAAATGAGATTGATAATTTAGTATTGTTGGAGCATTTAAATCACCAAAGAGATATACAACCTTTTGAATCTGAGGGACTATAATTTGATCATTATCTTGCAGTATCATATCTTCAGATCTGTTATCAGATAACTGGTCAAGATCAAATTCAGTTATAACCCTTCCAGTAAATTTTTGAGATTTCAACTCTTCGATTAATAACTGAACTGCAGATGAATCAAAAGAAATTCCTGGTTTGGCAATGCTTGAGACTAAAAAATTAATCGTATCCGAATAAACTACCTCAGCATATAATTGCTCCTTTTCTAGAGCATCTTCTCGGAGCAGCATTCCGCCAAAAATATACGCTTTTTCTTTATAACCACCTGCTCTTTTGATTACAGATGACAGAGTTTCTCCATCACGAATATAATACTGCCCTGGCTTATTGACCATGCCCTTCAGTGATACAGTTTTGATTTCTTGAAATTCATTATCATAAAATGGGACATTGACAATATCTCTATGTTGCATCTTAAAGCTTGAGATATCTTTTAACTGGACATCTACCTGAGAAGAATTTTCCAGTGAGGCTCTTTTGATCGAGACTGTATTGAACCCATAAAATCCTTCTTTAAAACCACCTGCATATGACACTAAATCACCAAGAGATTGAGATTGATTTAGTTCATATATGCTTGGGTTATATATGCCACCAGAAATAGGAATTTGTATTTGGGGAGGATGAACAAAAATAACATCACCTGAACGCATTTGATGCTTCATGTTGTATTTTCCAAAAACAAAAATATCATATAGATCAATTGTCTGGACTATCTCTCCATCCCTTCTATGATCAATCTTACGAAAAGATCCCCTTTCTGAAATACCACCAGCTGCATTCAAAGCAAATATAGGATTAGACCCCCCACTGATAGTATAAATACCTGGACTTTTTACACCTCCCAAAAGTAAAACTTGAACATCTCTAATTTTTTTAAGTGTTACAAATGCAGTTGTGCCAATTTCTGTGCTTTCTATAAAAGATTTTGTAATTTCTGCAACTTTAGCTAACGAATTGCCTGCTACAAAAACTTTTCCAAATTCAGGAACAACTAATGCGCCATCCCTTTGAACGAATAACTCTAATTCTTGGTTCTTAATTCCAGTAAGTAAGATACTTAATTCGTCACCAACATCAATAATATAATCACTATTAAGATTGGGGATATTAATTGGCATGAAAGATGACTGAATGGAACTAAAGAAATCTTCACCAAATCTTTGTAGCTTTTTTCTTGTATTTTCATCATAGAGAACTTTTTCTTCGAGGTCTTTAACTTGTTTTTTAATATTTTCAAGAATTTTCTTATTGTTATAGATCGAAGTATCAGCACGAAATAGGGCTTCAATTTCTTGTTCTTCATCACTCTTCTCGGACTGAGCTTGAACTTGCTCACGAAGTCCTTCAGGCAAGCTTTCAAGAAATTCTTCAGAAATATCTTGGGATGATAAAGTGCTTGAATAGATCAAGACTGCGATGAAAAAAGCTTTAAGTTTATAAACATTATTTATTTCATTTAATTGTTTAATTTTTTTCATAATTTGCTAATTTGGTCTTTTAATGAATGTACTCATTTTACATCATTTTTATCATTGATTCTTAAATCAGAATAATGTTGATTTTGATATCCTTAAAGTGAAAATTTAAAATTAATAGAAAAATTAATTATTTCCAAAAACATCTCTTGTAAAAATTTTATTATTAATGTCCTCTAACTGATCTGATTTTCTATTTGCTATTACAATATCAGCTTGCTCCTTAAATCTATCAAAATCATTAATAACATTTAAATCATTAAATTTTTTATCTTTGATAGTTGGTTCATATATGATCATTTCCACCCCTCTAGATTGAAGTATCTGCATAATTTGCTGTATTGCTGAAAAACGAAAATTATCAGAATCTTGCTTCATGACCAGTCGATAAATGCCAACAACCTTAGGCTCAGCATCTAATATTTTATTAGCAAGAAAATTAGATCTTGTCTTATTTGAATCAACAATAGCTTTAATGAGATTTTGTGGTGTGTTTTGAAAATTAGACAAAAGTTGTTGGGTATCTTTGGGTAAACAATATCCTCCATAACCAAAAGATGGATTATTATAAAAATTTCCAATACGTTCATCTAGGCTCATTCCCAAGATGATGTTTTTAGCATTTAAATCATTATTATATGAAAAAGAATCAAGCTCATTAAAATATGCAACCCGCATAGCAAGATAAGTGTTTGCAAATAATTTTACAGCTTCAGCTTCACATGAAGACATAAATAGAACCTCTACCTTTTTTGTGAGAGCTGAATTCTTAAGAATGCTAGAAAAGATTTTTGCTGTAGAATTAAAGTCTCCACCAACAATTATTCTACTTGGATAAAGGTTATCATGAAGCGCTTGTCCTTCCCTTAAAAATTCAGGAGAAAAAAGAATTCTTTCAGTAGAAAATAGGCTGTTCATAGATTTGGTAAAGCCAATTGGTATTGTTGATTTAATAACTATGGTAGCTGAAGAATTATAATCCGATATATCACTTAAAACTCCCTCTACTGAAGAAGTATTAAATTTGTCTGTTTCAGGATCATAGTCTGTTTGAGTAGCAATAATAATGAATTCAGCGTCTTTATAGGCTGCCTTTTTGTCTGATGTTGCGGTAAGGCTAGTAGACGGATTTAATAAAAAGTCAGGAATATCTGGATCTTCTATTGGAGATTTTGACTCATTTACTAAATTAACTCTTTCAGTATTGATATCTAATGCCACAACATTATTTTTTTGGCTTAATAAAGCTGCCATTGAAACGCCAACATAACCTAATCCAACTACAGTGATATTATATTTTTTATTTGTCATAGTGCTCTAATTTTAATTCATTAATTAAGTTTCTTTTAAAAAAGATCTAAATTTTCATTTTTTATTCAATGGTTGAGTAGAGCTTTGAAAGAGAAGTCTTCCAATCTGGTATTGCAATGCCGAGCTGGTCTGTTATTAGCGTTGAATCTAAAACAGAGTACTTAGGTCTGATATGATGATTTTTGTCATAATCCAAACTACTTATTGCAGATACAAAGGGTATTTTTTGTATTTTTTTTTGAGTATGCCCCTCTTTAAATATAACTTTAGCAAACTCAAACCAAGTAGATGGATTCTTGCTTGCAAAGTGATAAATTCCTGGATGAAGTTTTTTTAAAATAATTTGATCTAATGAAGCAATAATTATATCTGCCAAATCGCCAGCATATGTTGGAGATCCAAACTCATCAGAAACAACGCTTATATTATCTTTAGTTTTTGCCATAGAAAGCATAGTTTTGAAAAAATTAGTTCCAAATTCACTGAATAACCATGCTGTCCTTATCACATAACCAAACTGGTATTTGGTTATGTGAATTTCGCCATCTAATTTTGTTTTTCCATATATACTTATTGGGTTAGTTTGATCTAATGGAATATATGGGTTTAACTTTTTTCCGTCAAAGACGTAATCTGTAGAAATATGAATTATGGGAATTTCATTCTTCTTGCAAGCATTAACTAGAAATTTAGGCCCATTTGTATTTATTTGTCTTGCTTTTTCTTGTTGAATTTCAGCCAGGTTAACATCGGTAAATGCGGCTGCATTCACGACTATGTCAGGTTTTAGTTGCTCTAATTTTGAGTTAACAGCATTCTTATCTGATATATCAAGATCATCCTTACACAATGGGATCAATGCATCATAAGAAACTCTTTGAGCTATAGATTGACCAAGTTGGCCATTAGAACCTAATAATAAAATTTTCACTTTTTATTGGAATATTGATTTTTTATCCATTCTTTGTATTCACCATTCATTACAGCAAGAACCCAATCTTGATTATCAACATACCACTTAATAGTTTTTTCAATTCCAGATTCAAATGTCTCTTTCGGATTCCAATTTAATTCTTTTGCAATCTTAGAATTATCAATTGCATATCGAGAGTCATGACCAGGACGATCTTTTACATATGTAATTAATTTTTCTGTAAAGAATTGATTAGAATGATTATAATTAATGTCAACCCAAGAACATATTTCTAAAATAACTTCAATATTTTTCTTTTCATTTTTTCCACCAATATTGTAAATTTCTCCAATTTTGCCTTTTTCCAGAACACAATTAATAGCTTTGCAATGATCAATTACATATAGCCAGTCTCTAATTTGTAATCCATTGCCATAAACTGGTATTTCTTTATTTTGAAGGATATTATTAATTACCAAAGGTATTAATTTTTCAGGGAATTGAAAAGGGCCATAATTATTTGAACAATTTGTCGTAATAACTGGAAATCCATATGTTTTGTTATATGCTCGAACTAGATGATCGCTTGAGGCTTTGCTAGCTGAATAAGGACTATTTGGTTTATATTGATTAGTCTCTGAGAAGCCTGGATCAGAAGATTTTAGGGAGCCATACACTTCGTCAGTTGAGATATGCAAGAACCTAAATTCATTCTTTAAATTATCCTCCAAATTTTGCCAATGATGCTTAGATGCCTCCAGTAATTCATATGTCCCCAGAATATTTGTTAAAATAAAATCCCTTGGGCCCTTTATAGATCTGTCAACATGAGATTCAGCTGCAAAATTAATAATTGCACGAGGTTTATATTTACTTAAAATGTTTAAGACCAAATCTTTATCTGCAATATCACCTTGGATAAACTTATACTGCTTTGAGTCAAATAAATGCTCCAGATTCAATGGATTTCCAGCATAGGTTAACTTATCTAAATTAATTACTTCTTCATCTGAGACTGAGCAGAAATGATTAATATAGTTGCTTCCTATAAATCCAGCCCCGCCGGTTACAAGTATCATTTTGATTGAAAAAATATAATGTTTTTCATTACTGAAATACCTTTGAATTGTTTATACTTGCTCCACACATATCCTTGTCATTTATAGTATGGTTATCTCTGATGGGCCAATCAATCCCAAGGCCAGGATCGTCCCATGCAATTGTTTGCTCACTTTCAAAATTCCAAAAATCTGTTGTTTTATAGGCTACAACCGCCTCATTACTAACAACCTGGAATCCATGCGCAAAACCTTTAGGAACCCATAATTGATATCTATTTTCTGCTGATAATTCAATTGCAGTCCATTTACCAAAAAAATTAGAGCTTTTTCTTAAGTCCAAGGCAACATCAAATATAGCCCCAGAGATTACTCTGATTAATTTTCCTTGAGGATTTGGATTTTGAAAGTGCAGTCCTCTAATTACGCCATGATGAGAAAAACTTACATTATCTTGAACGAATTCATCGTTGCAGCCAGTCGCATCCAAAAAGTCATTTTTATTAAAACTTTCAAAGAAATAACCTCTTGAGTCATCAAAAACCTTTGGTTCTATAACTAAAACATCTGGCAATGAAGTTTCTGTAACTTTATAAGCCATAATTCATTTTTTTCCAATTAAGTTTAGTAAATATTTCCCATACTGGTTTTTAGAAAAATCTTTAGCATATTTAATAATTTTTTCTTCAGAGATCCATTGATTAAAATATGCAATTTCTTCAGGGCAAGATATCATTGTGCCCTGTCTTTTCTGAAGAGTAGAAATAAAACCAGAAGCTTCATATAGCGATTCGTGAGTGCCCGTATCAAGCCAAGCAAAGCCTCTGCCCATAATCTCCACATCGAGTTTATTCATTGATAAGTAAATCTTATTTATATCAGTAATTTCAAGCTCTCCCCTTTTGGAGGGTGAAATTGAATTAGCAATATCACATACTTCTTTATCATAGAAATACAAACCTGTTACAGCATAATTAGATTTAGGTTTATTTGGTTTTTCTTCTATACTTAGAGCATTTTTTTTTGAGTTAAACTCTACAACCCCATAACGCTCGGGATCGTTTACATGATAAGCAAAAACACTAGCAGATTCTTTTTTTTGATCAGCAGTTTTTAATATATGCGGAAGATCATGACCATAAAAAATATTATCGCCAAGTATCAAGGCACTTGGTTCATTATTAATAAAATTTCTTCCAATAATAAATGCTTGAGCTATGCCATCTGGAGATTTTTGTATTTCATAACTTAAATTTAAGCCCCATCTTTTACCGCATCCTAATAAATCTCTGAATGCAAGTGAATCTCTTTCAGTTGTAATAATCAAAATGTCTCTAATTCCAGCTAACATTAAAGTACATAAAGGATAGTAAATCATTGGTTTATCAAATACAGGAAGCATCTGTTTGCTAATGCTCTGTGTAACAGGATAAAGGCGTGAACCAGAGCCCCCTGCTAGTATTATTCCTTTCCTTTTAGTCATAACTATTAATTTATCAACGGCTATTATATATCACTGTTGATTAGTTCAGTCTGGTAAATAAGTTTTTATATACTTTTTTAGTTTGACTATTTACTATTTTTGCATCAAATTTTTCGAGTGCAGTAAGTCGGGCATTTTGAGAAAACTGGAGATATTTTTCAGGATGGTCTAAAAAAAATTTTATAGCTTCTCCAAGCTTTTTAAAATTTCTATACGGAATCAAAAATCCATTAAAGTTTTCTTCAACAACCTCGCGACATCCTGGAACATCAGAACTTATTATTGGGACACCACATGCTAAAGCCTCTATCAAACTTTTTGGCAAGCCTTCCCGAGCACTTGGTAAAACAGCTAAATCTATAGACTGTAATAAATTTGGCATATCATCAACATGTCCTAAATATTTGATATATCCCTGTTTCTCCCATTCAAAAATTTTTTCCATTGGAATAGCTGATGGATTCCCAGAATCTGCCCTTCCAGCCAGGTAGAACTCGACATCAAAATCTTTAAGGAGCAAATCTCTTGCGGCCTTGATATATGTATCCACCCCTTTATCCCATAGCAACCTTGAAGAAAGTAATACCTTAAATTTTAAATTTTTTTTAATTTCTTTATTAGGAAAAAATTTTTTGCAATCTACGCCTGAACTTAAAATTAAAGAAATATTTTGATGAGATACTAAATTAGAGGAAACAAAAAAATTAACATCATCTGGATTTTGCAAAATGAGATGAGAGAATCTCCTATTAAGTGCACCTCTTAGTGCCAACCATATGATTGGTTTTAATAGTTTAGCCTTCAGATGATTGCTTGTAAAAATATATCCCATTCCAGTAATCGCATAAATATTCAAAACATTTATTTTGATTGAGGCAATTGCTGTATAGACTGCACACTTAATAGTAAAACCATGAACAAGGTCGACTTTGTTTTCTTTAATGAAATTTCTTAGCCAAAAAATAGTTCTTATTTCTTTAAAAATATTTAAGCTTGAACGATCTAAATTAATGGTCTGCCAATTAAATCCTAAATCTAATAATTTTTGCCCATACTTGCCTGGCGGAGAGAGAAGTATGAGCTCGTAATCACTATTATTTAAATCTTCGATTAACGGCAATCTAAAGTTGAATAAATACCAATCTGTATTTGCAAAAAGAACAATTCTTTTTTTACGCATTATAGTATCATCTCTATAGGCAAAAACTTATATGGTTTCCACATATATGAGTGATATGCAAAATTAAGCCAAATAAACATTACAAAAGCATAATAAAATAAAACCCCAGTAAAAATTACTGTTCTAGACAAAGAATCTTTTCCAAAAACGTCAGGTAGCCTTGAAAAAATAACCAATTGCAAAGGAATCATATACAAAGCAATTCGATCTAATGCTGTTGAAGCTTCTATTAAAAAGAATAAAATCATCATAACTATTGAGAGGATTGAGAACCATTTCCATATCTCTCTTTCATTATCTGAGAACCTAAATCTATTCCTAAATATTAAATATATTGAAGCTGGAACAGCATTCATTGCTAGTCTTATAAAAGCACCACTTGATTGAGATTGCCCGGTAATATAGCTTTGATAGAGACTATCAATATATTGATCAAGGTATAGAAAAAAACCCCCAACTCCCAAAATTAAAAATCCTAAAAAGGTGATGAGTTTATTTTTTGTATTTGCTATAAGCGCTATAGGAAATAGAAGAACAGCAGATTTATGAAAAGCTGCAGCACAAAAAACCCAAAAAATATATTTTCTTATTTCTTTTCTTCCAAATGCAACAAGTGACAACATACCAAAGCCAATTGCTACTCCCTGTCTAGAGTATCCTAATGCAACAACTATAAATAAATATGGTATTGCAACAGTTAATGCAAGCCATGGTCTTGGCAAGCTTCTGCAAAAAATAGAGAGTCCAATAGAAAAAATTAACCCGCAAATCAGATTAATTCCATAGACTCCAAATCCTAAATTGGCACTTATCCAGTTAATGAAATAATATCCTGGATCTCCATATCTAGTTAAAGCTTGCGACAAAGTAGAGTCTAATGCTTCATCTAAATGTTCTTGATAAATGTACCAATCACCTCCAACCTCAAATCGAAAACCGATTAGCAAAGTTAAGACAAAGATAAAAAAAATCCATTCAGAATAAAGCTTAGTTGAATAAATATTTTGACCCTGTATGGGAATCCGATTTTGTGCAATAAGGGCAAAACTTGCGGTAATAAAAAAAAGAAGCCAATAAATTATCATTATTTTTTAATCTATTTTAGCCATCAGACTAGACTTAAAATTTCTGCTCTTCAAGCCAATTTTGAAACATTAAAATATTCCATAATCTTGAGCCAAATTGTTCTCCTTTACAATGCCTTAACCAAATGTCATGGATATAATTAGAATTAAAAAAACCTTGAGAATCTAATTTTTCTTTTGCCAAAAGATCATTTGCCCAATCTCTTAAAGGACCTCTTAACCAATCATCAATTGGAATACTAAATCCCATTTTTGGTCGATCAATTAAATTCTTTGGCACATATTTATATAATATTTGTCTTAAAATCCATTTAGTTTCATCATTTCTAATTTTTGTATTTATAGGTAAATTAAATGCAAATTTCACAATATCTGGATCTAAAAAAGGCGCTCTACTCTCAATAGATACTGCCATAGAGGCTCTATCAACCTTTGTCAAAATGTCGTCTGGAAGATAAGTTAAAGAATCAAGGGCCATCATTCTTGTAGCAGGATCCGCAGTATTTGGCCAATTCTTAAAATCGTTTAGCAAATATAGAGGCTCTTTATAATTTAACAAAATTTTATCAACATTTGGCCATTCAGATACCAGAGATAAATAAAATTTGTCTAATGAATTAAATTGAGAAAAACGATTCCCAAGTTTATGCATTTTTTGACCAATCTGTGATACTCCTATAAATTTAGAGATTGGGAAAGAAATAGAGTCAAGTTTTGAGGCTGGTATTGATGTTAGCAGTTTACTTATAAAAATTTTAAGCTGATTTGGCATCCAGCCTATTTGTTTCCATATTTTTGGAGCAAATCTATACCTGTTGTACCCACCAAACAACTCGTCCGCTCCGTCACCCGACAATGCAACTTTAATATTTTTGCTAGCAAGACGCATGACTAAAAAAGTTGGGATTTGGGATGAATCTGCAAATGGTTCATCCCAGAAAGAGGCCAGGTAAGGAACTACCGATAGAGAGTCTTCAGAAGATACATATAATTCATTATGATCTGTTTGAAGATGATTGGAAATTAATAATGCATGTTCAGCTTCATTAAAGTGCCTATCATCAAAACCAATTGTAAAAGTTTTGATGGGTTGATTTGATATTTTTTGCATCAATGCTGTAATCAGAGACGAATCTATACCTCCAGATAGCAACGATCCAATTGGAACATCAGATAACATCTGAGATTCAACAGATTTTAATAATTTTCTCTCAAGAGAATGAATCAAATCATTATCAGACATATTATTAAGTGTCTGATGTTCAATCACTTTGTTAATTGACCAATATTTGAGAGTAGTCTCTGAGCCAGGATTTTGATCGGAAAATATTTTTATCATCGTTCCAGGTAATAGTTTATTGATGCCTTGATATATTGAGTATGGAGCTGGAACATAGTTATGCATAAGAAATAATGATAGAGCGTCACGATTAATTTCTCCCTTAAATTCAGGATGTCTTTTAAGAGCCTTTAGCTCAGAACCAAAAATAAATGTATTGCCCTGCCAGCCATAGAATAAAGGCTTTTCTCCCATCGAATCCCTTGCCAAAGTTAAGGATCTTTCTTTTTTATCCCAGACAGCAAATGAAAACATCCCTCTTAATTTAGGTAAAACATTCTCAATTCCCAAAATAGACATTGCCTCTACTAAAGTTTCTGTATCGGAAGTTCCTTGCCATGAAATACTAGTTGACTGAGAGATTTCTGATCTTAAAATATTGTGATTATAAACTTCTCCGTTATATACAATGACATATCTTCCACATCTCGAGGTCATTGGTTGCGAGCCTGCACTCGACAAATCAAGTATTGAAAGCCTGCGATGCCCAAATGCAAGAATATCTTTTTCGTTTAACCAAAATCCTTCTTCATCTGGACCTCTGTGGTTAAGTGAACCAGTCATTTTTTTTAATATTTGAAGTGCGCTCTTCTGATCAAAAGATGTTGGGGTAAGAAATCCAGTGAAACCACACAATTTAATTATTCTCTTCTACTATTTTATATCCAACTGCACACCAAAAAGGAGCATTGTCTGAAAAAGAAATTTTTTCTAGTCCAGCATCCTCCATCATCTCTTGTATCTGAATTTTGGAGAATCGTTGCTCAAGGGGAGTACCAAATCTATCCCTAGAGTCGGTTCTCATCGTAAAAAAACTATGTTGCTTATAATATGATAGAGGTATGTTTGATGAATTTATCCCAAGTTTATCAAAAAGAATTGAGATTCTGGTAAATGGATAATAAACGAAAATTGCTATCAAATCTGTAATAAAATTCTTTAATGAGGATGGAAGAACATAAATAGATTTCCTAATAAAATCAGATATTCTCCAAATAAACCTATAAAAAAAAGGCCTATTATCAAATGAATAATATAGATAAAGTAAGAATGGAGCTCCTGGTTTTAAAAGTTTGGTACATGATGAAATTGCCAATCTTGTATCAGGTATATGATGGAGGACTCCAAGTGAATAACCAAAGTCTTGTGTGTTATTTAGATTTATATCATCATCAACAGATGCTTTAAAGTAATTAATGTTGCTAAAGTTACTTAGGTTCTTTTGAGACTGCTCTAAAGCATCAGAAGGATCTATACAATTAAGTACTCTTACCCTTCCTGCCATCCATTTAGCCCACCTACCACTGCCACTTCCCATATCAAATCCTTCAGAGTTTTTAGTTATCATGTCCCATGGAAAAATTTTAAAATATTCATCAAATATTTTTTTTGATTCTTCATCACTCATTCTAGATTGATCAAATCTAGACCATTCATCTCCAAATGATTGGACTGTTTTGGAGTCAATATTTTTTTTCATAGCATTTCTGTGCTTAATGCTTGATTTATAGCTTCTACAAAAAGTAAAGAATTTACTTTTAAAGAGTAATTTTGACAAATATGATCTCTAGATGCTTTACCTAAATTTTTTCTTAAAGTTGGATTTTTAGCAAGCTTCAAAATTGCATCATACCAATCATCATTATTATGAGCCAGAAGACCGCAATCTTCTCTAACAACATCTTTATTTGATCCCACAGGAGAAGCAATTACACATACGCTACATGCCATACATTGAATTAGCTTGTATGCACATTTTCCTCTAGACCATTCATCATCAATTAAAGGCATCAAACCAACATCAAATTGATTTATTAGACTCACTTCTTCCTTCAAAGACCATGGAATTGAGTCTACCTGAATATTTTCAATAACTGGGGCATCTGCGCCAACAACTAAAAAACGAATTGGGAGAATTTTTCCTATAAGAGAGAGAGGTTTGATTATTTGTTCTAGATAAATTGCAGTAGATGGTGACCCTATCCATCCTAATGTAAAAATATTATTTGGAACAAGCTTTGAATCATGATACGTTTCAGTATCAACTACACTTGGCAACAAGATTACATTCTTATTATACTTTTGAGCAAATTCAACAAGATTTTTATTCCCTGCTGTTACAATTGCTGCATTGGTGATAATTTTTTTAAACTTTGATCCTAAAAAAGGTTTTAAAAACTTATATTTACCTTTATTGTATTTAAGATAAAAAGCATCATCAAAATCGTAAATATAAGGCTTTCTTAGAAAAAATTTCTCTATCCAACTTGGCAAAAAAGGAAATAGCTCACAATGCACTATTAAGAGATCATATTGATTTCTAAATATTAGTAATTTTGCTCTTCTTAAAAAAGAAAGAATCAATTTCAAAAATGGTATGTATGCCTTAGAATTAAGAGCTAAAATATATTCATTAACTAATAAAGAGTTTATTGAAAGCTCATATCCATAGGGCTTTAAAACTTCTTGATATTGACCTAGACGAACTCTGTTGCTTGCTGCTTGATCTCCATAGAGCGCTAAGCATAGAATATTCTTCATTTTCATTTTTAGATTATAAATCAACAATCTGCTAAAAATTTACTGATTATGATATTAATATCTAATTAATTTTAAGTATGCGTTTATATATTTCTTGATAGCTTTCTATTCCATTAGATAAGGAATAAATTTTTTCTGCCGCATGCCTACATCGCATGGATAAATTCGGATCTTCCAACAATAGCATTAAGGACTGATATGCTTGCTCTAAACTTTTGCTATCAATATCATCTAGCAAAACTCCAACCTGGTATTGATTAATAGTATTGTCTACATCACCTACCCCACTATTTGCAATTACTGGGTTGCCAGAACCAAGGACCTCCGCCATTCTAGTTGGAGATCGACCAAGCTCAGATAATTCTCCCCCTTTATAAAACATTACCGATGCAGTTTGATCTTGATTAACTCTGGGCATTTCATTCACCTTAGCGCTAAAAATATTTAGTCTATTAATGGGTACATTATATTCTCTCAGAATAGCTTCTATTTGAGATTGATTTTCTTTAGTGGTAATTTCAAAATTTATTTTTTGATTTCTTTTCGCTATATAAGCATAAAATAAAGCAAGTTTTTTTATATCAAACCATCCACTCAGCAATGTTCCACTACATCCTATAATAATATTTTTATTAGCTTCTTTTTTTAATTTAAATTTATTTAAGTCAGCGCATGTTGGAATAACATCGAAATATTTATCTGTTAATTCCATAGGATATTGCTTATTTAAATATCCAACTGATGCATTAGTTAAAGTAATTATAGAATTGGCATGACTAATAGTTACCCGCTCAATATATATAAGCAACTTATGAATTAATGAACCTCTTTTAATTCTCTTGGCAGTAATCAGCTCCTCTGGCCACAATGCCCTCATATCAAAAATAAATCCTACTTTATGAAACTTGGATATTATTAATGCAGCAAAAGCAGGAATGTAACTTCTGGCATGAATTAAAGATGCGCCCTTTTTAATCTCTTTGTGTGATAACCAGATCATAAGTATAAGATCATGAAGTGATGATAGAAAACGATAATTATTTGAAAATAGATTTGGAATCCAATTAATCTTAGATTCTAAACATAGAGTATTAACTTGATGAAATAAATCAGCGTCAATTAAATCCTGCTTTTTTTCAAATGAAATTATAGAGACATTGAATTGATTGGATAGCCCTTCTATATATCTTAATACTTGAGACTGCCCCAAAGGTTCCATTAATCCATTTCTTGTTAAGAAAATAGTCTTGGGTCTCATAGCTTAAATGAAATAAATAGCATTAATCAATTGCTCTACCTGGCTCTGTTAATCCTGCAATATATGGGGTGCTATGCGATATGAAATTTTCTTGGCTAATACCATTTTTATATATGCTTATCTCATTTTTAGAGATAATCGAAATTTTTGGATTAGAAAATTTTTTAATAATATTTTTAATGCTTACATTTAAAAGAGATGGTTTATTAAGCTTGAGAGCTGCAAATTCCATGAACTTTTGAGTCGGAAGAAAAGTCTTTTTTGAGTAATAGAATGGTGAATCTAAATCTATAAAACTTGACATTAATTTATCTTTAAGAAATTTTTGATTATCCATAAATTCGATACCCAAAAGAACTTGGGAAAAGTTCTGAAGGTCTCCTGACGAACCATTAATCATTATTTCTAAAAATTGCCTACCTACAGACTCATGAAAATTTATAAAATTTGTATAATCCTCTAATTCATAAGTTGACATGTGATAATTATCCAGAACACCGCATTCTTTTCCCAGAGCAGCTGCAAAGATTAATGCGCTACTCATCGAACAACTTATAATGGATTCATACTCTGATAAAATTTCAAACAACCTCATATAAAATCCAGAGTCACTTTCACCTGCACTTACAACACCAAAACCCTCTTCTATCCAGAAACTCTCAGATTGATCAATTTCTCCTCGTTTCTTAATTAGAATATCGCCTTCATGAATATTATTTTCAGAGAGAGATTTTAATAAGTTTTGATCATTAGTCATTCCTGCAGGGGGCCCAATGATAAGTAATTTTTTTTTTGAGTTAGTAGAATTCATAGAATTTATTAAGATAATCCATGGATGGGGTAACTTCACACTTGATTTAATTTGTGATGCTCTATCAAAAATTTCATTGTTATAGCACCAATGAATGGGTTCAACTGATAATACATCCTGTGCATATATTAAATGATTCATATCTACACCATGTGAAATACTTAATGGCAAAGGAACTTCTTGATCTAATTCTAAAAAAGATCTTAGGATATTATCGCTTCCCATTTTTTTAGCTAAAATATAAAGGGCATCAAATTTTTGTAAGATTTTTATATTCATATCTATTAAAAATTTTATTAATGAATCAGTTTTATATTAATTTTATAATTTTATAATTTTTGTTTTTCAATCAATTTTTCTAAATGAGAGCCTTTTATATTTCTAAGTTCTTGATATGATCCAGACTCTAGAATAGAGCCTTGGTCTAAAACATATACGAAATCTATATCTTTTATTGTAGAAAGCCTATGTGCAATGATAACTAATGTAATTGAGCCTTTAAGGTTATTTATGGAGTCTTGAATAAAGCTCTCTGATTCAGAATCTAAGGCGCTTGTTGCCTCATCTAATAAAAGAATATTTGGTTTTCTAAAGAGCTCTCTTGCAATAAATAGTCTTTGTTTCTGCCCTCCAGATAGTTTAATGCCTCTATCACCAACTTTAGTATTGTACTTTTCAGGCAATGACTCAATAAAATCATCGATATTTGCCTGTTTGCAGGCTATTTTGATCTCATTTAAAAGATCGACATCATCTTCACTATCTCCAGTCCACATACAAATATTATTTGCAATCGTGTCATCAAAAACAACCATGTCTTGCGATACATACCCAATTTGTTTTCTCCAAGATGATGTATGGATTTTCATTGAATCAACACCATCTATGTAAATTTTTCCATGAGTGGGTCTAAGAATTAGGGTTAAAAGATCGATAATGGTAGATTTACCAGCACCAGAAGAACCAATTACGGCAATTGAACTAAAGGCAGGTATTTTGAGATCTATACTACTAACAGCATTTTCAAACTCTTTTCCATATGAAAATGAAACATCTTGAAAATTTACTTCCTTAGAAAAATCTCCTAACAACTCCGCTCCATTAAATTCGATATTATTTTCTTGTCTGTCAAACTCATCATTGACCATCTCAACTGATCCAATCTGATCAAGCATTAATTGTCCATAAAGTTGCATTCCGTGAAAAGAATTAAGGCCTCTATAAAAAAGAGCAATTGAAACTAAAATTGGTGCAATTGGCTCATTGAAATAACTAATTTGTGCTCCGATAATGATCATTACAGCAACTACTAAAATTGGCTCTCTTAAAGAGAAGGTTAAAGTTTCGGAAACACGTCGTTTTAATTCATAATCAACAAATCTGTCTACAGACTCAAAAAATTTTTTTCTTAAGTGACTTGATTGAGATGTTGAAGTAAGGTATTTATATGCATGCAAATATTGAATAAGTAACTTAGACAGAACGCCGCTTTCGTGAGCAGTTTTTCGAGATAAACTCCTAACAAAAATATTTAAAGCCCTAAATAGAAATAAAAGCGACACGCCAAAGATGATTGCCATTACTCCAAATTTCCACGCAACAGTAAAGGCTAATCCAATATATACCGCTCCCATTACAAACTCAGAACCGAGTCTCATCATCGATCTGAAAGCAATTAACATCGTATTAATTTGATTATTCATAACATTTGTAAAATGGCCGGTATCCCTACTTGAGTAATATCTATAGTCCATAGTGCTATATCTGTCGAATAGTCTCTCCTTAAGTTCTCTAAGAAGTTTTGCTATTAAATATGCGTTAAAGCCCATTGAGCTGAAAACTAATAACCCCTTCAGAAGAAAAGTTATAGTAATAGCTATGATCAAGATTATAGGCGAACCATCCCATCCAAGATATGTAAATAAATTATAAAGAAGCTCTCCTACACCTGACATCTCATTCTCTTCTGAGGTTCCAAGAACCTCAAATAAAGGCAATACTATTAAAAAACCTATTCCTTCAGACAAAGCCGCTATAAGGGAAAGCACAGTAACAATATATATTCTTGGGCCAAGGTATTTCTGAAAAATTTTAATGTAATGAATTAAATCTAAGAATATGTTTTTACTTTTCATACTAAATTTATTTCACTTCTAAGATATCCATTAATTTAGAGTCTAAGGTCCGAAGAATCTTGTGGTAAGGCACTTTTTAAATCATACACAACACTATTTTTCTTGCATATTTTTTTAAAATCAGAAGGATCCATTGAAATGATCTCACTGTGCGCAACAGCAAGAATTAGGGCATCATATTCATCTTTTTCTAAACTATTTATAAGATTTATAGTGGGATTTAACTTTAGATCAGATTTTTTTATCCAGGGGTCAAAAACCGAAACTGAAACATTATATTCTAATAATTCGGAGATGATATCCAGTACTTTAGAATTTCGAAGATCTGGACAATTTTCTTTAAAGGTGGCTCCTAAGATTAAAATCTTTGAATTTTCTAGTTTAATATTTAGTTTATTCATTTCTTTTATCAATCTTGATACAACGTAAGTGCTCATCATATCGTTAAGCTTTCTACCTGCAAGAATGATCTCTGGAGAATAACCCTCAGATTGAGCTTTATATGTAAGATAATATGGATCAACTCCAATACAATGGCCTCCAACTAAACCTGGACGGAAATCTAAAAAATTCCACTTTGTTCTTGCAGCCTCTAAAACTTCTGAAGTGTCAATGTCCATCTTATTAAAAATTAAGGCAAGTTCATTTACTAGTGCGATATTTAGATCTCTTTGTGTATTTTCAATTACTTTGGCAGCTTCAGCCACTCGAATACTTGATGCTTTATATGTTCCAGCAATTATGATTTCTCTGTACAGTTTATCTATCTTTTCAGCTGCTTCTGATGTTGATCCAGAGGTAATTTTAACTATATTTGCAACTTTATGTTTTTTATCTCCAGGATTAATTCGTTCAGGACTATACCCAGCAAAAAAATCTTTATTAAATTCTAATTTTGAATGCTTTTCTATTAGTGGTATGCACTCCTCTTCAGTAGCGCCAGGATAAACCGTTGATTCAAAAACTACTATGTCTCCTTCTTTGATAACTTTTCCAATTGTTTTAGACGCTGATAATAGAGGAGATAAATCAGGTTTTTTTTGATCATCTATTGGGGTTGGAACAGTTACAATGTAAAAATTGCAATCCAGCAGATCATTTGAATCATTTGTATAGTGAATATTACAAGAATCATGCAAATCATTATTATCAACTTCAAAGGTAAAATCATATCCTTTTTTTAGATCCTTTATTCTATTTTCGTTGATATCAAATGCAGTTACTTTTCTTTTTTTGCCAAACTCAACTGCTAAAGGCAATCCTACATAACCAAGACCAATGATTCCTAATTTTATTTTTTTTAGCATTAGCTATTCAAAGTTATATTGTGTTTTATACCAATCTACAAAATTCTTAACCCCTACTGACACAGGAGTATTTGGAGAAAAACTTACCCATTTCTCGAGCTCTGTAGTGTTAGCACTAGTAGATTGAACATCTCCAGGCTGCATAGGAAGTAAATTTTTTTTTGCTTTAATATTCAAAGAATTTTCTATTGCTTCGATATATTCGTTTAATGGAGTCGGTTGGCTATTACCTATATTAAAGACTCTAAAAGGCGCATTACTTGTTGCAGGGTCTGGATCAATAGAGGAAAACCCATTGCTTGGGCTAGCGATCTTATCCGACACCCGCACAACACCCTCAACAATATCATCAATATATGTAAAATCTCTTACCATGTTTCCATCGTTGTAAACATCTATAGGGTCCCCATTTAAAATAGCCTTGGTAAACAAAAATAGTGCCATATCCGGTCTACCCCATGGCCCATAAACAGTAAAAAATCTTAATCCTGTTGTTGGTAGATTAAATAAATGGCTATAGGTGTGAGCCATTAATTCATTAGATTTTTTTGTTGCCGCATAAAGACTAACTGGATGATCAACACTATCGTGCTCAGAAAAAGGAAGTTTTTCATTTCCACCATAGACACTGGAGCTACTTGCATAGGTAAGGTGTTTAACGGAATGATGTCTACATAATTCAAGGATATTCATAAAGCCTCTTATATTGCTTTCAATATAAGCACTTGGGTTTATTAAAGAGTACCTTACACCCGCTTGAGCGGCTAGGTGAATAACATATTCAATATCATTATTTAAAAAGATGTCTTTCATAGACGTATCATCTTCAATATTATTTTTTATAAATTGGAAATTTGGAAATTTTAGAAGTTCTTTGAGTCTATTTTTTTTGAGATCTACATCATAATAATCATTTAAATTATCAATGCCTATTACTTGATCTCCACGATTTAGCAATTTAATTGATGTATGCATTCCTATAAAGCCTGCTGCACCGGTAACTAAAATGTTCATAAAAAAATATTTAAAATTGTAATCTCACTAAGACTCAAATTAAGCCAATTTTGTCTTGATTAGATTCGATCCATTTTAAGAGGTCATTATCGGACATCCACTCAGAATTAGTTTCACTACTATATATAAAGTTCTCTGGAACTTTTTTGCCGTCCTGAATTCTTTCTTGATCAGAATCCCAGTTATTTATTGATGGCAAAATTTTATAATGATCATTATATTCATATGTAAAATGAGCATCTTCATGACCAATCATTTGCTCGTGGAGCTTCTCCCCTGGTCTAATTCCAACTACTTCATGTTTTGCATTTGGAGCAACTACCTTCGCAAGATCTGTAACTTTCATAGATGGAATTTTCTTTACGTATATCTCAGCCCCTTGCATGTCTTTAAATGCATGTAAAACCAGATCAACTCCTTCTTCAAGAGAAATCATAAATCGTGTCATTCTTTCATCGGTAATTGGAACTACTCCGGAGTCCTTGATCGAATTGAAGAAAGGAATCACGGAACCTCTTGATCCCATTACATTCCCATAACGAACAACACTAAATCTAGAGCCATGTTCTCCAGAATAAGCATTTGCTGCGACAAAAAGTTTATCCGAAGCAAGTTTTGTTGCTCCATAAAGATTTATAGGGGAACTAGCTTTATCAGTTGATAAAGCAACAACTTTAGTAATATTTTTATCAATACAGGCATCAATTAGATTCATTGCGCCAATAATATTTGTTTTGATGCATTCAAATGGATTATATTCAGCAGTTGGAACAATTTTAGTTGCTGCAGCATGCACCACAAAATCTACGCCATCAAGAGCTCTCAATAATCTATCTTTGTCACGAACATCGCCTATAAAAAATCTGATTCTTGATTCATCAGGATATTTTTTAGCCATTTCCCATTGCTTCATTTCATCCCGAGAAAAGATAATAATTTTTTTAGGATTATGGTGTTGAAGTAAAATCGAAGTGAATGTTTGACCAAATGAGCCTGTTCCTCCGGTAATTAAGATTGTTTTATTTTCTATCATCATAATTAAAAATATTTGTTTACCATTGGATCTTAAATATTTATTTTCATGTGTTTCTTTTAGTGAAATGCGCCACCAACGAGTAGATAACGCTCAGAAAAAACCCTGATAAGGTTATTACAATGCAGATAATTGAGCGAGTTGGTCCAGACTTGATATCTGGAATAAATGCATTATCAAATGGCTTAAGAAGATAATTTTCTCTTATATTTGCAAACATCTGAGTCTTAAGTTGAGACTCTATAACTTGGCTCATAGATCTGCGAACTTCCATTTGCACAGTAGAAGCTAGTTGATTTTTTAAATAGCTGAGTGCTTTTGAAGACTCTTCAAGAGCTTCCTCCCGATATACATTATTTATTTCTCTTAATATTAATAAAGAAAAATCATATGCGATATATGGAGATTTACTAGTTACTGATAAATTTATAAGTCCAGATTTTTGATCCTCGCTGAGACTTACCATGCTTAAATATGCATTATGTAGATCTTGAAAGGGAGGAACTGGCAATTCATTGATTTCTTCAGCAGAGAAACCATTTTTATAAATAACTTCTTTTGTGCTTGGATCATAAGCATCAATACCAATTAAATTTGGGAGAACAATATCAAAGTTAAGTAAATGTTTTAAAAAGTCTCGTGATTTAATGGTTTTGATTGCTAGAATTGCATCATTTGATGAATTTGATAAATTAAAACCGGCAACCGAAGCGAGGCCACCAAGCTGACTAGCACCGCCTCCAGAATTCATTTGAGAATTTTTACCAGCTAATTCGAGAATGGTTTGAGACGTATACTTATTCTCTAAAGACAAGGCATAAAATACAGAACTAATCGCAAAGATTGCTGTAATTATTAGAATTATGATTCTTTCTGACCATATAACATTAAATAACTCTGTTACGTTTATATCTTGATCAGAATTAGGTAAATTTTTTTCCATGGAAATATTGTCTTTAATTAAGTATTCACCATTATACAGGTTTATGGAAAATGTTAGGGTCTAATTATCGCCCTAAATTAAGAAACATAAAGAAAAATTTATGCTGGAAAAATTAAATTTTTCGGGCCACAAAGGTTTGCTCTGAAATAAGTAAATCATTCATTGAAATTTCAGGATAATTTCTAAAAATATTCACCAAAATCTTATCTGAAATGCAATTTATTTCAGATTGATTTATAAACTTTGAGTTCCAATACAAAATCTCAAATCCTGACACTCCTAGTAATTGCATCATCAGCCTTTCTGGATAAGAC
>MDTB01040821.1_pt1 | contig 25052 bp, 24 predicted proteins | sample 811161 | NCBI WGS metagenome assembly MDTB01 (sample SAMN05326650, study PRJNA326480) | marine metagenome | isolation source: seawater | place: Mediterranean Sea | collected 2009
AATTTCTAATTCAGTACCTTCTAAAATCATCTGAGCAGCTTCAGATTTCATTTCATCATCCCATAAATGTGGGTTTTCAATTTTAATTTGATTGATGACATCAATACCAAAATTAACGTGCATAGATTCGTCTCTTAAAATGTATTGGAACTGTTCTGCTGTCCCTGTCATTTTATTTCTTCTTCCCATTGATAGTATTTGAGTGAATCCACAATAAAAGAAAATACCCTCTAACACACAGTAGAATGCAATAAGATTCTTTAGAAGTTGTTTATCTGTTTCCTCAGTTCCTGTTTTGAAATCAGGATCTGATATCTCTTGAGTATACTTTAGGCCCCATGAGGCTTTTCTAGCAACACATGGAACTTCTCTATACATATTGAATATTTCACCTTCATCCATACCCAATGATTCAATACAATATTGATATGCATGTGTGTGAATAGCTTCTTCAAGACTTTGTCTTAGGATATATTGCCTACATTCTGGATTAGTAATTAACCTGTACAAAGCAAGAACAAGATTATTTGCAACAAGTGAGTCTGCTGTTGAGAAAAAACCCAGATTCCTTTTTACAATAACTCTTTCATCTTCAGTTAAACCATCTTCAGATTTCCACAAAACAATATCATTTGTCATATTAATTTCTTGTGGCATCCAGTGATTAGCACTTCCATCAAGGTACTTTTGCCAAGCCCAATCATATTTGAATGGAACAAGCTGATTTAGATCAGCTTTACAATTGATCATCATTTTTTGATCAACTTGAACTCGACCAGCGTTTGCCATCATTTCATCAAGTTCCTCCATGCCAGCTGTTTCATCTAGATTGTTAACAGCTTCTCTTGCTGCCGCAGCTCTAGATCCTTCACTAATATCTGATGACTTAGTTGGTACTGCTGTTTTAGCTGGCTGAGGAGGTTCTGGTTGTTGGGCTTCTGCTTTTGGAGCAGCCGCCTCTTTTTTAACTTCCGGTGTTACCGGTGGAGCTGAACTTTCTTCTTTTCCGTATTCATCCCAATTTAACATATTTTTTCTCCATAAAATTTATTGACATGCCTCACAATCTGGATCATCCAGCGAGCATGCGTCTGGAACAGGTGCTGGTGCACCTAGTTCGCCATTTGAAGCCTGACTTGCATCAGAACTTACTGCGTTAAGTTTTCCCTGTTGTACTGTTGATTTTTCTGTTGATGTTGCTGCTATTGATCTTAGATAATAGGTTGTTTTTAAACCTGAATACCAGGCCATTCTATATGTAATATCGAGCTTTTTACCATCAGCATTTCCAATATAAAGATTTAATGATTGAGCTTGATCAATCCATTTTTGTCTTCTGCTTGCAGATTCAACAATATATCTTGGCTCAACCTCAAATGCTGTAGAAAATAGTTTTTTGATATCATCTGGTATTCTTGATATTTCTGAAAGACTACCTTCAAAATATTTAAGGTCATTTATCATTACATCATCCCAAAGATCCATCTCTTTTAGTTTTCTGACTAAATGTGGATTCACAATTGTAAATTCTCCTGATAGGTTAGATTTTACATAAAGATTTTGATAAGTCGGTTCAATTGATTGAGTAACACCAGTTATATTTGATATTGTTGCTGTTGGTGCTATTGCCATAACATTTGAATTTCTCATACCATCTTTCATAACTTTCTTTCTTAAAGTTTCCCAATCCAAGGTTTCTGACCTATCAACATTTAAATAATCCTTTCCTCTATTATCTTCAAGTATTTGGATAGAGTCTTTTGGTAGTATTCCTTTGCTCCACAAAGATCCATCAAATGATTCGTAGGCGCCTCTTTCTTTTGCCAATTCTGTTGACGCAAGAATAGCGTTATAGCTTATTAATTCCATACTTGTATCAGCAAACTGAATTGCCTCATCACTGCAATATGGAATATTTTGAAGGTATAAGGCATCTTGAAACCCCATTAGACCAAGACCGATTGGTCTATGCTTAAAGTTTGAATTTTTTGCTGTATCAACCGAGTAGTAATTAATGTTTATTACGTTATCAAGCATCCTAATAGCAGTTGAAACGGTTTGTTTTATTTTTTCTTCATCCAATTTTCCATCATGCATGTGGTTAGCAAGATTTACAGAGCCAAGATTACAAACAGCAATTTCATTATCTGCGCTAGTATTTAAAGTAATTTCAGTACATAAATTCGATGAATGTATTACCCCTGCATGTTGCTGTGGCGATCTTAAATTACATGAGTCCTTGAATGTTATCCATGGATGACCTGTTTCAAAAAGCATTGTTAACATTTTTCTCCATAATTCTTTTGCTGGAATTGATTTAAATTGATCCATCTCACCATTAGTTGCCTTTCTTTCATACTCTTCGTATTTGTCTTCAAAAGCCTTTCCAATTAGATCATGAAGATCGGGAGCTTCTCCAGGAGAAAATAGGGTCCAATTTTTATCTTGTTCAACCCTTTTCATAAATAAGTCAGGCACCCAATTTGCCGTATTCATATCGTGCGTTCTTCTTCTTTCATCACCTGTATTTTTTCTTAAATCTAAAAACTCCTCTATATCCAGATGCCATGTCTCAAGATAACCACACATCGCTCCTTTTCTTTTACCGCCTTGGTTTACCGCAACAGCAGTGTCATTGGCAACTTTTAAAAATGGAACAACGCCCTGACTTTTTCCATTTGTTCCTTTGATGTATGAGTTCATTGCTCTTACAGGCGTCCAATCATTGCCCAGTCCTCCTGCCCACTTTGATAACAAAGCGTTATCCTTCATAGCAGAAAATATTCCATCTAGATCATCAGGAATTGTCGTTAAATAACAGGAGGATAACTGCGGTCTCTTAGTTCCTGAATTAAATAGGGTTGGGGTAGAGCTCATATAATCAAAACTTGATAATAATCTATAGAACTCAATTGCTCTTTCTTCTCTATTTTCTTCTTCAAGAGCAAGACCCATAGAAACTCTCATGAAGAAAACCTGAGGTAATTCATATCTTACATCATCGCAATGGATGAAATATCTATCGTAAAGTGTTTGCAATCCCAGGTATGTAAACTGATTATCTCTTGTATGATCAATCGCTTTTGATAACTTATCGAGATCATAGTTTTTAAGTTCAGGATTTAATATATCTAGCTCAATTCCTTTGTCTATATAAGCTTTAAAAGCTTTAGGATAGTTTGATTCCATCTCTTGATAAGTAGATTCCTCTGCAACTCCTAGAAAATTTAATGCTTCACTTCTAATTTGATCCATTAATATCCTAGCTGTAACGAACGAGTAATTTGGCTCTTCCTCAACTTTTGTCCTCGCAGACATAACTAGGCTTGTTCTCATATCCGCAATTGAAACCCCGTCGTATAAGTTTTTTAATGCTTCATCGAGAACATCTTTAACAGAAACCTCTTCTAAATTTTCACACGCATCATTTATTAGGGACGCTACTCTTTCAATATCAAGCGGCACAACAGAACCATCATTCTTGGTTATATTTATATTAGGAGTATTTGAAATATCAATTTCTGATATATCTTTTTTTCTTTCTTGTGTTCTTTCTGCTCTATATAAGATGTAGCATTTTGCTACCTCCAACTCTTCTGATCTCATTAATTGCAGCTCAACTTGGTCTTGAATTTCTTCAATATGAAGAGTTCCTCCTGATGGCATTCTTCTTTTAAATACTTCTATAACACTTTCTGTTAGCTTAGTTACTTTTTTGTGGATTCTTTCGCTTGCAGCAGCATTTCCAGACTCGATTGCTAAAAATGCTTTTGTTATAGCAACTTTTATTTTGTCATCTTCAAAAGGAACAACTTTTCCATTTCTTTTTATTACTCTTAGTTTACCTGGTGCTGTATTTTCTATTTCAGCAATTGATTGATTTATCTTTATATTTTCTTCTTGTTGTTGTGTTTCCATTTTTTCCCCAATAATTTCCTTACTTGCTTGAGTCTTTATAAATATATTTTTTTTGGAAAAATTTAAGTGATGTCTGCAGTACCTAAAACTTTTTCTCCTAAACACTAATATACTAATTGTGGACAAAGAATCAAGCAAAAAAACACAATATATTGTGACATTTTCATTTTTTTACACAATATAGTGTATATATGGTGTTTTTTTGTTGTTGGCAATAAGTTAATAAATTGTGGATAATTATTGCTGGAGAAAGATTATGAAAAATTATTTATCTATAGATCAGGGCACAACAAGTTCCCGAGCAATTGTTTTTAATTCCAACTTAGAGCTTGTTAGGGATTCTCAAAAGGAATATGACCTGAGCTTTCCAAGCGACGGATGGGTTGAACTTGATCCCTTGGATGTAATAGAAACAGTTAAAGAAACTATTACCAAAGTTTTAAACTCAAACGAGCAGATTGAGGCTTGTGGAATTACTAATCAAAGAGAGACAACCATTGTTTGGTCTAAAACAACATGCAAGCCAGTCTATCCTGCTATTGTTTGGCAAGATAGAAGGACATATGGCTTATGCGATAAATTAAAATTAGAAGGATACGAAGACTTTGTATCAAAAAAAACAGGATTATTATTAGACCCTTATTTTTCTGCAACTAAAATAAAATGGATATTAGATAATGTAGATGGAGCAAGATCTTTAGCTGAAGAAGGCGATCTTCTTTTTGGAACAGTTGATAGCTATCTGATATATATGCTATCAAAAGAAAAAAATCATTTTACAGATGTAACCAATGCCTCAAGAACATTGCTTTTTAACATTAAGACAATGGAATGGGATGATGAGTTACTAGAGCTATTTAATATACCTAAATCAATGATGCCAAAAGTTTTGGCATGTGACGATAATTTCGGAACTCTTTCTTTTAATCAACACAACATACCTATAAGAGGTGTTATTGGAGACCAACAGGCTGCATTGGTTGGCCAGGATTGTTTTTATGAAGGAGATATGAAATCAACCTATGGAACAGGATGTTTCTTGATGGTGAATACTGAGGAGAATCCAGTTACGGTAAAAGAAGGACTCCTAACAACAATAGCTTATGAATTAGAAGGCAAAGTTCATTATGCAATTGAGGGTAGTATTTATTCTTGCGGAAACATTATCAAATGGCTGAGAGATAAAATGAAATTTTTTAATTCAGCTTCTGAAAGTGAACACTTTCTAGATAAAGCAGGTAATTCAAACAATGTAACTTTTTTACCGGCTTTTAACGGTCTTGGTGCTCCTTATTGGGATTCAGATATAAGAGGTGGTTTTTATGGTATTACTCAAGACACAACAATTAATGATATGACAACGGCATCTTTCTTATCCATAACCTTTCAAACCAAGGAAATAGCTCTGATTTTAGAAAAATATAATATTGAAATAAGCAAGCTTCTCGTTGATGGTGGTATGGTTCAAAATAAAACCTTTTGTCAATTATTAGCAGACACATTGCAAAAAGAGATTGTTAAACCTACAAATGTGGAATCAACTGCGGTTGGAGCATGCAAAGTTGCTATGATTGGCTCAGGAAAGGCTATAAATAAAATATCAAGCTCAAATCTAATATCTTTTAAGCCTAACAAAAGTCTAAAAGATCAATTTTTAATTAATTATAAATCTTGGAAAGAATATATCAGTAATTCATTAAGAAATTAATTAAGTTCTATTCTTTTTGCAATTTCGAGTATTTCAAGTTGATTTGTGTCATGCGTTACTAGAATGCATGGGATTTTTAATTTCTCAATAACCTTCATGATTAGTATTTGAGCGGATTCAACATTTTCAGAATCAAGATTAGAAAAAGGCTCATCTAATAATAGGAGAGAGGGCTTCATTAAAATTGCTCTGGCAATTGATACCCTTTGTTTTTGACCACCTGACAGCTCATGAGGCATTTTTTTTAGATGATTTTTAAGCTTTAGACTTTCTACGACTTCACTATAAAAATTAAATAGATCTTTTGATAGAGCGTATTTCATATTACTTTCAGCATTTATGTGAGGAAATAGAGCAAAGTCTTGAAAAACATATCCGATATTTCTATTTTCAGGTTCTACAAAATTATTCTTATCATTAAGAACAACCCCATCACAGACAACGGAACCAAGGTCTGGCTTTAAAAGACCAGATATAATATTAAGTAACGTTGATTTGCCAATACCACTAGCACCCACCACAAGACCAACCTTGCTTTTATTAATTTCAAAGTCTAAATTTTTAATTAAAAAACTGTTATTAAAGGAAAAAACTAAATTTTCTACTATTAAGCTCATATTTATATAATTAATATATGTCAATTTTATATATAATGCTTCTGTTTTTTCATTCTCACATACTTAATAATAAAAAAATGTACACATATAAAATCCATAATAACGTTGCCAAAGAAGGTATTGATCACCTCGAAAGTTGCGGGTTTAAAGAAGAAAGTGCTGATCCAGATGCATTATTAATTAGAAGCCATCTTCTGATAGAAGATAACCTCAACAAATCATTGAAGTGTATATGTAGAGCTGGTGCCGGGGTAAATCATATACCTATTAAAAAAGCGACAGAGAAAGGAATAGTTGTTTTTAATACACCTGGTGGGAATGCAAATGCTGTAAAAGAGCTAGTTATCTGCGGCTTACTGCTCTCATCGAGAGGAATAATACAAGGGCACTCATTTACCCAGTCGCTTTGCGACATAGTTTCTGAGGAGTTAACAGACCTGGTAGAAACAAATAAAAAAAATTTCAAAGGGACAGAATTGAAAGGAAAAACAATTGGAATAATTGGTCTGGGAGCTATTGGTTCTTTATTAGCGCAATCAGTTGATAGCTTAGGGATGAAAATTATTGGATATGATCCAAATATTTCAATAGATGCTGCATGGCAACTCCCAAAGGAAGTAGAAAAAGCTGAAAACCTTAAATATTTATTATCAAACTCTGATTACATATCTATACATGTACCATTACTAGATGAAACTCGAAACCTCATCTCAAAAGATGTAATTAAATTCATTAAGACAGGAGCAAAGTTAATCAATTTATCAAGAGGCGCGATTGTAAATAATGATGACATTCTAGAGGCACTTCAGAATAATAAAATTAGTTGTTTTGTAACAGACTTTCCAACACCTGAAATGGTAAAAAGATCTAAAGAATTTTTAGATGTAATTTTATTGCCTCATCTTGGGGCTAGCACCCAAGAAGCAGAAATAAATTGCGCAATTATGGCTGCCGAACAAGCAACTAGATTTCTTAAAGATGGAGAAATAATTAATTCAGTAAACTTCCCAAAAGTTAAGCTTAGTAGAACAACGAAATACAGGTTAGTGATAGTTCATAAAGATGAGCCAGGAGTTATTGGAAGCATCACTGGAGAGATAGCTGCACATAATATAAATATTCCAGATATGATTAATAAAAGCAGAGACGAAATTGCCATTACTGTTATAGATTTAGATGAAAATCCTAGCCAAGAAATAATTGATAATTTAAAAAATATTCCAAATGTTTTAAATGTAAGAATGTGTAAATGAACATTATTTTTTTAAACATATGTCCAAAACTTATCTTTATATAGCTTTATTTAAAAAATCACTTGTCAACAGATAAAAATAGTGTTATTTAGAATCGCATTATTTGTAAAGAAATAATACATACTTTATGGCTTATTTTACGTAAACTACTGATATAAGGCTATTTTATCTAAATTTGTATAAAATTTATACAACTACTTCAAAAGCCTTATTTAAAGCAGATTTATGTGGTATAAATAAAGTTATCCATAACTTTATCCACAGTTTCTGTGGATAAAATTGATATTAAAAATGCAAAATTTATTAAACAATATTTCGGTGCCAAGTGATTGGCATACACAACTTAAAAAAATTGGATATATCAATAGTATTGAAGAGCCAATTTCATTTTTAGAAAAAGAAATTCTAGATAACAAAAAAATATTGCCTCCAATTAAAGATATATTTAATGCATTTAAATATTGTAGTTTTTTGTCCACCAAAGTGGTTATATTTGGACAAGATCCATATTTCAAAAGTGGCCTTGCAAACGGTTTGGCTTTCTCAGTTGATAGGCATCAAAAAATCCCAGCTTCTTTAAAAAATATCTATAAAGAAATAGAAAACGATGTAGGGCCAACAAAGAACAAAGATGGCTGCTTACTGAGCTGGGCAGAACAGGGAATACTTTTATTAAATACCTCTTTAACCGTGGAATTATCTAAGCCAGGATCTCATTCACAAATTGGATGGAATAACTTTATTTGCGATGTCATAAAGCTAATCAATAATAAGCGTAATGTTGTATTTATTTTGTGGGGACAGCATGCAAAAACTTATTCAAAATTTATCACTAATAAAGATCATTTAATTTTATGCGGATCTCATCCGTCACCTCTTTCAGCATACCGAGGATTTTTTGGATCAAAGCATTTTTCAAAATGTAATAGGTATTTAAGAGAGAATAATTTAGAAGAAATTGAATGGTGAGGCTCAGATAAGCTCTAAAATATCTTTGCTTTTTTTAACTTGATCTATTTCATCTCTTTTAATTATTGCGTTAAATACCTTGAGTTCATCTAATTTTATTATTTTTCCGATAATTTTAATTTTTTGACTTAATTCGAAATTATTATTAACAACGAGAGTACAAAATTTTCTTCGATCAATTCCAAGATATTTCATTCTTGCAACAATTTCTTGACCTCTGTAACACCCTTTGTCAAATGAAACCCTTAAGTTGTCATAGTTAATTTCTAGTGGCCTGTACTTTCCAATATCTTCAGGTTGCATAAAAAAATTACCTAAAATTTTATTGGCTGCATGCCAGTTTTCATAATTTATTAAATTTTTATGCTCATAATCTTTATTTTCAATAGAAATTGCAGCTTCAATGTCTTCATTTGAAGAGTATGGATATTCTAAATCGCCTTTTAACGAAATTTTACCAACCACAATCTTATTACAATCATGCATTTCAACTCTGTGAAGTTTTGCAAATGGTTTTAATTCTTCTAGAAGTGAATCCTTAAGAGAATCGTTGATGATCAATCTATACCCATTATTATTTTTATTGATTATAAAGTCAGACATGACTTGTCCTTTATGATTGCATATAGATGATAGCTGATATCCATTATTTGATAATTGTGAATGGTCAGACGTCACCTGACCTTGAAGGAATTCATCTACTTTCTTTATATCGCCATTCAATTTAATAGCTTTAAATTCTTTAATAATTAAAGAACCATATTTTATAAAGTTATTATGTGTATCTTTTTTCAAGTAAAATCATTGTTATAAAATTATATTTTAAACTAATGAGTAGCGAAATAAACAGAATTCTATGGAAGTGCAGGCGAGGCATGAGAGAAATAGATCTTCTTTTGAGAGAGTTTTCAAAAACCAAATTGGCAAAATTAAAGAAAGAGGAATTATTAACATTCGAAGAAGTATTAAGTTATGATGATCAAAAGCTGTATGACTTTATCTTTAAGAATCATACTCTTGATAATGATATTCACGAAAATTTTATAAATAAATTTTTAAAAACATTTACGAAACAAGGAAACTTTTAGGATTATTTATTGTCAGAAGGCATAGGAAGCATAATTATATGAAAAATAATTCAAATGATATTGATTCCCATTTAGTTGAAAAAGTAAAAAAAGGAAACAAAGGAGCATTTAATTTTCTAGTGAATAAATATTATCCAAGGGTATATGCTTCGTTATTTTCTTTTACAAAATCAAAAGAAGACTCCGAAGATTTAGCCCAACAGACATTTTTAAAAGTATGGCAACAAATCCAATCTTTTAGGGGCGATAGTGCATTTTTTACTTGGGTGTATAGAATTGCAATAAATCTTGCTAAAAATTATGTCGTGAGCTCTAGCTACAAAAAACAAAGAGTTAATACCTCAATTGAACACGCTGCAATTGAGATCGCATCATATGAAAATATTGAATCTGTTTTGATGCATGATCAATCAATGCAAGAAATTAAGAGTTATATAAAAACAATGCCAGAATCGCTTAAAACAGCATTCACACTGAGAGAGTCCGAAGGCAAAAGTTATGAAGAAATCAGCATCATAACTGATACACCGATCGGAACAGTTAGGTCAAGGATTTTTAGAGCTAGAGAATCTATAATTGAATTTATACAAAAGGAACTTATTGAGAATGAATAACATTAATGAAAAAATTTCAGCACTCTATGATGGAGAGCTTGATCAATCTGAAATAGATAGTTTATTAGAAATCAGTAGTGATGATTCATTATCTCAAGAAAAGCTTTCACTCTATGGTTTAATAACATATGCGGTTAGCGCTGAGTTAAATGAACCAGTGTCTATAAACTCTAATCATAATTCAAAGAAAAATATATTCTCAAATATATGGCTTTCCAATGCGCTGACTGCAGCTGCCTCTGTTCTTCTAACTTTGACAATTGTGAACAATTCTGACCTATCAAGGTTGGATATAAGCACCACATCATCAGATCAAATTTCATCGGCAATTAATAGTAAAGAAGCCAAAGAGATCGTAATAAAATCAGACGAAAACTTAACTGATTATGTTATGAAAGTTGTGAATGATCCGAATTTTATGAACTCAAATCAACCTGTAGATCTTAGAAATGTAGGGTTCTCAATAGATTCTCCAAAGGGATATATTTATTCAAAAGGAAAAGAAAACTTTAAGATGCGTATTGAAAAAAATAATTTTGGTCTTAATAAAATAAGATATTGGAAATATGGCAACAAAATGATATATCTTGTGCCTATAACTGATAACAGAGTTGTAACTATTTACGGTAACATACCTGCTAAAACAGCTATTTCAATAGCTAAATCAATTAATTAAATATTTAATATGCTAAAACTTAAATTTAAAAATTATTGCCTCATAATGCTTATATCTGTGTCCTCCTATATTAATTCTGCATTACCTGACAAAATATCAGAGCTCGTAGAGAATTCTGCTCCGGCAGTAGTAAATATAACTGCAAAGAAAGAAGTCACACAAAATTATTATGGCTCTAGATCCTTACCACCAGGTATTCCGCCAGAATTAGAAAGGTTTTTCGGAATACCAAGAGATTTTGAGAATACACCCCAGCAAAAAAGAGAAGCTCTTTCATATGGCTCTGGATTTATTCTAAAAGATAACTTTATTATGACTAATTTTCATGTTGTAGAAAATGCTACTGAAGTAATTGTTTCACTTTCAGATAGAAGAGAGTTTGTTGCTGATATTGTGGGAGTTGATCCTTTATCAGATCTCGCTGTACTTAAGGTAAATGGCACAAATTTACCATCAGTTAATGTTGGTAATAGCGATATCTTAAATGTTGGAGACTGGGTAATTGCTATTGGTACACCATTTAGATTTGATTTTTCAGTTACTGCAGGAATCGTTAGTGCTAAAGGAAGAAGTATTCAAAATAACGACAGTATCGGAAACTATGTACCTTTTCTTCAAACTGATGTAGCTATTAATCCAGGAAATTCTGGAGGCCCCTTATTTAATTTAGATGGAGAGGTTGTAGGAATTAATTCTCAAATTTATACCAGAAGCGGAGGCTACCAAGGCCTCGCATTTGCAATACCTATAAATGTTGCTGTTGATGTAGCCGATCAAATCATATCTAGCGGTGAAGTCTTAAGAGGATATCTTGGTGTCAGAATGAGTGAAGTTGACAGTGATCTTGCTGATGCTTTGGGTATGAAGAAGCCATATGGTGCCTTAATCAATGATGTTGAAGAAGGTGAATCTGCAGATTTAGCTGGATTATTGCCTGGTGATGTAATTGTAGAGTTTGATAATAAACAAATTAAATTTAGCTCAGATCTTCCTCATGTCGTTGGGCAGATTAAGCCTGATACCCAAGCTTACGCAAAAGTTATTAGAGATGGTCAAGAAATTATTCTTGATTTTGTTTTAGGTGAACTGCCTGTAAATAATGAAACATTTATTCCTGCCAAAACTCAAACCTCATCGGATCCAATTGGCTTTATAGTTGCTGATATTGATAGAGGGAATCCATCTATGGCAAATATGCCTGATGGGGTAATCGTCTCAAGGGTCAACACTAATTCTCCTGCTTCTGGAAAAGTAAATAGAGGAGATATCGTAACAATGATTCAATTTAAAGGTAAGAAATACCAAATCACTGATGTTGTTTCTTTCAATACAACAATGGAAAACTTCTCTTCAGGTGATAAGGTCGCGGTGCATCTTTTAAGAGGCGGTAATAGATTCATTCGTTCTATAACTCTTAATTAGAACATATTATTAGATACTTATTTCTTTGGTTTGCTAGTAAAATAGCAGCAAATTATGAAGAACATTAGAAATTTCTCAGTCATCGCCCATATTGATCATGGTAAATCGACTTTGTCAGACAGATTGATAGAGTTTTGCGGGGGCTTGTCCTCCCGTGAAATGGCAGATCAAATACTTGATTCAATGGACATTGAAAAAGAACGAGGAATAACAATTAAGGCACAAGCAGTATCGTTGAATTATAAAAAAAATGGTGAAAAATATCTTTTAAATTTTATTGATACCCCAGGACATGTTGATTTTTCATATGAAGTTTCCAGATCTCTGTCAGCTTGTGAAGGGGCTTTGTTGGTTGTTGATGGTTCTCAAGGAGTTGAAGCCCAAACTTTAGCAAATTGTTATACAGCTGTTGAAGAAGGACTTGAAGTACTCCCGGTTATTAACAAAATTGATCTACCTCAAGCTGAACCTGAAAGAGTCAAATTAGAAATAGAAGAAATGGTTGGTATAAATGCTATTGAAGCCCCGCTTGTTAGTGCAAAAACTGGTGAGGGTATTGAACATCTTTTGGATAAATTAGTTTCTGAAATACCAAGCCCTCAAGGAGATCCAAAAGCAAGTCTTCAAGCATTAATTATAGATTCATGGTTTGACTCATATCTAGGCGTTGTATCGCTTATTAGAATAAAGAACGGAACTATCAAATCAGGACAAAAATTCCAAATACATTCTACTGGCCAAACCCATATCGTTGATGATATTGGTATATTTTCTCCAAAAAAGATTTCTAAGAATGAGTTGTCTGCAGGAGAGGTTGGATATTTAGTCGCAGGTATTAAAGACATTAAAGGCGCTCCTGTTGGCGATACTGTTATTGAATCAAATGATGACAAAACAAAAGCATTATCTGGTTTCAAAAAAGTTAATCCAAAGGTATTTGCATCAATATTTACACTTAATTCAGATGATTATGAAAAGTTTAGGGATGCTTTATCAAAACTTGTTTTAAATGATTCGTCTTTAATCTACGAGCCGGAAGTCTCTGATGCCCTTGGTTTTGGTTTTAGATGTGGTTTTTTGGGAACATTGCATATGGAAGTCGTTAGAGAAAGACTGGAAAGAGAATATGACTTAGATCTAATTTCAACTGCACCATCTGTTGAATATGAAGTTTTGAAAACTGATGGATCATTAATAAAGTGTGATAATCCATCTCAATTACCTTTACCAAACGAGATAGATGAGATTAGAGAGCCTGTTGTCAGTACAACAATTATTTCTCCCAACGAGTATATAGGCAATATTATTACGTTATGTACTTCCAAAAGGGGTGTTCAAAAAGACATGAAATATTTTGGTAATCAGGTATCAATAATTTTTGAAATGCCAATGTCTTCAGTAATTATAGATTTCTTTGATCAAATTAAATCCTCAACAAAAGGCTTTGCCTCTATAGAATATTCATTAATAGGATTTCAGAAGTCGGATCTAACTAAAATAGATGTACTTATAAACAATAATAAGATTGATGCCTTATCTATGATAGTTCACAAATCTTTTTCCGCATCTAAAGCTAGAGAAATTGCAAAAAATCTACAAAAATTAATTCCAAGGCAGATGTTTGATGTGCCTATACAGGTAGCACTTGGTGCTAAAATTATTTCTAGAGAAACCGTAAAGGCTTATAGAAAAAATGTTACAGCAAAATTATATGGTGGTGATGTAACTAGAAAAATGAAATTATTAGAAAAACAAAAACAAGGTAAAAAGAAAATGAAGCAACTCGGTAAGGTTTCAATTCCTCAAGACGCTTTTTTAAATTATTTTAGCTCTGAGGAATAATATGATTAAAGACCCATTATTTATAATTGGAATTGCTGGCATGTCGGTATGCTTAATCTCATGGATTCGATTTAGTACAAGCAATCAAAAAACAGAACCCTTTTTTATTAAATATTTATCAACTATAAGCTTTATATCAGCAATAGCTCTTTTGTTAAGTATCTTTTATAACTCTGGTGATTTAGGCATAGTTTTATTAGCAGGATCTGTTATTGCTTTTATTGTTATGGTTTTGGGATACTTTTTAAAAAATACTGAAATAGTATCAACCTCAAGAGGATATTTAATCCCAATTTTGGTTATATTCATTTTAAGAACCTTCTTATATGAACCATACCAAATTCCATCAGGTTCAATGGAGCCGCAGTTAAAAAAAGGGGATTTCTTGTTAGTTAATAAATTCGCATATGGTATTAAGGTAAATAGAATTGGGATACCAAATTTTTTAAGCAATGATCCAGAGTATGGAGATCCTGTAGTAATAATTCCTCCACACAACCCTGTGCCATATATTAAACGATTGATCGGTAAGCCTGGAGATGTTGTAAGAATTATTGATAAAAGAGTTTACATAGATGGAAAAGTACTAGAAAGAGAGCGTATTGATTCAGAAGACATAATTCTTAAGAAACGCTTTCAATATGGTTCGGGTGAGATTGTTACTAAAGAAATTGAAGCCAAGGCAGAACTATTTTATGAATATCATGGCAAATCAAAATATATAATAAGAAATACACTAGGGGAGAATCAACAGTATCCTCAAGAATGGACTGTTCCTGAGGGTCATTATTTTGTAATGGGAGATAATCGAGATAATTCAAATGATAGCACCAAGGATGTTGGTTTTGTTCCAAGAGAAAATTTTTTTGGTCGAGCAGACTACATATGGATGACTTGGGAGTGTTGGACATGTTTACCATCTTTTTCGAAGGCCGGAAAGGTTAATTAATGGAACTTAAGGCGCTTGAAGAAAAACTTGGATATGCATTCAGAGACTCAAGCTTATTAGAATTAGCAATAATTCATAAAAGCTCAAATAACTCATTAAATAATGAAAGACTTGAATTTTTAGGAGATGCGATCTTGAATTCAATCATCTCTGAATACTTATTTATGAAGTTTCCAAATGAAAAAGAGGGCCTCCTTACTCGAATGAGATCTCATTTAGTAAAGGGCGAAACATTAACAAAAAAAGCAAATGAAATTGGCATTATTAAATTTATAAAGCTATCAAAAGGAACAGCATTACTTTCGGATAATAGAAAACACTCAATCCTAGAAGGATCTATTGAATCTATAATTGGAGCTGTTTTTCTCGATAGTGACTGGGCACAGGCAAAAATATTTATTTTAAATTTTTTTAAAATAGAGTTATCTGATATTGAAGCTGATCAAGAATTTCGTGATTCAAAAACAGAGCTACAAGAATTACTTCAATCTAAAAAGCTTCAGCTACCAAAATATATCACCAATGAATCAGACGTAGGTTTTGATTGTCATATTTTAATTGATGATCGAAAATTCATTGGAACAGGTAATTCCAAACGGCGTTCAGAAATTGCTGTTGCAAAAGAAGCCCTCAATTATCTTAAATCTAAGTATGGATAAGCAATACTGCGGATATGTCTCGATAATTGGAAAGCCCAATGTTGGTAAATCAACTATCATCAATACAATTCTTGATAAAAAAATATCAATTACATCAAGAAAATCCCAAACGACTAGAAATAATATTCTAGGTATTAAAAATATTAGAAACAAACAAATGATTTTCATTGATACGCCTGGGATGCATATCAAATCAGAGAAAACAATGAATAAGATTTTAAATAAATCTGCTCAAGGAATAATTGAAGACTCAGATATTATATTATTTGTCCTTCAAAGATTAACTTTGGATGAAGAAGATAAGCTAGTTCTAGAAAAATTAAATGAAATAAACCCAAAAACTATTTGTGTGATTAATAAAATTGATCAGATTGAAGATAAGGATAAGTTGCTTCCTTTCATTAAAGGTTTATCAGAAGAATATTCATTTGAAGAAATCCATATGATTTCAGCAAAAAACAATGACGGAATTGATGGTTTAATTAGAACTATTGAAAAGCATCTGCCTGAAAATGATCACATATATGATGATGAATTTAAGCTCTTTACTAAAGATGATTCTTTTATGTTTTCAGAATTAATTAGAGAAAAAATTATCAGGAAACTTGGCGATGAGTTACCGCATGATACTTTTGTTGAAATTGATCTGATTAAAGAAAAAAAGAATATAACTGAAGTTCATGCAATTATTTATGTAAATCGACAGTCTCAAAAACAAATCGTTATAGGTTCTAAAGGAGAGGTTCTTAAACAAATTGGAAAACAGGCGCGACTTGAAATTGAAGACTATCTCGGTAAAAAAGTTTTTTTAAAAACTTGGGTAAAAGTGAAAAAAAATTGGAACACAGACTCTAGTTTTATACAAAGCTTGGGTGTTGGAGGCAATTATGAGTCAGAGTAATTCCGATGAATGCTTTCTGCTTCATCAGCGGTCATATGGAGAAACCAGCATAATCGCAGAAATCTTCACAAAAAAAAATGGAAAACTATCTATAATTGCAAAGGGTGCTAAAAAGCCAAAATCTAAATTTTTTGGTTATTTGATTCCATTTAATAAGTTAAAGATAACTTATTCTGGCAGATCTGATTTGAAGACACTAACAAGCATAGATACAAACCTTGCTAGATCTGGAAACACATTTACAAAAACTAGCTACAGCTTGCTCTATATCAACGAACTTCTTATAAGGCTCCTTCCAAAAGATGCCATACAAGAGGACTTATTTAATTTATATGAAATATTTCTAGATAAGGTTAATTGCAATGAAGATCTTGAAATTACACTTAGGCATTTTGAGCTAGATCTTCTTGATATGCTTGGTTATGGATTTGATTACAATACGGATATTGATAAAAATGATTTTATTGAATCCAATAAAGGATATTTGTTTGTTGCGGAAAAAGGTTTTAAAAAATCAGACCGTTCTGACTTTTTAGGTAAAGATATTATCAATATTAAAAAAAGGAATCTTGATAAAGTATCAAAAAAGCACCTAAAACAAATAACAACTAAAGCAATTAGTGCTTGTTTGGACGGAAAGGATCTAACAAGTAGAAAGATTTTTAAAAGAATTAGATAATGATTTTTGGAATTGGCACAGATATAGTAGAAATTGAGCGAATCAATAATATGAATTCTCTTGATGGTTTTGTAAAAAAAATTCTATCTAAAAATGAAAAGCAATTTTTTGAGAATCTAAAAGACATAAAAAAAATTGGATACCTTGCTAAACAATTTGCTGGTAAGGAGGCTATCGCAAAAGCATTTGGGACAGGGTTTACCAAAGATATTAAATTAAGTGAAATTGAAATATTAAGAGACAAAAATGGAAAACCTTTCCTTGAGCCTATTGGGAGTCTTAAACAATATATTACTGATTTGGGGATTACTAAAACACATGTTAGTCTTTCAGACGAAAAGGAATATGCTATAGCTTTTGCTATATTGGAAAAAAAATGAAGAACATAATTTTATTAGGTCCACCAGGAGCCGGAAAAGGAACTCAAGCTGATCTTATATGTGAGTTATGCACAATACCAAAACTTAGTACAGGGGATATGCTCAGAGAGGCTGTCGCCTCCAAGAGCGATTTAGGATTAGAAGTATCAAATATCCTTGATAGCGGAAGATTAGTATCTGATGACATTATTGGTTCTTTAATAAAAGAGAGACTTACCAAACCAGATTGTAAAAATGGTTCTTTATTTGACGGAGTTCCAAGAACCATTGGTCAGGCAGAACAATTAGCTGAAATGAAAATTGACTTTACTCATGTGATTGAAATTCATGTTGAAGACCAAATTATTGTCGATAGAATGTCAGGAAGAAGAGTGCACCCAAGCTCAGGAAGGAATTATCATACAAAATTCAATCCGCCAGACGAAGAGGGATTTGATAATGTAACAGGAGATCCTCTTATTCAAAGAGAAGATGACAAGCCCGAAACCGTCTTAAAAAGATTGAATGTATACCATGAACAGACCAAACCATTAACGGATTTCTATAAAAATCTTTCAAACGAAAGCAATTTAAAGTTTTTTAAAATTGATGGATCTATGTCAGTAGAAGAAGTTTTTGAGCAAATTTCAGATCAAATATAAGTCATGAATGTCCTAGCTATTAAGAGTTCAGGAGATCATACCTCAGTAAGTGTGATCCTTAATGACGATATAAACACTTATTCAATGAGCCATGAGAGAAAAGAGAGACCAGATTGGAATTTGTTTTTGTCGAATGTTGGCTATAAAAAAAGTTTTAACCTTGAGGATATAGATATATTTGCTTTTGCAAATTCTCAAAACTCTTATACAGCTACCAGGACTGTTGCTACATTTTTGAAAGGTATGGCTGTAGGTTTGCAAAAACCCTTGATTGCTATAAATGATGAGGTAGAAGTTCTTGATGCAGATGAAGTAGCTAAAAAAGCTAAGCAAACTTTTCTAGCCTCAGGTTCTGATCGTAAAAAGTTTGATCCAAATCTTGCCAATCCAACTTACCATGAAACTAATTTTAAAAAATTAAATGAATGATTTACTTTTAAGCTTGTTTCTTGGCCTGGTTCAAGGACTCACAGAATTTTTACCAATCTCTAGCTCAGCTCATTTACTTTTACCAGGACTAATATTTGATTCACAAAATCTAGGACTTTCATTTGATATAGCGGTGCACGCTGGAACCCTTGTTGCTGTTATATATTTTTTTAGATCAGAAATTGCGCTTATGACAAAATCATTCGTTGTTAATAACCCTGTTTATTACAAACATAAACGATTAGCTTCATATTTAATAATCGCCACTCTACCAATTGTATTTGTGGGCTTTGCTTTTGCAGACATGGTAGAGCAAGGGATTTTCAATGAAGAAATTACGATAGCGATATCAAATTTATTTTTTGCAGCAATCCTTTTTATTGCCTTCATTAGAAGAAAAGAAGATAAAAGTTTGTTTGAAATAACTCTCTATGGAGCTTTATTAATTGGATTCTTGCAATGCTTTGCACTGATTCCTGGAGCATCACGTTCAGGTACTGCAATTACAGCAGCTTTGTTTATAGGCATGAATCTTAAAGATGCATCCAAATTTTCTTTTATGTTAGGCATACCCACAATATTTGGTGCTTTTATTTTACTTATCATTAAGATCCAAACGTCTGGTATTGATTATAATTATACTCATCTGATTATTGGTTTTTTTGTTTCAATGATTTTTGCATTTTTTACAATTAAATTATTTTTAAATTTTGTTGAAAAAATAGGAATGATCCCATTTGTGATTTATAGAATATTTTTAGGCATATTTTTATTACTTATTATATAAATGCAGATATATGTTCAGAAAGATTTTTTAGATATAAATATTCAGCATGTTTCAAAAAAATTTAATTTAGAAATAGTTAATATAATTCCCTTGTCCAAATATTATTTTACTTATGATGAAGATGGCCTTTCATTTATTAAAGACTCACAAAATCCAAAAGAGATACTAAATGTTAATTTTCTTAAGGGTAAGTTAGGTTGGAGGCTAAAGAGAACTAATCATGAAAGCAATTTAAAAAAAGCACTAGGAAAAACAAAGAAGCCTTTTAATATATTTGATGCAACAGCAGGAACTCTATCTGATTCTATGATCTTTTTATCACTTGGTCATAGTGTTGTTGCTGTTGAACAAAGCAAAATAATTTATTTACTTGTTAGCGATGCTATTAGAAGAGCAAAGAGTTCTATTCCGTTTTTAAGTAATCTTAAACTAATAAACGCAAACTCTGTTGATACATATAAAGAATTAGATGTCTTATTTGATATTATCTATCTAGATCCTATGTACCCAATATTAAAAAAAAATGTAAAAAAGTCCGGTGAAATTAGCGCCATAAGATCGATATTAGAAATAGAAGATTTGATCGATGATGAGGACAATATAATCAACAATTTTATGAAACTGGATTGCAAAAAATTAATTCTAAAAAGACCTTTAAAATCTAAAAAAATTTATAGTAATATTAACTATCAGGTTAAAGGGAGCACGACAAAATTTGATATTTATATATGATTGCAATAGAGTACTTCATGCTAGAGAGCCGTTTATTCCAAATGGAAAAAGGCATTTGCAGGATGCCTATTTTGTATATGATAATGCTGCAAACAATATAGTTTTATTATCTAATTAAGTGAACTTATCAGAAAGCGATATCTCAAGAATAATTGAAATGGCATGGGAAGACAGAACTCCTTTTGATGCGATTCAAGCTCAATTCAATTTATCTCATGACGACGTAGTTAATTTAATGAGAAAAAATCTTAAAAAGAAAAGTTTTAATTCATGGAGAGAAAGGGTAAGGGGTAGAAAAACTAAACATTCTGAATTAAGAAGTTTTAAAGTTGGAAGACATCATTCATATGACCAAAATAAGCATAAATAAAGACAAAATAAAGTTTTTAAATTTACATAAATCTTTTTTTTCAGAATTAAAAAATACTATGTGTGATGTTTCTGATGATCAAGTAATTATCTATGATAGCTCCAAAAAAAATTCAGATCCTGCTTGCGTTGAGCTAAAAATAAAAGATACTTTGTATGAAGTATATTTCTGGGATGGATATTCTTTGGCTGATAAATTGACTACAGAAAGTTATGAAAAAGCATTGCTACAATTTAAAAAATTTTCTAAAAAGCTGGCAAAAAACTTAAGAAAATTTTAAAAAAAATGCGACCGTTTAGGTCGCATTTAAGTTTAAGCAAAAGTGTGCAGTAAATTAATAACTATCGTTGCTGTCATCATTGCCAGCTACATAATGTGATTTAGGCTTAAATTTCTGATCAGATGATGCAGATTCTGAGCCGTGATAGCCTTGCTCACCTGGCATGTAAAATGTAAGTCCTGGATACTCATGAAATGTATGAGTGTGTTCAGAGCCACCTTGAGAGGTGAGATACACTTTATATGTAAAACCAGAAGCACCTTTAAATGGTCCTGAAGCAACAGTACCTTTAACTTGAAGTGCTGATGATCCACTATCAATATCAATTAAATTCTGATCAAATTGTGAAACTTTAACTATTTTACTATTTGCATACATTCCATTGTGAAATTGGCAATGCGGATATATTGTATCCGGAGTATTTGAATTAACCGTTAATGTTAGCGAGTCTTTGTTCCAACCCTCCATGGCTCCAATATCATTACTGCTATCCATATCATTGCTTTCTGTTGACATTAAGAATGGATGAGCAGAAGTAACTGAGCTTGTGGCCTCGAACTTAATAGTATCACCTTCTCGAACATATATAATGAACTCAGTATCTCTTGTGTTCACATTATCAACTAAATAGTTGACGCTGCCGTTATTTGATAATGAATATGTAGTGGTTTTCATATCTTCTTCATTATCAGTTACCGAACCACCATCCCAAGATGTGTTTTCATCTAGCCAAGTTATTGTGTTGAAAACTAATTTATCAACCTCAGTATCACTAGATGTACCATTCATTACAGATACCATAAGGTCTTTGAGTTCTGACACACCAGCTTTTGCAAAATGCGAATGAGAATTAGAGGAGTTTGCATTTACTTTTTGCATGAAAGCCGATATGCCAGCGGAAAGGTCTACTAACTGATCACTGGTAGGGGAGAATTCAGAATCTAAATTAGTCAGCATATCTTTCATAAAAGTAGTATCACCTAGGGATGTTTCATTGCCAGATCTGTTGTAAATTGCCGAAGCAATTTTGCTTGCAGCACTATCGCCATTAAATGTATGTATTGCATTAATAACCTCGTGCATCACCATGATTTGGGTATTAACCATAGCTGCTTTATTTAATGAAGCAGTATCAAGACCAGCAAATGGATTGTTGTATCTAATCATGTAGTTTGAATCTAATCCTAATTTGGTTTTAAAAGTATCATAATCAGTGTTGTTATATTCATTCATGATGGTACTTAAGGGTGTTACAACAAAATTTTGGTCGGTAACAGGTTGACCCAGAGCAAAACTTGAATTCGTGCCAAGTTGAAGATTAGTAACAGGGTCAAATCCACCTTCGCCTCTAAGAACTCCAGTAACCCCTGAGTCAACTGTTATTGAAAAAGAACCATCCGTCATGGTGGTTGCTGAATACTGTGCCCCTGAGCACGTTCCAGCGGTTACTTCGATACATACTGTAGCGCCTTGTATAGGGCCAGCGCCTAAATATGTTCCATCGTAACCCTCTGTTGTTACATCATCAGATGTGTCGTTTGTAACTGTAACCATAAAGTCTTTAGAATCTGACAATGAGCCGTCAGAAACCGAAGCCATAAGATCATAAACATTGTTTGCGTCAGCATCAGATGGGTTTTCATAATCTGGGGCTGCATTAAAAGTAACAACTCCTGAAGATGAAACATTGAAGAGAGAAGCGTCAGTTCCCCCTATAGAGTATGTCAAAGTATCACCATCAGCATCAGTAGCCGTAATCGTGAATGCAGACGTTTGATTTTCTACAACCGAATAATTTGATGTAGAGTTTGTTATTGTTGGTGCATTATTAGTTGGAGTAACAGGCGCTGTATAAGAATCTCCGCCTCCGCCACCACCGCCTCCACAGGCAGTAATAGATATTAAACCAACTAATAGAACTACCCTGTTAAAAGTAATCATATTTTCTCCTATTAGTTCATACGACGAGCGTCCATAAAATTTAAGAGTAATTTGTGTCCAAATTAATCAAGCTTATGGCAAGACGACCTGATGTAGTGAATTAAATATAAATTGATGAAAATTGTCAAAAATTATTTTAGTCCAGTAAAAATGCAGCTTAATAAGAATATTATTTGTAGTTTTGCTACAAATTAATGAATCTATTACTCATATATTGAACAAATACACAATTAATATTAACCTTCAGTATATGAAATTTCCTTTAACCCTTAAAAGCTTATTCAAAAATATTTTCATTATATTTGTCGTTTCGTCTTGCGGTGGAGGAAGCTCTTCTGATTCAGTTCAAACAGATAATTTAATTGTAAATATAAGCTTGAATGGATTGAATAATAGTAGTGCAAGTTATGAAAAACAAATAATTGAGGTAACATCAAACATTCCTCAATGCATGTTCAATATTGCACTTGATAATGCATATGGTTACAAAATTCATCATGTCATAACTGAGGATAATAAAAATTTTAGTTTTAGAAATCCTATCATTTACGAAGAATCTATGGATTTTAAATTAGATGTTTCAACTATCGCTGATACCTTCTGCCCACAATCTAAAACTTTATTTGATATGCAGGTGAGCAAGTTTCCCACCCAATACAATCTCATACCAAATAATATTAATGATCTAAAAACAAATTTATATGAGGTTGGAGATATCGGGTTTGGAGGAATAATAATTAAAGATACATTCACTGCAACAATTTGTTACCCAACACCTAATGATTGTCAGCTATATGAAAATTCACTCTTTGGTCAAGATGCTCACAATATGCTTCAAGGAGATTTCAATGGAGACGGATATGAAGACTTTGCAGTAGCATGGGCATTCTTTCCTCATACTATTGAACCATCACAAAAGGTAAATGCTCCAATAAATATTTATTTAAATGATGGACAAGGAAGATTTGAAGAAGACTTAAATATTTATGCTAGCGGCGAAGCTCCAAAACATCCATTTGCTTATAGAACTATTTCAGCTGACTTTAATAATGATGGTATTGATGATATTTTTTCGGGATCAATGGGCATCCAATATAGATCTCAAGATTATTCAGAAAATTTTATAAACCCTTATCCGCATTTGTTACTCCTTTCAAACGAAGACGGAAAATTTGAGGATAAATCCAATCAAATACAAGATCAAAACAATGGCGGCGGGCAATTATGCAATTTTGCACATGATGCAAGTGCTGGTGATGTAGATTCGGATGGCGATATCGATATTTATGCATGCAATATTCTAAACATTAATGATGGTCAGGGAAATTTCACTATACATAGTTATATAAATTTAGATTGGCAAAGAGAAAATCAATATGGAAATCCCATGTCATCATTATTAGTTGATTTGAACAACGATTCCTATGATGACATTGTTTTTTGGAATTTCGACAATAGATCTAATTGGTCAGATGCCGAGGAAGGTTATATTATTTTAAGTAATAATACTGATGATATTAGCCAATGGGAACAAATAGCATTGCCACAAGGACCTTTTGGATTTGATCATAATAAATATAATCATGCCGCTTTTGATGATATAAATAATGATGGATTTAACGATGTTGTGGTTGCAATAACAAGAGACTTGCCATATTACGAAGGCGCATACATTCAAATTTTAATTAATGATGGTCTGGGAAAATTGATCGATATGACAGACACTAATTTTTCAAATCAACCAAGATCTAATTCCCATCATGGCGAAGGAAATATTTATCTAAGAGACATGAATCTTGATGGTTATATAGACATCGTCCACTCAACAAGAGACTATAACAGTGGATACCATGGAGCACACATTGCCATCAATGATGGAATGGGCAAATTTACTTCTATTGAAAATTCAAAATTACCAAATAAGCCTGATCCTGGATTTAACAATTATGATTTTTTAATGAAAGGTTTGCCAATCAATGCTGATAATGAAGCATGTTTAGATTTCATTTCAGTTACTGATGCTGGCTGGGAAAATAATCAAAGCGAAACCAGTAATTATTTCTTTACAGTTATTAACACAAATTGCAATTTTTAATACATGGTGCCCCATATCTGAGTCGAACAGATACTCCCGAAGGAACGCGATTTTGAATCGCGCGCGTCTACCAATTCCGCCAATGGGGCTAGCATGGCATTG
>MDTB01164974.1_pt1 | contig 25044 bp, 23 predicted proteins | sample 811161 | NCBI WGS metagenome assembly MDTB01 (sample SAMN05326650, study PRJNA326480) | marine metagenome | isolation source: seawater | place: Mediterranean Sea | collected 2009
AAAAAATAAATATATAAAAAAATTAACCAATAAAAACTTTATTTGTTGTGTAGGTAGTTTAACTGTTCAAAAAGATTTTATTACAGTAATTAAATCATTTAACATAATAAAAGATGACATAGATCACAATCTCATAATTATAGGAAATGGTTGCCAGTACCAATATCTAAAAAATTATATCTACTCAAAAAACTTGCAAAAAAGAGTATTTTTATTAGGTGAAATTGAAAATCCTCTACCTTTAATTTCTAAATCCTCATTATTTATATCTTCTTCATTATGGGAGGGTCTTCCATCAGTATTAATTGAAGCTGCTTATTTTAATAAGCATATTATAGCCAGCAAATGTCCAGGAGGATCGAACGAAATTCTAAAATTATATGGAAATCATAGTTATTACAGGCCTCGAGATTTTAAACAACTTTCTAAGATTATTTTAAAGAACAAAAATAAAATCAGCAGTAAAACAAAAAATAAGAAAATTCTTAAAATTTTTAGTGAAAATAAAAGCTTAAATTATATAAAGTAGATAACAAAAATCAATACTATGAAAATATTAATAACAGGCTGTTGTGGATTTATTGGATATCACTTAACAACAAAATTATTAAACAAATACAATGTTATAGGATTAGACAATTTAAGTAACTATTATAGTAAACGGTATAAATTAAGACGATTGAAGGAATTAAAAAAAATTAAAAAATTTAAATTTATAAAATTAGATCTATCAAATAAACATAAACTTAATCAAATATTTAAAAAAAAAAAATTTGATATTGTAATTAATTTAGCAGCTCAGCCTGGGGTAAGATTATCAATTTCAAATCCAGAAAAATATTACAAAAATAATATATTGAGTTTTTACAATTTAATTGAATGTATAAAGCAAAAAAAAATTCGTCACTTTATTTTCGCATCAAGCAGTTCAGTGTATGGAAATCAAATTAAATATCCAGTTAATGAAAATGGAGATATTTCTAAACCTTTATCTTTTTATGGTGCGTCTAAAGTCTGCAATGAAGCAATGGCATATTCTTTTTCTAATATGTATAAAATTCCCACAACTTGTTTAAGATTTTTTACCGTGTATGGACCAGAAAATAGACCAGATATGGCATTATATAAATTCACAAAAAAAATTTTAGCTGATGAGAAAATTGAATTGTATAATAATGGAAACTACCAGAGAGATTTTACATATATATCCGATATAATTGATTCAATTTCAAGGCTTTTGAATAAACCACCTAAAAATGATATACCATATCATGTTTTTAATATTGGAAGATCAAAACCTCAAAAAGTAAAAAAATTTATTAATTCTATTATTAATCAATTAAATTCAAAATATAAAAAACAAAAAAATTTAAAAAGAGATAATAATAATGAACCGTTGATCACATATTCTAATAGTAAAAAATTAGCAAAATATATTAATTTTTCTCCTAAAATAGATTTAGAAAAAGGAATTTTTAAATTTATTAAGTGGTATAAAAACAAATGAAATTTATAGATCTACAAACTCAAAATAAAATTTTAAAAAAAAATATATTTAAATCCATTGATAAATTAATGAAAGATTCAAATTATATTATGGGTAAAAATGTATATAAGTTGGAAAAAAAACTTTCAGAATTTATAAAGGCTAAATACTGTATATCCGTATCTTCAGGAACAGATGCATTGTTAATATCATTAATGTCAATTGATATAAAGCCAGGTGATGAAATTATCACAACTCCACTAACTTGGATTTCTACTGCTGAAGTTATAAAATTACTTAATGCCAAACCTGTCTTTGTAGATATTGATGAAAGCACTTGTAATATAAACGCAAATTTAATTTCAAAAAAAATTACTAAAAAAACAAAAGCAATTATTCCAGTTTCTCTGTATGGGCAAATTTATGATGTAATTAAATTAAGAGAAATATCAAAAAAATATAATGTTCCAGTTATTGAAGATGGCGCTCAAAGTTTTGGGGCAAAACACAAAAAAATTTTTAGTTGTAACTCTTCATTAATTGGATGTACTTCCTTTTTTCCAACAAAACCACTAGGAGGTTATGGAGATGGAGGAGCAATATTCACAAATGACAATAAAATAGCAAAAATTTGTCGGCAAATAAGATTGCACGGTCAAATTAATAAAAATCAATTTGTAAGATTGGGAATAAATGGAAGAATGGATACAATTCAGAGCGTTATAATTAACGAAAAATTGAAATTATTTAAAAAAGAATTAACCTTAAGAAATCAAAAAGCTAATTTTTATAATCAAAGTTTGAAAATTATTGATAGTAAAAAGTTAGAACTTTTATCAAGATTAAACGGTAATTTTAATGCTTGGGCCCAATATACAATTCGAGTCAAGAACAATAAACGAACTCAGTTAATGAGTTATTTAAAAAAATTTAAAATTCCAACTGCAATTTATTATCCAACACCGTTAAATAAATTAAAAATTTTTAAATCAAAATATAAAGCACCAATAAGTGAAAAAATTTCAAAAGAAGTCTTAAGTTTACCAATGAGTCCATATTTGACATTGGGTGATCAAAAAAAAATTGTAAAAAAAATAATAAATTTTTTCTGTTAGTATGAAAGATTTGTATCTCGTTACCATGAAGTCAACTGACGGTTCGACTTTTGCTATAAATGATATAAATGAGATTTCTAAGTATTTTAAAAATGTTTACATAATTCCATTATTAAAAGATGTTATATTTAAAAAAAAACCTGTCTATAGAGACAATGTTAAAATTTTAAGAAATATTCCAATTGCTTTTAATCTCTATGAATTTACTCATACATTTAAAAAATTTTTTCAATTAGTTTTTGTTATTATATTTTCAAAAGACAAAACTTTAGATAAAATAAAACAATTTATTTTATTACCTAAATGCTTACTAATCTCATATTATATAAATATTAATCAGCCAGATAATGTTCATTTATTCTGGGGGCATTTCCCCAGTCTAGTTATTTTAGGTTTAAAAAAAAATATTTCATCAAAGATTAGTATGTTTATGGGAGCTTACGATTTGAGAAAAAAACTTCTTATTTCAAAATTAGCCGCTCAAAAATCCAATTTTTTATTTACTCATGTAAAAGAAAATATAAATATTATAAAAAATTTAACTTTAAAAGAAAAAAAAATTGATTGTATTTATCGTGGTGTTAATTTTAATGAGTTTGAAAAAGTATATATATCAAATAAAAAACAATTTTCTTTTTGTACAATCGGATTACTAGAAAAACATAAAAGAATTGATCAAGTCATAAACGTCTTTTATGAAATAAAAAAAAAATATATTAATTCAAAATTAATAATTATAGGGACTGGAAGTTTAGAAAAAAAACTAAAACAAAAAGTAAATCAATTAAAATTGAATGAGAGTGTTATATTTACAGGTTGGATAAGCAGGGAGGAAGTTGCTGATATTTTTTTAAAAACTCAGTTTTATTTACATTTTTCTAATGTAGAAGCATTATCAAATAGCATTAAAGAAGCAATGTATACTAAGTGTTATTGTCTATCTTCAGAAACATTCGGTATACAGGAATTAATAAAAGATAAAAAAACTGGATTTATAATAGATCCAGATAATATTCAACAAATATTAAATACAATTGAATTTTGTTTAGAATTAGATGAGAAGCATTTAAATGAATTGTTGATTAATGCACAATCTCACATTATTAATAATTTTGATTTACAAAAAAATATCAAATTATTTTGTGAAAAAATAACGTAATTATGAGCTTTTCAGAAATATATCTAAGAGAAATTAGAGAGGTATCAAAAAAAATCTCATTAAAAAAAATAGATGGAATGGTTAAAGTCATTTCAAATTGTAGAAAAAATAAAGGTAGAGTTTTTTTTGCAGGAGTGGGTGGATCAGCAGGAAATTGTTCTCATGCTGTAAATGATTTTCGTAAATTATGTAATGTTGAAGCATACGCAATTACAGATAACGTATCTGAAATTACAGCTAGAACCAATGATGAGGGATTTGAAACTATTTTTGATCAATATTTAATTATAAGTAACTTAAGAAAAAATGATATTTTATTTATATTTTCAGTAGGTGGAGGTAATTTAAAAAAAAATGTTAGTGTAAATTTAATAAATGCAATTAAACTTGCAAAAAAAAAGAAAGCAAAAGTTTTAGGAATAGTTGGAAAAAAGAGTGGTTACACCTATAAGAATGGAGATGTAGTTTTAGATATAGATACAAAAGATAAGAAATTGATAACACCAATCTCAGAGTCATATCAAGCAGTTATCTGGCATCTTCTTGTGAGCCACCCATTATTGAAAAAAAATAAAACGAAATGGTAAATATTTATGAAAAAAAAAATAAAAATATTTCTTGATGGAGCTTCAATAGCAGACATTAAAAAATATAAAAAACAAAAATATATAAAAGGATTTACAACCAATCCGTCACTTATGAAAAATAGTGGTGTTAAAAATTGCAGACAATTTGTAAAACAATTTTTGAAAGTTTGTCCAAATTTACCAATATCTTTAGAGGTTTTTGCAGATGATCCAAAAGAGATGATCAAGCAAGCTATTGAAATAAATTCATGGTCAAAAAATATTTATGTAAAAATACCCATAATTAATACCAAAAATGTTTCTATGATACCGGTTATTAAATATTTGAATAATAATAAAATTCCTCTTAACGTGACTGCAATATTTAATTTGAAACAAGTTAAAAGTATTAAAAAAATTTATGATGGAAAAACACCAATCATAATATCAATTTTTGCAGGCAGGATTTCTGATACATTTAGATCTCCGTCTAAATTAGTAAGACAGTGTACAAATATATTTAAAAAATTTAAAAAAGCAGAAACACTTTGGGCAAGCACAAGAGAAATTTATAATATAGTCGAGGCAGAAAAAGTAAATTGTGATATCATAACAATTTCACCGTCAATTTTAGCAAAGTATAAGTTAAAAAATTACCCAATTAATAAGCTTAATTTAGAAACGGTGAAAATGTTTAGATCTGATGCTCTTGAGGCTAATCTAAAGCTCAAATAAGGCAAATTAAATCTAAAATAATGTCAAAACAAGGAATTAAAAGATTTTTGAACGAAAGTTCATATTTGGGTTTTAGTTTTAGAAACAGAAAATATATTTCACTTTTTATTCTAGATTTTTTGATAATTTCCCTTTCTTTATTTATGGCCTATTTAACTAGGTTTTTGGACCTAAGTTTTTTATCACTAGAATTCTTAAATATATTTTTAGTATACATTATAATATCATTTTCTGTAATTTTCTTCTTTAAGCTATACGATTTTCCTGTGCATTCTCAAGATCAAGATATTTTTTTAAAAATAGATTTTATAATAGTTTTAATTCTTCTAGCTGTATCGTTTATATTCTATGAAAGATCAATGGTAGCTCGTTCTATCCCATTTATTGCAATTGCATATAAATTTATTTTTTCAATTATTAGTAGATATTTTTTAAAGAAATTTATTACCAAAATAGATGAAATTCATAACCTTAAAACAGCTGTTATTGTAGGAAATAACGAAGATTCAAAAATTTTAAAAAATTTAATTACAGAGCAAGGTAGTTATAAAGTAAGAATTTTTTATTCAACAATTAGTATAAGTAAAAAAAATAATAGGGTTAATTTTATAGATAAAATTCCAGTTTATTACGATTTTGATTTATTAATTGAATATCTTAAAAGGGAAAATGTTTCAAAAATTTATTTTACAGAAGAGATACAAGCAAATCAATTAGACCAAATAAAAAAAATCTCAAATCAAAAAAAAATTGAGCTTGATTTTGCATATAATATTAACAACAATCTTGCAGATCATATATTTAATCTAAATATTAATACATTTTATAACGAAATATTTAATAAGGAAATGTATGGTATAGATTTATCTAAACAAAATAAGTTATTTAAAAATAAAAATATATTAATTACAGGTGGCGCAGGCACTATAGGAAATGCAATTTATGAACAGTTAAAAAACTTAGAAGTTGATAAAATTCATATTATTGATAACTCTGAAATTGGAATATTTAATTTAAATAATGATAAAATAAACATATCTAATACAGTCTGTCACTTAGGAAGTATAAACGATGAAAATTTTTTAGAGAATATTTTTCAAAATTTTAAGATAGATATTGTCTTTCATGCTGCTGCTTACAAACATGTTTCTATAGTGCAAAATAATTTGTTATCAGCAATAAATAATAATATATTTGGTACAGAGAAGATTTTAGATTTAACTATTAAATACAAGATAAATAATTTTATTTTGATTTCTTCTGATAAAGCAGTTGAGCCTAGCAATTACATGGGTATTACAAAAAGAATTTGTGAATTATTAGTAAAAAGATCTCAAAAAAATCTAGTTGAAAATCAAAAACTAATTTCAGTACGTTTTGGTAATGTCGCAGGATCTTCGGGTTCAGTAATACCAATATTTTTAAAGAATATTAAGACAAATAAAGATCTTGTAGTAAATGATGAAACAACAAACAGATTTTTTATGTCATCAATGGAGGCTGCATATTTAGTAACACTAAGTTTGAATGTAAATTGTGACAATGGTGATGTGTTATTTTTTGATATGGGAGAAAGTTTTAATATAAAGAAACTTGCTGAAAAATTGTTGTCAATGTTTCCACTGTCAAAAAGTAAAATTAAAATTTCAAAAATTGATAAAAACGAAAAAATATCTGAAAAACTTACATTTGATAACGAAATAGTTGTTGATACTGAAGAAAGTAGAATTTTTTTAGCTAAAACAAAAAAAATAGATCTTGATGAATTTGAAAAAAATTATCAAAACTTTAAAAATATTATTAATAAAAAAAATTGTAAAGATGTAGAAATTGAAGACTATTTAAAAAAATGTATAATTTAATTCCAATTTTTTTTGTAGCATCGACTATTATTTATTTCTTTTTTTCAAAAAATATTAAACATTTTTTATTTTTTGGAATAATTTTTTTTAACGTTTTTAGTTTTAAAGGTTATGGATTACTAGACGAATTTTTTTTATTTCTAGCTTTAATTTTTTTAATAAAAAACGAGTTTAAAAAAATAAAGATTATTAAAAAATACTTAAATGATTGTATTATTAATTTTAGAATTATTTTAAAAAGAAATTATTTATATTTATTTATATTTATTTTAATAATTTATTATTTATTTTTAACTCTCGAGGGTATAATAGCCTATGATTTAAGAATATTCAGATATTTTTTATTTTTTATCTTAATTCTTTTTTATTTATTTTTTAATGAAAAATTTAATTTTAATATTCTATCATTAAAAAACTCTATATTTATTACAAATACCACAACCTTTGTATTTTTACTTTATTTATTACAAGGTATTTATTATGAAATATGGTTTATAGAAAAATTATCAAGATATTTATCTCAAGGAGATTTAGTATCTGGAAGTTCAATGGCTTTTGCTATTTTAATTTTTAGTACTATCCCAGCTTTAAAAATCTATAAGTATAAACCTCTAAACACTATTTTATTTTTAATAGTAGTAACTTCTAATATTATATTTTGGGACTCTAGAGTAGGAAGTATGGTTTTCACAATTTTAATAATAATAAATTTTTTTAAAAAGATTTATATTCCAATTCTATGTGTTATTTTTTCTGTTATCTTTAATTTAATTATTGAATTTACTGCTTACTATTTAAAATATGAGAAAGTTTTTTTATATCATGAATATAAGTGTGAAAAATCTAATTTTAATACATCTAATAAATCTTGTATGTTTAAAAATGAATACGATAACGTATTATTTGCGCTACACAGAGTAGACGAAAAATATTGGAAAATTAGGCCTTATGTTAGCAAATTACAAACTTATTACAAAAATAATTATTTCAATGGAGCTACTGAAGTGCCTAAAAAAAGTGAATTTTTTAATGATTTATTTTATACAACTTTATTACAAGCGGTTAAGTCAGGAGTAGTTGACATTCTAGAAGAACCTTCAAATAACCTTTTTAAAGAAAATATTCTTATAAATCCGTCATTATCTGATCATGACAGAATGGTCCCAGTTATCGCTAGCATTGATTTAATTATAAATAATCCAAGCCTTATTAGAAAAATATTTGGCTATGGTTTCTATTCACATAAAGAAGAATTAGTTGAGCCTATAAATAAAGCATTAGTGGAAAAGAAAATTTTATCAAAATACAGTGATATTTATTACGAAAAAGCTATATTTCCTATTCGTACAGCCAATCTTCCAGCAATTATAACTGATGGTGGTATTTTTTTAGTTATAATTTATTTTGTTATATTTAGCATTATTGGACTGCGAATTGTAAAAAACTTAAAGTCAATAAATAAATCAAATTTTTCAGTTACAATGAATTCATTCTTAAACAAAGGTTTGATTATTTCTTTTATATTTTTTCTAAACTATATTAATTTTAATTTGGATTGTGTATTTATATATATGATTTTAATAAACCCGAATCATTTTACAGATTTTGATTTTAATGCATAAAATTTGGATATTTGCTTGTGGAGAACCACATGAGATAGATGATAAAAATGTTAGGCTTCATAGAGCAGGAAAAATTGCTAAGTTTTTATCAGAAAAAAAATTAAAAAAAGTAAAACTTTTTACGTCAACATTTGATCATGTAAAAAAAATAAATAGGTTCAAAGAAAATAAAGTAATAAAGAACAATAACAATCTTGAGACTCATTTTCTTAAAACTATTCCTTATAAGAAAAATATTTCGATTATTAGACTTATTAGTAATTTTTTTTTGGGTATAAGATTGTATTTTTATTTAAAAAAATTTAAAGAGCAACCTGACTTAATATTTATTGCGTTTCCACCTATAGAAACAAGTCTTGCTTGTATATTATTTTCTAAAAAAAGAGGCATTAAAACAATAATAGATGTAAGAGATTTATGGCCAGAGGTTTTTGTAGAAGGATATTCAAAATATTTAAAAAGTTTTTTAAAGTATTTTTTATTACCATATAGAATAATGACTAAATATGTTTTTAAAAATACTTTTTCATTAATGTCGATTTCAAAAAAAATGCTTAATTGGTCCCAAAATTATGCAAAACGTAATAATATTTTTAATGATAATTTTGTGCCTTTTTCATATATAGACTCAAGTAAATTTAAAGTTAATGAGACAGAAACAATCATAGAATTAAAAAAAAAAATATTTAATAAATTTAACATTACTCTTATCGGGAACGTAACTAAGACTATAAAATTTAACGATATTTATGATGCAGCATCCAAATTAAAAAATAATGAGGAAATAAAATTCGTTATTTGTGGTGCAGGCGATAATTTGGAGCAAACTAAATTAAAATGCCAAAATCTAAAAAATATTATTTTTACTGGATGGATAAATCAAAATGAAATTCAATTTATTTTAAGAAATACTAAAATTGGTTTAATACCCTACAGAAATGATGTAAATTTATCAAATGCAATGCCAAACAAATTTTCAGAATATATGAGTTTTGGTATACCGATACTCACATCACTTTCAGGTAGTGTTTCAGAAATTTTAAATAAAGAAAAAATTGGAATACAATATTCAAGTGATTCTTTAGATTTGTATAATAAAATTTTAGATCTGTACAATAATGAAACTTCATTAAACGAATACTCTAAAAATTCAAAAAATTTATTTTTAAGGAGTTTTGAGGAAAGTATTAATCATGATTTAATTTTTAATTTTTTTGAAAAAGTATATGCAAAGTAGTGAAATTTTAAATTTTTTAAAATTAAAATCTAAAATAAAATTTAAATTTAATCATAAGTTTTTTTCTTCTCTCAATAATATACGAAATAGAACAATTTTTTTTTGCAAAAAGTTAAATAATGCAAACATAAAAAAAATTAATTCAATAGAATATGGTATTTTAATTACAAATAAAAAATCAAAAAATATTAAAAAAAACATCATTCAAATACAAAATAAAAATCCTAAAAAATCTTTTTTTGAAATTATTGAAAAATTTCATCCTAGAGAAAAAAAAATAATAGCACCAAAAGTTGGTAATAAAACAATTGTTCATGAAAATGTTAAAATAGGCAATAATGTTATAATTGGTAAAAATTGTTTAATTCACACTAATGTAGTTATTGCAGACAATGTGATAATAGGAAATAACTGTGTTATCAAATCTAATAGTGTAATTGGCCAAAAAGGATTTGGCTGGATAACTAAAAATACAAAACTACAACCTATTAAACACTATGGATCAGTTGTATTGAAAAATAATGTTGAAATTGGATGTGGAAATACAATTGCTTGTGGAACATTAGATTCAACTGTTATTTCATCAAATAATAAATTAGATGATCAAGTTCATATTGGACACAATTGTGATTTAAAAGATAATAATATGTTTTGTGCTGGAACTATAATTGGTGGTTCTGTAAAAATTGGTAAAAATAATTTTTTTGGTATTAATACGTCAGTTAAAAATGGAATAATAATTGGAAATAATAATTTTTTCGGTTCTGCATCTAATGTAGTTTCTGATAAAAAAAATAATAAACTTATTGTTGGAAGCCCTGCTAAAGAAATCAAAAAGAGTAACGGTATTTTTGATTTAAAAATTTAGTTAAATATTTTTAAAAAAATTATTATTATTTATTAAATATTTTTTTTACATCATTTTTTTGATCATCATAAATAAAATTTAAAATATCTTTTTTTTTATATCTGTCTTGCCACCATATTGGATGTATAAGTAACTGTAACATTTTTTCGTTATTATTTATCAAATCTATCAGTTTAAAATGAAAATTTTTTTTTTGACCTGAGTCCGATACATAAAATTTTTTAACAAAAAAATTTTTATCGTAAGCATTTAAAAAATTATTTTGATTAGTGAATTTGTATAAATGATATTTTTTTGGTCTATGAAAACTTATCACATTAGAAATATTTATATAATTTTTATAAAATTTAATTGTTTCATAAGTTTTGGAAAAACTTAACTCATTTAAATCTATATGAAGCCCAACACAATGATTTTTGCAAATATTATTAATTAAAATAATATTTTTTTTTTCTATCAAATTATAAGTTTTCGCATTTATTAAAAAAAAAATATTTGAAACAATTTTTTCTTTATTATAAAAACTTAAGAAACGAGATAGATATTTTGGATCAAAATCTATATCGTGTCTTAAATAAACTCTTTTTGATGATTTTTTCTTATCAAATCTAGCAAATTTGTAGTTTTTTGATTTAATAAAATTTATTATTTTTTTAAAATTTTTAAAATTAAAAAGTTTTTTCTTTGATGTATTTTTCAAATTCTCTAAGTCCATCTATTTTTCCTATCTCATAAAATCTTTTTTTTACAATAATATATTGTATTAATTTTTTTTTAATTAACACATTTAACAAGTAAGAGAAGTCAAATTTCGTCCTATTTGGAAGGTTTTTGATTATATCATTTTTATTTAATAAAAAAAAACCATAATCGATAAAATTCCCTACAAAGTTTTTACTTTTATTATATACAATATTTTTTTTTGAATTTAATTTAATATTACTTTTATCGTATATATTATTATTTTTATAAATTAAAATTAATGATTTTTTATTTTGATTAAATTTATCAATCATTTTTTTTATTGGTAAATCTAGTAAATAGTTGTCACCATAAGTAAAAAAAAATTTATCGTCTTTTATAGATTTAATTATTTTTTTAAGAGGTCCGCCAGTACCCAAAGGTTCCTTTTCTTTTTTGATAAAAATTTTTGTACTTTTTTTATCTTTAAAGTAATTCTTAACCTGATTTCCTTTGTATCCGGTACACAAGTAAATTTTTTTACAAAAATTTACTTGTTTTAGTTTGTAATAAATGAAAGGTTTATTGTTTATATTTATTAAAACTTTTGGTGTTTTGTTATAATATTTATAAATTCTTTTTCCAAAGCCTCCACATAATATTACACAATCCATTATTTTAATATTTCTGATCCTTTAATATTCAATTTAAATCTGAAATCTGGAACTTTTTTTCTTTCAAAAGCTTTGATTAACTTTTTTTTATCTCTTGTATAAAATAGAAAAAAACCACCACCTCCAGCTCCAATTAATTTGCCACTTATTGCACCGTTTTTAATTCCAAAATCAAACATTTGATTTATTTTAGGATTTGAAATATTTTTATCCCTTAATTTCTTGATTTTCCAATGCTCATGTAAAATTCTGTGGTATTCATGAAATTTATCTTCAATTATTAATTTTCTAACTTCTAAACCCAACTTTTTTGTTTCATTTAGATTATTTATTATTTTTTTATTTTCAAGCTTACTAAGTTTATCTTGATTTGATAATATGTCTGATGCTGATCGATTTAAGTTTGTGTAAAACATTACTAAATTATTATTCACAATGAATTGAAAATTTTTTGTGATTTTCATTTTATTTATTTTAATAAACTTTGAACTATAGTTTTGTTCTGTTATTCCGCCGTATGTAGCAATTATATTGTCTTGATGACCAACTTTAGCTTTTACTTTTTCCATTTCTATTTTTGACGATTTTAAAGCTATCTCTCTTTTTGAAAGATTTAATTTCTTTAATTTCTGAAGTGCGTTGAATAGACCAACACCAAAGCTTCCGGATGATCCAAGTCCGGTACCCGAAGGAACATCTGCAATACTAGAAATCTCAAGTTTATCTTTTATATCAAAGTATTTAAGTTGCTCTCTTATAAGATTGTGTTTTATTTGATTAATATTTTTTACTTTCTCATAATCAGAGTATTTTAATTGGAAATAATTAACAAAAGTTTTGTTTACAGATATATAAATATTTTTATTAATTGCCATAGAAATAACATAACCAGTATTCTTTTTATAATATGATGGCAAATCTGTGCCACCACCTGCTAATGTAATTCTTAATGGTGTTTTTGAAACTATCATGAGCTGTTTATCTATATATAATTATATGCAATGTAAATAATATTTATATTTTAATTATATTTAACTTCCAATTTCATGTTACTTAAAATAAATAAATAATAAAAATTTGTTACTTATGAAAGCCTCAGTTTTAATTTTAATTCATGACGAAGAAGTAAATCATGTAGAAAAATGTGTGTATAGTATCATTAATCAAACATATAAAAACTTAGAAATAGTTGTGATTGATGACTCAAATAAAGTAGAACTAAGTATTTTTTTTGAAAAATTAGAAAAAAATCATAATATTAATTATATTAAATACAATCACAAGATCAGTTTACCTAATGCAAGAAATTTAGGTATTTCAAAATGTAAAGGGAAGTATGTTTTTTTACAAGATTCCGATGACTGGTCAGAGCCTTTTAGAATTCAAACACAATTGGAATATTTAGAAAATGGAATAGATATTTGTTGTGGTTTGACAAATTATTTTAGTTCAAGTGGAAAATATATTTTTAGCTCAAGTCAGTCAGAGGATTTAATTGAGATAAAAAAAAATGAAATAATCAAAAACAATCACGTTGCTATTGGATCTGTAGCTTTTAGGAAAGAAATATTTAATAATAATTATAATATTTTTAGGCAGGAATTAAAATTTTGCGATGATATGGATTTTGTATTAAGAAATTCAAATAAGTTTAAATTTTTTCAAATAAACAAAAAAATTTATAATTATAGGTTTAACAAAAAATCAAGTACTTTAAATACTAATGATGAATTACAACCATTTCTAGATTTTTATATATTACAAGAAATGTATCAAACTCAAAATTTTAATATAGAAGATGTAAAATCAAAAGTTATTTCAACAAAAAAAAAATATATAACTTATAAAAATAAAAAACAAAGAATCAGTTATATGATTTATTCAGAAAATTATAAGTCGGCTATTATGCAGGCTGATGAAATAAAATTGATATTTTATTCTATATTATTAACTGTAAAAGTAATTTTACTTAAATTAAAAAATAAATTATGAAATTAAAAAAAGTTTTCATCACTGGTGTAGCAGGATTTATAGGTAGTAATATTGCAAAATATTTATTGGAAAATTTTCCCAACATAAATGTTGTTGGTATTGATAATCTAAAAGTTGGAAAATTAAAATTTATAAAGAATCTATTTAAATATAAAAATTTCAAATTTTTAAAAATAGATCTTAAAGATTTCAAATCTATAAAAAGAGTATCCAAAGGGTCAGATTTAGTAATACACTTAGCATCAAATGCAGATATAGCAAAAGCTGTAAAAAATCCCTTAATCGACTATAATGAAGGCTTTAATTTAACTTTAAATATACTGGAGGCAATGAGAAAAAATAAAATAAAACAAATTATTTTTTCTTCTGGCTCAGGAGTTTATGAAGAAAATTATGTAAAACCTTTGATAGAGGATAAAAGTAATTTAAAACCATTATCTACATATGGGGCAAATAAACTATCTAGCGAAAGTTTTATTTCAGCATATTCTCATTTGTATAATATTAAAGCATTAATTTTTAGATTTGCAAATGTAGTTGGTAAAAATCAAACACATGGTGTGGCGTTTGATTTTAAAAAAAAATTGAAAAAAAATCCAAGAAAAATAACTGTAATGGGAAATGGAAATCAGAATAAATCCTATATTGAAGTGAGTGATATAATTTCGGCAATTTTTTTTACATTAAATAAAACAAAAAATAATTTAGAAATATTCAATATATCTAATGATGACAGGTTAACTGTTAAACAAATACTTAATATTGTTGTTAAAGAAATGAAAATTAAAAAACCAAAAGTAATTTATGGAAAAACAAGTCGAGGATGGACTGGTGATGTTCCATTTGTAAAATTGTCTAATAATAAACTTAAATCTTTAGGCTGGAGATTTAGGTATAATTCAAAACAAGCTATTGTTAATTCTTTAAAGTATATTTAAATTTATAAACTTAGTTTTGAAATTACTTTTGTCAAAGTTTTAGTAAATTTTAAGTTATTAAATACTAAATTTTTGTCTGTTATATTAAAAAAAAAAATCAATTTCATTTTCCAAGGGAGATATTCCCTTAAATTTTATAATTTTTTTGCTAATTATTTTCATTATTTTATTTTTCTGGTTATCAATTGACATAGCGTATTTAAATTTAATGAGTTTATTATCTGACAAGTCATCAAATTTATAAATTTCGTTATTCGTTTGAATTATAAGGTTTTGATTTTTTTCAACATTTAACCATGAAAATTCACCTGAATATTTTATATTATTTTTAAAATTAAAGTAAATTTTACTTTCATCTATTTTATTATCTAAAAATTTAAAATTAAGCTTGCTAATATTTGTTATTTTTGAGCCGAAAATATCTAATAAATATGCAATATCATGCACAGCCAGATTCCATAGTACATTGTCTTTTGGCCTAATTTTGCCATTTCCTTTTCTTGAACTTTTGATCAAAATAACTCTTTTTTTTTTAGAATTAATTTCCTCTTTTAATTTAATTAGTGCTGGATGGTGCAGAAGCAAATATGCAACCATAAATGTAGTATTAGCTTTTTTAATTTTTCTTTCTATTGCATCAATTTTTTTCTCATCGAAGGCTAAAGGTTTTTCGACAAATATATTCTTACTGTATTTAGAAACTTTTAAACAATGTTTGTAATGTAAGTAAGATGGAGTAGTGATAAAACAATTTTTAATTTCAGGATTTTTCAAGTCAGTAAATTTAATAATTTTAATATTATATTTTTTTTTAATTATTTGAGCTCTATTAAAATTTGTTTCAATAATTCCATAAAGTCTTTTCTTTTTCTTCAATACTTTCATTATATTTTCACCCCAATAACCACTTCCAATCACAATACTATCTTTAGTTTTAATCATATGTACTTCACGTTGTTATTTTTTTTAATGATGCCTCTTGTATCAAATATAAATTTTGCATTTTTTTCAATTAATCCATAATTAATTTTATCATGGTTAGTAAGAATTATAACAGCATCAAATTTAGAGATGCTTGTTTTGTTAAATTTTATTGTTTTAATATTAAATTTATAATTACGTTGCTTTGGAAATCTTTTAAAAAAAGGATCATAATATTTTACTGTAAAATTAGCTTTTAAAAGTTGTTCTATTATTTTAAATGAAGGAGATTCTCTTGTATCATCAACATTTTTTTTGTAAGAAAGACCAACAGCAAGTATTTTTTTTTTTGATTTCTTATTTGTTTTTAAAGTTTTCTTTATAATTTTTAACATCCAGACTGATATTCTGTCATTAATTCTTGCGGATAAGTTTATAAAATCAGTTCTAACATTTCTTTTTTTTGCAGCCCAAACTAAGTAAAATGGATCAACAGGTATACAGTGCCCGCCAATACCAGGACCTGGGTAAAAAGCATTGAAACCAAAAGGTTTTGTTTTAGCTGCGTTTATTATTTCGTTTATATTTAAACCAAACTTTTCCGAAATCATTTTCATTTCATTAACTAAACTTATATTGACAGTTCTATATATATTTTCATGTAATTTAGTCATTTCTGCTGCTTCTAATGATGATACAGTTTTTACTGGGGATATTTTCAAGTACAAATTTTTTGATAATTCTCTGCATTTTTTTGAATATCCAGCACAAATTTTTGTAATTTTGTTAAAGAGAATAGAGTTTTCTCCAGGGTTTTCTCTCTCTGGTGAAAATGAAATAAAGAAATCTTTTCCTACTTTATATTTATTGTTAATTTTATTAACTATTAATTCTCTCGTTGTCCCTGGATAAGTTGTGCTTTCTAACGATATTAACTGTCCGTGAACTAAATATTTTTTAATATTTTTTATTGTTTTTTTTAAGAATGATAAATCAGGCTTTTTATCTTTTTTCAAGGGTGTGGGCACACAAATAATTATAACATCAACATTACTTATTTTAGAAAAATTGTTAGTTGCAGAAAAGTTTCTTTTAAACTTTTTATTCATGAATATTTTATTAATTGTTTTCAAATGAAACTTTCCATTATTTAAAGTAGAAACAAGTTTTTTATCAATATCAAACCCAACAACTGAGATATTTTTCTGTGTAAATTTTATAGATAATGGAAGACCAACATAGCCAAGACCAATAATACCAATTTTAACTTTATTGTTGATAATTTTGTTTTTTAGATTATTGAAATACATTATTATCTTTATATTAAATGAATAAAACTATTGTTCCCTTTTTTAATTATCCTCATGTGTATAATCAATATTCTAAGATTATAAAGCCCAAATTAATTTCTTTATTAAAAAGGGGCGCATTTATATTACAATCAGAACTAAAAATATTTGAAAAAAATCTAGCAAAATTCCTCAATGCAAAATATGTGATAGGGGTTGCAGATGGAACTAACGCTATATTACTCTCCTTAAGAGCTTTGAATATTAAAAGAGGGGATGAAGTAATTATTTCTTCACATACTTACATTGCTACTGCATCAGCTATTTATGATTGTGGTGGAGTTCCAGTTGTAATTGATTGTAAAGAAGATTTTATGATGGATGAAAATAAAATTGAGAAAGCAATTTCAAATAAGACGCGATTTATAATTCCTACCCAATTAAATGGAAGGGTATGTGAAATGGAAAAAATTCTAAAAATAGCAAAAAAATATAAACTTAAAGTCGTTGAAGATGGAGCGCAAAGTATTGGGGCTAAATATAGAGGAAAAAATTCTACAACTTTTGGTTCAACGGGAACCTTGAGCTTTTACCCAGCAAAAATTTTAGGCTGTTTTGGTGATGGAGGTGCCATAATTACAAATAATAAAAAAATTGCAAATAAATTATTTAAATTAAGAGACCACGGTAGAGGTGTTTCTGGAAAAGTTGAAACATGGGGCACAAACTCTCGTTTAGATAATGTGCAAGCTATGGTTTTGTCAATAAAATTAGATTTTATTAAAAAAGATTTAAGGAGAAGACGGGAATTGGCATTTATTTACCATAAAGGTTTGAAAGATATAAAAGAATTAAATCTTCCTCCTCCACCTTTAGAAAATTCAAAAAATTTTGACGTTTTTCAAAATTATGAACTTACAGCAGAAAGAAGAGATAAATTAAGAATATTTCTAAAAAAAAATGGAATAGGAACTTTAGTGCAGTGGAACGGTCAACCAATTCATTCGATTAAAGGAATTAAGGTTAAAAGATCTTCTTTTAAAAAAACTGATGCAATATTTAAAAAAATTTTAATGCTTCCTTTGAATACTTCACTAAAAAATTCAGAGGTAAAATATACAATTAATAAAATAAGATCATTTTATGGTTACAAGTAAAAAATTAAATCTTAATTTTAAAAATGAGTTAGGCTTTTTAGCTAATCCTAAACATATAACTAAATTTTATTCAAATAAGATTAAAACAAAAGAATTATTGAAACTTCATAGAAAAATGCTCTTAATAAGAAAAGTAGAATTAAAAATTGCAAATTTAGCAAAAAATAAAATTATTAATACACCCGTTCATCTGTCAGTAGGACAAGAAGCAATTGCAGTTGGTATTTCAGAAAACTTAACAAAAACTGATCAAGTTCTTGGAAATCATAGATCACATAGTCATATATTAGCTAAAGGTACTGATCTGAATTATTTTTTTGCAGAATGCTATGGAAAATCAAAAGGTTTATCCGGTGGTTTTGGAGGATCAATGCATTTAATAGACAATTCCATAGGATTTAAAGGCTCTGTTCCTATTGTTGGAGCCACAATACCTATAGCATGTGGTTATGCTTTAGCAAACAAGCTACAATCTAACAAAAACATTTCAGTTGCTTTTTTTGGAGATGGAGCTTGTGAAGAAGGTGTATTTCATGAAACGTTAAATTTTGCATCAGTTTATAATTTACCCATTTTATTTGTTGTTGAAAATAATCTATTTTCTAGTCATCTTGATATTAGTCTCAGACAAAGTTCAAATAAGATCTCAAGATTTGCAAAATCTAATGATATTGAAGCACTGACGCTAGATGGAAATAATATACTAGAAGTATACGATAAAGCTAAAAAAATAATAGAAAAAATAAGAAAAAAATCAAAACCCTTCTTAATTGAAGCTATAACTTTTAGACATCTTGGGCATGTTGGACCAAATAGAGATATCGATGTTGGTGTTAGAAGAAATAAAAAAGAACTTCTTTCCTGGATCAATAATAGAGATCCATTATTAAAATTTCAAAAATATTTATTAAGTAAAAAAATTATCAATAAAAAAATTATAACTAACCAAGAAAATAATATTGATGAACAAATAAATAAAGCTGTTAAATTTTCTGAAAAAGCTAATTATCCAAAAAAAATTTTATTAAAAAAATTGGTATATAATGAAAACTAAGTACAGTTACGCTATCCTAAAGGCTTTTGAAAGATTACTTAAAACTGACAAAAATGTTTTTCTAATTGGTCAAGGATTATGGAGTCCCTGGTATGTTGGTGAAACTATGAAAGATCTTGATAAAAAATTTGGTAAATCAAGAGTCATAGATAGCCCTGTATCAGAAAATGCTGTTACGGGTATAGCTTTTGGTGCATCTTTAACAAAATCTAGACCAGTTGTTATACATCCAAGAATGGATTTTATGATTTTGGCTTTAGATCAAATTGTAAATCAAGCAGCAAAATGGAGATTTATGATGGGTGGAAATGCATCAACAAATTTAACAATAAGAGCAATCATTAATAGAGGAGGAGAACAAGGTGCACAACATTCTCAATCTTTACATTCTTGGCTATCACATATTCCAGGTTTAATTGTTTTAATGCCGTCAACAGTTCAGGATGCATATAATCTATTAATTTCAGGAGTAAAATCAAACAATCCGGTTGTTTATATAGATGACCGATGGCTATATGATATTGAAGCACCATTAAATTTAAAAAAAAATATAAAAAAAATAACTAGTCTAAACCCAAAAAAATTAAAAAATGGAAAAGATCTTTCCATAATAGGTTGCGGTTATGGTACGAAAATAGCAATTGAAATATCGGAAGCTTTAAGAAAAACTGGCATAACATCAGATGTAATTGATTTAAGAATATTGAATCCTATGAGATTAAATTTAGTTTCTAAATCTGTAAAAAAAACAAAAAAAATAGTTGTAATTGATCCTGCTTGGAAAAGTTGTAGCATCTCTTCTGAAATAATTGCAAGTTTGAATGATGAATACAATTTAAACTTTAAATCTTTGAGATTTAATCTTTACAATAGTCCAGCGCCTTCATCTAAAAATTTGGAAAAAGATTTTTATTTTAATAATAAAAAAATATTAAGTAAAATATTAAAAAAATTATTTTAAATGAAAAAATTATTCGATTTTTTTTTTTCAACATTTTTGATTATTATTTTTCTACCTTTAATAATTTTAATATCTTTAATTGTCTTTATTTTAGACTTTAACAACCCCTTTTATGTTGCAGAAAGAGTGGGTAAAAATTTTAAGATGTTTAAAATGATTAAATTTAGATCAATGATAATTAATGCAGATAAAAATAAAGTTTTTTCAACTAAATCAGATGATGAAAGAATTACAATAATAGGAAAGTATTTAAGAAGATTTAAATTAGATGAATTACCTCAATTATTTAATATTTTGTTTGGACATATGTCGTTTGTAGGACCAAGACCCAATGTTAAGTTTGAAGTTGATATGTATCATGATTATGAAAAAGATCTTCTTAAAATCAAACCAGGTATTACAGATCTAGCATCTATAGTATTTTATGACGAGGCTGAAATACTTAAAAACAGTAATGATCCTAATAAAGATTACGGACTGCTAATAAGGCCTTGGAAAAGTCAACTAGGAATTTATTATGTAAATAATAATAATTTAATATTAGATATAAAAATTATTTTATTCACAATTTTGAATTTTTTTAACAGACAATACGTCTTAAATTCTATATCAAAAATAATTTTGAAAAAAACATCAGATGAAAAGCTAAGTGAAATTTGTCTTAGAAAAAAAAGATTAAATGAAATATAAAAAAGCTTTATATGTATTTTTTTATCCTGTTTTAATATTCCTTTCTTATTCAATCATATTCAACTTTCAAATAAATTTTCCTGTATTTCAAGTTTCTGATTACGATTGGCATTGGAATACAGCACGTACAGTATCAAGCATCTTAAATTTTAAATATAATTTAAGCAATTTTGAATTTCCATTATTTGATTATTTTAAAAATTACGGTCACAATAGTACTTTTCAAGTAATTCCATCTTTAAATCCAATTTACTTTTTATCCTTTTTTACTGATGTTGAGAATGTAATTACGACACAAAAAATTTTAGAAAATTTTATAGCTATGTTAGGATTGTACTTATTCCTCTTAAATTTTACTAAAAATACATCAATTTTAATGTGTTTTTCAATTATTTATTTGTCGTTAGGTTATAATCTAAGCGATCTAATTTTTTTGAACAAAGATTTCTTCTATTTTCCATTTTTTTTATTTTTCTTATTTAATTTTTTGAAAAATGGCAGAATTATTCCTTTAATTTTATATCTAATTTTACTCAATTTTGTTTCTAATTGGGCTGCAATACTAACTTATCCGACTATTTCATTCTTCGTATATCTTGTTTTAAACAAAAAAAAATTCTTAAGTTCCGTATTTTTTTCATTAACCATTTTTTTTTGTTTACCATTAGTTTGGGCTCCAGTTATATTTGAAATTACAGCCAATTCTAATAGTGAGATTAATGCTTTTAATTTTAATTTTTTTTTAAGTTTTTTATTTTCATTTTTAAATAATTTTAATGATAGCGTTATATATTTTGTCAAAGGTGGAGGTGATTCTTTCATCCATCCATATAGAGGAACTGTTGGTCCATTATATATTCCTTTCTTCTTTTATTTTTCAATTATTTTTTTATTTTTAAATCAATTTAAAGATAAAATTACTCGTAATTATATTATTATATTTATAAGTTTTTTATTTATTTATTTTTTCTATTATTTTCTTTTTTCAGAAGTATTTCATCCTGTGAAAATAAGACATCATATTACTATGATACCTTATTTCGTAGTGATATTTAATTTTGTTTTATTAATATATTTAAGAAAATATTTAATTAGCAAATATTTTATTTTAACCATTTTTGTATTTGATTTAGTTCTTTTTGGACTTATTTCGAATTTTGAAAATAATAATTTTTTTTATGAAGAACAAAATAAGATAAAGATATTTCAATTATTTAATTTAAAGATTTCATATATTTTTCCATTTTTAAATATATTAATTTTACTAAGCATATTATATGTCAACCATCTCAAAAAATATAAACGAATTTTATTAGTATCAATTTTAATGTTTCTACATATTAGTGCACATAGTTCTTGGTTAAATAAATTTGAAAGTAGATCAAATATAATTTCAAAGAATTATATAAATTATTTCAATTTTTTAGATAATTGTACTCAATATATTAATAAAAGTGAAAATTTTAATATACTGATTAATTCAGACAAAAGATTAAATAGTAATTTGATATTATTAAGCAATCTTAACAAAAAATTAAATTTTAGAATATTTCCAGAATATGAAGAAACTAACTCAGCTCTAGTAGGATATATTCACAATTTGATTGCAAGAGATAATAATATTAAAGAAATTAACGCGCAAAATTATTTTGCTTTACTAAATAAAGATCATGTAAAAAAATTTTCAAAAGCTAGTAGTTTAGGCTATTTTGAAATGAAAAGTATATCTTATGGAAAGATAAATTTTTTAGGCAGGATTGGAATAAATAAAATTTTTTCAGATATTAAAATTAATGGAGCAGAGCATCTTTTAGAAAAAGAATGTATAAATGACAATAAGGAGTTGTTTATATATAATTTAGATTTTTCATCTGATTTTGCTTTTTTAACTAATTATAAATTAGATGAAAACATAAAAAATAATTTATTCTATAACATAGAAAATTATAAAAAAATTCCAATAAAAAAAATGAAAAATTCTATAAAGTTTAATCTGAAGAACGAAGATTCAAAATTTAAATATTTGTATTTATTGGTTGCAAAAAAATCTGGCCATATTCTTGAGGTAAATGGCAAATCTATAAAATTCTCAAACGATAATACTTTAGACAATTTTTTATCATTAGATTTAAACCAGTTGGAAGATCACAAAGATTATGAGATAATTATTAAATATAGCATGAAGTATATTTATTTTTCTTTATTTTTAATAATTTTTTCAGCTATATTAATGTTTATTTTTAAAAAAAATAAATGAAAGAGTTATCAATAATTGTTCCAGTATTTAATGAAGAAAACAGCATAGAGAAATTTATTATTGAAGTAGAGAAAAATATACCAGCTAAATGTGATTATGAAATTGTTTTTTGTATGGATCCATCAACTGATAATACAGAAAATGTTTTAATAAATTGTAAAGAAAAATATAAAAACATTAGAATTATAAAATTATCTAGAAGGTTTGGCCAATCTTTATCTATTAAGGCAGGATTGTATAACTGCAATTCTAATTTTATGATTATTATTGATGTAGATTTACAAGATCCTGTTTCTTTAATTCCCAAGCTTTATAATAAAATTAAAGATAGTGATTATGAGTGCATATATGCTAGGAGATTAAGTAGAGCTGGTGAGACCATTATTAGAAAAACCCTTGTTGGTATTTATTATTTTTTAGTAAACAAGTTTGCTGATAATAATTTAATTATACCTCCAAATGTTGGCGAATGTAGAATAATTACTAAGAAATTTTTAGATAAATTAAAAGAAAGTGATAGAGGAGATTTTATAAGAGGAGATGCGCCATTTATTGGACTTAATCAAACGAACATTGATTTTGATAGAGAAGAGAGGCAACTTGGAAAATCAAAATATATAATTGGATCAATCAAGGGTGCAATTATTGGTTTATTAAATTTTAGTTATTTATTTTTATTGGTTGGTATAATTGGATCAGCTCTCACATTTATTACGGGAATAATGTCATTATTTTTTTTGATGGATATAAAATACTTTTTATTTTTTGGAATTATGACAATTATTTTTATGGGATTTGTTATAATTCTTTATTTGAAAAGTGTTTTTAATAAAATTTCAAGAAACAATGATTTTATTATAGACAAAATAATAGATTAAAATTGAATTATTTTTTTGAAATTTCTACAAGCACTGGAAAAATTTGACTATTTTTTGTATACCATTTTCCTTTGAGCTTAGGGTTTACTTTAATATTGTAATTAATTTTATTATTACGTGAAATCTCTTTTAATAAATTAGAATAATTATGTGCAAAGAATGCAGTTTTTTTACAATTTTTATTATTAGTTCCTAATTCTAAAAAAAAACATTTTTTAAAATTACTCATCAACAAAGTTTTTATAAATGTTTGTATTTCAGTTTCACTTAAATATATTAAAGAGGCTTTTGAAACAATAAAATCGAAACCTCTAATTTTTTTTACGTCATTAATATCTTTTATGTAAAATTTAGCATTTTTAATTTTGTTTTTTTTTGCGTCATTTATACCATAATCATTTAAATCGTATCCAACTAACTTCGACAAAGGAAAATAATTGCTTAAGTGTTTTATAAGATTTCCCTCACCACAGCCTATTTCAAGTAATGAAAATTTCTTTATTCTTATTTTTTTTTTTAGATATTGTGCAAAAAAAAGCTCGTTTTTGTTAATTCCATGTATTTTTTTTCTATGTTTCCATATTAATGATCTAAAATTTATAAATAAAAAATTAATAATTTTTTTAAAAAGAAAAATTTTGTAAAGCCTTTTTACAATTGCTTCAAAATAATTAATCATTTTAAATTATATATTTTATCTAATTTCTTTACGTCTTAAAAAGAAATTTTCCCCAGAAAATATTTTTTTATTTTTATAATCATCCTTAACATGAATAAACTTTCCTCTTAAATGAGAAGGATTTTTTTTAATTAAATAATTACAAAGCCTATATGTAAAATCTGGTGTTACCATTTTTTTTTTAGGCACTTTATGACCAAATTTTTCTGAATTTTTATATATT
>MDTB01094491.1_pt1 | contig 25041 bp, 21 predicted proteins | sample 811161 | NCBI WGS metagenome assembly MDTB01 (sample SAMN05326650, study PRJNA326480) | marine metagenome | isolation source: seawater | place: Mediterranean Sea | collected 2009
AAGGGACCATCGATAATCTAATCTTGTTTCAAATGGTGTTATAAACCTTTTTTTATATCTCTTTGAAAAATAGTAAAGTGCTTCACTTACAGGAGAAGCACAGGTGTACGCGTATATAATATCATTATTAATAACATAGCTTTCTACAAATTTTACAATTCCACATATTTGGTTAATTATTTCAGATTGTGAAAATCTTCTCGAATAAGCTAAGTTGCTTGTGTGCTGTACTAGGGTGCGTTCACAATATGCTATATGTGTTAAACTATGATCAATTTTACTTTCTATTAAGTCTATTTCCTCCTGACTAAAATTTTTTTTATTGTTATATAGATCATCAATTAAGTCCTCTATGCATATAATCTCTTCATAAAGAGATTCATTATGCTTCCTTAAGAAATTGAAATTCTCTCTACCATACACAAGTTTTGTAATTTTGCTTTCTGGATTTTCATTTTTAATGAGTTTGCACATAGCATGTGTCCTTTGAGTAAACCCTGAGAAACCTGTGAAAACTAAAATGTTCATATTTATCTATCTTTTACGTATAAATTTTGCTGGTACCCCTGAAAAAATACCAGAAGAGGGTATACTACCTGACGCCAGTGAATTGGCACCTATTATGCTCCCTTTGCCAATGAAAGTGTTCATAACGACAGTAACATTTGAACCAATCCAGACATCATTTTCTAAAACTATTTTGCCGTGTTTAAAATTTTGATCAGCTATGTATCTTCCATTTTTAAATAAGTGCTCTGATGAATTTATTACACAATATCCCCCTATCATGCATTTAATTCCAGTAATAAAATTACCTCCAGAATTAATGATTGTTCCCTTTCCAACACTTGTCGATCTTCCAAGAACTATTGAGCCGTTTTGAGCTGCAATAAGTCTTACATCACTATCAAGATATGCATCTTTCTCTAATATAATTTTCCCATTCTCTCTTATTCTTAAATCGGTATTCTTACCTATAATTACGTTATCTTTAATCAATATATTGCTAGGCTTTCCTTTTAAATTGAATGAAATATTTCCTAGTATTTTTACATTTTTACCTACCGAGATACCAAATAACTTCATTAATTTCTGATATAATAAATTAGATTTAAAAGGAAAATTATTTAGAACAAATTCCGAAAATGTTTGAGTAATTTTTTTTGTTGGCTGCGATACTTCCTCAATATCATAACTATCATCATGGTAGGGAATTAAATTATTATTAGTTTTATAATCTTTTATTGTACTTGAGGCTCTTTCAATAGTGTAGAAATAGTCAAAACTAACTAAATGATCTGGCAGTTTTAGATCAAACTTTTTCTCAATTGCGTTAATAAAATCGATAAAGGCATAAGAGTCTAATATTCCCGTCTCAAAAAGATTAGTTTGTAAAGTTATATTATCATTATCTTTTAAAGTAGAAACTTCGTATATAATTGAGATTAGTTGTTTTTCGTCTTCATTCAAATTATTTAATTCTAGCATTAATTCTTTTTTAAATTTATCATTTTTATACGCTTCTTTATTTAAAGATCTTGAAATTTTACCCGCTGTTGATTTTATAAGTGTTCTCTCAGGTAAGATAAGAATGTCAGAAATTGAGATATTTAACTTGTTAAATACTTCTTTTTTAATTGATAGCTTATCAACTTTATTTATATTATTTTCTACAGCCTCGGCTAATACTATTAATTTTTCACTACCAACTCTATCATCAAAGATACCAAAAGCAACATTCCTACCTTCAATAAGGAATTCATTATCATTCAGAATTGACTCTACATCTTGAGGATATATATTTTCTCCACCTATTATGATAAGTTCTTTTTTTCTTCCTGTTACATAAATTTCATTTTGATATATAAATCCAAGATCTCCTGTATTAAACCAATTTTCGTAAAATGAATTTTTAGTTAATTCATCATTATTAAAATATCCATCAAAAAGGCTATCACTTTGAATATATATATTGCCTACATTACTTTCATTTACTTCATTTAATTCATTATCAAGAATTTTTATTTTATTATTTCTCAGTGGTAAACCCGAACTTGCTAATTTATAACCATTTTTTTCAACGATAATTTTATGGTTTTGTTTTAATTCTTTAAAATTAATATCTAAAAATTTTAGCTTTCTGTTTGTGCTTGCTGCCATATAAATCGTGTTCTCGGCCATACCATAGCAATTTTGAATAATATCTTTTCTTAAATTAGTATTGCTAAAGTGATTTAGAAAATTTGAGATAGTTTTATAAAGAACTGGCTCTGAGCTGCAAACCATATACTCTATTGAGGCTAAATCATATTTATTTGCTTCATTTTTATTAATGCTTTTTGTTAAATGTCCAAAGGCAAAATTTGGTTGCCATAAATGAGTGCATTGATATTCGTCAATCTTTTCTAATAATATTTTTGGATTAGCAACCCATTCAAAAGGAGACATTGAGACAATTTCAACTTTCGTGAATAAAGGCATCATCATGCAAGCAATTAATCCCATGTCATGATAATGAGGAAGCCATGAGATGACTCTGCTTTTTTTTGATTCGAACTTTACATGCAAATTATAATTGTTTATTTGATTAAATAGTGAATTTGCAGATATTTTCACCCCTTTTTTTGCGCCAGTTGTGCCAGAAGAAAATTGCAGAAAAGATTCTTTATTTTCATATTCAAGATTAACCTCGGACATTTCATTCTCACTATCAATATCCGAAAAATTAATAATCTTTTTTTTTGCTATATTTTTATTATTAATTAAAACTTGTGCTACATCATTAAATGTAACAACTAGATCAATATCATTAAATTTCATTAAATCATCAATTGATTTTAAAAAAATCTCTTTTTTTTGCTTTGCTGATGGATAGGCATAGAAAGCTGGGATCGCACCGTAGATCATGCTTGCTAAAAATGAAGCATACGTATCAATAGACTCATTTAATATAATTAAAATAGTAGAAGTACTTTTTATGTTATTTTTTTTGAAAAAATTTAGATAATTATTTATTCTATAATAAAGATCTTTATAAGTGTAATGTTGATCTTTTGATTGATTAATTATCGTCAAAAATTTAAACTCTAGATCAGAATTTAAATTCTTATACAACTGAGATACATTTCTTATTATTATATTGTTATTCATTAATACTTAAGCTGTTCCAAAAGTTATTTGCAACTTTCATTTTAATTTTTTTTTCATTCATAATTTTTAAATTCTTTTTTGCATACTCAAGTCTATCCATTCCAGTTAATGCTGAGGTTATTCCATCAGTTGATCTAACTAGGTTTAAAGCTGAAATGTAATTATTTTTGCTATTATTTTTATTTAATATATTTAATTTTTCATTAATTGAACTTTTATTATTCCTGGAGGCTATAAGGAGTTCAAATAATTGTATTATTGAATTTTCACTCACCGGTAGTGATATATTGGCCTTACCAGTATTATTTAAGCTTTCACTCTTCCCTGCTTTTCTAAATAGTGTATCTAGATTTATTAATCTCTCTATATGACCTTCGTAAAGTGGCGCACTGGCAAGTAAATCTAGTTTATTATTTTTAATTAATTCTAAAATACTTTTTTTATTTCCTTTTTTCTGTGCAATATATGGCATTCCTACACTTAGTGGAGCCTCAATAAATTTTAAATTATGATTTTTTCCACCAACATTTTTTGCTGCATTTAAAATGTTACGAATTTCAACATAAATTTGAGAATTTTGTTTTCGTCTAAAACCGGCCCAACTTGAAATGCCATAAGACAATATCTTTTTATTTCTGACCGCTTTCTCGAAAAAGTCAAATAACAATTCAATTTTATCATATGCTTTCTTTTTTTCGTATAGCATAAATACAAACTCAATATTATGAATTAAATATGTATCAATACCCTCTAAACCTAAATTTTCTAATGATTGATCAAGCTCCTCCTCTATAAATTTTAAATTAATACAATGAGTATAATTAAATATTTCTTTTAGATTTATATTTCTTTTCTTAACTAATTCAGATTCTACATATTTCTTTTTGTCTTTCTTATCTGGAAAAGATATAAGGCCACCTTTCGTGCTTATAAATATTTCATCACGCTTGATCTTTTTATCGTTAATTGCATCTTTTATTACTTTTCCTAATATTTTTTCACTCCTCATTGATCTATATCGAATGGAAGTATCAAAGACATTAATACCTTTTTTTAATCCATAACTTAATGATTCATACCATTCTTCATCTCCTTTGGCGCTATTTTCACCTTTATATAAACCCATTCCTACACTTGATAAATAAAGTCCATCCTGAGAAAGATTATAGAAACTTTTTAAATTATTTTTTTGTGCTCTTAACGCAAATCTTTTTGTTCCTGCGATGGATGCAAACATATTTTTCATTTAAATTTAACTTTTAAGTCCCCTATATTATACTTTATTTTCATATCTCTTTCGTTATCAAGATCAAGAAATATTTGCGATGACATAAGCATTGTTAATTGCTTATGAAGATCTTGTTTGCCAGTGATATGATTCTCAATGAGAGTTGCCATATATTCTTTGTTAATATAGTGATTTTTAGACTCATTTATTCCAGTAACGAGAACTTTATTCACAAAAGCTTGATATTCAGGATAAACTCTTATCCATTCCAAAAAATTGGCATCATATTTATTGGATGGAATGTATTTAGTCTTCTCACTATCAAACCATATACGGTTTAGTTTTTTTTCTTCATCTTTTACTTTTTGTATATATTTTTTTGTTTCTGGAGGAAGTAATTTTGCAGGTTGCATAGTTGAGTCATAAGTAAATTCTGCGACTTTTAAATCTAATTTATTTAAAAGTTTTATTCTAAATAAACTATCTTTTCGCAAATAAGAAGGTACTTCTGATATTTTTTTTAAAAAATCGTTATCATAAGTTGGAAGCAGTAAGTCAAAAATATATAGTGGGTATACTAAATTATAATTATACCATCTCTTAATTCTCACCTCGAATGATAATGCGTCATTAATGTCAGCGATCGTGTCACCTTCTATGAGATCTATTTGAGTTTTCAAAAGTTCATAACAATAATCATATTGATGGTTAGCATCATTTATATTATTAAAAATCTTACGAAAGTTTTCTAACGAGAAATTAAAAATATTGTCTTGATAAAATTTTAAAAGTTGAGATTTACTTTTCAATTTATAAACCTCATCATTCGAGAAAGTGCTGCCCAAAACTAGATCTAGCGCTGAACCTAACATTAAATAGTCTGCACCTGATTCTTTTTTTATTGAGTTAAATAAATGTGGTTGAATACCATGCTTAAATAGTGATGCCCCTGCTGAGTAAAATAAACCATCTCTGGCATGATCAATAAATAACGATTTATCTAAATTTATGTGATAGTGTTTATAGCCGTAAAAATTGCATACTTGTTTTGCAATATGGCTTTCAATAGAATTTTTTGGACCATAGGTATACGGATAAATATTTCCTTTATATTTTTTGACTAGAGAAGAAAAGACCAACCTTGAGTCTATTCCACCTGACAGACCTAATGCTATACTATCTTTATCTCTTAAACGAATATTGCAGGCATTATTAATACTATGATAGCAATTTTCCAAAAGTTGTTTTTCAGTACTCTCAGATGGTTTGAAACTAAATGGTTTATTTTTATAATATTCTATTTTATTTTTTGAAAATTTTATATTTGCCCCAGGTTCAAGTCTTTTTATATCTTTATATCTAGTATCGTTATTAAAGCCTCTGCCACCAATTAATATCCATGAGAATAAGTTTTCATAATTAATTTTTGAATTAGTACTATTTACATTGGATAGAGAAAATATATTCCAGGAAATAAAAAGGCTTTTATTTACCTTTTTATAATATATTGGAATTAAAGCGTTATCATCTAAATATATTGAAAATGATTTTTCAAGATAATTTATAATTATGATGCTATAAATGCCATTAAGACTACATAGTTTTCTGTCATCACCTTCTTGAAGATGTCTATGAATTTTTGAAAAAATATTTTCATTTTCACTATCATAGATATTACCTAAAATATAAATATCTATATTTTTGGATCTTTGAAATAATGGTTTTTTTTCGCTATTGAATAAGTGAAGAAAGATGCCATTTTCATTTATTTTATTATAAATTAACTCTGGATTATTCATTTCATTAATTTCGGACTCTGCAAATAACGCAATTTTCTCTTTAGATAATTCAAAATTAATTACTCCGTTTATACCTATCATATGCGCCTTATTTTAGTCCCAATTTTTCTTGTATTGATGATGCTTTTTCATGTAAGAGATTTTGTTTAAGAAAATCTTTATTTTTTTCATCAAATCTTAATTCCCATACATTCTTCTTTTGGGATTCAAGCACGATTACTTCCTGATCCTCACCAAGCAAAAGTGGTGTATGTTTGACATTAAATTTTTTTCTTTTTTTATTCCATTCTATAACTATTAGTAAACTTTCAAGTGGTATTTTTCTGTCGACTTTTAAATTGAACACTCTGGGATGAGCTTTATTGCTCCAAAAATTGTTCCATACATCATCATGATTATGATCGAATATAAAATCACCAATAGAGTAGTATATTCTTTTATTATTCCATTTTTCCATTACCTGCACTCTGTGAGGGTGACTTCCAACAACTAAGTCTGCACCTGCATCAATCATTGAGCGATATAATTTTTGGTCTCTTGGAAGTGGGTAATCAAGTAATTCGATACCAGCATGAGGCATTATAATTACAAAATCTGTGGATTTTTTTAGTTCGTAAATCTGTTTTTTTATATTCTCACCATACAAATTGTTAACACCGTACGAGCTTTCACTAGCTGCAGGATAATAGCTAAATCCTATCAAGCCTATTTTCTTATCATCTATTTTAAACATACATGGAGCTGAAGCAGAAGTGTGGTTAATGCCAGCTCCAAAAAATTTAACATTATTTGCTCTTAATGTTTCTGTCGTTGATAAAAAACCATCTAAACCATAATCAAATGTATGATTATTGGCCAAACTCAAAGCCTCAATTTTTTGCTGCTTTAATAATTTTGCAAAATTGGTTGGGGCTTTAAACCGTATTTTTTTATCATTAATAGACTCTTTTGTGTCAACAAGTGGGGATTCAAGGTTTGCAACGAATGCATAGTTTTTATATTTACTTAGAACAGATGAAAAAATTAAATCCATACCGTTATTATTTACATATTTAGTACATTTTCTTCCTAACATGATATCGCCTAAAATAATTATACCATCAAAATTTTTCATATATTAAATCATTCTAGAATGAATTAATCTTTTTGTTGCGTAGATGAAATTGCATAAAAAGATTTTATTCATATGTTTTAAAATATCGTCGATATGTGAATGCAACGTAAATTTATTAACTTCTAGTATCCTAATGAGTAGAAAAAGATTATTCTACGTAAAATTTATACCATTGATTTTTTTCTAATAACACTTTTTCATGAATAAATTCACTTCCATTTATACCTCTCATAACCCAATGATTGTCTTTTATCCACCATACCCTAGGGTCTCTAAATGTGTCACATACTGTGTCGAATTCTTTTTCTGTCCATCCAACATACTTTAGCCACCTTTTAAGATCTCTTGGTTTTATATGATCTCTTCTAATTACCTCTTGAATTCCCTTTTCTCTTGTTAATTTTTTTGACCTTATGTCTTTTGTTGTATGGTCAGTAGCTCTTCCATAGCCAAATTTTATAAACTTGAGGTAATCATGAATGCCATTTTCGTGAATATCATCTAAGTTTGAAGCTTTTCTGTATGTTCTCTCAAAGCCATCTTGAGAGACTTTGAATCCATATTTTTCAATTACTAATTGTGTATGTTCATTAGCATTCCAATCAAGGTAATTTGAGATAAAAATTCCTCTTACACCGACACTATTAATTTCTTCATCTGACGGATATATCCATGGCTGCAGTTCACTTTTGATTAATACTTCTCCATACTTACTGGATTTTTCAAGGATATCGTTCCACTCAAATCCTCTTATGCCATGTTCATGCCGATTTCTGTAAGTAAATTCAATGAAGTCATCGTAAGAAAACATTCCGCCTAGGTCGGCAAATCCATGTTCGCCCCAAATCATTAAAGGTATCTTTTTTTCAACCGCCACTTTTATTGGATATGTAAGAATACCACAATGAGCATGCCAATTCATATCTCCCATTATTAACATTCCTAACCTATTTAACGATTTTAGTGTTTTAATTGCTGGAGTAAAAAAAATATGATCGCAGCCAAAAACTTCTCTCATATTTTGCACATTCTGCAAACCAATATCTGAGTAATTATTCCCATTATATGTTACAAGTAAGGGGTTAAAGCCCAATACATTTTTAATTGTATGAATTTGAAAGTAACTGTCTTTACCGCCACTAACAGGAATAATACAATCGTAACCATGTTCTTTTGAACTATATTTTTCTAATAGTTCAGCTAGTAATCGAGTTCTTTCTTCCCAATCTATTTCTATTTTCTCATCATGTACTAAGCATCCCGTGCATACGCCATCATCATCAAATTCCAATGGAGCTGCTGAGGAGGAACAGCATGTACATCTTTTACAATATATAATATTCGGCTTAATAATATTTGATTTTATTTTATCTGACATTTACTTTCATTTCCTTGAGTACTTTCTTTATTTCCTGATAAGCATCTTCTTTAAAGTTGAATATATTTCCCGCCGCAATACCAGACAAATTATCTATTTTAGATACCTCTTCAAAATGAGAACTTTTTCCTGCCCCAGAACAAGCAATTACAGGTATTTTTAATATTTCTGTTACTTTTCCTATTTGTTCTAAATCAAACCCGTTTGGAATTCCATCATAATTTATATTTTGAAGAAAAATTTCACCTACACCTAGATCTTCAATCATTCTTACTGCTTCAAGAAGGCTAATGTTTAAGTTATTTGCGCCATAATTTGAAAAAACTAAAACACGATCATCAATTTTTTTATAATCTAAAGAACCTATAACAGCCTGGCTTCCATATTTCTTTACAATTTTTTTAACCTCCTTCGGGTTAGAAAATAACAAATTATTAATGATAATTTTGTCAGCACCATTTTTAATTAGTAAATCAACATCTAAAATACTTCTTATCCCGCCACCAAATGACAATGGCATAAAACAAACTTTTCCTATTTCAAATATTATTTCAGATATTTGTGTAAGAGATTTTTGTGATAAATCATCTCTACCGTAATCATATGTTTTTTGACGACTAATATCTATGTAAATCAACTCATCAACATCCCAATCATTTAATCTTTTTGCCTGTTGAATAACATTGCCTATGACCTGATGAACTTTAAATTTCCTACTTCTTACAATCTTACCATTTTTTATAAACAAAACAGGTATTAGTCTCTTAAAAGTTGAAGATTTCATATATTGATAAAGTTTTTAATTATTTGGATGCCACTTTTTTGACTTTTTTCAGGATGGAATTGTGTACCAACAATATTTTCAGTTTGTATAATTACATCAAAAATTTCACCGTAATCTAGTTTTGCTTTAACAATATTATTGTTTTTAGTAAAGCACGCATAGCTATGAACAAAATAAAAAAAAGCTTTATTTTCGATATTATAAAATAATTTATTTGTACTATCTAATTCTAGTGGGTGCCAGCCTACATTTGGAGTTATTGCTTTACTAATTCTTTTAACAACTCCATTTATTATTCCCAGACCCTCACATCCATCATCTTCATCACTAAAATCATAAAAAAGCTGCATACCAAGACAAATACCAAGTATTTTTTTGCTTTTGTTTATTGAAATTTTCTTAATTGGCTCAATGAATTTTTTTTCTTCAAGTTTTTGCATTGCATGTTTGAAAGAACCTACTCCAGGCAATATATAATGTTCATAATTAAAAATATTTTGTTTATTTGAAATTAATTCAAAATCTTTATTTAAAAGATTTAATACATTTATCACCGATCCAATATTTCCAGCACCGTAATCAAAAATACCTATCATATTAATCTGCAATATATAATTTCCAATTATTATACCTATCACACCCTTCAAAAAAGAGTTTTATTTGATTGTTAACCATTAGTACAGAGGGTTCAGAATATCGTACTATATCAAGGCTTGTTTTCGGTAAACTTAATTCATATTTTAATTTACGCCAATTATTAATATCTTCTTTTTTTGCAAGTAAAAATGAAGTTTTTATAGGGTCATAACTCCATGCTGCATACATCATATATTCTGAGTACCCATGCTTATAAATTGTTGGACTATAAATACTATAATTCTCTTTTTTTTTACTTTGGGCAAATATTTTTTTTTTAATAATTGGATGTGGAAAATTTTTACAATCAAACTGGGAATAATAGACTGACTCACTTTTTTTTGATTTTCTTGAGTGAAAAATGAATATTTTATTGTCAAGTGTGTAAATACATGGGGACCTAAAGTTTATTTGATTTCTGTAATCTTTTAAAATTGGTGTTTTATTGACATGCCATTCTTCTAAATCAGGCGAGGATGCATACATTATGCAGGAAGTTTTATTATTTACTGCTTCGAAAAAAATATAATATTTATTTTTATATTCACATACTGATGGCGAGAGCACCCTGTGTGATCCATGGCATGTAGTATTATCAATTAGAAGACTTGGTTTATCCCAACGAATAAGGTCTTTTGATTTACTAAAATAAATTTGAGTATTACTTTTTTTTTTTGTTTTTGAACTAATTGCATAAAACAAGTAATAGTAACCCTTTATTTTAATACAACATGGGCTTATAAAATTTAATTTTTCGGAATTATAAATATGTCTAAAATTATCAAATTTAATTTCTCTTATTTTGAAATTTTTTTTTAGTAAAAAATTCTTTCTCATAGCAATAAGATTTAATACTCATTTTTTATTGTATAAGTCCTTATACCAATTAATATAATCGACGTACCCTTTTTCAAGCGGCCATGTTGAATTGTAATTTATCAACTTTTTTGCTTTTTCAATAGATAATGTCCCTCTTGAAGGAGTTAGTTTATCTTTTTCCTTGAATATTACATTAAGTTCACCAAAGTGATCTTTGAGAATACTTATCATTTCATTTATCTTTCGTGCCTTTCCAAATGTTATATTGAAAATTTCATTTTTTGCATTTGGGCTTTCTATGATTTTTTCATAGCCAAATAGTAAATCATCTATAGAAGTAAAATCCAGTTTTTCGTTACCATCCCCATTAACTAAGATATCCTGTTTCATAATAGCATTTTCGATAAATATCTGGCTTACTCTTCTACTAATACATCCTCGACCATATAGAGCTGAGGGCCTTATGATTGTGTAAGGCAAGTCAAAAACTTGATTATAAGATTCTAAAATTTTTTCTGCAGAAAATTTCAGTGCACCATAAATTCCAATAGGGTTACAAGCGCTTTCCTCGTTAACACTATCACTTTCAAAGTTACCATAAATCATACTCGATGAATTAAATATAAAATGATCTACATTATTTTTGGCATAGTCTAAAGCATTTTCTAGTGTTCTTAAGCTGTGATCAAAAGTTGAATGGGGAGTCTTATTTGATCTATTCGCATGAGAAACTGCAGCTAAATGTATAATTATCTCAGGCTCAATTTCTGCTAATGTTGATGACAATAAATTATAATCTCTAGCATCCTCTATAACTAAAGGAACATCATTTTTCTTCAGAAGTTCGAGTCTTTGATTAATTATTTTTTCTGATAATTTAGGATATGGAAGTTTATCGATATTTGATACGACAGTCATAAGATTATTTACTTGCAAACTATCTATACAAAAGACTTTGCATCCTAAATTCTTTAAATGTATTGCAAGGTTAAAACCTATAAAACCTGCACCTCCAATAATGGCGACTTTTTTATTAAATTTCATATTATAGCAATTTATATATTATTTTTTTTAGGTTAGAAGCAATGAAATACATTTCTTTTCTTCCTAAATGTGGGCCAACTGGAAAAGATATTGTGTTATCACTAAATTTTTCCGCATTAACAAAATCTTTCTTATTGTATCCATACTTTCTTTTATACCATTTTAAACGTGGAACTGGATGAGGATAATAAACACTTGTGCCTATGCCTAATTTATTTAATTCTTTAATGATAAGTGATCTTCTTTTTTTTAATAAGTTATTTAATATAACTATAAAACAATAATAGCTTTGCGTCTCTCTTTTTGACTCTAATGGCAATAAAGTAATACCCTCAATGTTTTTCATTAGCTTATTTAAATACAAATAATTAAATTTTCTCTGTTTTAAGAATAATTTAATTTTTGACATTTGAACTAATCCAATTGCTGCATGCAATTCACTCATTCTGTAATTGAAACCTAAATCTCTTACATCATAGATGCCTGGTTCCTGACGTTTATTATAAGTTCGATCAACTCCAAAAGCTTTTATTAGTTCTAACTTTTTTGCTAACTTTTCATTATTAGTGATGATCATTCCACCCTCACCTGAAGTCAGATGCTTAACTGGATAAAATGAAAATACACCTACATCACCATGCAGTCCTACATGTTTTTTATTATATTTTGAGCCAACAGCTAATGCACAATCTTCTAATAAAAATAATTTTTTTTTCTTTGTTAAGCTAACAATCCTATCCATTTCTACAGGTATCCCAAGATAATGAACAACTGCAATAGCTTTTGTTTTTTTTGTAATTTTTTTTTCAATTTTATTGATATCAATATTTCCATTTAAACTATTTGAGTCAACGAATACTGGTTTAGCGCCCGTTAATTCAATAGCATGCGCTGTTGCCACATGTGTCTGTGAGCAAACTATAATTTCATCGCCTTTTTTAAATCCCATTGCAAAATAAACCAAATGCATTCCAGCAGTACAAGAAGAAACTGAAATAGCATGTTTTGCTCTGGTAAATTTTTTGAATTCTAATTCAAACTTTTTTGATATTGGCCCATGGACTAATAAACCTGATTTTAGAACATTTACAACTGAATTTATTTCTTGATTATTTATAAGCGGTTTGCCAAACTGAATTTTCATATATACTTTATATCACTTAATTTCTTAGTTTTTAAGGTTTCAATTGCTGTAAAACAAATACACATAACATCAAATATTTCATTTTTGCTGATAATATTAGTACTATTTTTTGATTTAAGGTTATTAATAAAACTCAATATCAGTTTTTTACGTTCATTTTTTGCAGGATATGCATATTTTTTATTATAAATTATTTGTTTCATATTTTGATCTATCTTATAGCTGCCATTCAAAGAATGAGTAATAGTTTTTTTAGATCCAAATACCTTAATTTCATGAAAATGTGGATGTTTGCAGCCACCATTTGCATTTATTTTCACCGTTAATCCATTTTCAAATCTTAAAATTAATACTGAAAAGCTTGCAAATCTAAAATTAGTATTCTCTGTTGATATGAAATTATCTAACGCTATAACTTCTTTAGGTAATTTACCTAGCATCCATACTGTCAAATCAACCATATGCACCGCTGCCCCAAGAATTATAGAATAATATTTTGATTTATTTCTCCATCCATTGGTAAGCTTATGCACTCTTCCCCAGTTGTAATCAGCTTCAATATGGAAGACATTTCCTATGGAGTTATTTTGGATTTCACTTCTTATCTTTTTGAACAGCGGGTTAGTTCTTAGAACCATATTTGCACCAAAAAAAATTTTTGGTTTTCTTTTCAAGAGTTGGTTTAAGTGAGATAGTTCCTTTTTATAAAGACATATTGGTTTTTCTGCAATTATATGCTTATTATATTTTATGCACTCTTTAATTTGAGAGTAATGGAATTCATCAAAACTAGCAATCGATACTAGATCGATATCCTTGTCATAAATTATTTTTTTATAATCTTCTATTACTTCAATATCTGGATATTTCTTTGTTAATATTTTAATTTTTGAAGGGTTAATGTCACAAATATATTTAACCTTACATTGTGAGCTTTTCAGAAAAGCTTCAAGATGTTTTTCACCAACACCCATTCCAATTATTCCAATTTTAAAGATTTTTTTCATTTATAATTTTTATAATCTGTTCCAGGTCATAATCAATATGTTTATGTTTCATTTTCTTAAGTATTGAGCTTACAAATTCAAAATCTTCAGGCTCATCAACACTAAGATTTAATTCTTCGTTTGCAGAATTTGCATTAACAGATAAAATATTATAATCCTTTGAATTTTCATAGAAATATTTAGTGACATGCTCTAAATGATCCTGTTTTGAGAAATGTTTAAATGAATTCAAGAATATTTTGCTTTTAATGATTTCAACAGACTGCCCTTTGGGAAAAGTCCTATTAGGAAATACGTTAGTACAGATATCGGGGTTATGATTAATGTATTCTTTATACAATTCTTTTATAATTTTTTGATCTATCAATGGGCTATCGCCACTTATGCGTATAAATGTATCAGGATCATATTTCTTAATTACATCTCTAAAGCGCATCGCGACATTTTGTAAAGAGCCTCTAAAATATAAGATATCATGTTTTTTACAGATTTCAGTTAATGGATCATCAGTTGCATGATCTGATGTTGCAATTATAATATTATTATTTTCTGTGAACGATCTTAGTCGTTCAATTAAATAAACAATTAGAGGAGTGCCTTTAACACTCATTAGCACTTTATTCTTAAGGCGTTTTGAAGAACATCGAGCTTGAACAATAATTAGAGGGTCATACATTTTATTTAAAGAGCTTCAGATAGAATGTTGTTTTCAAAATTAAATATTTTATCACATAGGCTTATTAATTTTGATTTATGAGATATGATGATTATAGTTTTTTTACCTTTTATTTCATTAATGCTATCATAAATATAACTCTCTGTTTTGAAGTCTAGAGCGCTTGTTACTTCGTCAAGTAAAATTATTGGCCTATCAAAATAAAAAAGTCTTGCAAGGGAAAGTCTTTGAGCTTGACCTCCAGATAGCTTAGTGCCATTCTCACCTACAGAGCTATTCAATCCATTGGGTAGGGACGATATAAAATTATCGATGTCAGCTAGTTTGACAGCTTTGTTTAGCTTTTCAAAATTTATATCTTCTTTTCTTTCACCTAAGCAAATATTATTTTGTATGGTGTCATCTATAAAAAATGGTTCTTGTGGTAAATAACCTATTTGGGACCGAAATGCTTCTTTAACATTTTCAAGATCAACTCCATTACATTTTATAATCCCTTTATTAGGTTTCAAAAATCCAAGCAAGATATTAGCAACAGTCGATTTACCTGAACCAGACATGCCAGCAATAGCTACTGTTTCGCCTGCATTTATTTTAAGTTCATCTATCTCCATTGTTTTGTTGGGTGAGTTATCATAAGAAAATTGAATTTTATTTGCTTCAATTTCCCTGAATGTGAAGTTATATGTTTTTTGTGATGAGACTGGTCTCTTTTCTCTATCAAATAGATCATTAAATAATAAACTAATTGCTTTTCTATGAAACTTTAGATGTAAAACCGCTTGAAGAAATGAGCTTAGAAAGGGAAGTATTCTTACGCCTAAGTAAACAAAAGCAGAAAATATTGGGAAAAAAGATTGAATATTTTGACCGTACGAAGTCATTAATGATATTGAAAATAATAATATAATTACAATAATTAATTCAAAAAGAGGTCTTGGAATTCCAGTGAAAATACTATTTAGGGTAGAATATTTGGCATATATGTTAGCTTGTATATCAGATCTTTTCATAAAAAAGTCTTTTAGATCAAATATTTTAACCTGCTTAAAACCTCTAAAATTTTCTATTATACTTTTAATAAAGTCTTGATTAGCTATTACAGCTCTTTGTCCGTAAACTGAGATTTTGCGATGAAAAAAATAATAATAAATAATTGCGATTATGCCAAGTAGTAAAATTAATGAAATTAATACAAGAGGAGAGATAAATAATATTGTAATTATTATACCTAAAACTACTAAACCATCAGAAAAAGTTTTTAAAATTATTGAAATAGCTCCTGCATAGATATTACTTAATACATTAGTAGAATTTACATATTCAGAACTATTTTTATTTAAAACATCTTGATAACTTAAATTAAAAAACTTAATAACAAGATCTTTTTTTAACTGTCTTGTTCTTTGAAATGAAAAAGAATTAATTATATAAATTGAATAAATAGAGATGAAAAGCTTAACAATAAAAGTAATAATAATGAACAAACCTAGAGCATGAATTATGTTATCATCATTGACAAATAAGTTTTCAAAATACTCAGGAATATATATCAAGTATTCATTATTAGCGTCAGAGAAAACTATACTTATATAAGGAATAAGTAATGTAAGACTAACAACATCACAAAAGGAAGAAATGAAGAATATTAATATTAGGAAAGGAATTCTTTTTTTATCTTGCCCTAATAAATAATAAATTTCACTTAGATATATATATGCATTATTCATACATAACTATAGGCTTTCAACGTTAGAAGATATTGGTATCGCTGATTTAATATCATAAATAATGTAGTTTTTTTTAACAAGTTTCTTGAATTTTTCCTCAATCAACTTGGAAAATATATTGTGTTGAACGCATAATACTACTACGTCAAATTTTTTATTATTAATTTTGCTTATAAAATTCTTTTTTATTCTTTTGGGTGTTTTATTCTTTATTACTAAAGGATCAAAAATATTTACATTAAGTTTTAGATCTAAAAAATGATTTATTAAATCTAAAACTTTAGTATTTCTTATATCAGAAACATTCTCTTTAAAAGCATATCCAATAAATAATATTTTAGCTCTTTTTATATCAATTTTTTTTTGAATCATTGAAGACATAATTGAATTCGCAACAAATAATGGCATTGAGTCATTTAATTTCCTAGCCGATAAAATCAGTTCCGGATGATATCCAAGTTCTTTAGCTTTATGCGTTAGATAGTACGGATCAATACTTATACAATGTCCTCCTACTAAACCTGGCTTAAAATCAAGAAAATTCCATTTGGTGTTGGCCGCAGCTAGGACACTACTCGTTTTAAGGCCAAGCTTATTGCAAATAATAGCAACTTCATTCATAAGGCCAATGTTCAAATCTCTTTGAACATTTTCAATGACTTTTGACATCTCAGCAACTTTAATACTTTTAGCTCTATAAGTCCCAGCACTTATAATTTTACTATAAATATCATCCACCACTCTGGCAGCATAACTATTCGACCCACTTGTGACCTTAATGATTTGAGAAATTTTACGATCATTGTCTCCAGGATTTACCCTCTCAGGACTATAACCACAAATAAATTCTTTATTAAGAATTTTTGAAGAAGCTTCTTCAAGTAATGGTATGCAATATTCTTCTGTACAACCAGGGTATACTGTAGATTCATATATGACTAAATCATCTTTATTAAGTAAGCTTCCAACTTCTACGCTTGCCGTCTTTAGAGGCTCAAGATCTGGATTATTAAATTTATCAAGAGGGGTTGGTACTGTAATTATATAAGTATTATAATTTTTTAAATCTTCAATTTTGCTTGATAATTTGATTTTTGAAACTTGCTTTAATTCTTCAGCAGAAACTATATTTCTTTTATCTGATTTTTCTTTTAATTGTTTTATAACTGACTTGTTAATATCGTAACCTATACATTCATATTTCTTTGAAATCTCTATTAGAAGTGGTAGACCTACATATCCAAGTCCTATTACTGCAATTTTTCTTTTTTTGACCATACTATTTTCTAAAGTTGAGTGGCAACTAATTTAATTTATTTAGTTCATTATTACTTTCATATTTCTCAGCAGTCCGAAAGCTAATCTATTTAAGATACATATGTATGATTATAAGTAGTCTTTAAAAATAAAATTATACATAAATACATTGTCTTTGACTAGAATAATATCGGCTGTATTATAAAAAATCAAACTACATAATTTTTATACAAATTTGATAAATATGAAGAAAATATGCTTTGATCTTGATGGTGTTATTTGTTCAAACACAAATGGTGATTATGAAAATGCAGTTCCATTTCAAAAAGCAATAAATAAGATTAATAAGCTTTACAATGAAGGCTTTTATATTTTAATTTTTACAGCTCGTTTTATGGGACGAAATAAAGATGATGTTGTCGCCGCAAATAAACTAGGATTTTCTTTCACCACAAATCAATTAAAAAAATGGGGGTTGAAGTACCATAAGTTAATAATTGGAAAGCCTGAATTTGATATTGTTATAGATGATAAAAGTCTTAATTATGACGAAACATGGATAGAATTAGACTTCAATAAATAAATTAAAGTTTTCTTTTATAGGTTATTCAACTAATTTGAGAAAATGTTACTTACCATTAGATTTTATTTAAATATATGAATTTTTTTGATGAGTTACAAATTTTAATAGTATAATAATATTAGTAATTTTATGGTGGCATTCAAATTTAATTTAGAACCTCGAGAAGTTGCAAAAGTAGAGACTCATAATAGATGCATTCGAACTAAAATTCCTGCGCCAGACTCTATTAAGTTGATAGATGAGTTGAAAAAATATGAATCCACAAATGCAACTGAACAACTGCCAATTATATGGGATAAAGCATTAAATCATCAAATTTATGATCCTTATGGAAATATATGGATTGATTTTACATCTTCTATTTTTGTCACAAATACAGGTCATGGGAATGAAAAAATAAGAAATAATATTTTGAACATAATTAATAAACCCTTAATGCATAGCTATTACTATCCAACTCAAATCAAATTAGATTTTTTAAAAAAATTAATAAAAATAGCTGGGTCAGGGATGGAGAAAGCAATTCTTCTAAGTGCAGGAACAGAAGCTTCTGAGAGAGCAATTAAAATAGTTAAATACTTTGGCAAAGCAAATCAAAAAGATAAACCTGTGATTGTGGCTTGGGAAGGCAATTATCATGGTAAAACTCTTAATGCGCAAATGATTAGCGGACAATTTAGTGATCATGAGTGGATCGATTATTTTGATCCTAATATTGTTCACCTGCCATTCCCTTATCCATGGACGACTGAAAATAGTAATTTATCAGGAGAAGAAATATTTGATATGCATTTGAAAATATTGAAAGATAAAAATATTAATCTTTCAATGATAGCTGGTTTCTTTATAGAAAGTTTTCAGGGATGGGGTGCTATTTTCTATCCTAAAGATTACATTCAGGCAATTCGTAATTGGGCAAATGATAATAACTCTTTAATTGTTTTTGATGAAATACAGGCTGGTTTTGGAAGAACAGGTAAATTTTTTGCATTCGAACATTATAATGTTCAGGCTGATTTGGTGATTTGTGGAAAAGGAATATCAGGAAGTTTACCTTTGTCAGCCGTATTAGGTAAAAGTGATTTAATTGAGCTGGATTCTGCTTATACAAGTACACACGGAGGGCATCCGGTTTCATGTGCAGCAGGAGTAGGTAATCTGCTGTCATTTGAAGACAATAATTTTTTAATAGATGTTAATAAAAAAGGTAAAATAATGTTAGATAAACTAAATTCTTGGAAAGAGATATTTCCCCAGAGAATCAAGACAATCCTTGGCAAAGGATTATTATATGGGGTATTCATCACCGAAAAAGACAGTGATAATTTGGACATAGAACTTACGAACTTAATTTGTGAAAGGGCTATGGAAAAGGGTGTATTTTCAATTTGTACAGGTAGAGGCACCTTGAAGCTTGGCCCACCACTCACAATTCCTGAGGATGCACTTATAGAAGGTCTTAATGTTTATGAAGAATGTTTTCATGAGTTATTTTAAGATTAATGAGTAAGTTTGAAAAATTTAAATTAACCAATAAAACAGCAATTATTACTGGAGCAGCAGGATTATTAGGTAAACAACATGCTTATGCAATAGCTGAATCTGGAGGTATTCCAATTCTATTTGATTTAAAAAATACATCTCAATTAGTAGATGAAATTTATGAATTATTTCAAATAGAAGCAGTTGGAATAGAAGGCGATATTACCAATGAAAAATCAGTTATAGAATTAAAAAATAGAATATTAAGTGATTTTAAAAAAATAGACATACTCATAAATAATGCATCAATCAATCCAACTGTTGAAAACGACAATCTAAATATAGGAGATTTAAAGAACTTTTCATTAGATCAGTGGAATAATGAACTTGCGGTTGGATTAACAGGAGCATTTATATGCAGCAAAGTTATAGGTGAAGAAATGGCTTCTAACAATGGGGGAGTAATAGTTAATATTTCATCGGATTTAGGATTAATAGCTCCTGATCAAAGGATCTATCAAAAAAGTGATCATCCAAATGAGAATATGATTAAACCAATCACGTACTCAGTAATAAAGCACGGAATTATAGGTATGACTAAATATTTATCCACCTATTGGCTTGATAAAAATATAAGAGTTAATGCATTGTGCCCGGGAGGAGTACTAAACAATCAATCAAAAGATTTTGTTGAAAAAGTTTCAAATTTGATACCCATGGGTAGATTAGCTAATGTTGATGAATACCAATCCTCGATTCAATTTCTTTGTTCAGATGCATCATCTTATATGAATGGTTCATGTTTAATCGTTGATGGGGGCAGATCAACGTGGTGAAAGATATTAAAAAAAAACTTTATTTCTTTGTAAGACATTATCCAACGTATGATCACTTTGCCCCAATAATTTATCTTCTTTCAAAAAATAAGTATATTGATCTGAACATTGTATATCTGAAAGTAAATTATGCTTATCATTTAGATAAACATCATATTTATTTTGAAAAAATAAATAATATTACAATAATTGATCATACAAAAGTGTTTAAAAAGAAAAGATTCTATTTATTTTTATTTATTAAATTTTTAAAAAGAGTCTCTTCTTTTTTGTTAACTCAGATAATTATAAAACTAATATTTAAAATTGAAAATGTGATGGAAGTAGAATGTGAAAAAGAAATAGTTAGTATTTTAAAAAGAAAAATAATTAATACTAAAGTTTCGGCAGTCTTTGATTACGCTGCATCAGAGAGAATAAAAGAATTAAAACATTTAATTTATAAGAGTGGTGGACAATGTTTCAACATGCCCCATTCAGTTTGGATTTGGGAAAATAAATTAAGGTGCCTTGATCAACTATCCTTTAATACATCTGACTCTTTCAGTTTTGGGACTTTTGATAAGAAGGATATAAATATTATAGAAAATAACAAAACAAAAGAAATATTAAAAGAGCTTGGAGTTTTGGGAAAAAATATAAAATTATTTGGCTCTCCAAGATTTGCGAACAAGTGGGTAATGAATAAAAAAAATATTTTAAGCGAACGAAAGTTTATTTGTAAAGGAAATATTAAGGTATTAATATTATGTCCAAAAATTTGGGATAATATATTTTGGGGTGAGTTTATTAGGTCAGTAAATTTATTTGCAAATCAGAAATCAATGTCTGTGGTGATTCAAAGACATCCAAATACCAGCAATCTCGATAATAAATTATTGTTCAAGGATATTATGTTAAGAGATAATTTACAGTTTGCTTCAAAAAAAAATTCAACTTCTGAATTAATTGACTGGTCTAGTATTGTTGTAAATGTAAATGCAAGTATTTTTTTTGAGGCTCTAATAAAAAGAAAAATTTTTATAAACCTTAATCATTTACATACTAATCAATTCTTCTTTGACTCTAAGGGCGCTTATTATGAAACAAAAAATAGAGATGACGTGGTAGATTTTATAAACAACTTAGTTAAAAAAGGAAATATCATCAAGTATAAGCAAAAAAATATTGACAATTTACTATTTAAAACTGTTTATAAAAAAACCAGTAATCCGCACGAGGAAGTGGTAAATTATCTAGAAAACTTCTCTTTATAAACTTCTTTTATTCCATCTTTAAGACTTATATTTGGTTTCCAACCTAATGCAGATATTTTTTCAATGTTTAATATTTTACGAGGCGTGCCATCAGGCATCGTTTCATCATAAACAATATTACCATTAAAACCTGCACATTGAATAATAATTTTAGCTAAGTCATGTATTGAGTATTCACTCCCACTGCCGACATTGATTATATCATCGCATGTTTTAATATTTTCCATGATAATAATAGATGCTCTAGCTAAATCATTAACGTGTAAAATATCTCTTTTAGCCTTTCCCGTACCCCAAAGAGTGATATTTTTGCTTTTATTTTTTTTCGCCTGGTAAGTTTTTTGAATCAATGCAGGAATTACATGGGAGGAATTTAAATCATAATTATCACCTGGACCATATAAATTCGTTGGCATCACCGACTTATAATTAGTTTTAAACTGATAATTATATGATTGGCACATCTTAATGCCTGCAATTTTTGAAATTGCGTATGACTCATTTGTTTTTTCGAGCTTACCTGACAACAAATATTCTTCTTTTATAGGTTGTTCACAATCTCTTGGGTAAATACAACTAGAGCCATAAAAAAGCATTTCTTTGGTTCCAGATAAATAAGCATTATTTATAACATTTACCTGTATTAAAAGATTTTCATAGATAAAGTCAGCTTTTTGTTCACTATTTACCTTGATACCACCAACTTTAGCAGCACACATAAAAATGAAATCAAATTTATGATTTGTGAAATATTTCCTTACAGAGTCAGCGTCGAAAAGATTTAATTCATTTCTTTTAGGGAAATATAGATTCCTAAATTTATTTTGATGTAAATGCCTTAAAATCGAGGAACCAACCATTCCTGTAGAGCCAAGTACCAATATTTTTTTATCTTTCATTTATTTTTATGAGGCTTCATTTCACTAGTTTTAGGTATTGTCATTTTTGATTTAACCAGTTCAATTAATGGAGATTCAAATGTTGAATTTATTTTTAAAATTTCTGCAGGCTTAATTGTATCACCCATTAAGTTCAAAGAAGTTATTATCAAAGAACCTTCTCCACATGCTACTCTAACATTTCCATTTTTTAAAACAGTAATTATTTTTCCATTTAAAAAAGGATGAAAGCATTTTTTTTTCTCTACCTCTACATCAAGTATAAAAATTTTATTTCCTTTTATATATGAATAAGCTCCTGGGTATGGAGTAGAGAATGCCCTTATAAATTTTTCTATATCTAAGATATTCCAGTCCCAATTAATTAATCCATTAAGTTCTGTATATAGTCTTGGAAAATAAAAACTTGTATCATTATTCTGTTTTTTCCCTTTAGGCAGCATATTCTTTTTAAGATCTGATATGAATTTGTCGATGATATTTTTGCAATTTTTGTTCTCTGCGATCATATAATCTATTGGTTTTGAACACTTCTTTTTTATTGGTGTTTTTTTTCTGTAAATAATATCTCCTGTGTCTATACCTTCATCAATTAAGTGAAGTGTATTTCCAACAGAACTTATATTATTTAAAATTCTCCATGTATTTAATGCCCCTCCTCTTTCATTTGGCAAAAAAGAGTCATGTATATTATATAATCTTCCTTTAAAATGATTAATAATTTTATTTTTAAAAATATTCCTGCAAGAAGTTGAAATACCGATATTTATATTTTCTTTCTGTAAGATACTCAGCACCTTAGTTTCATTTATGTTATTAGTTTTAATAACTTTTAACTGAACTTCTTTATTATCTTTTTCTAGGTCATAAAATAGGTTGTATTTCGATAATAGATCTTTATCTCTTTCATATTCGTTATCAGTATTTATAAATAATACGGGAGGGGTAAATCCATTATCAATTAATTTTGATACTAGATATTTTGTGTAAATAATTTTTCCGAAAATCGCAAATTTATATTTTTTTTGAATACTCATTATTTTTCAGAAATGAATGTACCTTATAAAATTTTTGAGTAATATTAAACTCTATTTTTTTGAAATCATTTTCTATATCGATTTCTCCATCGTCAGGGGTTTCATAGCCTACAATTCTATCACCATAGAAAGTATTATTTTGAATTATATTTTTTGTATTTACAATATCTATATATCCATTTCCAAAATAAGACGGCGGGAAAGCTTGTCTTGGTAAAGTATAATATTCTTCTCTAGGATCAAATGGCGAAAGTCCATGTAAATATTCCCCTTTCATGCCAAACATTTTAGGTGGTGTTTCCGCAATTTCATGAACGGATACCAGACTTGTAGCATCCTTAATCTTAAAATATTTATTTATTGCATTATCAATTTTTTTTGGATCCCTTAGAGGAGTTGTGGGTCTTATTATTGCCCAATTTTTTGGGGTATTATTTTTTTTTCTTTTATAAAAATTAATTGCATGTTTAACAAATTCTATATCTCTAGAACTATCACGCGAAATACTTTTTGGTCGAAGAAAAGGAACTTTTGCACCAAATTTTTCTGCTATTGACGCAATTTCTTTACTATCAGTGGAAATTATAATTTCAGAAATGTTTTTTGCCATCAAGCATACAGCGATTGAATAAGCAATAAGAGGAAAGCCTTTCAGTTTTCTAATATTTTTTTTTGGAACACCTTTTGATCCTCCTCTAGCAGGAATAATCGCAATAATTTTTTTCATATTTGTTAAGAGAAACTAGTTTGACACAGCATTTCGCTCCCGAAGACCTTTAAATACAGGTGACATAGGTTTACAGGTAAGAAATGATTTAAAACTTTTTTTGCTTGTGATTGAAAGCTTGATAGTTTTGCACGTTAAGTCAAATGCTTTTATAAGCAAATCCAAATCTTTCTTTTTGTGTGACATAGATAACATTAAAACTCCAGAAAAACATAAAATACCATTTTTGAACATTTCTTGCTGATATAAAGTTGATAAAACAGGATCCTGCAGTCCATTTTTTGTATGCGTATTTATCATTAATCTAACAGGGTAGCCCGCAAGAGATACATAGCTTTTAAGTCCATATTTTTTAATAATTGACTGAAAATTTTTTTCTATATACTCACCTTTTTTCCAAAAATTCTTAATGACCTTATCTTTTTTATAAATATTTAAATTTTCAATTGCAGCTG
>MDTB01186545.1_pt1 | contig 25040 bp, 26 predicted proteins | sample 811161 | NCBI WGS metagenome assembly MDTB01 (sample SAMN05326650, study PRJNA326480) | marine metagenome | isolation source: seawater | place: Mediterranean Sea | collected 2009
AATTTTTATTTTTTTTTTATTCTTAAAATTTTTGTATTTTATTTGAGATTTTTCAATTATTTTTAAATAATAATATGTAGCTTTTTCTAAGTTATTTAAATTTAAAAAAAAATTTGAATTTTTAATAGCATAATATGGAAATAATTTTTCATTTTTTTTGAATGCTAGAGAAAAAAATCTTGGATTATCTATATTATATTTTTTACCTCTATATCTTTTGTTATATTTCGAGTAAAAAGAAAAAATATTATCAATTGGGTTTCTAATAATGTGCAATATTCTAAAATCTGGTATAATTTTTTCCAGTAAATCGACGACACTAAGTAAATCATGCGACATATATATAGGTAATTTTTTGTCTTTTTTTATTTGATTGATTATCTGGTCTCCTTCTTTCCTAGTTAAGTTTTTTATAAAAAGTTTATAATTTTTATCTTTTAAAACACTACTATTATCGTCTGGCCTGAAATTTACATTTCTTGATAAATTTAAATAGTAAATACTCTCATTCAAAAAAATATTAATTAAAGATTTACATACATTTTTACTTACAAGATTTATTTGTAAAAGTTGTAGTAAATTATCTATCAAATTTTGATGTTGCATCGGGTAAGTTTTTTTAAAAGAACCAATAATTGGGCCAAGTAATGATTTAGCTGATCTTGATAGACCGTCAATAAATAAAATTTTTTTACTTATCAAATTTGAGCTTGTTAAAGATATATTTCTCATATGCATTTTTTTAGTTTTAAGTATTTTATAATTTTATTTTTTGTTGAAATAATTGATATTTTTTTATTCCAAAGTACCTTAATTTTACATTTTTTAGGCTCATCAAATTTAAGATCTAGCCCTGCAATATTTTTAATTTTTTTTGAAAAAATCTTTTATATAATTTTTTTGGGTCTCTTCTTATTAATTCTTTAATTGGAACTTTTAAAAAAACTTCAATATAATTATCAAAATTTTTTTTATTTTTTTTATAAACCTCATTATATAATGCCATAACTGAGATTATTACAAAATATCCTTTTTTTTCATAATCTTTGCATATTTTTGAATAAGTAGATCCATTTTTTTTTCTATGTGACTCCGTAAAAGTTTTTTTATTTCGATTGAGTTTAAGTTTTTTTCTTAAAGCATCACCATCTAATCTTTTGATTTTAGTAAATTCTTTGCTTAATTCTTTGTACACAAGATCACCTGTTGTTGTTTTGCCTGCTCCTGATAATCCTGTTATCCAAAGAACTCCTGGTTTTGGTTTTTTTTTTTTCATAAATTAAGTATAGTTTTGTTTTCCTTTATTAGGAAAAAATTTAAGCTTTAATAATCTAGGTAAATTACACAAATAAATAAACTTAGAAAAAAAATATGCCACAACATTTAAAATATTATTTTTCTTTACTCTTGAAGACCTAAAACCTCTAAAGGCAAGAGCTGAATATAAAGCCCAAGTTTCTTCATTCTGTGAGTATTTTTTTTGTAAATTATAATCGTATAGATAGTTTTTATTGATTTCATTAATTAAAAAAGGTGTTTTATTAAATTTATCTATTTCTTTCATCAATTTTGAAGTCTCTTTATTAATTAGATCTAATTCATCTTTAGATAAAATATCTTTATAGTAATTTGATAAACCTATACCTTTTTTGGCTCCATCATGTGAGTTTCCCAACCAAGGCTGTTTTGCAATAGTCGGGGTAAGCAAAATTTTATTAAACTCTAAATCTAATTTGTGGCAAATATTTTTCATAGTTGTTTCTGTTTCTCTCGCGAGGTTTTCGTATCTATATATTATTAAATTATTATTTTTAAATTTTTCTGATAAAATAACAGTTCTTGTAATCGACACCTTCCAAGTTCTAATAAGTGCCCGCAGGTCATAATTCGAGAAATTTCTCACTAAAAAATTTGGTGGAAAAGGTTTATAAAATCTTCTTGAGCCAAAAAAAAGCCTAGCAATTCTTATTTTTTCTGAAGCTATATATGTGAAAACATTTCGAATTGGTATAATAACTGAAGAGTTCCTAAACTGTTCAAAATAATTTTGGAAATTTTTTAGATAGAGTCCTCCGCTTGCATGAAATGCTACAAATTTTTTTGATCCTAAATATCTTCCATTATCCCAAGCTTTAAAATATGCTTCATGATAGGCGTTATAGGCATCTTGTATAGATTTAATATTATTATGATTTTCTAAGGTATTAACGAATTTTTTATAATCAAAATTGGTGTCTATATTCTGATAATAGGCTTTTTCAAGATAGTTTTTTCGTACACCTACATCGTCAGCCTTTTCTTTTCCCCAAATATTACTTACATCATCTTTTTTATCTGACACATTAAAAAATTTCTTTAAATTATTAAATCTAAGATAATCTTCCCAGCTAGGCACAAGGGTTGGGCTACCGGTCAATGCATCTGGGAAATAAAATGTAGACTCATCTTTAAAAAATTGTTTTTCACTTGGATAACTAGCAATATCGGGATGTCCATCGAATAATCTTGCTAATAGTGAGCTACCGTGTCGAATTATTGCTGCAATAAAAATATGTCTCATAAATACCTTTTTATTATTATTTTAAATCATTTTTTAGAGATCATTTTAAGATCTTTTTTATAATCAATTTCCAAAAATTCACTAGAATAATTTAAAGCTTTTACTTTTACATTATTTTCAATAATTTTATTGAAAATTTCAGTTAAAGATATTTTGTTTAAATTTAATTCATTATTAAAAGTTAAATTTTTAATTTTTTTCCAACCTTTTGATGTCAATGCAAAAACCCCCATATACTGACCATTAATATCTTTGTAACTTTTTGGATTTAGCCCAATTTCTTCTATATAATTTTTTTTATTCACCTTAAAACTTTCTAGGTCAGATAAAGGATTGGAAAATCTTTTTTTCCAAAGATTTTTCCAATTTTTAAAACTAGTTAGAGTTATGTCATTTTTATCTTCCTTTAACATTTTTATCACAGAACTTTTATAAAAAATATCAGCGTAAGATACTATTGAGCTATTTTGGCTTAAAAGCTTGTCAGCCTGAATTAAGCTGTAAAACATATTGGTATTTTTCCACTTTTTATTAAAAATAAATTTCACTTTATATTTGCTTAAAGCTTTTTGAATCTCTCTAGTTTTATAGCCAGTTATAATAGTAATTTTATCAATCTTATTTTGTCTAAAATTTTCTATAATATGCTCTATTAAATATTTATTTTTTTTAATAATTAAGGATTTTGGTCTATTAAAATTTTTTAGTCTTCGACCTTTACCAGCAGCTAAAATTATTCCGTTAATTTTTTTTTGCATTAAATAATTAGCTAAAAATTTTTTGAATTCTTTTTAATGATTGTGGTGAAAAAATTTTATCTCGCTCAGGGTGCCACATCCAACCTTCCCATTTAAATTTTTTGTGTTTAAAAGCTTCAATTGTATTATCCTGATTAAGTACAGTAGTTATAAAATTTTCTGGACATTTATTAATTCCGTAATTATGAAATGAATTTATTGACTTTGGAAACAATTTGTCTTTAGACGCTAAAATAGTTTTATGATAAACTCTTACGTGGTTTTTTACTTTTATTAATTTTATTCCAAAAAACTTTGCAAGCATTTGTGCCCCTCTGCAAATTCCTAAAATTGGTTTCCTTCTTGATGTAAAATGTTCTAGTAATTTTTTTTCTAATTTATCCCTTGATTTATTAACTCCGAAATTTTCACCGCCTGTCAAAATTACTCCACAGGGATTTATTGTATTCATAAATTTGTTAAAACGTTTTTTTTCTAATAGATGAAATAAATTAGGAATAGGAACTGGATACAAATCCACTTTTAATAATAAGTTAATAAGTTTTATGTCAATAGAGTCTCTTTTTTCTCTCGTTTTATCGTTGATAGAAAGCCTTTGAGTAATAATAATTTTTTTCATTTTTTTATGCTGTAATTAAAATTTTAAGTTTTTTATTTTCTAATTTTAGTTTAATATGTATCTAACATCTTTTAATGAAAAAAAATATTAAACAAAATTTGAAAATCATAAGTCAAATTGAAAAAAGTAGATCCAAAAATAATATTAACTGGATGAACGTTTTAAGAATCGCTCTGCAAAGTTCGCCAAAGCACACGATAAAAATTCTTAAAAAAATAAATCAACAAGATAATAAGATATCTAATTTTTTAAAAAAACTTAGATAATATATTTAAATTTTAAAGCTTCTCCTTTTGTTAATTTTTTTTTAACCTTTTTCCCAATTAATTGATTGAAATACTTAGGTTTTAGTCCAAAACCTGGCCTAATAATCTTTATATTTTTTTTACTTATTTTTTCACCAACATTTATTGACCTTATTACGTATATCGATCGTCTCAAATTTAAATAAGATTTTTTTTCTCTAATTTTCTTTTCCTTTCCAAGAGTCAACCATGTTTCTTTTGACTTTGTAATCAATTCTTCCATTTCATCTGGAGGGATAGAAAACTCACTATCTAAAGTTTTATCATTTTTATTTAATTTGAAATGTTTTTCAATTATGTTAGCACCAAGACTTACTGCGGATAAAGAAGCTACATTATCACTTGTATGATCTGAATATCCTATTGGACAATTAAATTTTTTTTTAAAAAAAGGAATTAATTTCAAGTTACAGTTTTTTTTATCTGTCGGATATTCTGTTACACAGTGTAAGATTGAATAAATCGCTTTATTTTTTTTTAAAAAGAGTTCTAACTCTTCAATTTCTTTAATTGAGAGAGTTCCTGTAGAAACTATTATGGGTTTTTTTACTTTGATAACTTTTTTTATTAAAGGGAAATGTAAACTTTCAAGGGAAGCTATCTTATAGGCTGGGCAATTTAAACTTTTCAAAAGTGTTAGAGAAGGTTGATCAAAAACACTACTAAAACAAATAATTCCTTTTTTTCGAGCGTATTTAAAAATTGGTTTATGCCACTCATAAGGTAACTTGGCTTCATTATATAAACTATAGAGACTCCTATTATTCCATTTTTTATTATCAAATGATTTATTTTTAATTCTAAATTCTTTTTGATTTAAATTCAAAGTCATTTCATCTAAATCAAAAGTTTGAAATTTTATTGCTTCCATCTTCATCTCAGCTGCGCAATCTATGATTTTGTATATTTTTTTTAATGAATTGGAGTGATTAGCTGAAACTTCCCCTATAATTATTGGTGGCTTCTCATCACTAATCTCTCTATTTTTAATTTTAAATCTTTTCATAAATGCTTACCTTATTCCAATGATATAATTTTTTGAGCTTTACAATCCAGTAAAATTTTTTTTCCTTTTTTTAATTCATTAAATTGTTTTTCACCACATCCGATTGCAGCTGGAATATTTAATTCTGCACACCTTATGGACATATGTGAATTTATCCCACCATATTTTGTGATTAAACCTGAAACGCCTCTGCTAAATATCCAGTCATACCCTGGATCGGCATTCTCAATTAAAGCAATAATATTTTTTAAATTTAAATCTTTAATTTGTTTTTTTAGAGATACAAAATTTGAAGAAATTTTTTTATTACTTATAAAATTTGGTCTGTTAACTTGGTACGGAATAACATTTAATGCACTTGAATCGTAAATTACTTCTGGCAATTTAATATTTCTATTTAAATTATATTGATTTTTATTTTTTTTAATAGATTTTAAAATATTTCCTCTGCTCTTTTGAAGATCATTTAAATTGATGAAAGCTAAATCTTCCCTATTAATTTTCAGTTTTTTTCCTATTAAAATTATTTTTTGCAAGATATTACTCACTGTTTTTGTAAAGATAAATTTAGAGTATTCTCTGGAAATTATGGATTGTTCAAAGTATTCAACAAGATCTTTTGAATTAATAGATTTAATTTTATTTTTTTTTAAAAGAAAATTAATTTTATTATGAATAGTTTTTGAAAATTTAAATGTCTTATTATAAAATTTTTTTTGTTTTGTAAATTTGAAATTTTTATACTCATCGTATCTTTTTGACGTTATATCATAAGTGTTTGGCCTGAGATGACCATATTTAAACATAAATTTTTTTTTTGTGATTTTACGAAAGTACACTTTGTTCATATCTATCAACAAATCAGTTGCGATTGTTTTTACACTTTTTAGATATCTTTCTAGATTCATTTTACTTATTATATTTTTTGAAACTAGAGAGTTCATAATTGTTTTAGCTATAAACGCATGTCTGGCACAAATAGCGAAGGGAATAATCCCTTTTTTTCTACAGTTGCGTAAAAGTTCTTGGATTAATTTATTATTTACCCTTTTATTTTCATTTTTTGAGTTTAAAAGATCTAATTCTTTTACAATTTTCATCATATTGGAAATACTAGCATGATTTTTTTTTGATATAGCTTGTACTGTTAAGGATTTATATAAATTGAAAAAGTAAGAAAATTCTTTTTTTGTTAGATTTCTTGGAAAATTATTTTTATATTTATTTTTTTCATCAAAACTGTAGCAGGTAATTGCAATATCAAATTCAATCTTGTCATATAATTCTGGATTGTTTTTAAGTTTATCTAACCAAAAGTTAATTACTTTTTTTGCACTGCTATTTTTAACATTCTTAGGTAAAAAAGAATTAAAACTTAATCTAGTGTCTATATACGGTTTGCCAGCTAGAGAGTGCATTAAAGATTTATTTCTAGGGTGGTGGTATCCCATCAAGCGCCTTGCTTCACTCCAGGTTTCTTCTGTAATCAAACTTTTGTAAAGTGAAAATGAAAGAGGACTTGGATGTAATCCAATCATTTCTACTGGATTCCAATCTGGCATTTGACCTAGAACTGAATTATCACCGAATGTACCAAATTGTTTATTTAGAATTTTTTTAATTCTTTTTTTTAAATTAAATAAATTTTTACTTAGCGAATTTTTATTATTTTTTACCCAATTTTTCTTTGAAGTAATATTTCTTACTTGAAAGAGATAAGGAATTAATTTTTTATCAACAGCAAATTCTATATCTAGATGATTATTATTTAATTTATCTTCTAGATCGACAGTTGCTTTTAACAAAGATTTAAATCTTTCAGATCTTAAATGACTTAAACCTGATCTAAGTACATACATTCTTCTATTGGAAAATGAATTTAACCCAGATGTAACGGTATCCGTCTTTCCTGATTTATCGTCATAATTAATAGAATAATAGGGTGCTCCGTTATCTAGATCAAAAGTGAACAAAACACCGCTCATAGAAACATTTTTTATTTGTTCTTGTATTATAATCTGATTATTTAAACTCTCTTTTTTTTTAATTTTGTAAGAATGAATTACTTTGTTGATTGAATTAGTTAGATGACTCATTTTATTTACATTAAGATTTTGAATAGAGAGATACTTGCCTGCAGCTGATTCTAAATCTCCATCTTCATCCAGTGCAGAAGATCTGGCTATAATTATTTTATTTGAAAATTTTTTTTTAATTTCTTTTTTTAATATTTTTTGATTTGTGTGCCAATCTTTTGTTGTAAAAGAAAGCGTTTTAGGAATTTTAAATTTTAGTTTTTTTTTTAATAAGATTTTAATTATGTCCGCTTTACTTTTTGTCATATAATTTTAGAAAATTTTTTTTTAATTTTTTAAGATCAGATGGTTTATCCAGATCAACATTTTTTTTTTGATCTATTGTTATTGCAAATGAATTGTTAGAAATTATCTTTTTTTTTTTAAAATAAGATTTAACTTTTAACCAATACCATTGACCGGCATCAAGATAAAGTTTTGGTAAATCTTGAGTTCTTGATTTTGAGAAATTTTTATTTAAAAAATTTACTTTATTTTTTTTATTATATAAAAAAGACCGAATATATTTACTGTTAATTTCAAAAGAAGAAAAAACTGAATAATATTTTTTACTAGAAATTTTTTTAAATCCATCTATATTTTTTTTCATTTCAAAAAAAGGATTAGAGGCGTAAAAACAACAAACGTAATCAATTTTGTCTCTATTAATCTTTTTATATTTTCGGAGTGTTTCTAATAATGCATCATTAGTAGTAGCATTATCCGAAGAATTTAATTTTGATCTTAAAAAAGGAACTTTTGCACCGTAATATTCTGAAATTTTTTTAATTTTATTTGAGTCTGTCGAAACTAAAATATCTTTAAAAAAATTTGATTTTTTTAATCTTTGAATCAACCATCCAATTAAATGTTTTCCTTTAATTTTAATTATATTTTTATTTTTTACTCTCTTGCTGTTTGACCTAGCTAAAATTATTGCAACTTTTTTCATTAACTGAAAACTTTCTTCAAAGTTCTTATGACGTGGAATATTTTTGACTTCTCAAATTTATTGAAAATTGGAATTGAAATAACTGATTGGGAATATTCTTCAGAGTTAGTTAAATTCTTGTATTTTCCTTGTTCTTTATAATATGGATGCTTATGTAATGGAAGATAGTGTAAATTTACTCCAAGTTTTTTTTTTCTTAATTGATTGAAATAAAAATTATAGTTTTTTCGAAGTATTGATTTATTTAAACATATTATAAATAAGTGATAACTTGATATAGATTTTTTATTTATATTTTGAAAAAATAAAGGAAGTTTTTTAAATTTTTTTTTGTACAATTCTGCAATTTTATTTCTAGTTTTAATAAATTTATCAAGTTTTCTCAATTGACTTCTGGCCAGTGATGCATGGATATCACTCATTCTGTAGTTAAAACCTAAAAGTTGCTGTTCGTAATACCAGTGGCTTTTGATCTTATTTTTCAAATGTTTGTTTGTTCTTGTGATGCCATGATTGCCATACATTTTCATTTTTTCAAAAATTTTTTTATTATTTGTCACGGCTAAACCCCCTTCTCCTGATGTAATTGGTTTGACTGGATGCAAACTAAAAACACATACGGAAGAATATTTCCCATTTCCTATTTTTGAATTTCTATATTTTGAACCTAATGCGTGTGATGCGTCTTCGATTATCTTAAATCTATATTTTTTAGACAGTTTATTTATTTCTATTAAATCAGAAGGATTTCCACCCAAATGAACAACAACTAGAATTTTTGGTAATTTTTTAATTCTTTTTGCAGCTTTTAACTTTGCTTCTAATTTTTTTAAACAAATATTGAAAGATTTATAATCTATATCAACAAAATCAACATTAGCACCACAAAATTTTCCACAATTTGCAGATGCAACAAAAGTATTTGGTACTGTCCATAACCAATCACCTTTTTTTAAATTTAAGGCCAAACATGCAACATGAAGAGCGCTTGTTGCGCTGTTTAAAGCTATAGCATATTTAACTTTAAGATAATTTTGAATTTCTTTTTCAAATCTTTTTACTTCAGGTCCTTGGGTAAGAAAATCTGAAAGTAATACTTTTTTTACATTATCTAAATCTTTCTTATCAATGGTTTGTCTACTATAAGGTATCATCTAAAATTTAAATTTTAATTAAAAGTTGTTTAACTTTTTTTTCATTTAAAAAATTGGCATTTGTTTTAGAATTATATTCAAAACCAACTTTTACCTTTTTATAATTTTTCATTTTTGATTGTGAAATATTTCTGGAAGGAAGTTGTATACTTGGAATTATGATGTAAGATTTTTTGTTTTCGTAAGTATAATAATTGTCATCTGATGAGCATAACGACTCGTGTAATTTTTCACCAGGCCTTGAACCAATTATCTTTATTTTAGAACTGTTGCCTAAAACCTTGGCAATATCAAATATCTTCATTGAAGGTATTTTTGGAATAAAGATTTCTCCGCCTTTCATAATATTAAAACTTTCCACACAAAATTTTACAGCATCTTCTATAGATATAAAAAATCTAGTCATATTCTTGTCTGTAACAGTCAGTTCTTTATTAAGGCTTATCAAGCTTTTGAAATATGGGATTACTGAGCCTCTGGAATTAAGTACGTTTCCATATCTTACAACCGAAAACACTGTATTAACATGTGCTGAAAGAATATTTGAGGAAATAAATAATTTATCTGAAACTAGTTTTGTTGCTCCATACAAATTTACTGGATTAGATGCTTTATCTGTTGACAAAGCGATTACTTTTTTAACGTTATTATTAATTGAACAGTCAATTAAATTTTGAGCACCAATTATATTTGTTTTTATACATTCCTGCGGATTATATTCAGCTATAGGTACATGCTTTAAAGCAGCAGCATGGACAACGTAATCTACGTTTTTTAAGGCAGAATTAAGTCTATCTTTGTCTCTTACGTCTCCAATAAAAAATCTAAGACCTCTATATTTTTTTTGATTAAATACTTTCGACATTTGATACTGTTTAAACTCATCTCTAGAGTAGACTATTACTTTTAATGGTTTAAACACTGAATAAATGTATTTGATAAATTGGTAACCAAATGATCCTGTGCCTCCGGTTAATAAAATTGTTTTTTTGTTCATAATTATAGTTTAGTTAATTTTCCTTGGGTTAATTTGTAAATTTTATCACAATTTTTAAAAACTTCTAAATCATGAGATATCATAATTATGCTTAGTTTATCTTTTAATCTATTTAATAATGATAAAATTTGTTTTTCGGTGACTTTATCTAAAGAATTAGTGGACTCATCTAAAATTAATAGACTTGGATTTTTATACAAAGCTCTTGCTAGACCCAATCTTTGTCTCTCACCGCCTGATAAGTTTTGACCATCTTCTCCAATTACAGAAGATATTCCTTTATTTCTTTTCACAAAATCATCTAACTCACACTCTTGAATTACTTTGTTGACCTTTTCGATGTCTATATTTTCAGGTTTTTCTCCGAAAGCAATATTTTGCATTATGCTATCTTCATATAATTCCACATGTTGAGGGATACTGCTGATAAATTTAAAAATATTTATCTTGTTAAAATCTACTATTTTTCCATCAATTAGATATTTTCCTTCTTGTGGTTTCAATATTCCACAAATGATATTTTTTAAAGTAGTTTTGCCGCTTCCTGAATTACCAAATAATCCAATTATTGTGTTTTTTTTAATCTCAAAATTAAGACCGTTTAAAATATTTTTAAACCCATCTAATTTTACTAAAACATCTTCGAGTCGAATTTCATTATCAAACTTGTCGATAAAGATTTTATCATTTTTATCCTCTAATAAATTAAGTTTTGATATGTTCAATTCGTTATAGGTAAGATCAATCACTGGCTTTGAGAAATTAATAATATTTAAAGATGTTGTAATTTTGTTAGCACTAGGTATAAATCTTATAATTATAATAGTAGCTAATCCTAATTGAGGCATAATCTCTTTGAAGTCATAACCTAAGCCAAAAAAAATATAAAAAGAAACTACAACAAAAGTTATAGCAAAAATTTCAAATATTGATCTAGGTAGTGTGCTCAAAACGGACTCTTTAAGTTCAATAGCAGCGCCCCCATTATTAAAGTAATTGTGCCTATTAATAAAAAATTTTGATTTATCTTGCATTAAAATATCTTTTATTAGATTTAAACTTTCTCTGGCATTTTTTAACTTTAATCTATCAAGATTTAATCTTTTGTTGCCCCAATCTTTCAATTTTTTTTTTTGTAAATACTACAAACAAAAGGCTTACCAATCCCATCAAAATTAATATGAAAAGAAGCTCACTAGGCTGTGAAATAACTAAAATTATAATTAATAACAAAAACATAAATGTTTCAGAAACCAGTGCTACAATTGAAGGAAATATAGAATTAAATAGATTTTGCACTTCGTCCAAAACATTTTTAATTAAAAAATTAGAATTATTTTTTAGATGAAAAATATAATTTCTTTTTAAATATGAAGAAAAAATAATATTCGATGTACTTATTTTTAAATTTTTTAAAAAATTCAAAGTAAACCAATTAATAAAAAATGTTAAGACATTTTTAAGAATAATCAGACAAAAAAAAGTTATCAATATATAATTAAATATATCATTATAAAGATCTGTGCTTGAATTTATTTCCAAATTAAAATATTCAAGACTATTTTTAATCAAAGGTTTGTTTAATAATTCAGCTACACCAGATATAATACCGAGAATAGGAAATATCAAAGACAGACTTACTGCCTCTAACAATATTGTAGATATAGACAAGAATATTATAAAATAAAATTTTATCGAGTTATTTGTTCCTGTTGCGTTCAAAAATTTAAAAAATTTTATCATTTATGGAGTAATTTGTATTTTAAATATTTAAATTAACACTTAAATCATGTATTGTTCAATTTTTGTACAATAAAATATTAATTAAAAATGTCAAGAAAATTAAATGAAAAAAACTAAGCTTATTATTAAAAAAACTAATCGTTTAGATGCATCAAAATTGAAAAAGATTTTAGCAATAAAAAACAGCTTTTGGAAATTCGGATTAAGCTCTCAAAGAAAATGGTTTAAACAAAATGTTCGATCGTTTGACTATAATTTTTTACTTTATCTTGGAAAAAAAATGATTGGTTATACTCTTTTGAGAAAAAGAAAGTACATAATCAAGTCAAATGAGAACAGTTTTTTTTTACTAGATACAATCATAATTGATAAAAAATACAGGTCTTCACGATATGGTTCAAAATTGATCAAAGGTATAAATAATTTTATTTTGAAAAAAAAGTTAATTTCTATTCTTTATTGTAAAAAAAATATTGTTAATTTCTATACAAAAAACAATTGGCGTATTTTACCAAAAAAAAATATTTCTGCTTCTTTTCATAAAAAGAATAGATTCTTTTTAATATTTAATAAAAAGATAATTCGTATTTTAAATAAAGATAAAATATTCTTTAGATTAAATTAGTTGAGCTAAGTTATATTTTAAAACTAACTTCAAAATTTTTAGACAAGCTTTAGAACTTAAGTTTATTTTTTTTGCTATAAAACTAATTTCATTTTTTCCATTACAATATGTTAAAAAATTCAAAATATTCCTTGTTTCTTTGTACAAACTTTTATTAAAAACGACATTAGAAGGATATATATTAATTTTTTGCATAAAAGGTTCACATTTAGTTTTAGTGATAGGCAGCCTCTCCTTTTCAATATTTCTAAAAAGTTTTACGTAAAAATCATATGATGAATTGAGCCCTTTACTATTTACAAAATTTAGATCATCTAGAGAGCTATGATATTCTTTATAATTTCCATACTTGGATCGAGTAATACTTGAGATAGGTAAATCAATACCAGGCCAATTATATTGCCTTTCATCAGACCCCCTTTCCAGATACGAAAACTTTAAAAAATTAATTTTCATATTTCTCAAAGTTTTAATTGCAATCCTGTCAGTAAAAGTATCTCCATACGCTGTTGGAATATAAGAAAATTTTCTATTATCTCCCACGCACGTAATCACAAAACCGCCTAGCAGATTATTTTTTAATGATTTATAATTTTTTGATAAAAAAGCTATCGAGCCTATAGTTTCTGGTAAATATAGAAATCTATAAGAATAATAATTATTTTTTTTTTTAATAAAGTTTGCTAATTTTGTCATTACTACAGGGCCTGAAAGCTCATTATTTGCCATAGATGGGTGGCACAAATAAGTAGAAAATAGAATCTCTTTTTTAGATTTACCCTTTATAAAAATCTGTCCATAATTTAAGTAATTATTTTTAAATTTAGATTTTATAATAACGTTAAATTTTTTTTTATATTTTGAAATTTTATCGTAAAAATTTTTATTTATACAAAAACCCCAATTTTTCTTATAATAAGTAGTAACGTAAGGTATAGCTTCTGTTAGTTTTCTATGAAAATGTAAATTTTTTTTTAATTCTTTGAAATACATTTTTTTTTTAATAGAGTGAGAATAATTAACCACGTGCAAATTATTTTTTTTAAAATCAATTATCTTTTTTTTTTCATATTCAACATAAGCCTCGTTTATTTCCCAGGTTAGTGGTACTTTCCAATCAAAGACTTTTGATTTGCTTTTTACTTTTTTTATTAAAATTTGCTTATTATATGCTCTTAAAATATTTAATGACCTAATAAATCCTTTTCCAGTTATGCTTCTGTTCAATGGAAAAAGTTTTTTTAATAAGTAGTATAAGTTCATTTTTTTTTGAAATTAATCATATAGTATGGCTTTAACTCGCCGCCAAAACCAGCCTTAAAAAAAGCCCTTTGAGGACTATTTACTCCCTCCAAATCAAGAGTTTCGACACTAAAATTCTTATTAAGAAATACCATAGAATTAAATAAATTATGAGCTAATGAATTATCTCCCTTAACATCTTTTGATCTGCCACCATGTAAATAAATTGCTTTATCTTTTAAAACACCAAATAGAGAAAAACATATTTTTTTATTTTTATCGTAAGAAATAAACATTAAGATTTTTTTATTCTCTCTAAGTTTTTTAAAGGTTTTAGCTCTTTTAATAATATCAAAATCAGGTTTTAAATTTTGCCTAACAAAAGTGTTTTTTAATGTGTCAACAAAAAAGTCTTCATCATATTCTTCAATAACTTTTAAACTTTCTTCTTCTGAATATTTTATGCTTTGTTTAATTCTGCTAGAGAAGTTTTTAAAAAGAGACATATCTGAAATTTTATCACTATTGATATTTTTTAGGTTGATTATTTGAGTATACTTAACCTGACAAATTGAAAAAAGTTTTTTACCCTCTATAAAATTAATCCATTCAAATGGTCTTAGATCATTCGATACGTAATCCAAACAAAATTTAGCTTCATCAAAATTTTTTAAAATATAATAAGCAAAAGAACCTAAGATTTCATTTTTTTCGGTAATTAAACTGGACTGAGTTTGGTTAGATATTTTTCTATAAATTATTGGTGTAAAAATAAGCTCATCTGGAAGAACTATTTTTTTTTCATTTGTTAATAGTAAAAAAAATTTAGCTACACATTCTTTATTTTTATAAATTGAAAAAAAATTCTTTTTATTTTTTTCTAAACTTATAAAATCTATATCGCAAAAAATACTTTTATTTCTTGATTTATTATTAAAAAAGTTCCACTCCTCATCTGGTTTTACTTCTTTAATGAGATATTTATTTAATATGTAATTTTGGTCAAACATTTGATTTAGCTAAGTTTTTTTAAGCACTCCTTAAATATTTCGTTTTTTGGGTTATGCAATAATAAATTTTTATCATATTTCTCATAAATCTTTTTCCAAGTGCTATTATTCATTTTTAAAAGATTCGATAATTTTGTGTTCAATTTATTTAAGTTGTAATTATTAATCCAAAACGGGCCTTCGTTTGGAAATTTATATGGCCAGCCAAAGTTAAGATTTTTATTTTTAACATATTGGGATCGAAATGAACAAGCTAATGACTTATTTTTTCTAGCTAAAGATTGATATCCAAGGGCACTATCAATAAATACAACCAAGGAAGAGCTGTCAATGAGTTTGTATGAACTGAATTCATTTTTTAATTCTTTGTATTGAAAAAATTTTTCGTCAAAATTTGGATATCTTTCTTCTAATATTTTTTCGTAAAAATTTTTTTCTTTTAAAATTGACTGATGATCTAAATTTGAGCCAGCGATAACTAGTTTATATCTCTTTTTTTTACAAAATTCGTATAAAATCGGTAATAACATTTTTTCAGCTCTAAAAAAATTTTCTAAAGAAAATTTTTTATTATTGTAAGTATATATAATATCTTTTTCATTTACTTGAGTTGATAAGACTCTGTATTGTGAAATAAATACAACAGATTTTTTTCTTTTTTTTTTTTTGTTTATTTTCAATAAGTTATTTTTAAAAGATCCTATTGTATAAATTTGAGATTTTAAAAATTTTGAATATATTTTACTAAATGCATTAGAATAAGAGAAAAATAAATCAGAATGCCAAGAAAAATTTTTTCTTTCGAACTCTGTGAAATCAGCTATACCAGTTCCATTTTGTATAAAAACAAATTTAATGTTACAAAAAATTTTTTTTAAAGAGAAAAAAAAACTATTATTATCAATATGGCTAATAATAATTTTTGGTTTTAAATATTTAATATAGGCGATTATGTATCTTTGACCTTTGCTATACTTATAGCTTTGAAAAAAAGAATAAAGAAGAATGAGAATATTTATCTTTGAATGTTTTCTAATAGTTATTATTGGAAGATTTTTTTGTTGAAGTATATTTTTAATCAAATTCGATCCAGCATTATCCAAAATAGCTACTCTATTTTTTTTTGGAAGAGAAAATTCTAATTTAAAAATTTTCATTATACATTAAATTAGCTAATTTTAAATCTTGTAAATAATCAATATCGATAGAAAATTTAATTTTTTCGTTAACCATTGGGTAGAAATTTTTTGGAACAAAAGTGTTTGAATTAAATAAAGTTTTTCTATTTACAAAATACATTGATCCATCTATTAAAAACAATTTTTTTGATTTCTTATATTTAAATTTTTCAACTTTCTTTTGATTAAAATAAAAGAAATTTGCTGGATTTCTATTTATTTTACTTACTCCGATTATATCTACTTTTTTTTGAGAAAATAATTTGTAAGCTTTTTTAAATCTTATTAAATTTCTATAAGGTGTAGTTGGTTGTAGAAGTAAAATACCATCGACATTCCTAAATTTTTTTTCATACCATTTAATTAAATACTTTGCTACAGCTTCTGAAGTAATTTTGTCTCCTGATAACTTTTTAGGTCTTAAACCTGGAGTTAATATTTTCTCTTTTTTACAAATTTTTATTATTCTTTTATCATCAGAAGAAACTATAATATCTTTTACAAAATTTAATTTTTTTGCAAAATTGATAGTAATTTCAAATAATTTTTTTCCATTTATTTTCTTTAAATTTTTATTTTTAAGTCTTCTTGAGCCCTTTCTTGCTAAAATAATAGTAATTATTTTTAATTTATTCATTAAATGTCTTTTGAGAGTTTATTTTCCAAAATTTTTTTTTGTTTAAAATTCTTAAAAATTTTTTATAACTATCGCCTTTTCCAAAAATATTATTAGTCAGGGGTTTATAATTTTCTAAAAAGCGATTTATTTTATTTTTATCAAGATCTTCTATAGATAAATTAAAAATCGATCTTGATTGAAATCTTTTTTTTTGCCTTGTACCAATATTTATACTGGGTATTTTGAAATATGGTGCTTCATAAATAGCACAGCTTGAATTTCCAATTATATATTTAGCGTTTTTGAGTAAAGTAATAAAATAGTTAAATCTTAGACTGGGAAAAATTTTAAAATTTTTATTTTTATTTTTTTTATAAATTTTTAAAATTTCCTCAGAACCTGGATCATTATTTGGATAGATTACTATAAATTTCTCATTTTGATTTTTCAAGAAATTTATAAGTTTTTGCGTATCTTGTGAAAGATTTTTTATTTCTGAGGTAACTGGATGCCAAATTAAAATACTATAATTTTTAAATTTAATGTTATATCTTTTTTTCACTAAGTTTAAATTAGGTAAATTTTTTATCTTTACACTATCTAAGTCTGAGGAGCCGATGTTATAAACATTTTTTGGAATTTCTCCCAAATTAATTACCCGCTTTTTAGCCTTATTGTTGGATACAAAATGTATATGACTTAATTTTGTTACAGAGTGTCGTATGGTATCATCAATAGTGCCACTAAGTTCTCCGCCTTCGATATGCCCGACTAAATAATGATTTAGAGAACCAGTGATAGCTGTTGCTAATGTTTCAACTCTATCCCCGTGGGTAATAACAAGATCTGGATTTATTTTTTCAAAAATTCTTGATAATTTTGAAATTGTGTTAGCTAGAATTATTTCTAGTGGATCGCTAAATTTCTGATTTCTAAACATTATTACTCCTGTTCTAAAATACTTTAAAATTTCTTTATAAGTATTTCCAAATTTAGGAATCATGTGCATACCGGTAATCAAAATAGTTACTTTATATTTTTTTTTATTTTTTCTAAGTGAATATATTAACGATTTCATTTTACCGAAATCTGCTCTTGTTGCAGTCAAAATAATTATTTTTTTCATTAAAAAATATCTTTTAGTTTGATTTGAGTATTTTTTTTTATATTTCTTTTTGCCCTTTTATTTATTAGTTTTTTATAATTATGAATATTAAAATCTCCATTGCCTGGTCTCATTAAATAAAAATTTTTTAAGTTTAAAAATTGACCTTTTATAATATCTTCAGTAGCAACTGCAGATGCAAAAGCGAACTTAATAGTTTGTCTTTCTTCTTTGACGGGTTTTTTTCCATTTGATGTTCTAGCTAAAAAAACTTGCTCAGAAGCTTTTATTAGTTCTTTTAATTCATATTGATCCATAGATGATGATACGTCTGGACCAGAGAAATTTTTTTTATCAACAAAGTGTTTTTCAATAATGCACGCGCCTAAACCAATAGCCCCAACTGAAACGTATATATCAGAAGTGTGATCTGATAGGCCGATAATTGATTTTGGAAAATGTTTTTTTAATAAATGAAAGTCATTAAGTCTAATTAGTTTAGGAGGAGTTGGGTAAATATTAGTACATTGTAGTAAAGCGTAAGGGTTTTTATACTTTTCAATAATTTTTACGCTAGGCTTTATTGTATCAATAGAATTCATTCCAGTACTTAAAATGATGGGTTTTTTTTTTCTTGCTATATAATCAACTAATAAATAATTGTTACATTCTCCAGAACCAATTTTAAAAGCTGGAACTTTGAATTTAACTAATCTATCAACTGCCTTTCGTGAAAAAGGGGTGCTAATAAATATTCTATTTTTTTTTTGTATATATCTCATCAGTTTAAATTCGTCTTCCTCTGATAACGAACATTTTTTAACAAGGTCATAGATATTTTTTCTTGAGTTACCTGGTACAACTTTTTTAGCTTCTATTGACATCTCGTCTTCAGCTATGTGAGTTTGGTGTTTTATTATCTTTGCGCCACTTTTTATTGCTGAGTCAGCAATTTTAATGTCCTTTTCAATTGATCCATTATGATTAATACCTATCTCGGCGATAATTGCTGGTTTGTGACTTGGGCTTATTTTAATATTTCCTATTTTTAATACTTTACTCATGAGTAAATCTTTTTTGTTAAAGACATGGTTTCGTGTGATTCTTTGATCTTACTGAGATTGTGTTCTTTATTATTTATAAAGTTTAAAAATTCACTTGTTTGGTTAAACAGTCCTATTTTTGTTCCTAATTTTTCATCTTTAGTAACTATTGCTATCTTTTTATATTTACGAGATTTTGAGTCCTTAATCAAAAGACTCTCTAATGGTTCAAGTTTATAAGATTTTTTTTTGTTTGAAACAACCACGCTCCATGGCCCAGGTATGTTCCATAGTGCATTATAAATTAGTATATCACCTGAAGTATATTTCGCGGTAAAGCTTATGATTTTCGTCTGCTTACCTAAGCTAAAAGTATTCTTTTTAGATGAAGAAATTTTTCCTCTACAAAAAATATTTGCATAATCAATCAGATGAACTGAATTAGCATACATCCAATTTTTTCTTATAATCTTTGGCTGACTCATAACGGACTTATCAAAAATATTTTGTTGATCAAAAATTTGAACGAGTCTATTTTTAGATTTGTCTATATCTTTTAGAACAAATTTAGTTGTATCATAATTACGCCTATTAAAACCTATTGTAATATCTTTAGTTCTTCTCAACAACTTACATTTTTTAAAAATTGTTTCACTTTCGTTAAAATTTAGCCCAAGTGGTTTCTCTGTAAAAATTTTCCAAGAGTGTTTTAATGATTTTAAAATTATATTTTTTATACTTGTTTCCGAAACAGCTATAACTAACAGCTTAGATGATGTTTTTGAAAACATTTCATCAATATTATCGTAAACTCTTTTTATTTTATATTTACGGGCAAGTTTAACTGCATTTGCTTTTTTTCGACTCATAATTCCTAATATTTTAAGTTTTTTAATTTTTTGAATAGCCTTGATGTGCTCCTCTGCCATATAACCTGCGCCAATAATAGAAACACCAGCAAATTTTTTTGTTGTATCTATGCCCATTGAAAAAATCTTTTTGATTTAAATTTTTTTAAAAAAATTGTCTTGCCGCTCCCCAAACTAGATGTATAAGCAGCTGAAAGAACTTTTAAAGCATTTGTACCTTCATTTAAATTACAAATTGATTTATTTTTTAAAAAAAGCTTTAAATTTTTTTTTGTTCCTTCTTTGATTGAAGAAACTTTAATCTTTTTTTTCTTGATTGTAGATGGGAGACCATAAAAATTTGTTTTTTTGTTATAAAAATTTTTTTTTCTAAAATTAAAATATAAATTTCCATTTAAGTAATCCAAAAAAATAAATCCATTTTTGTAATTAAAAAATAGATTAAAACCGTGTCCTAAATCTTTTGAGGTGTTAATAGTTAAGATGTCATTATTTCTATTTTTGCAAAAAATTTGGCCAGCAAAATCTTTGAATTTCTTTCCTCTGGGATTTGAAACTAGTTTTTTTTCAAAATTGGCATTCACTCTATCAATTTTGTGCTTAGTTAAAAAATTGAATATTTCAATTATGTGTACACCGTTCATGGCCAGACCTATGTTTCCAGCAATTAAACTTATACCTCTTAATTTATCATTTTTATAAGCACTAACAATTTTTAATATATTCTCTATTTCTGATGTAAATCTAGATTGATGGTTTATTCCAATTTTTAACTTATATTTCTTTTGAATTTTTTTAATTTGAGCACATTCTATTATTGAGGAAGCAATTGGTTTTTCGACATAAAGATATTTAATTTTTTTTGATGCTATTTTTTTTATATATTCAAATTTTTTGTCTGTTGTTGTTGATAGAACAGTAATAAAATAATTCTCTTTTTTAATAGAAGCATTAAAAGAACTAAAAATTTTAACTTTATTTGATTTTAAATTTTTTTTACTTTCAACTTTAAACTTATCTTTTTCAATAATATGAATAAATTCATAACCTAGCTCTGTTAGAATTTCGTAATATATTTTCCCCATTCTGCCGAAGCCAATTATGAGAGCTTTTTTATTATGCATGATAATTTTGTAGGTAATTTGCTAGGTAAACATTTCCTTCATCACTAAGATGGCATAGATCTAAAAATAAATTTTTTTGATAATCAAAATTTTTAAAAATTAAATTTGCATCAACAAACTTGATCTCATTTCTGTCACACTGATCTTGAAGGAATTTTTTATGCTCAATATAAATATCTTTGTTCATAAATTTATCAAAATAATTTTCACCTAAATAAGCCCTTTGATTTTCAAAAATAAATTTTTCCTTTTCATTTAATTTTTTACTCACCCAATTTATTCCAGGTTGAAGAATATAAGTTATTTTGAAATTGTCTTTCAAAGATAATGCTTTCCAGCATTCAAAATCATTTTTGATTATATCTCTAAGATAATTAATTTTCTTTTCAAATGGAATATCGCTAAAAACTTTATTCTTTCGATAAACTGATCCAATCGGTAAGACATATGATAAAAAAGCAAATACTTTTTTGAAAACAGAAAATTTTTTACATAAATAATCGATTGCAAAAAAAAATTTATTTTTACCTATGATCCATTTTTCTGAGTTAAAAGAAATATACTGAGACCAAAATTGATTAAATCTTAAATCTTCAGAGTAAATTCCCCCAAATTCTGGATAAAAAAAACTAGATTTTTCTGCTGCTAAAACTAAATCATTTACTCCTGAAAAAATATAAACATTTCTTATCTTCGGTAAAAATCTTTTAAAATTTTGAAAAATAATTAATTCTTGTTGTGACGAAGCACCTCTAACACCAAAATTTTGACAAAATATTCCATTTTTACTAAGCTGAGAAGAAATCGTTAGCGTATCTGATGTTGCTCCCATGCCAAATGCTGAACTTCCGCCAACAAGCACATTGCAAAATTTTTCAGTTTGTTTCACTTGTTTTAAACTTAGGTTTTCCCCTTTATAATTTTCAGATTTTCTAAAACCAAGTTCATCTGTATTTACGTGTTTTGAGGAATAATTAGGGCTGTTTACAAACATAACATAAGGTCTAAATTCATGTGGCATATTTTTATATGAATTATAACCCTCAGTGTTTTTAGACATATTTAAATATTTTTTTATTTCAATTGGCATATAGTCAATTAAGATTAATTTTTTTTATTTTTATTTAACTCATTTTTAAGCTCATCATACTCTTTTAACTTCCTTTTCATAAAATTTATTGTCAGTTGAGTTTTTTGACTGACACCCTTAGGAGTTAAAAGATACATATAGCCCAACTTGCTTTTGCTCTTTTTAAAATTATTGATTTTAATTAATCCTTTTTCTTTCAATGCTTTAAGACAATAGTTTAGTTTGCCTAAACTAATATCCAAACTCTTTGCCATGTCCCTCTGTGTCGAGTCGGGTTTATTAGCTATTTTTCTTAAAATGCTAAAAAGTATAGTATTTTTATTTATGTTCATTTAATGAACATTATTATATAATTAAGTGTATTCGTCAATGTTTATATAGATGATTTAATTTGATATTTTAATTTCCATTGTTTCTTGCTTTTATCAAATTCCCATAAATGTTTTGACCTAAATTTATTAATAATCTGCCAAAATTCTTGCTCGGATACTGAAATATAATCTAAAAATTCTTTGAAATATTTGTTAGGAAATTCTTGATCGTATTTGTGGACTAAACTTACTCCTTCCTCTCTAGTGATCTTATTATTTCTTATTTCTTGCGAAGCGTCGTAAGTTGCTCTTCCTATCCCAAATTTAATTAATGTAGTGTAATAGTGAAATGTATCGATTTTATCATCAATACTTGAATATTTTGAATATGATCCCTCTGTGCGATTTTCATTCGGTTTAAAACCGGTATTCTCAGAAGCGTAATAAAAACATTCTTGTGGATCCCATTTTTTGTAATGTCCCAAATAATGAACTTCTATATTATTCTTAATTATATCTTTTTCGTTTAATGGCAGGTATGGGGTAAAATCTCTAGCTTTATATTTGTGTCTCTTCATTATTTCTTTAATGCTCAATCCCCCTAATTTAATTGCATCAATTGATTTCGATGAAAAAAATTTATTATTCATTTTAGGTGAATTATTTTCTGATATCATGTTTCCATACTCAGCTTGATTTTCTCCATACATGATAAGTGAAATACCAAATTTTTGAGCCATAAGTGGTCCAATTATTCTCTGTCCGACTATGAATGGCTGAAAAGGATTTAGCAAATTTTTAAATGCTAAAGATGTTAATTGCCTATGTAAAACACCGTTAGGCGTATAAAGCATATTATCCAAACCACCAATATGACTCCAATTAAAAAAATTTTTCCACCCAATGTCAGTATATAAATGTGGAGACCAGGTCACGGTTAAAGGATTCATCCCATATTTAGTTTTTAAAATATGAGATGTGAAACTGCTATCTTTGCCTCCGCTACCGGGAACAATTACATCATAGCCGCTTTTCTTTCTATGTTTATTTAGTAATGTCACTAAGTTTTTTTCTCTTTTATTCCAATCAATTTTTTTTTTTATTTCTGCAAATCTACAGGCTGAGCAAATTTGATCTTTGTCAAAATTTATTGAACTTTTTTTTTCTTCTTTTTTAGATTTAAATTCGACAGTAGATGATGGTCTTTGATTGGAGATTACACATTTTTTACAAAATAAAACTTTTTTAGGAAGGCCATAATCACCGATTAATTTACTCATAACATTCCTTCAATTGTTTTCTTTAATAATTTTAAACCTTGTTCACCACTTTTTTCTGGGTGAAATTGAAAACCGACTAAATTATTTTTTTTGATGGCTGAAATAAAATCTCCACTACCAAAATTTGATTTTCCAATTACAACCTCTTCTTCGACTTTTTGAATAGCAAATGAATGAACAAAATAAAACTTTTTATTATTAAATTTGCTCAAAAAAGATATTTTTTCGCTAGAAAAATTTACATTTTTCCACCCAATATTAGGTAATTTCATTTTTTCATTTTTTAAAGAAAGTTTTTTCGTGGAAGCATCAATTAATCCTAATCCACGGGTTTTTCCATCTTCATAACCCCAAGTGCCCATGATTTGCATGCCTAGGCAAATGCCAATTATTGGAATCTCTTTTTGTACCAGATCGTTTATAAAAATATCTATTTTTTTTTTTCTAATTAGCATCATAGCTTTTTTGAAAGACCCAACTCCAGGTATTATATAAATACCACTTATTTTTTTTTGGTTCTCGCTTAAATAGCTAACTTTAAATCCTAAATATTCTAAAGAATTTTTGAGACTCAAAATATTTCCTAATCCGTAATCTATAATACTGATCTCCTTAGACATTAATAATTTTTTTTATTTCTTTGATTGTTGATAAATTATAATGAAGAATACTTGAAATTGCTATCGCATCCTCATTTAGAATTTTTTTAATTTTTTTTATATGTTCTATAGATCCACAGCCTCCACAAAAAATTAATGGTGTTTGGATATCTTGTTTTTTTAGAAAACTTAACAAATCTATATCAAAACCATTTTTGGTGCCTTCATTATCAATTGACGTTACTAAAATTTCACCACACTTTAATTTTTGTATTTTTTTTAACCAATCTTTTAAATTCACGCCCGTCTCTTCTCTTCCATTATGGGTATAAACTTTCCAAATATTCTCTTTATTTTTTCTAGTTTCTATTGACACAACTATGGTTGAACTTCCAAAAAATGAAACTGCTTGCTTTAGAAATTGTGGATCCTTTACAGCTGCGGAGTTTATTGCTACTTTGTCTGCCCCGGAGTTAAGTGCATGTTGAATATCCTCTACACTTCTAATTCCTCCTCCCACTGTAATGGGAATAAATATGTTTTTTGTAATTTTTTTTATAATTTCAAATATATTGTTTCTTCCGTACAAACTCGCAACTACATCCATAAAAAGTAATTCATCTGCCCCATCTAAATAGTATTTTTTTCCTATAAAATTTGGGTTACCAACTTTTCTCAAACCCTCGAAGTTTATACCTTTAATTACAAAGTTATTTTTTATTTCTATTCTAGGTATTATTCTCATTAAATTCTTATAATTTTCTTAACGTATATAT
>MDTB01226080.1_pt1 | contig 25038 bp, 21 predicted proteins | sample 811161 | NCBI WGS metagenome assembly MDTB01 (sample SAMN05326650, study PRJNA326480) | marine metagenome | isolation source: seawater | place: Mediterranean Sea | collected 2009
AATATATTGAAAGAGAAGAGTTTGATTTTGCTATTAATTATATAGATAGTATTTATGATCAAAATCCTGACGATATTAGTGTTTTAATTGATAGAGCTGAAGTATATTATAAAATAAATGAAACGAAAGTTTCTAAAGATTCATGGGAAAGATGCTTAGAGATAGACCCTAATAATGTTATTTGTGCAGAAAAACTAGTTGAATTATATTGTACTATAGGTGAAGTTAATTGTGATCTAAGTATAGATTATTTATTAAAAATTGATTCAGAAAATATAACAGCATTAAATTTTAAAGCAAAACTAGAAAAGGATTTAGGTAACATTGATAATGCAATAAAATTATATAATAAAACCCTTGAAATAGATTCAAGGAATATAAATGCTATTGAGGAGCTTGCCATACTATATACTAATAATAAAAATGTTTTGGCAATAGATTATTATGATAAACTTATAAGCTTAAATCCTACATCTTTAGCATATTATAATTATGGATTTTATTTTCAAATAAATAATGATTTTATAAATGCAATTGAAAAGTATAAGTTATCTGTTTCATTGAATAGTAATTCTCCAAACTCTTATTATTCGATGGGTTATTGTTATTTTTCCATTGCATTGTCTAGTATTAATAACAATGAAAGAAGAAAGTTTTTTGAGGAGGCATTAATTAGTTTCAATAAAACAATATCCTTAAATGGAAGTTACTTAGAAGCATATTATGCCCGAGCATTATGTTACGTAGAATTAGGAGATAAAAAATCTGCAATTGAAGATTTCAAATTTTGTCTAATGATTGAACCTGGATATGAGCCTGCTATGATTGGAATAGCAGATGTAGAAAAAAATATATAGTTATTTTTTTACCTTTTCAACAATAGACTTGAATACTTCAGGTTGATTCATTGCTAAATCAGCTAAAACTTTTCTATTTAGATCAATATTGTGTTTTTTTAGCATTCCCATGAACTGTGAATAAGATAAGCCATTTTCTCTGGCTCCCGCGTTAATTCTTTGAATCCATAGTTCACGAAACTTTCTTTTTTTAACTTTTCGATCTCTATATGCATATGAAAGTGCTTTTTCAACAGCATTTTTTGCTACTGTATATACATTCTTTCTTCTTCCGAAATAACCTTTTGCTTGTTTTAATATTTTTTTTCTTCTTGCTTTTGATGCAACTGAATTAATAGACCTAGGCATAATTTTTTCTTTTTTTGTAAGCAGCGTTCATAATTGAAACTTTTAGGGCTGATTACATGGTTTATAGTTTATTTACAAAGTTGAATTTTAATATTAGGGGTGTCTGACTTATGTACTAGCCCCGTTTTAGTTAAATTCCTTTTCCTTTTTGTTCCTTTTTTTGTCAATATATGACTTTTAAAGGCGTGTTTTCTTTTTATTTTTCCACTTCCTGTGATAGAAAATCTTTTCTTAGCACTTGATGTAGTTTTCATTTTAGGCATAATACAACTAATTTAATGGTGTTAATAACATATTCATCTTCTTTCCTTCTAATTTAGGTAGTTGCTCTACTTTGGCAATCTTTTCTAATTCTTGTGCAAGCCTTAGAAGAAGCATCTCACCTTTATCTTTAAATATAATTTGTCTTCCTTTAAAAAAGACGTAAGCTTTTAATTTACATCCGTCTTTTAAAAATCTTTTAGCATGATTTAATTTAAACTGAAAATCATGTTCATCTGTGTTTGGGCCAAAACGTATTTCTTTAAGTATAGTTTTAGCTGTTTTAGCTTTTAGTTCTTTCTTCTTTTTTTTCTGAGTATATAAAAACTTTTGGTAATCAATAATTTTACATACAGGTGGGTCTACATTAGGAGATATTTCTACTAAATCTAGACCTTGTTCTTTCGCCATTTCTGTTGCTCTTTTTGTGTTAAAAACACCTTGAGGAACATTATCTCCTACTAACCTTACAGTTAGGCTTTCAATTTTATTATTTATTTTGTGTGGATGCTCTTTTCTAATTCTTCCAAAAGACCTTCTCCTTTTAAAAAATGCTATAACAATTATTTTTAAATTAAACTTCTATTTCTTTATTTAACAAGGTTTTTATCATTTCACAAAAACTTTGTATCTCCATTGATCCTAGATCTTCACCTCCATGTTTTCTTGCAGACACTGTATTCTCTTTTTCTTCTCTCTCGCCAATTATTAACATATATGGTACTTTACTAATTTCAGTCTCTCTAATTCTTTTTCCTATAGTTTCAGTTCTAACATCAATGTGGCCGCGAATTTCGTAATTTTTCATCAATTTTAAAACTTTATTCGCATATTCTGTAAATTTTTCACTAATTGGAAGAATTGTCACTTGTATAGGAATTAACCATAATGGAAAGTTTCCACTTGTGTGTTCTATTAAAATAGCTAAAAATCTTTCAAGAGAACCAAAAGGAGCTCTGTGTATCATTATTGGTCTATGTGGTTGATTATCAGGGCCAATGTATTCAAGATCAAATCTTTCTGGTAGATTATAGTCAACTTGAATTGTCCCCAGTTGCCATTTTCTTCCTATAGCATCTTCAACCATAAAATCAAGTTTTGGACCATAAAATGCAGCTTCGCCATATTCTATAACAGTACTAAGATTTTTATTTTTTGTTGAATCTATTATTGCTTTTTCTGCTAAATCCCAATTTTTTTCTTTTCCTATATATTTAGAAAAGTCATCTTTATCTCTTAACGAAATTTGAGCAGTGTAATTTTTAAATTTTAGAATCTTTAGAACATGTAATACTATATCAATTACTTTTTCAAATTCAACTTGTAGTTGTTCAGGTGTAACGAATAAATGTGCATCATCTTGAGTAAATCCCCTAACCCTTGTTAGTCCGTGTAGTTCACCACTTTGTTCATATCTATATACTGTCCCAAATTCAGCGTATCTTACAGGTAAATCTTTATATGATTTTGGTGATGATTTATATATTTCACAGTGATGAGGACAGTTCATCGGTTTAAGGAAAAACTCTTCTTTAGCGTTAGGTGTTTTTATAGGTTGAAAAGAATCTTCACCATATTTTTCATAGTGGCCTGAGCATACATATAAATCTTTATGACCTATATGAGGCGAAATTACAGATTCATATCCATTATTAATTTGAATATCCCTCATAAACTTAATTAGTTGTTCTCTAATTATGGTTCCTTTAGGTAGCCATAATGGAAGACCTTGACCGACCTTTTGAGAGAAGGTAAACAAACCCATTTCTTTTCCAATTTTTCTATGATCTCTTTTTTTAGCTTCTTCTAAAATATTTAAATATTCATCTAATTCTTTTTTCTTAGGAAATGAAATTCCGTATATTCTCGTAAGTTGCTTGTTTTTTTCATCTCCTTTCCAGTATGCACCAGCAACATTTAGCAGTTTTACTGCTTTAATGAAACTTGTATCAGGTATGTGTGGTCCCTTACATAGGTCAGTGAATTCCCCTTGAGAATAGAAAGTAATTGATCCGTCCTCTAAGTCATTAATTAGTTCAATTTTAAAATTATTATTTTTCTTTTTATAAAAATCTAAAGCTTCATTTTTAGAAACATCTTTTCTTATAAATTTATTTTTCTGTTTAGCGAGCTCTAATATTTTCTTTTCGATCTTTTCAAAAATATCTGATGAAAATGTTTCATCTTCATCTAAATCAATATCGTAATAAAACCCATTTTCTATTGAAGGTCCAATAGTAAATTTAGCTTTTGGAAAGTAATATTGTATTGCTTCAGCCATTAAATGAGCGGATGAATGCCAAAGTATAGATTTACTTTTTTGATCATTCCAAGTCAGTAATTTTAACTCTATTTCAGAGTCATTTTCATAAATTCGGTTTGCATCCCATATATCTCCGTTAACTTCTGCAGCCAATACATTTCTAGCAAGACCTTCACTGATATTAATGGCGACATCCATAGAGGATATACCATTAGGGAATTCTTTAATTGTATTATCTGGAAGTTTGACTCTTATCATGAGAATATTAAATTAAAGTGTTAAATATACAAATTAATGTTTTCTGAAGATTAAAATTTATGTCTGAATAACTCCTGTCTTAAAATCCTTTACGGGAACATTATTACTTGCTTCTATACCATTTGATATATATTTTCTAGTTTCGAAGGGATGAATTATTTCATCAATCCAAAGTCTTGCTGCCGCATAATATGGTGATGTTTGACTTTCATATTTTTCAGATATTTGTTTTTTTAATTTTTTTTCTGCTTTTTCATCTAAATTATTTCCTTCTTTTTTTAATTTGTTTTTTTCTAGATTGAGTAATACTTGTGATGCTTGATCACCCCCCATAACAGCAATTCTTGCACTTGGCCATGCAATAATAAACCTTGGGTCAAATGCTTTTCCACACATTGCATAGTTACCTGCTCCAAAAGAATTACCAATAATGATTGTGAATTTAGGAACTGTGCTATTTGCCATTGCATTAACCATTTTAGCACCATCTTTAATAATGCCACCATGTTCTGCTCTTGAACCCACCATAAATCCTGTGACATCTTGTAAAAATATTAAAGGAATATTTTTTTGATTACAATTCATAATAAATCTAGCTGCTTTATCAGCAGAGTCAGAGTAAATAACACCTCCAATTTGCATTTCTCCTTTACCATTTTTGACGATTTTTCTTTGGTTAGCAACAATACCAACTGACCAACCATCAATTCTTGCATATCCACAAATAATTGTTTTTCCAAATTCTTTTTTATACTCTGTGAAGTCACTATTATCAACAATTCTATCAATAATATCTTTCATGTCGTATTGTTTATCTCTTTTTCTTGGAATGATTCCAAGAATATCTTCCATATTTTTTTTAGGTGGGTAGCTTTTTTCTCTTGATAAGTTATTATTTTTTTTAATAGGAATCTTTTCAATTAAATCTCTAATTAACTTTAATGCTTCTTTATCATTTTTACATTTATAGTCTGTCACACCAGATATTTCTGAGTGAGTTTTTGAACCACCCAATGTTTCATTATCAATATCCTCTCCAATAGCAGCCTTAACTAAATGAGAACTTGCTAAAAAAACACTTCCTGTTTTTTCTACAATAATTGATTCATCACATAATATTGGTAAGTATGCTCCTCCAGCTACGCAACTCCCCATAATTGCGGCAATTTGGGTTACTCCCATTGATGATAAAATAGAGTTATTTCTAAACTGTCTTCCAAAATGTTCTTTATCAGCAAAAATCTCATTCTGTAGAGGAAGAAATATTCCCGCACTATCAACTAAATAGACTACTGGCAATTTGTTTTCTATAGCGATTTCTTGAGCTCTAAGATTCTTTTTACCTGTCATAGGGAACCATGCTCCAGCTTTAACAGTAGCATCATTTGAAACAATCATACATTGTCTCTTATGAATGACACCTATACCAGTTACTACTCCTGCAGATGTACATCCATTATATTCAGGATACATATTTAGTGCAGCCAAGGATCCGAATTCAATAAAATCAGAATTTTTATCAATTAATTCTTCAATTCTTTCTCTGGCAGTAAGTTTTCCTTTTTTGTGGTGTTTTTCTATTGCTTTTTTTCCACCACCTAAACTAATTGAAGCAATATGATATTTTAGTTTACCAATCAGTAACTTCATATTATCTTCATTTTTATTGAACTCTAAACTTTTTTTGTTTTGCATATACCAAATATAATTATGTTTTTTCAAAATTTAATTTTGAAATAAAATTCTTAGAATCATTTCCTAAATTAAAGAGTAAATCTAAAATAGAAATATTATTATTTATTTGTTTTTTATTACAAAACGTTTGAGTATAGTTTAGTCTAGCAAAGTTGTTTGTATTAAAATTTCTTAAATCAATATAATTATCATTAGTTATTTTATTGTATTCTTTAGTATAATTTATATTATTATGAATACTTAGTTGATTTAAAATAAAATTTAGAATTTTTTTATTTAAATCAAATAAATTGCTTTTAGTGTTTGATATCAATTCTTTGATTTCATCAAAGTAGTGGATAAAAAATGGACTGTTTCCATAATTAGTTTGTATTGCTTGAATGTGTTTTTTTTTCCATAAGTTATTTTGAATCTTCACTTCTGTTATTAATATTTTGGAATAACTTTTTCTTTTTATTGGTATAATTAATTTTTGATCTCCGTTTGCACCATTAATAATTGTATGATTTCGTATTGTTTGTTTTTTATAAAACTCTTGTGTTTCAATATATATGTTTTCATATTTTTTGATGTAATAAAAGTATATAATTGGAGGAAAGTATGATGATGATAGAATAATTTTTTTTTTATTCATTTACAGATTAACCTGAAAGGTTTTTTATTTTTTTAATATTTTTCTTACAATTAGCTTTAATTTTTTTCTAAAAATAAATAGTGTTAAAAGAACTAAAAAATGTGGAAAATACCATCTTGAATCTCCATCTCCATGAACAGTTGTAAATAATCTTTTCCACCTTATTTTATTAAATAAATTATCAGCGTTCCAATCAATACTTAACCAAACAAGAAGAGGTTTTCCAACAACATGGCTAAATGGAACATATCCCCAACATCTAGAGTCTTGTGAGTTATGCCTGTTATCACCAATCATCCAATAATAACCATTATCCATTTTGATTTTATATTTATTGGTTTCTTCTCCGTTGATGAAAAATTTATATTTTCCATTTTTAGTATCACAATCAGAAACATGCATAATTTCAAGCGAATTGTTTTCATAATTAGTGATAATCTCCGCATATAAAGCAATATTATTTTCAGTTAATTCAATTTCATCATTTTCTTTAGGCATATAAATGGCGCCATAATTATCATTATTCCAATTATGATTTTCTCCTTTATGAATATATTCAAACATTACATTTTTTTTAAATGTTTTATCCTTTATATCTGAGCATTTCTCATTATATTCTTTAAAGGTGACTTCGTAATCAAATTTCTGAGGAAATAGAGTAGTAATTGAATTAGGTTGGTTGTATGTATCAGTTCTATAATCAGGAAATTTAGTTTTAAATTCATTTTGCAATATAGAATCATTAACTAGATCTGTTATTCTAGTTACTTTTTTAACATTTTTTTTAATTAATTTGATCTCTTCTTCTGATCCATTAACAATTAAACTTTTATATGACCTTATATTTAAATTATTTATATCACGATCTAAAGTAGGCAGGTATTCTAGATCTTTTGCTATAATTTCTGCTAATTCGACTTCATATTTGTTATGAAGTTCTTTTTTTAACTCTCCCCAGGTTTTTCGGACTTCTTTTTTATCATATTGTATCCAATAAGCATGTTGAATTATACCTCTATTTGGGTTGTCTTGAATTTTATTATTGATATAAATATCACCATTTTTTATCTCTAGACTGTCTCCTGGTATAGCTATACATCTTTTTACATAATTTAATTTTTTATCAAAAGGCATATTTGGTCTAGTTCCATTAGTATTGTCAGTGGGCCAATTAAAAACAACTATATCATTATTTTCTATTTTTTGGAAGCCAGGTAATCTATTATATCCAAGTTGAATCCAATCCAGATAAGATGGAGTGTTTTTAGTAAATGGTAAAGTATTATGCATGAAAGGTAAAAATAGTGGAGTATTTGGCACATTAGCTCCATAGTGAAATTTGCTAACAAATAAAAAGTCCCCTCTTAATAAAGTACCTTCTAAGGAAGATGTTGGTATAATGTAAGGCTGTATTGTAAATATATGAATAAGAGTTGCAGCAAATACAGCGAACAAAATAGATTCAATCCATTCACGAGTTTTCCCTTTTTCTTTTTTTTCCTTTTTCTTTTTTTTCTTCCATGGCGTCCAATTGATAAAGTAGAAAAAATGATGATCAATTATAAATAATATAGAAAAGTAAAACCAATTAAAACCTCTTAATCCAGAAATTTGGACAAGCAAAAAAACACTAAAAATTAAAATCAAACAATATATAATTGCATTTAATTTATTTTTAAGATTTATATCGTCATTTCCTTTATTTTTCTTCATTAAAATTATAGTTCCAACAAGGCTAATTAAACCAATTATTGCAAAAAGTAATTTTAAATTTAAAAACAAAAAGAGTGCTAAATAAATAAGCCAAAATATGCACAATATTTTAATATGAATTTTATTAATCATTGATTTTATTTATTATATCATCTAAAGTAAATATACCTTTTTTATTTTTTATAAACTCTGCTGCAAGAATTGCTCCCTTTGCAAAACCTTCTCTGCTATGTGCTGTGTGATTAATTGTAATTGAATCAATATTTGATGAAAAATTAATTTGGTGTATTCCTTTGTAATCACCCTTTCTTTTTGAAGAAATTGCGACTTGTTTTTTTAAATTTTCATCAAAAGACCATTTGTCGATTCTATTAATGTTATTTATTATATCGTTTGCTAATTTTATTGCAGTCCCACTGGGTTTATCTTTTTTGTTTAAGTGATGAGTCTCATCAATACTAACTTTATATTCATTTAGATGGTTCATTTTTTTAGCAAGAGTTTTATTTAATTGAAAAAATATATTCATACCAATACTAAAATTAGGTGAATGTAAAAATGCTGAATTATACTCTATACATTTATCTTTTATTTTATTTAATACATTTATCCAGTCAGTTGAACCAGATACTACTGGTATTTTATTTTTAAAAAATAAAAGAATTGTATCTATAACTTTTTCGGAGTTTGAAAAATCAATAGCTACATCACATTGTTCTAATATACTTTTGGTTAATTTGTTAGAGTTTTTTGAATTAATTTTAAACAAAATAGTATATTTTTTTTCAAGGCAAATTTTTTCAATTTCTTTACCCATTTTTCCATACCCAATAATAATTATATTCATTTTTAAAAATTTATTTTCATTGAAATTAAGCTTCTTAATGAGGAGTTATCTAAATTTTCTGGTCTTATGTAAAAAGATAAATTGTCATTAATATTATAAGATAACAAATGTGCGTCTACATATGCATCTACAATATTTAAAATATAAAGTATTGATCCGTAAACAATTGATAAATCTTTATTGTTTCTATAATAATCTTGAAGAGTAATTAAGTTGCTGTTTGAGTATAACCCATCATATTCATCAATTGTATTATCGTCATCATCATTTCTTAAAATATATGCTTCTTTATACATTTCAAACTTATTGTTTGAATATTTATATGAATATATACAAGCTCCTATTCCTATTAATATTACAGGAGTTTTCCAGTATTTTTTATTATAAACCTGACCGAGACCTGGGCATGCAGCAGATAGAATAGTTGCCTTTTTAATTGTATTATTTTGCCCAAAAGAACTTAAAGAAAATAGGAAAAAAAAAAGTAATTTAAAGTTTAATGTTTTCAATAAATTCATGTAATTTTTTTTCTGACATAAAATGAATTTCAACTTTTCTATTTCCATTTTTTAATGACTTAATTTTAACGTTTGCTTCAAAAAGATCGGCTAAATTTTCCTGAATAGATAATAAATTTGAAGATAATTTATTTGTCTTTTTTTTGTTGCTTAAATATAGTGGCTCGTTATTTTCTTTAATAATTTCCTCTGTTTCTCTTACCGATAGTGAGTTTGTTACAATAATATTATAAATCTCAAGTTGTTTATCTTGATTAATAAGTGATAATAGTGGTTTTGCGTGCCCAATTGTTAAAATAAAGTCTCTTAAACCAGCTTGTATAATCGGATGTAATTGTAATAGTCTAATATAATTACTAATGGTAGACCTTTTTTTTCCAATTTTTTCACTCAATTTTTCTTGTGTAATTTTCAACTCATCTATAAGAGTTTTGTATGATATTCCTATTTCAATTGGATCCAGATCTTCTCTTTGTATGTTTTCAATTAATGCTAGTTCAAGCATTTCATTATCTTCAGCTTGTTTAATATATACAGGTAAAGTTCTTAAACCAGCCATTTTAGAGGCTTTGTATCTTCTTTCTCCAGAAATCAATTGATATTTATTATCTGCAATTTTTCTTACTGTTAGTGGTTGTATAATTCCGTATTGTTTAATTGATTCAGATAATTCTTTTAATTCGGATTTGTTAAAATTTGTTCTTGGTTGATATGGGTTGGGTGATACTTGTTCGATACTGAGTTTTGCAAAAAAACTAGAATCTACTTTAGAGAATAGTGCATCTACCCCTCTTCCAATCCCAAATCTATTTTTTACCATGTTTTTTCAGATTCTTTTTGATGAAACTCATCTACAGAATTTTTTTCTAGAAATTCTTGTGCTAAATTTAAATAATTTATTGCACCTCTACTTGTAGCATCATATTTTAAAATAGACTTACAGTGACCAGTTGCCTCACTAAGACGAACATTTCTTTGAATAATTGTATTAAAAACCATTTCTTGGAAGTGAACTTTAACTTCTTCAATAACTAAATTAGATAGTTTTAATCTTGAATCATACATAGTTAATAGTAAGCCTTCTATATCTAATTTTGAATTATGTAGTTGTTGAATTTTCCTTATGGTACTTAGAAGCTTCCCTAATCCCTCTAAAGCAAAATATTCGCACTGAATTGGAATTAAGACTGAGTCAGCTGCTGTAAGGCAATTTAATGTAATTAATCCTAATGATGGGGGGCAGTCAATAAATATATATTCGTATTCATCTTTTATATTTTCTAATGCTGTTTTAAGCATTTTTTCTCTATCAATTTTATCAATTAGTTCTATTTCTACACCTACTAAATTAATGTTAGCAGGAATCATATCTAAATTTGGAGAAGTTGTCTTTAATATTAGTTCTTTTGCATCTAATTGATGTTCAATTAATTCATATGTACTTGGCTTATCATCTGGGTTTTCAATTAAGGAAGATGTTGCATTTGCTTGAGGATCTGCATCAATTAATAAAACTTTTTTTTCTAACACGCCTAGAGCGGCGGCTAAATTAATTGATGAAGTTGTTTTACCCACTCCACCTTTTTGATTGGCAATTGCAACAATTTTTCCCATCTTTTATCTTTTTTTAAAGTAAATGAAGCTACAATTTTTTCTATATTTTTAAAAAAATGTAAACTTCTTTTTATTAACACTTGTTGAAAAGAAAATATCTATCTTATATATTTTTATTTGATAAAATATCTATCTTTTAACTATACTTAATATTGCCTATGTTTATTTATATTATTATTTGCTTGTTTTTTCTTATTCTGTTTGGTCAATCATCATTTGATAAAATAATTAATAAGAATGAAAACATTTCTTGGTTAAAAGAACATTTTAATAATTCAATTATTAAAAATCACGTGTCTTTAGCTTTTTTTACTTTAACTTTCTTAGAATTTCTAACAACTATTTTATTTTTAATTAATATTTTAATTGTTCTTCCTTTAGAAACTTTATCTTTTTCTCTAAAAAACGCACTAGGTATTTTCTGTTTAAATGATCCTTTGTTAGCATTTTATATGTCATTAGTTACTTTTATATGCTTATTTTTTGGTCAAAGAGTAGCTAAAGATTATGATGGTGCAAAAACTATAACAATATATTTTACTTTGAATCTTCTTGCAGTAATTTATGTTATTGAGTATTTGTAAAAAAGGAGTTATTTAGTTTTTTTTATTGAACTTTTATTATAACCAAAAAGTTTATTTTCCTTAATTATATTATCAACATATGTAGGAACTAGATCTTCCCAACCTTTTTTATTGTGCCTAATCATAGCAAGAACTTTATTTGAAAATATGTTTAAATATTCTTTTTGGTATGCTTTTATATCAACTAATCTTTTGTTAGAAACATAATAGTCATAAAGAGGTTTTATTTTAGAATCAATTTCTAAATTTTTTGTTGAAAGAATTTTAGTTCCTTTTTCAGCGCTATATGGATAAACATAAACCTTTAGGTCTTGATTAAACATTTTTCCAATCCCTTCAAGTATTCCTCCATCTAAGTGGTCATAATATTTATCATCAAAAATATCTTTTAGATTCATAATACCTAAAATAATCCCCATTCTTTTAGATGTAAACCTTGAAAAATAATCTAATAATTTATAATATCTTCCATAATTTGAAATAAGTACAGTTTGACCAATAGAGCATAAAACATCTACTCTATCTAAAAAATCTTGATCTTTTATTTTTTTTACATCAACGCTTTCTAAGTTTTTATCAGGCACTTTTTTTGTTTTAGTTGCAAGATTTGTTAGTGTTATCTCAAATAAGACTTGAAGATTTTTCTCATTTACTTTTCTTTCCTTTAAAAAATGGTTGTATCCATTTTTTATCATGTCTATGTTTACTTTTGTTACAGGTCTAAAACTCCCTCTTATTGCTAATATGTTTTTGTTATATAATATATCTGATGGTTGTAAATTAGTGCCTTCGGGGCTAAAAATAACCGCTTCAGTCATATTATTTTTAACTAAATAAAGACTTAGTAACCTATTGTCAATTTCTGAAAACAAAGTTCCATTCATTTGAACCATATCAATTTCTAATTGATCTTTTGTTATATTATCATATAATGATTTAATAATTTTTTTTGGAGAGTTAAAGTAATTAAAAGATGCATACATAAGATTAGTACCAAGAATCCCTACACATTCTTGTTGCGCTCTTGCATCTCTATCATGGAGACGAAAGTGGAATATAATTTCACTTGGTTTTTCCTTTGATTTTGTTTGAAATTTTATGCCCATCCAACCGTGACCTGGCGTTTGATTATTATATTTTGTGGTCGCTACAGTGTTTGCAAATGAAAAAAAAGTTTTATCAGGATGTTTTTTTCTACTTAATCTTTCTTCTAATAATAAAAACTCCCTATCTAACATTTTTGTTAATCTTGAATCACATACATATCTACCAGTTTCTTCTTTTCCGTATATAGCATCACTAACGTCCATATCATATGCAGACATAGCTTTTGCAATTGTACCTGATGCTCCTCCACATCTAAAAAAATGTCTAACAACTTCTTGTCCAGCTCCTATTTCAGAAAATGTTCCATAAATATGAGGGTCTAAATTTAGACTTAATGCTTTCTGATTAGCAGATAGTGTAACTTTTTTCATAACTTTTATTCTACTACAGTTAAAGTTAAAAAACATGTTTGTTAAATTTTAATAAAAAAGTAAATTTATTTATTATGAAAAAATCATTAACCTTTTTAGGAACTGGAACATCTCAAGGAGTTCCAGTAATATCTTGTTCTTGTGAGGTTTGTAAATCAAAAGACAAATTAGATAAAAGGTTAAGAAGTTCTGTTTTATTAAATATCGATAAAAAAAATATTTTAATTGACTCAGGTCCTGATTTGAGACTACAATTATTGCGTGAAAAAGTAATGAAAATAGATTGTGTTTTATTTACTCATGAACATAGAGATCATGTAGCTGGGATAGATGATTTAAGATCTTTGTATTATTCCAATAAAAATGAAATTCCTTTATTTATGAGTAGCCAAGTTTATGAGGCTTTAAAGCGCGATTATTCTTATCTATTTTCAAATTTAAATTATTTTGGTAAACCAAAGTTCTTAGTTAATATAATTAAGAATAAACCTTTTAAAATATTTGAAGAAAAAATAGAACCTATTCAGGTTATGCATTATAAGTTACCGGTATTTGGTTATAAAATTTCCGATTTAGCATATATAACTGATGCAAATTATATTTCTAAATTAGAAAAAGAAAAACTAAAAGGAATTAAAATCTTAGTTGTTAATTGTTTGCAAATAGAAAGGCATATTTCACATTTTAATTTAGATGAATGTTTAGATTTAATAAATTTTGTAAAGCCTCACAAAGCATATTTAACTCATATTAGTCATAATTTAGGTTTACATAAAACAGTTCAAGAAGGATTACCTAAAAATATTTATTTAGCTTATGATGGATTAAAAATAAATTTTTAGGATATAGCATTTTTAATTCTAACTAACTTAGTTAATAGTTGTCTAAGTTGATTTAATTTTAACATCGTGTGACCATCTGATAATGCATTCTTTGGATTTGGATGAGTTTCTAAAAAAATACCATCAACGTTTGCGGCTACACCTGCGCATCCTAAGGTTTCAATAAATAACGGTGTTCCCCCAGATACTCCATCATTTTGATTTGGTTTTTGCATTGAATGAGTAATATCAAGAACTACAGGTTTTCCAAATGATTTCATAATAGGAATATTTCTTATATCTACAACCATATCTTGATATCCAAACGAATTCCCCCTTTCAGTAATCATGACATTTTCATTATTCTGACTGGTTACTTTCTCAATTATAAACTTCACCGACTCCGGAGAACTAAATGGTCCTTTTTTAATGTTAATAGTTTTTTTTGTAGCTGCTGCTGATATCAATATATCCGTTTGTCTACATAAAAAAGCGGGAATTTGAATAATATCTAAATATTCAGAAGCCATTTTTGCTTCCATTGCACTATGTATGTCTGAGCAAACAGGTATATTAAAACTGTTAGAAATTTTTTTTAGAATCTTTAATCCTTTTTCATCACCAATCCCAGTAAATGAATTTAGTTTTGTTCTATTTGCTTTTTTATAAGAAGATTTAAATACAAATGGTATATTAAGTTCATCTGTTATTTTTTTAATTTTTTCTGCAATTTCAATTGTATCCTTTTCATTTTCAATCACGCATGGGCCTGCTATTAAAAAAAACTTGCCTCTTTTAATTAACTGCTTCATAAATAAAGTTCTTTATTTTAGGTAAATTTATAACATGAAATTAAATATTTATTTCTCCTTATTAATTTTATTTTCCATTTTTTTTTCTTCTTGTGAAAGAAAGATGGAAACAACTAACTGGTCTCCAGAAATCATTACCCCTCTAGCAAATATTAAATTAACTCTAGGAGATTTAATCCCTGAAGAAGGGTCTGTTGTTTATGATGATTCAAATTTTATAAGTTTAGCCTTTAGAGATGATAATATTTTTTCATTTAATTCGGACTCTATCATTGATATACCTAATCAGGAGGGTATTTCTGAGTATTATTCTTTTGAAGACTTGGAAATTGATGATTTTAATGAAGAGCTATTATATTCATTAGAACAATTAATAATTGACGATCCTATAGCTGCTGGTCTTGCTAGTCAACTTGGAATTGAAGTGCCTTTTCCTCCAGAAGGTGTAATTGTTCAGGGTTCTGTTTTTAATCTTTTAAGCATGGTTGATTTAGGTTCAACACAAATAGAATTAGATAATTTCAATCAACTATCTTTTATATCAGGAAATTTATCTATAGGAATTAAAAACAACTTACCAATTAATATAGAATCTGTTGGGCTAGATTTATCGACAGGTGCGGGAAGCATAGGTTTGTTTGAATTTTTTCAAATTAATCCAGGTGAAACTCAATATATGCCCTTGGATTTATCTGGTATAACTTTAGATAATAATGTCTTTGCAGATTTCACTTCTTTTATCCTCCAAGAAGTAGATAATCTAGAAGAGTATTTAATTAGCCCTGAAAGCGGAATAAATATATATTTTCAAATTTCTGATATTAATGTTTCAAATGTTACTATGGCTTTTAACAATCAAGAATTAGTTAGTTATAACACAACTGTTGATTTTAATTTAGAGAATGGAGAACAAATTCATAATTTAACACTTAAAACAGGTAAAATAGTATGTGAATTACAATCTACTTTAAATACTAATGTTATTTTATATTTTAGTTTCCCCTCAGCTACACTTAATGGCCAAATATTTGAAACTCAAAGAACAATTTATGCAGGATTAGAACCTGTAATTGAAGAGATTGATTTAGCAGGATTAAATATTGATTTAACAACTGATCCAACGCAATCTTTCAATAAAATACCTATTCAAGTTAGCGCAATTTTAGACACTGAAGAAGAGATAGTATCATTATCAAATCAAGATGAAGCAAATATAAGTTTAATGTTTTCTGAATTAACAATTGAATATGCGGATGGATATTTTGGTAACTATGAAATTGATTTAGGAGGGGAAATTGTTGATGTGGATTTGTCCATTTTTGAAGATTTTGATAGTGGATTAATTTTAGATGATCCGAAGTTTGTTATAAGAGTATTTAATACAGTTGGTATAGCTGCTAATATTCAAGCAGGACTTAATGCATTTTCTCCATTTGGTAATAATGCTGTATTTAATTTTAACGAAAATATTGAGCAACCTATTTTTTATGGAGATACTGTATCCCAATTATGGATTTATGATAAAAACAATTCAACTATTGACGACATTATTGCTCTCCCACCTGAGCAAATTGAGTATTTTGGAACAGCAACAATTGAGGGGAATGCGGAAAGTTTAAATTACATTAGTTCAGACACGGAATTGTCTTTAGGGGTTGAAGTTGATTTTCCAATGTCTTTAAATGTAGCTAATATAAGCCTAAAGGACACTATTATTTTAAATGAATTAGATGTAAATTATCAAAAAGTAAAAAATTTAACTTTATTTATGAATATTGATAATGGATTTCCTTTAGATACAAAGTTAGACTTATTACTTAGAGATTCAATAACAAATATTACTTTAGATACTTTAGAAGTAGCAAATTTTTCATCCGGGATTATTGATGAAGAGGGTTATTTAATAGAAAGTGTTGCCACTCAAAATAATTTATTTTTAAATGATGATGAGGTTCAGAGTTTTTTAAACTCTAATCAGTTAGTTTTGGATGTCACATTAAACACAGAAGAAAATCAATCAATAAAATTATATTCTGATTATGAATTTTTAGTAAATATGGGCTTACAAATACAAATAAACTTTAATGAATAATTTTTTTTTCTTTTTTTTATTTTTATGTTCTTTATGTTTTTCTCAAATCAAAACACAGCAGGATTTACAAAGTGCAAAACCTCCTTTAGTATTTTTTTCTGATGATACAATTTTAGCTGTTCCTTTTAGTTCAAACAATATTAACTTTTTAACAAAACATCCAATATCTAGTTGGTACAATTTTAAAAGTAATAAAATTGATTTTGAAAATTATATTAGTAATAATAATCACTTAGAAATATTCACTTTTATAGATAATAATATTTTTAGTTATGGTTACCCCAAAAAAAATGGATATATACATATAGGTTTAAGTCATCATATTTATGCTAATATGGAATTAAAAAATAATCTATTAAATTTAATTTGGAATGGAAATTCAGAATATTTAAATCAATCTGTAAATTTTTCAGGTAACACTTTAAGTTTATTGCAATATACTTCTCTTTACCTTCAGTACTCCTTTAATTTAAATCAATTAAAAATAGGTGCTAGATTAAATTTTTTACATGGCATTAATAATTTTAATTTAAGAAAAAGTTTTTTTAATTTAAATTCAGTTAATAATTTAGAAACTCCTTTTTCTACATATATATCAACAGATATTTATGCTAGATCAGGTTCAGCTAAGTTGATAGGTTTTTCTAATCCTGGTTTAAGTATAGATTACTCTGTAAACTATAATTTGTCAAAATTTGACTTTTCTTTATCTTTTGAAAATATTGGTTTTATTTTCTTCAATAAAAACGCTTTTCATCACTCTTCAAATACAAATTATTTATTTAATGGCTTTAATTATAGTATGGATCAAATTATATCAGAAGAGATTGAAAACACATTAGATACTTTGTCCAACACTTTTGCTATTGGTAATAATATAGAAGACTCTTATGTTAGAAGATTACCATTAAATTTTAGTATGGAATCTAGTTTTGAGACTAATTTAAATTCTGATATATTTATTAGTATTCAATGTTTTGAGCAGATTGATAGTGATGATAAATTATCTTTTTTTAATATGTATTATTTTGGATATTCTAGAAAAATTAATGAAAACATCTTAATGACCAGCTCTTATAATTATAATAAATATAGCCCCATCAATTTAAATTTGGGTGTTGTTTTTAATTATAATAATTTGAGGGTAAAGTTGAATGCAAATAATTTAACTGCTATTTTAGGGGGTAGGTACTATCATTTAAGTACAGCTATATTTTATATATTTTAAATAAAATCTAATTATTAAGATTAATTGCCCCTTTATTAATAATCCCAATAATTTTTCCAATGAATTTTTTATTTATAAAGGGACTATTTTTGGATTTAGATTTTATATTTTTTTCTAAATAGACCCATTCTTCAGTTGGGTCAAAAATAGTTATGTTTGCTATTTTATTTAGCTCTATTTTAGGATGAGGAATATTTAATATTTTTCGAGGATTGACACTTAGTAATTCAACAATTTTTTCAATTGACACATGATTATTTAGAACAGAGTTACAAATTGGAAAAGTTGTTTCTAGAGCTATAATCCCAAAGTCAGCATTATTAAATGAACACTTCTTTTTTTCAATTTCAACAGGACTATGGTCAGAGCATATAATATCAATTGTTCCGTTTTGTATTTGTTTTATCAGTTCTTTAATTGTTTTTTTATCTCTAGCTGGCGGAAATATTTTAAAATTAGTATCAAAATCATTTATCATATCGTCCGATAAAATTAATTGATGAGCTGCAATGTCGCATGTTATTTTAATGCCTTTCTTTTTTGCTTTATTTATCAGATTTAATGATTTTTTAGTGGAAACAGTTGATATATGTAATTTTCCTTCGCTGTATTCTGTTAAATCAATATCTCTTGCAATTCTAATTTCTTCCGCAATACTAGGGATTCCTTTTAGTCCTAACATTGTACTTTTTTCCCCCTCATTTAATTGGCCATCATTACACATATTGTAATCATAACTAGTACTCATGATTGTAGTATTGAATTGTTTTGTGTATTCAATTGCAATTTGCATTAACATTGCATTTTCAATTGACTTTTTATCATCTGTAAATGCTACAGCACCATTTTTTTTCATGTCATATATTTCGGTAATTTCTTTTCCATCCATATTTTTTGTTAGGCATCCAGTAGGATATACATCAATTATATTTTTTTCATTTTTATTTAGAATAAAAGTAATATCTGATGAATTTTGAATGGGTGGAGTAGTACCTGGCATATGTACAATTCCAGTAAAACCACCTTGACGGGCAGCATCTAGTCCTGATTTAAAATCCTCTTTGAATTCCATTCCAGGTTCATAAATTCTTGTATGTAAGTCAATAAAACCTGGGCATATATGTAAATCCTTGCTCTTAATTTCAATGTAAGGTTCATTTATTGAAATCCTTTTTTTAATATCATGTATTTTGTCGCCTTTTATTAAGACATCTCTTTTTTTTCCATTGAAAATTGATTTAGGATCAATTATTGTTGCGGACTTTAATAAGTAATTTATTGTCTCCAAAATTTTAAAAGTAAAAGTTCAGTTAAAAATAAAAAAATAGATATATACATTAGGTATAATGATAAATTTATTGACTCTTTACCAAGAGTTTTATTTTCTTCAAATTTATTTAAATTTAGTCCTAATTTTGCTAAATTCTGTGAATAGTTTTTATTGTGATTTATCTTTCCCTCTGTTCTATCATAATTTAGACTTAAATATTTTTCTAAAAAAATACCTTTATTATTTTTTTGATATATATGGTAATTTCCATTTACTTTAATTTCATTATTTAATTTTAAATAATTATTATTTTTTGTTCTTTTTAAATCAGAATAAAAAGATGTTTCTTCTTCTTTATTTTTAAAAAACTTAATTAATGGAACATTTTCATCTGTGAAAACATTACCAACTTCTATTTCAAGATTTTTTTTAATTATATGATACAATTCTTTTGAATTATTATTTCTACTAATATTATGCATAATTGGAAGAAATATTGCGTGATCAGAAAAATCATTATTACTCAATGGACTGGTGCACAAGAAAATACTCCCGTTTTTTCTTTTGTATTCTGCGAAAAAGAAATCATTGTTAATTAATTTGAGAATATCGATTCGGTTGCTAGATAAATTCTTTTTTTCAACTTTATAGTAACCTTTAATTTTAGGAAGATCAATTTTTTTATCACTTTCTTTAAATACATTGCTAAATATCCAGTGATTTATGTTGATATATTTTAGCTTAAGATCCTTTTCTGCCCATTCAGAAATGTTGTCAATATTATAAGAACTTAAAAATGTATTATATGATTCTTTTTCCATTTCTTTAGCTGGAATAATAAGGATATTATTTTCTTGTTCTAGGATTTTATTAATATTAAAATTTAGACCCGTAGGTATTTCGCTTAGATGGTCAAGAATAACTAAATCATAGTTTTTTAATTCAGATATTTTAATTTGATTTTTATTATAATTTGTTAAGTTAAATAGTGAGTCATTAAAAACTGCATTTAATTCTCTAGATGGTTTTTCCTCATAGATAGATAGAATATTTATTTTTCTCTTAATATCATATGAAAAAAATAATGTATTATCATACTTATAGTTATCCTTTGTTTGTAATTCAATTTTTCCTTTTATATTTCCGTTTTCATTGTTAATAATATCAATTTCTTTTATAACAATTGATTTTTTAGGCAATCTTGCATTATAAATTCCTCTTTGTTTTTCATTAATATACAGTTTAAATTGAGCAGATTCAACATCTAGGTCACTATGGTTTTCAAGTTCTATAATTAATTTTCCTATTTCATTTTTTTGGTGAAAAGGGTGTTCGAACTTACAGCTATTTATACTTATATTATCGGTTTTCAATCCCGACACTTTTATTGTTGATAATAACTTTATTTCTTCAACATTACAATTTGAATTTGATGTAAAATTAAAATCATAATCAGATAAAATAAATTTATGTAATGAGTTTTTTTTATCATAAATGTTTTTTTGCTTTTCAATTATATTACATAATGAGGAACTAAATGGAGAAGTATTTATTAAGTTAATTATTTCTTTAGCTTTTTCTCTGCCATAAAATATTTGATTATTATAAGAAAAGTCATTTGTTATTACATTAATTTTCTGGTTTTCATCTAAACTGTTAATTATGCTTAATGCAATTTCTTTTGATTCATCAATTAAACTTTTGTTTGTCTCTGTATTTAATACATCCATACTTAATGAATTATCAATATATATAGATACAGCGCTTGAAGTTGGTATTTTTTTATTATTTATAGTTGGCTTCGCGAAAGCTAGTATAACTGCTGTAATCAGCGTTAATCTAGAAAAAAGAATTATTAAATTTTTTATTTTCTTTTTTTTTCTACTTTTCTCTTTAATATTTTTTAGAAAAATTACATTGCTAAAAAATTCTTTTTGATATCTCCTTAGATTAAATAAATGTATTATGATAGGAATTATCAGTAAGATTAAAAAATATAATATTGTTGGATTCTCGAATTTCATCGATCATCAAATTTACAATTTTATTATTATTTTATGAAACAATACCATCCTCTAAAGTGACTGTTCGGTCACAAAGTTTTGCTAGATTATTATTATGAGTTACTATAACAATAGTTTGATCGAATTGGTTTCTTAATGTATTAAACAAATCATACATACTTTTAGCTTGTTCAGTATCCAAATTGCCTGATGGTTCATCAGCTAAAACTAAGTCAGGTTTATTAATTAATGCTCTAGCTATAGCAACTCTTTGTTGCTCTCCTCCTGAAAGATTTGTTGGGAATTTATCTTTTTTTTCTTTAATATTTAACGTATCCATTAATTGATATGCATATTTTTCACTCTCTTTAAAATTTCGATTTATATAAGCAGGCATACAAATATTTTCCATCACAGTAAACTCTGGCATTAAATGATGGAATTGAAACACAAAACCTATTTTTTTATTTCTGAATTCACATAGTCTGGATCCTTTTAGGTTATTAATCTCTTCCCCATTATAAATAACTTTACCTGAATCCATATCCTCAAGTTTTCCAATAATTTTTAATAATGTGGTTTTACCAGCACCTGAAGGACCTACAATAGATAATATTTCTTTTTTTGAAATTGATAAATTTATGTTTTTCAAAACATGTAGATCTCCGTATGATTTATTTATTTTTTTTAACTCTATCATTTTTTGATTTTAAATTATTGTAATCTAAATAGTAAGTTAATTTTAAAGATAATGAATTAAGCATAGGAGAATCAAAAGTATTTATAATGTTATTGTAAAAATTATCTTCCAATTCATTTGTTTCAGCTAACAGTTGATTTTTCCAAAAGAAAGACAAAAATGAACCAGGTGAAATTTCATACGAAAAAGAAAAGTCAATATTCCAAGAATTAAAATTGATATCTGAATCCTCTATAATTGAACTAGTATTACTCAAAGTACCATTATTATTTAATTTATAAAAATTTTTATTTTCAAATCTGGACCAGTAATGACGTAATATTACATTAAAATACATTTTAGTATTGATTGTGTAATTAAAAATAAGTTTATTTGTATATGTCAACTGATCTCTTTTAGAAAAAATAATCTCATCATTTTCTTGGCTAATATATCCAAATTGATTTTTCTCATTTTCTCTTACATATATATATATGAATGAAAGATGGTCATTTAAACGAACTCTAGGAGATATTCTTAAGTATAGTTTATTATTTTTATTTTCTTTTGAATATTTTATTCCCAGTCTTGTGTCTAAAGCAAATTTTTTGCGATAATCGCTAGATGTATATATAGATGAATTAAGTCTCGATGGTCTTAAAAACATTTGACCATTTCTTCTAGATTCATTATAATCATGTTCTTCAAAATTATATTTTGCACTCAAACCTGTAAATAAGTGGTTTTTCCAAACAACATGTAATTTTGATTCTAGTTCTAATTGCTTATAATTAAAAGGATTGTATAACATTTTATGTTCAGCCTCAAACTCGGACTCTGCTTTGATTATTTTTCCAATAGGTTCAAATATGTAATATCCAAGTCCTAAATTAGTTACAACTTCATTATTGTCCCTTAAGTATCCTAAGTCATTGTGGTCATATCTGTCACTTTCAATATAATTAGATATTTCAAATCTAAATTTACCTTTAATTTTTTCAGCTTTAATAAATGACAAGAAACCTAATTCTTTGGCTTCATTCATATCAATATGACTAAAATTTATTTTAGATGTCAAATTGTAAATATTATTTTTTTCAGTTAGGCTCAAAAGAATTGAAGAAACATTTGCTTTTCGGTAGTTTTTATTAAAGCCATTTACATTTGTATTGGTAAATGTTATACTAGAATTTTGGTTAAAAGTTTGGTCTAATACTATTAAGTTATAATTTGTTAATGGTTGTAGCAATTGTTCTCTAGCTAAACCTTCATTTTCTATTGTAATATAAGTTTTGTTAGTTATAGCATTAAAAATTCCAATTCCTAAATTATTTTTATTTCTCCCTGATATTTTAGTTGCATTAATTATAGGTATTGCAGTCGGTAGATTTGTAATTATATCACCTTCACTTATTTCATAATTTGGAACTTGCCCTATTCTTCTTGAATAAAAAAGACCAGCCTTATTAAATAAATCTGTACCCTCAGTAAAAAATGGTCTATTTTCATCATATCGTATTTCAAAAGGTGAAGTATTGAGTATAAAATCATCACTTTTTGTTTGACCAAAATCAGGTATTAGGGTCATGTCTAATGTGAAATTTTCACTAATACCATATTTTAAATCTAAACCACCATTAAAATAAAATTGATTTTTTTTATTATAATTTTCATAATATATACTTGAATATGGGTACAGAGATAACCTTACGGGAGGAGTAATATTTTTAATATTAGTAAGTAATCCATCTTGATTCGATCTTAATGATTGTTCAATATCTACAAAATTCCATGAGTAGAATTCACGATATCTTCTAATTCCTCTAACCATATTTAGACCCCATTCTTGTGTTTTTTTATTCGGGAATCTAATTGCTGAATATGGTATTTTCATTTCGATAAACCATCCTTTGTCAGTTTGACTAATTTCACTTTCCCAAACAGCATCCCAGTTCATATCTAAATCTTGACCGTTGAAAATTCCATCAAATTGAACACCAGCAGCAGTTACTCCAAAATTAAATTGATTAAGGCCGTCATTAAATGGGTTAAGCCAAATCTCAAACATATCAGCATTTTTATTTTTCTCATCTCTTGGGCCAAATTCCTTTAATATTTCATATGATCTTGAGTCAAATAACTTTGCTCCAATATATAAAGCTTCGTCATCATACAATATAATAACCTCTGTTTTTTCAGTAGATCTTTCACTTTTGCCATTATACGGCTCTAGCATTAAAAAATTTTGTGCAGATTTTGTGTCATACCAATAATCTTCATCTAAGATTCCATCAATTTTTGGAGGTGATGAAATTTTGGTAGCTGAAAGTTCTTTTCTGTCTTGTGAAAATAGAAAAGATGATAGTAAAAAAACTACAATAATTATTTTTTTCATTTGAAGCATAAATATAATTAAAGGTCGTGTTTATTTTAACTAAATAAACTATTTTTGTTCAACAACAAAAAATATTATGAATATACACGAATATCAAGGTAAAATTATTTTATCAAATTATGGAGTTATCGTACAAAGGGGTTATGTTGCAGATAACCCTGAAATAGCATGTTCTATGGCTGAAAAGTTATCTAATGAAACTGGAACAAAATTTTTTGTAGTAAAAGCTCAAATTCATGCTGGAGGACGAGGAAAAGGAGGGGGTATAAAATTAGCAAAGAGTATTGATGAAGTCCGTATGCACTCGGAATCTATAATTGGAATGAACTTAATTACTCCTCAAACTAGTAAAGAAGGAAAAAAAGTAAATCAAGTTTTAATTGCAGAAGATGTTTATTATCCTGGTCCAAATGAGATTAGTGAAATGTATATTTCTGTTTTATTAAACAGAAATACTGGAAGAAATATTATTGTATATTCAAGTGAAGGTGGTGTAGATATTGAAGAAGTTGCGGCTAACACACCAGATAAGATTTTTAAAGAAGAAATAGATCCAAGTATAGGTTTAACAAAAAAGCAATGTGAAACTATTTCAAATAATTTGGGATTAGAGAATGAAGCAAATACTAATATGTGTGATTTTATTAGTAGTTTATATACAGCTTATC
>MDTB01084354.1_pt1 | contig 25036 bp, 29 predicted proteins | sample 811161 | NCBI WGS metagenome assembly MDTB01 (sample SAMN05326650, study PRJNA326480) | marine metagenome | isolation source: seawater | place: Mediterranean Sea | collected 2009
TAGTTGCATTGGCCTTTTTAATGACTGGGTTTGGCCTCCATATGACTCAAACTGCGGGCCTTGCACTTGCAGCAGACAAAGCCGACGACAAAAATCGGTCAAGGGTCGTGGCTCTTCTGTATTTGATGTATTTAATTGGAATGGGAATCTCAGCTATAATTATTGGGGCGTTGCTCGCAAATTTTTCTCAGCTAAGATTAATACAAGTTGTACAGGGTGCTGCAGTTTTGACTCTTGTTCTGAACTTGATTGCTATGTGGAAGCAAGAGCATTTGAGACCCTCTTCGGAAGCTGAATTAACATCAGAGAAGCCTAAGTTCTTTAAAGCATGGAGTGACTTTCTAAATCGTGGATATGCAGGGAGATTATTAGTTGTCGTTGTGCTTGGCTCGATGGCTTTTTCAATGCAAGATATTCTATTAGAGCCCTATGGCGGAGAAATTTTGGGGCTTACAGTATCTGCGACAACTAACCTTACTGCTGTGTGGGTTGTAGGAGCATTACTCGGTTTAGCAACTGCTGCACGCGGGTTTAAAAAATCGGCAAAGCCGGTAAACTTTTGTGTGTTTTCTTTACTGATTGGTATTCTTGGTTTTCTTGCAATAATTTTTTCTCATCCTATGGGCCTTGTAGAATTATATTTTTTAGGTGCTTGCTGTATTGGTTTTGGATCAGGTTTGTTTGCTGTATCAACTTTGACCATCGCAATGGCAATGCCAGTTGACAAAGGGGCTGGGCGAGGATTGGCTTTGGGCTCGTGGGGAGCAGCTCAGGCGACAGCAGTAGGTACGGGTATCGCTTTTGGAGCAGTTATAAAGGATATAATATCTCAGCTCGCCTTAAATGGTGACTTGGGCATCGTTTTAAATAGTTCTTCTACAGGATATACAGTTGTTTATCACTTAGAAATATTACTTATATTTGTTACATTGGCTCTACTGGGGCCTCTATCTCAACAGCTTAATCGAATTGATCGATTTGGTAAGAAGAAAAATGGTCGCTTTGGACTAACCGAGCTACCAATATAGTAAAAGTAAAATAGGAGGATAAAAATGGAACCTTTTTTCGCTAATTTTGATTTGGCACAGCTATCTTTATATCTGTTTTGGATTTTCTTTGCTGGGCTAGTCATTTATTTACAGAGAGAAAATATGAGGGAAGGGTACCCTTTGGAGACTGAAACGGGTGAAGTAAGTAATAATCAGGGTCCTTACGCACCTCCAGAAGATGCAAAAGTTTTTAAATTACCGCATGGAAGAGGTGACGCATCTGTTCCTGCTAATGATAGAGATCAAAGAGAATTAGATCTTGAGAGGAATAATGTTGCTACTGGTTCGCCTCTATTGCCGACTGGGGATCCTATGGTCTCAGGAGTCGGAGCGGCAGCATGGTGTGAGAGAAGAGATTTGCCCGAACTTGATGGTCATGGGAAGCCTAAATTAAAGCCAATGAATGACATAGAGGGTTTTGAAGTGTCGGCTGGAAGAGATCCTCGCGGTATGAATGTTGTCTCTGCGGATAAAGAAGTTGTTGGCACGGTAAAAGATATGTGGATAGATGTTCCCGAGCAGCTTGTTCGTTATTTAGAGGTTGAGCTTGCTGATAAGTCGGTCTGTCTTTTGCCGGTTCCACTGTTAAAAATTAATTCGAGCACTGTTGATGTAAACTCTCTCTATGGGAAGCATTTCGCAGGTATTCCAAAAACAAAGTCGCAAAATGAGGTTACAATGCTGGAAGAAGATAAGATTTGTGGATATGTCGGAGGAGGCAATTTATATGCGTCTTATGATAGATTAAATTCTCCCTTCTAAGCATTTTTTGTGGGATCATTATGGATAATGAAAAGAGTAATTTGCCTGCAGATGTTTTGGCAGTAATTCCTCCTGGGGAAGCAATTTTATGGGTTGGTAGGCCTGACTGGAGGGCTTTGGCCTGGCATGCTTTTGGGTTAAAGCTAATAGCTCTCTATCTTTGCATTTTGATAGTTTTGCGTTTTGTTAGAGGCGTATCATCAGAGTCGTTTCAGACCTTTTTTGAAACATTATTACCATATTTAATCAGTAGCGTGCTAGCCTCAATTTTTTTTACTGTGTTGGCATATGTTCAGGCGAAGAATACTAATTATGTTATCACTGACAAGCGGATAGTTATAAAAAATGGTGTGGCATTAATTTTCTTGTTAAACGCTCCTTTTAAACGAATTCTATCCGTAGACAGGCAAATTTTAAGGTTTAGTTTTGGGAATATTTCGTTTACTACGGAATCGAAAAAAAGAATCCCATTTACGTCTTGTTGGCCGAGTGTTCGTCCGTGGTCTTTTGCAAACCCTAAGCCAGCGTTCAGATGTATTGCTCAAGTAGCTCTAGTTGAAAGCCTAATTGCAAATACTGCGGAAAAAACTACTAATATTGAGAAAGAGCTTAGTAAATGTGAGGAAGGAAGCGTCAGAGTATGAGTAAAGTACAACCAGGCAGCAAGGAATTGGTTCCTATAAAATTTGTTTACTTAATTGGTTCTCTAATTGCTGCAACGTTATTGTTTGTTGGCTACGCCAAGTTTTCTAATCTACCCATGGTTGGTGTTCCGCCAAAATCAGGAATTGTTGAAGAACGCGCCTTACAATTCGTAGCAAATGATCGCTTGCATATTTCAGTGCTTGATTTAAATAATAGAGTGATTGCAGTATCGTCTGAGAATAACAACGGTTTTTTGAGTGTAGTGTATAATGCTTTTCAGGTAGAGCGTAAAAAAAAGCGTATCGAGGCTAGTAATCTTTTAAGACTTGTGAGCTATTCTAACGGAAGGCTTGTTTTGATTGATGATTCGACGGGGCTCGAGATACAACTAAGCAGCTTTGGCAAACAAAATGCTGAGGTGTTCGGAAGATTGTTGATGAAGTAGATTAGATTATACTTTCAAAATTAAGGGTGGGGAAATGAAGTTATTGAGAAGAAACGTTGAGACGGCGCCATGCACTGTGGAAATTTCGAACACTTTTGAAAGTTTGCATGCCCATGTCAGGTTCAACAACGGTGCAACCGTTTATCCGGGAGATGAGGTTTTAGTCCAAGGTGAACCACTGTTTGCCAGTTTTGGTGAAGTCCTCTCGGAGGAAAGAATAGCTACGATCACCAGAGCTTTTTTATGGGAAAGAATTTGGACCAAGTTGACGGGTAGTTTTGAGTTTATGGAAATTTGTGAATTTTCTTTTTCTGAGGAGCTAAGACTATGAATTTACGAGCTAATGTTAATAGCCGATCACCGGAGAGAAACCCGGTTAATGAAACTACTCAAATGGCCAAAGAAACAACGCTTTTAAATCCAAGATTTTATACTACGGATTTTAAGAAACTGGATAGTGTAAATGTTGACCCAGTTAGAGCTGATTGGGATAGATTAATTGCGGAATTAAAGTCTGATCCAAATAAAACGCACTTTAAAAAAACTAAGGATTGGGAAAATATAGATTTCGATTTGCTAGAACCAGAGTTGAGAAAAGAGTTAATTGACTTTTTAGTGAGTTCACTAACTGCTGAATTCTCTGGTTGCGTTTTATATAAGGAAATGAAACGCAGAGGAACAAATCCGGATATTTGTGAGCTCTTTGGTTTGATGTCTAGAGATGAAGCAAGGCATGCAGGTTTTATCAACGATGCTTTAAGAGAGGTTGGTATGGATGTAAACCTTGGTTTTCTAACAAGAACTAAGAAGTATACGTTTTTTAAGCCAAAATTCATTTTTTATGCGACTTACTTGTCGGAAAAAATTGGGTATGCGAGGTATATTACAATCTTTAGGCATCTTGAGAGAAACCCTGATCAGAGATTTCATCCAATTTTTAAATGGTTTGAGAAATGGTGTAATGATGAGTTTCGGCATGGTGAAGCATTTGCATTGCTAATGAAGGCAGACCCTAAGTTGACAAGTGGATTTAACGTTTTGTGGATAAGGTTCTTTTTGGTTGCAGTCTATGCCACAATGTGTGTGCGAGACCATGCGCGTCCGGCGTTTCATAAAGCTCTTGGGATAGACATAGATTTTTATGATGAGCAGGTTTTGAAGATAACCTCGGAGATATCGAGACAAGTTTTCCCGATTGAGATTGACTTACAAAATTCAAAGTGGACACGGGGTACAAAGCGCCTTCGCATTGCGTTGGAAAAATATGAAAGAGCCAAGAAGCGCGGTGGAGTCTTTGGTTTTTTTGGTCGAGCTGCTTCTGGATTATCGGCCTTGAGAGCTTTTCTAGGGTTATATTTTATCCCAGTAAAGAAAAATTTAGTTCCAAAAAGTCCATGTCTGCAACCAAGCTATTAAGGAGAGAATTTGACTAGTCTTTTTATTGCGGCAATTGTGGCACTCTTTCTTTGGTGGTTCTCCACTGGAGCTATTTTATTTTTGGTGAATTGGGCGGATAACAGGGGTAAATGGTCTCATCGGGTAATTACTTGGGGCACAGTTCCATTTTTGTTTTTAGGTTTGGGCGGGGTAATTTATACTGATGGGATATCTCAAACATTTGCGGTTTATGGTGCCTTTATCTCGGCTCTAGTAGTTTGGGCGTGGCTAGAATTAGCTTTTTTAACGGGCGTAATTACAGGTTTTAATAAAGGTAACTGTCCTGAAAACGTTAACGGCTATGAAAGGTTTAAATTGGCCCTTGGAGCGATAGTATATTCAGAAGTTCTATTGCTTTCCGTGCTTATATTACTTATCTTGTGTTTTAACAATTTGGGAACTAATTTTGGTTTTTGGACTTTCACTTTATTGTATGGCGCCAGAATAAGCGCTAAGCTTAACTTGTTTTTTGGTGTTCCTAATATCAATGCTGAGTTCTTACCTAAGCCTACCCAACATTTGGCAACCTATTTTAGACAAGACTCGATAAATAAATTTTGGCCGTTTTCTGTTTTTGCGCTCTCATTTGTAATTGTTTTGTTGAGCTGCAAAGCGATATTGGGTACAACAGATAATTCAACGCTTGTGGGTTATGTGCTACTTACTGTTTTATGTTTATTAGCATTGTTGGAACACTTATTTATGGTTTTACCTTTTCCTGATGCAATTCTATGGCGTTGGATGATACCAAAGCAAATTAGTAATAAAAGTTAAATATTGTGTTAAAGTTTAAGTTTTACGAAAAAGATACAGTTAAAAATTGACAATTAGTTATGTGATATTATCATTGTGTAGTGTTAAGGACAATTTTAAGTAGCCCGCTGGAGGATAGCTAGTGAATGGAATTGAGCAACTAGAATTACAGTTACAAAAACTTAAAGATGAAGGCAATTATAGGGTTTTTGCAGACTTAAAAAGAAATAGGGGATTTTTCCCTCGCGCTCGAAATTTTGGTGATGACGCAGCTACAACAGATGTTACTGTTTGGTGCTCTAATGACTATTTGGGCATGGGTCAGAATGATGATGTGCTGAAGGAAATGCATTCTGCTTTAGATGAATGTGGGGCTGGTGCTGGAGGAACACGTAATATTTCTGGAACGAACCATTATCATGTTCTTTTAGAAAAAGAATTGGCTGATCTTCATGGCAAGGAGTCGGCTCTCTTATTTACTTCTGGCTATATTTCTAATTGGGCGACACTCTCTACGCTAGGTTCACGATTACGAAATTGCGTGATTTTGTCCGATGAGTTGAACCATGCCTCAATGATTGAAGGGATTAGACATTCTAGAGCTAATAAAGTTATTTGGCGACACAATGATGTTGATGATCTAGAAAAAAAATTAAAGTCGCTAGATCAGGATATACCAAAGATTATTGCGTTTGAAAGCGTGTATTCTATGGATGGTGACGTGGCGCCGATAAAAAAGATTTGCGATTTGGCTGATAGGTATGGAGCTATGACATTTCTAGATGAAGTTCACGCTGTAGGCCTTTATGGTAAGAGGGGAGGCGGGATTTCGGAACAAGAGGGGGTAGCCGACAGAGTTACTATTATTGAGGGAACACTTGGAAAAGCTTATGGAGTTATTGGAGGATATATCACGGGAACCAAAACGGTGTGTGATTTCGTTCGGTCTTTTGCAAGTGGATTTATTTTTACGACAGCTTTGCCACCTGCAGCTGCTGCTGGAGCATGCGCATCGATTAAACATTTAAAGACGAGTGAAATTGAGAGGCTAAGACAACGAAGACAAGTAAATAGGCTGCGTCAAAAGCTTGATCAGGTTGGTATCCCACATTTAATGAATGCTAGTCACATAGTCCCAGTAATGATAAAAAATCCAGTTAAATGCAAAGAAATTAGCGATATACTTCTGCGTAAATATAAAATCTATGTTCAACCAATAAATTATCCTACCGTTCCTAAAGGAACCGAGCGCTTAAGAATTACACCCTCACCTATGCACAGTGATGATGATATCGAGTATTTGGTGGAGTGTTTAGGTCAGCTGTGGAGACAGTGCGCATTGTCTAGAGTTGTTGCGTGACTTATAACAAGCAACCTTATTTTAGAGAAAAAAGTGAAAGGATGTTTATAGTTATGAAACATGAATTTGAATTTACTCTTGAGGGTAGTTAGAATATTTGTGCCACAAGAATTTTCACAAAATAGCTTGGAGCCTTATAATAATTTTAGCTTCTTGTGTTAATAAAATGATTATCAGCATTTACTAAAGTAGTTGAAAAATAAAGAGTACGTGCTACTTTTCAGATATATCAACCAGAGACTCGTGATACTTTTAAATTAGGAAAAATAAAAATGAAAAATATATTTGTTTTAATAGGAGTTATCTTCTTCTCCATGACATCTCTCTCATTTGCTGCTGAAATTGAGGTAAAGATGCTTAACAAGAATGAAGACGGAGAAAAAATGGTGTTTGAGCCATCTATGATTATAGCTAATGTTGGAGATACTGTTACCTTTTTACCAACTGAGAAGGGTCACATGGCTGCTTCCATCAAAGGGATGATACCTGAAGGGGTCGAATCTTTTAAAGGTAAAACTAATAAAACCATAAGTTATGAAATAACGGCTGAAGGTTTATATGGTGTCAGGTGCACACCACACTACGCTAATGGAATGGTTGCCATTATAGTTGTAGGATCTAATCATGACGCTGAGGCTTTTCTAAGTGGGAAAAAGTTTCCAAGAAAGCTAAAATGCGTTTTGAAGAGATGTTAGCGAACTTACCACAATAGTAAATTAATGGTTATTATTTTAACAATTTGTTAAAAAAAATTTGTATGAGAATTATTATAATTTCTAATTCTGATAATACACTTTTTGCTGATAAATTTTGAAATTAAATGTCTTATGTGAAATGGAGAGTATAATGGACGGTAATGATTCAAATTTAAGGGCCGGTTGTCCTGTAACTCACGGTGCTAACACTTTACTAGACAAACCAGTTACAAAATGGTGGCCAAAGTCGTTAAATTTAGAAATTTTGCATCAACATGGCGCTCGAACAAATCCAATGGATCAAGACTACAATCATCGCGACTCTGTGAAGAGCTTAGATTTTGACGGGGTCTATCGTGATGTTAAAGCTATAATGACAGAAAGTCAGAGCTGGTGGCCTGCTGACTGGGGGCATTATGGTGGACTAATGATCCGGTTGGCTTGGCATTCCGCAGGTTCTTACAGGATGGGAGATGGGCGTGGAGGGGCCGGGTCAGGCAGTATAAGATTCGCTCCGCTAAATTCATGGCCGGACAACGCAAGTCTTGATAAGGCGCGACGTCTACTTTGGCCTGTGAAAAGAAAGTATGGCAATCCGTTATCTTGGGCCGACCTTATTATTCTAGCAGGTAATATGGCTTACGAGACAATGGGTTTTAAAACCTTTGGGTTTGGCTTTGGCCGTGAGGATATTTGGGCTCCAGAGCAGGAAATAAATTGGGGTACAGAGACTGAATGGCTAGCACCCTCAGAGAACAGATATGCGGATTTGGATGACGCCTCCACACTATATAACCCGCTAGGGGCAGTTCATATGGGATTAGTCTATGTCAACCCTGAAGGTGTAAATGGAAACCCTGACCCTGCAAGAACTGCAATGCATGTCAGAGAAACCTTTGCCCGCATGGCTATGAATGATGAAGAAACTGCGGCATTAACTTGTGGTGGTCATACAGTCGGTAAAGCTCATGGCCGAGGTGCTGTGGATGATATCGGGGTGGAGCCGGAGGCGGCTTCGATAGTGTCTCAAGGTTTCGGGTGGGCAAACCCTGGTCACGACGGGAAGGCCTCCAATACTTTCACCTCAGGAATTGAAGGTGCTTGGACAAAGGAACCGACTAAGTGGGATATGGGATATTTTGATTATCTTTTTAATTATGATTGGGAGCTAAAAAAATCTCCCGCTGGGGCTTGGCAGTGGGAACCAGTTAATATGCCGGAGTCCGAAAAGCCAATTGACTCTTCAGACCCTAAGATTAGGCATAACCCCATTATGACTGATGCAGATATGGCTATGAAAGTGGATCCAGCCTACAATAAAATTTGTAGGAAATTTATGTCCGATCAGGCCTATTTTGAAGATAAGTTTGCGCGAGCATGGTTTAAGTTAACGCACCGCGACATGGGACCAAAGAGTAACTATTATGGTAATGATGTTCCAAAAGAAGATTTAATCTGGCAGGATCCCATTCCGGATGGTAACAAGGAGTATGATTTTTCAAAGGCCAAGAAGCTAATTTCTGAAAGCGGTCTTTCGGTTTCCGAGTTAGTGTGCACGGCGTGGGACAGCGCTAGGACATTCAGAGGTTCAGATAAACGAGGTGGCGCAAATGGGGCACGTATTCGTTTACAGCCTCAAACAAATTGGGAGGGAAATGAGCCCAAACGCTTAGCGAAAGTAATCAAAGTACTTGAACCAATTGCGAAAACGGTAAAATGTTCTCTGGCCGATATTATAGTGTTGGCGGGAAATGTTGGTATAGAGAGAGCGATTACATCAGCGGGAGAGAAGATGGAAGTGCCTTTTTCTCCGGGACGAGGTGATGCGACAAGTGAACAAACTGATGAAAACAGCTTTCAGTCTCTAGAACCGCTAACTGACGGATTTAGAAATTGGTTAGGAACAGGTGTCTCTGCAAGTGTAGAGGAGTTGACACTAGATAAGGCTCAACTTTTAGGCCTTACTGTAGCAGAGATGACTGTGCTTTTGGGTGGTCTAAGAGTTCTAGGAACTAATTATGGTGGATCCAAGCACGGGGTTTTTTCACATAGGGAAGGTACGCTAACAAATGATTTTTTTGTAAATTTGACAGATATGGATAACAGCTGGCATTGGATTGAAGACAAAAAAATTTATGAGGTTCGTGATAGATCGTCTGGTGATGTGAAATGGACAGCAACTAGTATGGATTTAGTTTTCGGATCCAATTCGATTTTAAGATCATATGCCGAAGTCTATGCCCAGGACGATAACAGAAAGAAATTTACCAGAGATTTCGTTTCTGCATGGGTTAAAGTTATGAACAATGATCGTTTTGATGTAGTTTCTTGATAGGTAACAAAAATTTTTTAGGTTGAGATAGGGTTTAAAAGCTGACTTTTAACTAATGACTGTTGCCAAAAGCACCTACTTTAATACTGTAGTCTACGGCGAGGCCATAATCTGGGTCGTCGTCACTTGCTACAATAAGCTGCCCGGACGTAGCTAAAAGTTTATGGCAATCCTTACTGAGGTGACGTAACTTTATCGTTTTGTTTTGTCTCGAATACTTTGATGCTAAGTCCTCAATTGCTTGAAGTGCTGACTGGTCAACGACTCTTGAATTTTTAAAATCTATTATAATGTTTGGGTCGGAAAAGGGATCGAACAGTTCTTGAAAGCCAGTGGCTGAGCCAAAAAATAAAGGTCCATCAATTTCATACACTTTTGTCTCTTTTTCTGTTCGAGACATTCTTGTACTTGCATGTATTCTGGAAGCAGCATTCCATGCATATACTAACGCTGAAACGATAACTCCAACAAGAACAGCTATCGCCAAGTCTTCAAACACAGTCACTGTAGTCACTAAAAGTATGACGAATGCGTCAGTTCGAGGAACTTTTAAGAGAAGCGCAATAGAGTTCCATGCAAAAGTACCAATAACAACCATAAACATTACTCCTGTGAGAGCAGCGAGGGGAATAACTTCGATTACTTTTGAGGCAAACATTATGAAAAACAGGAGAAACAATGCTGCACTGATACCTGAAATCCGTGTTCTTCCTCCTGATTTAACGTTAATCATTGATTGACCAATCATTGCGCAGCCTCCCATACCACCGAAAAAACCAGTTACTAGGTTTGCTGTTCCTTGTGCAAAACATTCTTTTGAGGCTCCGCCACGTTTGTTCGTAATCTCTCCAACCAAATTCAAGGTTAGTAAGCTCTCAATTAAGCCGATTGCCGCTAAAATGAATGCATAGGGAAAAATTATTATAAGGGTGTCAAATGAAAGAGGAACTATCGGCAATTTGAATGTTGGAAGCTCGCCAGAGATACTTGCAAGATCACCTACTCTCAATACAGGTAAATTAAAAAAAAGTACTACAAAACTGGTAATAGCAATTGCAGCAAGTGGAGCCGGTATCAGCTTTGTAAACTTTGGAGTAAAATAGATTATAGCCATAGTCAAAAAAACTAAAAGTAAAGTCAAAAGTAGCTCTCGTCCATTCATCCAAACAAAGGTTCCGTTTTCAATAGGTATCTGGAATTGTTTTAGCTGGGCAATTCCTATAACTATGGCTAGTCCGTTTACAAAGCCTAGCATAACTGGGTGAGGAACCATTCTAATAAACTTTCCAAGCTTGAATATTCCAGCTAATAACTGAATAATGCCCATAAGAACTACAGTTGCAAAAAGGTAATCGATACCGTGATTTGACACCAGGCTTACCATCACAACCGCCAGAGCTCCCGTAGCTCCTGAAATCATACCTGGCCGCCCACCTATACATGCTGTAATTAGACCTACAATGAATGCAGCATAAAGGCCTGAAAGTGGTGGTACGCCGGCCACGAATGCAAAAGCTACGGCTTCTGGAACTAAAGCAAGTGCTACAGTTAGCCCTGCTAAAATTTCTATGGGAAAAATTTTTAAGTTGGTGGGCTGATTTTGTGGCTCTGATGCGTTTTTATTTACTAATTTAGAAGCGAAAGCGGACACCGTTGTTTTGATCAAATTTTTTCCTTGCTATAGTTGTTTTAATGCTCGTTAAATTATTCTTACAACTTTTTCAACCGTTTAACGAGAAAATAAATATCTTTGGTAAATTGCTTTGAGTCACGTGGTTCGTTAGTTAGTCGAACATAAGAGTACCTCGTTTTGATTTCTTTCTAGTTTTTTGTCTATTTTCTCTTATTATTGTTCTATTAAAAGGAAAGTGAAAAAAGGACAATCATATGAAAGAAAATCTTTTTGAAATCGGCTTGGAAAAGCGCAAAGAAACTCTGGGTGAACAGTATGTAACTTCAAACCTATCAAACGCTGATGATTTTACGCGTCCATTTCAGGAAGCAATGACGGCTTGGTGTTGGGGATTTGGATGGGGTGATGAAGCTATAGATTCAAAAACTCGATCAATGATAAATTTGGCTATGATTGCTGCTTTGGGAAAAATGCATGAGTGGGAAATTCATTGTAGAGGTGCTATTTCTAATGGAGTTAGTAAAACAGAAATTAGAGCGATAATTCATATCGTTGGAATATACTGTGGTGTTCCTCAGGCAGTCGAATGCTTTCGTATTGCTAAAAATGTGCTAAAAGAAAGTAGCGAGGAGGAATGAGGGACATATTGCTAATCCGAATAATTATGTAGTACTTTTTTTGTAATTTAATTATAACATCTTAAAGTAGAAGCGTAAGAGAGCGTAACCGCCTATGCAGAAAAGATTTTTTTTAAATGTTACTTCTAGCCTGGCAATTTTGGGACTTTTAGCTTTCATTTACATGGCGCATCGAACTGTTGAGAATTTGCTTCCCTCAATAGGAAAGGATAGCCAAGATATAAGGCTTCTCGATGGGCCGAGCAAACTTCTAAACTCTGAAAAGCTTTTACAAGACAGCATCAATGATTTAGGTCAGACAAAGCTCTATCTTGATGAATACATTGCTAAGAGAAATATAGAAAAAGAATTATTAGACTCTGATTTGTCAGCTTTAATTATATCTAGGGGTAATTTTGAAATTGAAATCCAGCAATTACAACAAAAGTTACAAGAATTGACATTGGAGTTTCAAGACTCCTCAGCAGATTTAAGAGATGAAGCTCCCAGAACAAGAGAAGAGGAGTTCGCTGAAGAGGTAAAGGAACTCAAGAAAATAAATAATAAATATGAATTGGAAAATCAAGATTTAACGCACTCATTGGCAGAGTTAAATTTAGAAATTATTGAGTTACAAAAAAAATATAAACTAGCTGCTAATGCTGAGGTACTTTTGTCAGACAAAAAAGAAATTCGATTTGAAGAGGCAAAAAAAAATTTTCAGATAGAAATGGATAAACTTGTTATCGAAAATAATAATTTGCTCCTTAATATACAAAAACTTGAAAAGAGACGAAATATTTTTGAGAAGGAGAATCTTAATAATAATTTGGCATTTATTGAATATAAGCGGAATTTACAGAAATTTAATGGGCTTGAGGTGATATTTTCGGGATATATGGTTTATGATGCTAATAAGCAGCAAATCGTATTGAGAACTGGTAAAGAAACTGAAATTCAAATGTTGCAAGATGATTTTTCAGGTTCTTTAGTTGGTAAATGTGGGTTGCCAGTGACTGAGACAAGTGGCAAAAGATGTGCAGTAACAATTGTAGCTGAAATAATATTTAATGAGAAGGGTTTTTTCGTGCGCGGGAAGGAGATCGTAGAGGTTGTCAAATAATAGAAAGCAGTAGACCCTAAAAACGGATAATGGCATGGGCTTTGCTACCTACTATTTTTAGTATGAAGAATTAATTGGAATATTTATTTTGGTCTGGACAATCGTTTTTAAAAATAAAATCGGTATTACAGTTATATTAAGCCTCTTTTTGCATGCTTTTTTTTGGGTGGAGAGTTCAGCTAATAATTTGCCTGATTGTGAGGAGTTAGCAAGGAAAGTGGAGTTAGAAACCGGCTTACCAAAAAATATTTTAGTTAGCATATCCATTGTTGAGGCTGGACGATATATGGAGGATGGCACAAAAATAGCCTGGCCCTGGGCACTAAATCATGCAGGAAAAAGTCTTTTTTTTGAGAGTCGTAAGTCTGCTCTTAATTATTTATATGCTAATATAACTCCTCGATTCAGAAATATTGATGTTGGGTGCATGCAGATATCTGTGAAGTGGCATTTTGATCAGTTTAAAACATTTGAGCAAATGATTAACCCTGTAGAAAATATTAGGTACGCCGCGTCGTTTTTAACTGACTTAAAGAAAATTCATGGATCATGGGATAAGGCGATCAAACATTACCATTCGGCAACAACTAAGCTTAATAAAATTTATTTCGCAAAAGTTAGTGATGCTTGGTCACAACTTGATGAGCGGACGTTAGCAGAAATACCGAAAAAAGTTAATTTTAACCTGATTGACCAAAATACTTCTTTTTCAAACAATAGGAATGTCGTAGAATTTAATGGTAGAGTAAATCTACCGAAAAAAAATGATGGAAACATTTATTACAAGTCTAGTGACTATGCAAAAGGTATTTTTGATGCTTCATTTATAAACGAAAAAAGTGACACTGATGAGATAGTCTATAATCGTCTTAGAATTAGTTCTGATTATTTAAGAAAGAATTTTGATAAAATTGTTATGTTTAGAAATGAATTTGCTAGAATAGATTAAAGATTTTTAGCCAATAGGGAAAGAATATGGAAGACAAGGAAACAGAAATTATTAGGCAGGTCACTCAGATCATTGCTAAATATGTCGAATATGAAGTACCATACTTGAGATCAGACGGTGACATTGTGATTCCATTGCACCCAATACTAAAGAAAAATCGAGAGTCGAGTCGTAGGTTTGCGGAAGCAATGAGAGATATGATGGACGAAGATGCGAAGTTGAAGAAAAAGAAAAGTAGGTCTTGGGTCTGAGCCAACTGTAAATATTTTAGAACGATTTTTGAGGCAAACTTGATAACAAAAAAAAGATTGCTTGAAATTTTAGAAAAAAGTGACGGGAGCGATAAAGCTAGCTTTTATTGTGATGTTTCGTTGTCGGTTCTAATAGTTTTGAATTTAATTGCAATAAGTTTAGAGTCAATTGAGACCATTGGGTTACGTTATAGCGCTTTTTTTTTCATATTCGAAATGATTTCAGTCTCAATTTTTGGGATCGAATATCTTTTAAGGATTTGGGCTAGTCCTGCGTCAACCTCTAGCAAGTGGCATGGGGCTTTTTCAAAGCGGATTGCATATATTTTTAGTTTTACCGGGTTGGTAGATTTAATTGCTATTTTACCAAGCATTTTATCAATTTTTATTGGTACAGTTGATTTAAGATGGCTTAGAGTGCTTAGAATGGTGCGACTCTTAAAAATATCTCATTACAGTTCTGCTCTTGAAGATTTGGTTTCAGCAATAAGACATGAGAGGGGCTCTTTTACCGCCGCTATTTATTTGCTTGTTCTAGCTTTATTTTTTTCCAGTTCTACTATGTACCTTGCTGAGTCAACTGTTCAACCAGAAAAGTTTAGTTCTATCCCAGAAACTATGTGGTGGTCGATTATCACTTTGACTACTGTTGGTTATGGGGATGTATCGCCTGTAACGGCTTTAGGAAAGGTAATTGCTGCGATTACTTCGTTGATGGGTGTTATGACGGTAGCATTGCTGACTGGAATTGTTGCAAATGCTTTTGCAAGTCAAGTTCAAAGGCGAAATAGTATTTTTGAAGCTGAGGTTGTACACGCATTAGCAGATGGTGAAATTTCATCTGAAGAAGCTGAGAAGATTGAAAGTCTTAGAAAACGGTTCGATCTAAGTGACGAGCATGCTGAGGCGATAATTGAAATTATGACTGACAGAATGAAAAAGTAATTTCCCTATATTAATCCAATATTCTGTCTTTTTTATAAATTACTAAAAATTTTAACTATTCGCAATTTGGCATAATTTCTGCAACTTCCCTATATAGTAAGGAGATAAAAATGGTACAAAATTTAAAATATAAAATCGATGATAACGAAGCGACAAATTATAATTATTATGACTCACATATTAAGGCCTACCAACTTGAGACGCTTGGTGTTCAAATAGTGACATCAAACGCTCTGGGCATACCAGTCATAGAGACTATAAAGCCGCTGAAGTCTTTTGTTGATCATAGAATTGTAAATATGTAATGTTGAATCTTTAAAATTTGTACTTACAAAAGTAACTTATTTTTGCTGGGTTATTCCTTTCTATAAATAAATAGAGTTATGTTTGACAAAGTGTTGTGATACTATTCTCTTAAGGACTTTCAGTATTGCCAAATTTACTAATCTCCAAATACTTTTGCGCGTCGCCTGCGCTCTGACGATGAAGGAATTTTCATCAGTTCCCTGTATTTTGCTACTGTACGCCTTGCCAGCTTTACACCCTTTTCACTAATTATTTCGGCTAAAGCTTCATCGCTAAAAGGTTTTTTGACATTTTCCGCAGATATAATTGTTTTAATTAGGTTTCTAACAGCAGCAGCTGATGTTTCTATGCCCGGCCTATCCGTATCAATTGAAATGCTGAAAAAAGATTTAAGAGGGTAGGTTCCTCGAGGCGTATTTATGAGTAGCCCACTTGTAACTCTACTGATTGTACTTTCATGCATATTAACTTTTTCTGCAATATCTTTTAACGACAACGGTTTTAAGTGATCTAATCCTTTTTCAAGAAAATCAGTTTGTCTTCTGATTATCTCTGATCCAACCTTAAGTGTGGTCGAATTTCTTTTTGCAACGGCTCGTTTTAGCCATCTGGCAGATGCAATAGCTTGCGCAGTATAATCTTGGGTTTCAGTGTCCTTACTCTGTTGTAGTTCATCTGCATAACTTGTATTGACATGAACGCTCGGAAGGTTGGATCTGTTAAGATCGACTAGCCATCCATCTCTTTTTTGTCGCACGATTAAGTCTGGGGCATTAATTTGTTGAAAATTCTGATGATATATTTCACCTGGCTTTGGATTAAAGCTTCTAATAACTTTAATCTGTTCAAATAAAAAATCTTTGTCTCTTTTTAATTTTCGTTGCAACGAGTCTAATTGACCCTTTGCAAGGAGGTCAAGATTGTCTAACAATATCTCTAATTCTTTTGTTAAAATATTCTGATCTTTAGCTTGAATCTTTAAGCATTCTTTCAAATTCCGAGCGAATATTCCAGAGGGTTCGAAAGATTGTAAAGCAACTAATACCTTATTAGTTAAATCTATTGAGGTTCCACATTGTGTTGCGATGGATGATGAGTCTGAATTAAGCCATCCTGATGCTTCTAGAGCTTCGGTAAACGCATGTGCAATCAGGCGTTCCTGGCTATCACTGAAATTAAGATCTATTTGTCGGTAAACATGTTCTTGTAAAGAGATCGGCGCATTTTCAACCGATGACGCAATAAAGTCGTAGTCTTCACCTGATGATTTTTGTGGCCTTGATTGAGAATGGTCAGTTACCTCAGTATCAAATCTATTTTCATAATCAACATTCTTTGTCGGATCATCATTTAGTGCCTCACCATTTGAAATTGCGCTGTCAGTTTCAACGGAATCTTGTTTAGTTTGCGGTTCCAATATGTTGTCATCTTTTTCTTCATTCTTCGTTCTTTGAGTCTCGTCATCAGCCCCAATTTCTAAAAAGGGATTCTCAAAACATTCAGTTTCTAAATATTGTCTTAAGTCAAGATTTGTCATTTGTAACAGCCTGATCGCTTGCTGCAATTGGGGTGTCATCACTAAAGACTGTTTTTGTCTTAAATTTAAAGATGCTGTGAGTTGCATAATACATTCTCCTGCTTGTTTTTTTCAGCATTGCATGTTTATTTTTGATTTTCAAAAAATCAATTTGACTGTAGCAAGAGTCAATATTTTGATAAGAAAAGTGCGTTTTATCAGATATTTACAGAGGATTTTGAAAAACTTCTTTTTTAAGCTGTCAAAAAAAAACTAGCTTTTAATCATTTTGGGTCTATACTTTGCATAGCCTGCAAATCTCCTTGTTAATGGAAATTTAAAAAAGTCATGTATTTTAGACGTAGAAACTATAGTAGTAGCCAACAAAAAACTCTAGCTAAGCAGCCTTGTGCGAGATGTATGATAATTCGTTATTATCTTGTTGCTGTTTTTGTTTTAGTATTAATAGGAGTAGCCTCGAACGATAGAGCTCAATTTCTGGATATCGTTAACAAGTATAATGCAGCTTATGCCGTTTTAGTCGTCGGTTCATTAATAACAATTTATCGTTTCTTAGAGTGGTTATTTGTATACAAAAATAAGTAATTTTTTGTTACTGATTTAGCTATCTATCTCGAACGAGTCTTACAGCCATTTGTTGGTAGGGATAGAATCGGCCAAATTTGTGACCAGTAAAAAAATTTACTGTCCAGTAGCTACCCTTGGACATTTTATTTTGTTCTCCTGTCCAGTAAGCTCGAGGGTCAGTATTTGGAAAATACTTTGCATTTATCGTCGGTATGCTACTTAATCTTCTTTTTTTGCATTCTTGGCAAACCAAAGAAAGCAGTTCTTTCAAGCTAGGCAATCGCCAATCTCCTCCCAATTGCTCATTAGCGATTGTAATTGCAATTTTTATTGTCTCATGGTCCATCAGCAGTGCATCGCCGGTACATGTGTCCCCGTTCCATTGCTGGCCAACGCTACATCTCAGCCATTCTAAATTGTTTGTAAGATCTTGAATAATATGATCGCGAGCGAAATAAGTTTTTGCAGATAGCTGAGTAAAAATGAAAGTAGTTGCTAAAACAGTTATTAAAACGGTTTGTAAATATGTTTTCATTGGCTTAGCTCTTTTGAGATTAAGATCACCTTAGTTTAACACAAAGAATATGGTAATTTAATTCTTTAGTGCTATATATACCAAAAACTGGTATAGTAATTGCAAATTAGTTATGAATTGTTGTACCGTCAAGGGAAATGGAATAGGATTATAGTCTGTCATGGATATAGCATCACTTATAGGTTTTTTGGGCGCAATCGGCATGATAGCTGGTGCGATGATTTCAAACGGTGGTTTGGGGGCGTTTATTGATACTCCATCAATGCTAATCGTGCTCGGTGGAACATTTTTTGCTGTAATGTATACTGCTCCTTTGCCCGCATTCCTGGGAAGTTTTGGTGTCATGGCTAAAGCGTTTTTGCCTCCGATCAAAAAAATGGATGCATTGATTGAACGAATGGTAGAATTGGCTGGGATAGCAAGAAAAGATGGTATGATGGCTCTTGAAGGGCAAGAAGTGCCCGACAAATTTTTTGCAAAAGGACTGCAAATGCTTGTGGACGGTGCAGATGAAGCAAAGCTGACCACACAGTTAAATCAAGAAATCAAAGCAATGAAAGCCCGTCACGAGGCAAATCAAGGCGTTGTTAAGGCATGGATTGATATTGGGCCAGCAATGGGCATGATTGGTACACTGATTGGGCTTGTAGCAATGCTGGGAAATATGGCTGACCCGAAAGCTATTGGTCCCGCAATGGCCGTGGCTCTTTTGACGACTCTATATGGAGCGTTTATCGCAAACGTTATATTTATGCCTATGCTGATAAAACTTGAGGGCTTTACGACTTATGAAACTATTTACAGAGAAATGGTTGTGAGCGGTTTGAGAAATATAGCTCGCGGTGAGTCACCCAGAAACATACAAGATCAGCTATTGTCAAATGTAGATCCAAAAACTCAAGCGAAGCTAGAGGCGGCATAAAAAGTCTTTAAGATTTGTTTAAACAATAGATTCTATAGAGGTAGAAATGGCAGCAGCAGCGGACGAACCAGAGGTAGAGGAAGAAGAAGAAGAGTGTCCTAAATGCCCTCCCGTTGGAGCTCCGGCATGGATGGCTACATTTGCAGATATGGCAACTTTGTTGATGGCATTTTTTGTTCTTATTTTGTCTTTTGCTGAATTTAATGTTCCTAAATTTAAGCAAATTTCAGGTAGTTTAAAAAATGCATTTGGTGTTCAAAGGGTAGTTCCAGTTGTTGAGCAGCCTAAGGGCACTACAGTTCTTTCTCTAAACTTTAGTCCGTCGCCAACCCCATCAGTATCAAAAGAAATGACACAGCAAACCACCCAAATTGAACAATCGAAGCTCGAGCTACAGCAAAAAGATAAGGACGCTGATGGATCAGATGGGCAAAAGAATGCGGAAGAAATCGTTAAAGCTTTAGAAGAAGCTGTTGCAAGGGGCGATATAGAGATAGAGACTGATGGTGATAAACTTGTTGTTAATGTTAAATCTAAACAGAGTGCATCTTCTGAAGAAGTTTCAGATTTAATTGAAGAAACCAAAGCGGCCTTGTCGGAGTTGAGTGAGGATCAATCGGGTAAACCAACGAACAACGAATTGTTAGGCGGCATAGAAGATCAGTTGGCTAAAATATCGGAAGCTTTATCAAATTCTTCTGGAAGTGGTTTGGGAGAAGAAATATATCAGGCTAGTTCACAACAAAAAGCAGATTCTCAGGTTTCAGAATTGGAGTTGAGGGTAGCACTGAAAGAGGAAATAGAGCTTGGCCTAGTTGAAGTTGAAAGGAAAGATGGCAAGATATACATTACTGTTGGTGCCGGAGGAGCTTTTGACTCAGGCTCGGCTGATTTAACTCCCAAAGCTCGAGATATAATGGCGAAAGTGGCTGAGAAAGGTGTCGGAGAGACAGGTAAGGTAACCGTGTCGGGTCATACTGACAATGTGCCTCTCGTGTTTGGATCTTTATATAGAGATAATTGGGATCTTGCAGCTGCCAGAGCGTCAAGCGTGGTTCAAGCGATGCAAACTAGTGGAACGGTTGAGGCAGAAAGGCTTCAAGCAGTTAGTTTCGGGGAGGCTAAACCAATAGCTGACAATAATACCCAAGCTGGTCGCGAAAAGAATCGTAGAATTGAAATAGAAATACAATTTTAGGTGCGATTAAAATTAAGAATTACATAGTCGATTATCAGCTAAATTCTTTCATAAACGTTGATAAGTTATTTTGCTAGATTAATCTTGTGAGTTCGATGTACCTTAGTATTCAAAATAAGGTTAAGGCGTTTAGATGAGTAAGTGATGACTAAGACTTCTGTTTTTCTTCTCTAACATTTGTCAGTTTTAGGTGATGCATTTTTTTAATAGTAGTTTTAGATTTCCAGAACAGTTCCTTGGTTCTAAGACTTTCTAAATTTCCAGAAGAGATACTCACAAATTTTCATTCTAGATATAGTAACTATAAAAAAGAGCCTGAATGTCAGATTTTTCCTAATCTTTCAATTCTACGCAAAAAGCTAGCCAAGTGAGATCTCGGTGATTATTCTATCGCTTGATATGTAGCTGAATTAGTTCAACGTGTTATACAAGATTACACTACGTTGTCTTAATACTGTCATAACTAGCGTAAGTCATTTAACAAATTTGTAAAGAGAATTGCTAAACTGCGACTCTTAAGTCCCCACTTCGCTTTTTCTTTTTCTTTTTTGGTGCATCTTTCGCTGGAGGCCCCACCAGGCTATGAGAGAACTTACATTTTGGATCAAGAATTCTGCAAACTGTCTGCGCATCTCTTTCGTTTATTGCAGCTACAGTAACCCATACCTGCCGGTCCTGATACATAGAGTAGCTTCTTCGAAGAGTTACTTGTCCTCTCTTAAGGTAGACAGAAATCAAAATTGCAGCAATTAGAAAAAGAATCAAACTTACATTTATGGTAATTAAGTAGACTGCAGCAATGGCAATAAGTGGTTCCCACATTCTCTCTTGAATAAGCCACAGTGGAGGCGCGTAGACGGCTAAGCGATTATAGCTTGTATCGTATAGATCACAGTTTTTCTTAATATCTTTCAAAACCTCATAGATTTTGTACTGGTTTTTTTCATGAAATTTATGACCCAAAAGTAGCTTCTCTATTTGTTCTATTTCTTCACTTTTGCAGTATTCGAAGGTTCCTCCTAGTGGTCCTCGAGTTGCTACCTCGAAAAGACCGCCGCTTCGGTATATTGTTACAATCCAATACTCTACCTCCTCTTCAGAAAGCATATCGGCTAATATGTCAGATGATTCTTTAAACAACTGACCATCAATTGCGACAATCACATCATCGGGTTTAAGTCGCATTGCACGTGTTCTAGAGAAGCGGCCATGCTCTTTAAGCTTTAGAAAAGCAGACGTTAATCCACTAGTTTGACCCTGGTTTTCTTGATCCCGATCTGACCCGAGTGGATTGCCGCTATCTTGAATTATGTCTTCCTCAACGTCGTTGGGCATCTTTTCTACCTTTTCCTTAGGGGTATTTCACCATCGAGTCATTATCTCTTATTTGAGCCATTATTTCTTGATTTCGTTGCTGAAGAATGCTTATAGTACGCTTTAATTCTTCATGAGACTCAATTAGTTTTAAAATATCTTCGTCAGGCTCTTCTGGGCTCCTAAGACTATTTATCAAACTCTCGTTTTCGCTGACAAGGTTTTTGAAAAGTTCCTTTGTCTCTGTTTTTTGAGACGTTTTATACTCAAGAATTATCTGATCAAGTGAAGAAACAACCTCCCCATTTGCACCGGAAATAGTATTAATTGCTTCACTATTTAAATTCGAAATTTTTGATAGCATATCTTTATTCTTCTGCTCAACACTATTAAAAGCAGCCTCGATTTTATTATTTTGTTCTTTAATTTCTTCCTGAATTGCAAGTGCTTGCGTTAGATTCGTAGTCGTATCTTTGAGGTCGTCAACGTTTTCGGCGAATATCAATAAGGCCTCCCGGTTAGTAGTGATCATTACCTCGAGATCTGACATTGATTTAAAATATATAAATGACGAAAACAAAATTGATGCAAGTGCTGCAACAATTGAGCTACCAAAAATTATTGTAGTATACATGTAAACTTTTTTCACTTCTGCCCCCAATTTTGCGTGTTTTTTCTTTATAGTATTATATTCTGATGTTATGTCAGTTGCTGCATCAGCCGCATCTAAAGCTATTTTAATACTTTCTTCAATTGTGCTTATTTCAGAGGTCATAATATTCTCTCATTTCTTTTAGAAGATTTTTTTTTGGTAAAAATTTCCTTCGCTTTAAAATAAGCACAATTTGTGCCAGTTGTGGAAAAAACAACCTGAGATGGCAAAGTAGCTGATTTAAATCCGAAGCGAGAACACCCCCAGGGTCTTGACTTTTGGTAGGTAACGAAAAAAAATTGGCATTTTCCGCATGAGATCAACTTTCTTTTAGTCATTTTTGTTTCTCCAGAGCCTTCGAATATTATCTGAAAATCTGGCTATTGGATAACGAAGGCCTCCTAAAAAGCACATAAGCCCAGCTGCAAAGAAACCAAGACCTTTCAAGCGATTCTGAATTTCAAAACTGTCGAAAGCAGCTATAAATAATGTTATTGACACACCAAAAAATACGGCAGTGCTAATAACTTCTCCTATGCTCTCATGTCGTCTGCGCGGCATTCTACGTTCCTTTTTCTAGCTTTCCATTTTCATCAAATCTTAGATCATCTGGAATAGATATTTCTGGAGTAGCAATTTCTTCACCTTGATCAAGCCGATATATGTAAGCTAAAGCTACTGCCACAGATGTAAACAATTTATCAGAAATTTCTTTCCCTATTTCACTCGTAAAATACAGTGCTCTAGCCAAAAGAGGGCTCTGGAAAACCGTAATTTTGTTTTCATTACCTCTTTTAATTATTTCCTCTGCAATTTTTCCACGGCCCATTGCTAGCACTTTTGGTGCTCCTGTTTCACCAACGATATATCTTAGTGCAACTGCGAAATGAGTAGGGTTTGTTATTATTGCAGTAGCATCTTTTACATCATCTAGTGCTTCTTTCTGTTTAGTTGCGTTTGCCGCTGTTTCAAGTTGCATTCTTCGTATTTTTGCTTTTACGTCAGGCGATCCCTCAGTCTGTTTGAATTCGTCTTTTTGGTCTTGCCGGGACATCATCAGGCCTTTTTTGTGAGTATGTCTTTGCCAGAAATAGTCTATGCCGCCAATTATTAGAAGAGCAACTAATAGGCAGCCAAGTAATAAAGGAAAAGCGAATTTCATCTGATAAAGAGCATTTGACATTGAGCCGTCTGGTATTCTTATGACGTCTGGTACAACATGGTAAATTACTAAAGCAGCTACACTGAATAGTAAAACGACTTTCAGTATTCCTTTCCCAAGCTCTACGAGCCCTTTAATAGAAATGATCTTTTTTAAGCCCTTTATGGGATCAAGTTTATTTGCTTTAAAGTTTAATGCTTTTGGTGCGAAATTTATTCCACCTCCTATAGCAGCTTGCGTCAGCATCGTAACAACAATCATTGGTACGCCGACGAAAAGCATTATTTCTACAATAAACGAAAAGGCGTCACGTAATTTTCCCACCGTAAGGTGATGTATACTACCGTATTGTTCTAATTGAAATTTATCAATTTGAAATAACTGTCCCCACTCTTTTAGTTTCGGCTTAATAAATAATGATGCTGTTATAAGGAAAAGTAAACCCATCGATAGAGTTGTAAATACAAACATTTCTTTAGAAGATAGAACTTGTCCTTCTTCAGCGGCTTGATCAAGTTTCCGTTGTGTTGGGTCCTGATCTTTCTCTTGCCCATCATCTTGACCTTCAGCCATCGGTAAGGGCTCCTAAAGTATCTTGCATAAAATATATTGCTTCGTCTGCTAAATTCGAAAGGGCTAGTGCTATTGGTCCCGCAGATATATAGAGCATAAAAAACACTCCTAGCATAGTTATTGGAAAGCCAAATGAAAACAAATTTAGTGTTGGTGCAGACCGAGTTACTACGCCAATTGCAACGTTGATTAATAAAAGTATAATTACTATGGGAAGCATTATGACGGCAGCTGCAAAAAACATGGTTTCTGAAGCTAAAATGCCGCTTTGTATAAGAGTTTCGGGATTAGGAAAACTTCCTATAGGTAAATGGCGATAGCTCTCGATTAATGTTCGAACAGCTACTAGGTGGCCGTCAAATGATAGAAAAACAACAAGCATGAATAGTGTCAAGATTTGACTTACAACCGGGGAGGAGGTTCCTGAAGTTGGATCGACTTGCTGCGCCATGCTTAATCCAGAAGAGGCGGCAATTTTTTCTCCGGCAAGACCAACAGCGGAAAAGATAATTGTGAGGACAAGACCAGCAGTTAATCCAATACCTATTTCGGTCGCAGCAATTACTATTCCATTTATAGACGCAATAGTTTGAATATTAGGCATAACTGGATTTATTGCAAAGACCATCAATGTTATTACCATCGCTATGGCTATCCGTACTGGTAGAAGTACAAATTTCGCACCAAACAGTGGTGAGGCTAATAGAAAGGCGCCTATCCTTAAGCTCGAAAAAAGGAATTGAGCAATAACTTCTATTGACGTTTGTAGGTCTAAACCAGGAAGTGCACCGATACTATTATTTAATATTGGTATCATATCAACTAATGCCGCGAATAGTTTCGAACACTAGGTCAAAATAGTCACTTAATCCGGTAAGAACATATGGAGCAAGTAATCCAAACGTTACAAACACCACCACAACTTTAGGCACAAAGCTTAGTGTCATTTCATTTATTGAGGTTGCGGCTTGAAATATTCCAATTATTAGACCAATTCCTAATGCGACACCTAGGATTGGTCCAGAAATTGTTAGTATTTCCCAAAACGCAGTTCTTAAAAAACTGACATTAGCATCAAAGTCCATTTCTTGCTCCTATGATAATGAGTATGTTGCTGCGAGAGATCCAATTGTCATAGCCCAGCCATCCACCAGAACAAACAAAAGTAACTTGAATGGTAGAGCAACCAGCATTGGACTCAGCATCATCATTCCAAGGGACATCAGAATAGATGCAACTACCATATCAATAACTAAAAATGGTAGGAATAATAA